>Ga0308158_10004202_pt1 | contig 12258 bp, 11 predicted proteins | sample PhyBR2_FD_201038 | JGI IMG/M metagenome (GOLD analysis project Ga0308158, IMG submission 201038) | Phyllosphere microbial communities from UC Gill Tract Community Farm, Albany, California, United States - DLSLB.R2 | ecosystem: Host-associated > Plants > Phyllosphere > Unclassified | place: USA...
TAAAACCGCTTGATTCTCCATCTGTTACCCATTAGGAATATTTACATCATGCAACAACACTTATTTGTCTACGGTACTTTAGCGCCAAACAAACCCAATGCTCATATTTTACAAGTGCTTGACGGTACATGGAGCAAAGGCTCTGTGAAAGGTTTGCTTAAGAAAGCGGGTTGGGGAGCAGAACTTGGTTTTCCTGGGCTAACGCTGAGTCCAGATGGACAAACTATTGATGGGTATATGTTTAGTTCAGAACAATTAAATACGCTGTGGAACAGCTTAGATGAGTTTGAAGGAAGTGAATATCAGCGTGTTTTAACTGAAGTCACTTTAGAAAATGGGCAAATACAACTCGCCTATGTCTATGCGTTGAATCATCTTGCATAAACCCAACCCCACATACGGTGCTAAACCAAAAATCAGATACATTAAATTGCAGCATTAAGGTTTGATCTTAGTGTTTTAAAAAGTCAGCTGAACCCAGCTGACTTTTTAAATATAGACTAAATTTACTCTTTATAATTTTGCGTACTGTAGTGTTCGACAGGCAAACGCGTTAACACTTTTTGCCCTTTAGCACCCGGCATACCTTCTACATACTGTAAAAAGGCTTCAGCATAATCTAGACCCACATCGACTCGACGTGCCCCAGTAATGCCCTTTAAGCTGGTATAAAAGTCTTGACCATCAGCAAGGAAATTAATAGTAATCACTTGATAGGTTTGGTTTACATTTAAAGGCAAATACTGACCATCAGTATTTCTCACCTGTAAGTTCGATACACGCTGGCCTTTAGCTTGGGTTAAATCGACATCCCACTTTAAGCCCCCTGTATATGGATAACTGCCAGTGTTGTTCAAAGCTACGGCATCAATCGCATCTTCTAAAGTTGACTTAATTTCCTGTCCAGTGGCTTGTAATTGCACCAATGTATTTTTAAAAGGCAAGACCGTATAAATTTTCTCAATCGTAATATTGCCTTGGGGTACATCAACCCTGACCCCACCACCGTTTTGAATGGAAATATCTGCATTAAAATATTTTTTGCCTTGCTGTAAAAAGGCTTCTGCTACCAACTGTTGCACATCTCCACCATGTTGATTGGTAAAGTCGGCTTTATTACAAATATCACCGAGGCTTGAGCGTGAGGTATCTTTGGTTGTTCCAGGAACGCGACGTAAGCAAAGATTGCTTTCAGCTCTTGCCACAATTTCTTTGCCCAATAGATTTTTAGCCACTTTATACGGTTCTAAAATACTTAAAGCTACCGTATCAGGCTGTACAATCCGTAAAGCATTACTATTTTCGACATCCTGTTTGATGTGTACAAGTTCAGTACTGGTTAATGCGACAGCATCTTTTACAGTACGTTTAAAATTATCGCCAATCAATACATTGGCCTTGCCTGCGCAAGCATCAACTTTACCATTGGCGTCAAAATTGACTTTTAACTGACCCACGACATAAGCATATTGCCATGCTTGAACCACACAAACCTGATCACCTTCTTTATTTTTCAATACGGTTGGATAGTCGCCTTCAGGGGTAATGCCATAATTCTTTAATTTTGCATCAGCCAATAAAGTATGCGAATCCCCACCAACAATCACATCGACGCCAGATAACTGCGCAGCCAGTTCTTTTTCTGCACCATAACCCAAATGAGACTGCACGATAATTTTATTGATCCCTTGTTGCTTTAGTTCATCAATATATTTTTGTGCAGTGGTAACTTCATCCTTAAACAAGGTATCTGAGTTTGGGCGTGATGCATTTTTAGTTTTATTGGCAATGGTTAAGCCAATCAATGCAATTTTTTGGCCTTCTTTTTCCATAATGGTATAAGGTTTAACGAGATCAGTTCGATACAGCGGAGAACTTGCACCAAACTCAACATTTGCACTGAGTACTTGAGTTTTCGTTTTACAACTGCCTTTGTTGTTTAAGAAACCCATAAACTTTTGCAGGCCCGTATCTGTATTATCAAATTCATGATTGCCTAAAGTCAGTGTATCAAAACACACCGTATTCATTAGATCCGCTTCGGCCTCACCCTCTTTCAAGGTAAAATAGAGATCACCAGTAATGGCATCTCCCGAGTGAATTTTGATTGCATTTTTTTCACGATTGGCCAACTCATTGATCAACGCAGTCACCCGCGCAAAACCACCATTCGCAACTTGGATTTCTTCACGCTTCCCTGCAGAGGTTTCTAACATTAATTTGAGCGTCTCCTCATCTAAATGTGAGTGACTATCGTTAATGTGGATGAGATTCACCTCAAGTGCTTTATTCTGCTCAACGGGCGCAGTATTGTCTTTGTTATCATCATCATTACACCCTACAAGTAATGCACTGAAAAATAATAAACCACAAGTCAGACCTGAAGTTTTAACGGGCTTATTTCGAATAATCACAGCTGTCCCCAATGTTTATTTATTAAACAACCATCATGCAAGGACACCATTTAAAATTCGTGACACGCGCAGAATATTCTTGCTGATATCTACATATTTTTGATCTTTATACAGTTTTTTTATTCTTATGTAGTACTAATTTTACCAAGTGATTAAATATGACTCATTTATCTGATCATTATGCAATATAGATCATAGTAATCAACGTTATATTTCCCTATATTAGTCATATAACTATTGATAATGATCCTAGTCTCATGGAGACAAAAAATCATGAAACTTTTTAAATATTCTTTTGCAATTTTAGCCGTCATTTCTGTTTCGGCTTATACCATGAGTGACCGCCAATCCACGCAGTTTCAAGTGAAAATGAAAATTACTGAAATTTGCGATATTGGGACAGGAAGTACTTCGGATATTGATTTTGGAACGGTGACTCGTAATGCACAAAATGTGCAAGCGACAGGAAGTCTAAATGTTTATTGTACCAATGGAACACCCTATAACATTGCGTTAAACAGCAACGGCAGCTTAAAACATAACAATGATGTTTCTATACAAATTCCTTATCAGCTATACCAAGATGCCTCGATGAGTAAAGAATGGGGAAATATTGCAGACAATCGTTTGTCTAAACAAGGCACAGGACAAACGCAAAATATTACCATTTGGGGGAAAGTACCAAATACCAATGTTCCAGCGGGTCAATATAGTGACAAAGTGACTGCAACCATTACCTATTAAGGCACTACAAACTTAATAGGTTAAGGTTACCGTGATTGTGTCAGAGTATTGTCCAACACTAGTGATCAGTTGCACTGGAACACCTGCATATACTGGAACAGTTTGACTATCTACCGCATAAAAAACATTGCCTTGCCAAGTTTGAGAACGGCTAGCGTCTCGGTATAAGTTATATCGAATATAGTCGCCCAAAACATTTCGCATTCTTCTTTGTTGGCCTTGGGCATTGATGCCATTATCCAGACTGACTTGCATACTGGCCCCCGTTGGACAAGCCAATTGAATCGAACCATAACCCATTAATGGATTATTCAAATGTTCTACTGCCCCAAAGTCAATGTCCGTTGCAGACTGGATTAAGCAACTATTTTCATAATTAGAGTTAACAATTAGGTTATTATTTCCTGTATTTGAATTTGCAAAAACCTCTTCATTGCTTGGTATTACGGTACCATAACGAAACGCAGAATAAAGTTTCAAATTTACACTATTCGTCGTATAACTTCGTGCAGGAACTACTTGCCCAGCGAGAACCTGACCATATATTTTAATTGGCGTACTTGGATTTCCTTGCCCAGCCTCTACCTGAAAAGTTTGGCACTGGGCTTGATTTCTACGATCTGATCCTGGAATTTTATATGCTCGTGCAGCATCATAGTACAAATGATACTTCAGTAAAGTTTCAGGATTATAGCTAATCATACTGCGAGGATCATTGCCTGAAGGGCCTGTACTGTCAATCACTAAACACATTTTATACGTGATTGGCTGACTCCAATTCGAGTTACAAGTGACCGTTACATCCGTCGAAACCATCGAAGAACCTTGGGCATTCGATGTACCTAAACTTAGAGTAGCGCCACCAATCCAGCAGCTTTCTGCATGCGCAGGCGCATAAAAAACACTACAGCCAAAAAATAAAAAGCTGACGGGAATAAGACGTTTCATTAATTTTTTCACTTTGAAAACATCATTTAAAATCATTGGCATACGATTTCCCCCAAATCACTATAACCATTCAAAGTTTCAATATAGGGTAACTTCACGCGACACTGATTGAGTTGATCGCCTATATATAGCGTATTACTTTTTACATTATCTAAATACACCATACCCTCATGTGCTACAATCGTCGTCGGTTGCTGTTGCGGTGTCGGACTTTCTTGCCAAACTGAAGTGCCAACACTTAAATTTTTCCCTAAGGAATCGACCGCTTGAAATTGAACGGTTTTCACTTGATACATCGGGAAACGAATAAATACCCCACTCGACTGTCGAGGTACTGCATCTTGCTGTGTAGTTTCAATTTTTAAGTTGATAGGTAAATCTAAAGTATCTACCGCTACACTGTTATGCTGATAGGGATTTAAATGATCAAGTAATAAATAGCCTTTCCGATTTGTCTTACCTATTAAACGGTTTTCCAAACGTACAGGTACATCTGCAACTTGATCTGTTGAGACAATTGCAAATGAGCCATTACCTAATCGTTTAGGCAGGAATGTATCTTTTAGAATGACCAAGCCACCATTTACAGAAGCATAGGCACTGGTACTATTTTGTTGATCTGATGCGGTATGTTGCACATTCAACTGTGCTAAGCCATAACGTCCCAAATAATCAAGTTGTCCCTGAAACTGTGAGTATTGTTCAGTCTGGTTCGCTAAAGCTTGCCAGCCTAAACCACCTTGGTCTTGGTCCACTGCATGTAGGACATTGAGTCCAACTTGGTTTTGATCATTGCTACGCTGTGCTGTCATGGTTGCAGAATTGCGTTTTGCCCACGGAAAATTAAAAGACAAATAATAGCTATTTTCTTTATTTAAAAGGTCACGGCTATAGCTTAAGCCCAAGTTCATACGTCGCGGTAAAATATAAGACCAGTTGAGTAAAACAAAACGACTACTGGCTTGATCAATATACTCCTGCTGAATATAACTCCCACCAAACTGACCAAGCTGGGTATTAAACCCCATGTAAAATTGATCAGACTGACTGGCAAATGTCGCGTCATTCAGACTTGCAATATCATTGAACTGTCCAAATTGACGTAAACCATTGTAGTTTAAACTGATTAGCGCAGAGTTCCAGCTATAGCCTAAACCTAGTAACTGCCCTTGTTGCTCAGGCGTATGGCTATAAGCATAAGAAAGGTTAATTTGCCCTGCGCGTTTACCTAATTGATAAACCGTACCTAAACCTACTTGTTGCAGCTGTTCTGTCAGTTCAGCATGTGTCTCGACCGTAAACGTATTGCTCATGCCATAACGATAACTACCATTAAAGGCTAGATCATCGGCATAATCAAAAGAAGAGACGCCATAGTTAAGTTTCGGATAACCTAAATTCAAAGACCAATCATTTAAACCCTGAGCCAGTAAATGATTGGCGCGATACAAAGAAAAATTTTGGACTTGCTGCTGACCATTAATATCAGTAATGACCATTTGAGCATTACCTGCACCTGTAATACTCGGTATCGTTTGTATATCGAACTGCCCCGGTACCACATTTTGTGAGGATTGCTTAATGCCATTAATAATCAGGTCAATTTGTGAAGGCAAAACCACCTGACCTTTAAAACTCATTAATGGCGTTGTCACCATATAAGGCTGTAATGCAAAATTTTTAGAGATGCTTAAACCACTTAAACGTGTAGACCGCGTCCATGTAAGCGCATCAGTTTGAGCATCCCCCAGACGTAATCGAAGCAGTTGATCTGGAAAGTCTTTTTCCCAGTAAGTATCAAGTATTTGGCTATCTGTAAAAGTATGATCCCGATATTGATAGTTTCCTGACAGGCTCAATACTCCATCAAACAAGCCAAAATAACGTAATTCATTCCAGCCATTAAAGGAAAACGTATCATCCGTTTGTTGAGCAAATGCTGTGTAATTAAGCAATGCTCCTTTTGTTTCTTGTAATGGATTGATACTGGCCGCAGGTAATGCTTGATAACCATATTGGTTTTGTCCCTCCAACAACTCTATCGGGACTTGTATCGATATTTTCTGATTTAGATCATCATACTGATAACTCAAACCATTGATTTGATCTAGGGCAATATAATTTACCTGATCAATGACAGTTTTCGGTGCATTCGTGTGGATGGCAAAATTATCTAAAGATGACTGATCAATATACAGCTGCTGCCCCTGTTGCAGGAAGTGACCAATTTGAGACTGAACGGACTGATTCAGCTCTACATCCAAATACAAATCTTGTTGAACTTCGTTCACCAACTCTGGGGAATTCGACACTGCAAAAGCTGAAGGTGCTACCGCGATGATTACTCCTGCACATAGTAAGTCACCAATTCGAACACTCAATGATAGAACTCCCAGAAATATTCTATATCAAGGAGATATAGGAAGTTCTTGTTCACGAATATCCATATTCACCACAGCAACAAATTTTCCATTGGGTTTGACATTTATTGGAGTAGGAATAGACCACTGCATCGTTTGACCACTCAACACATAACCCATCAGTCCCATTTGTATCGGTATTTTATGCCCTTGCGCATCCACATAAGCAAACTGGCTAAAACGTTTATAGTGCTGTGACTGGTTGCTCACTGTTAAGGTGTTTGTACTGTATTTAAAAGTCATCCCTTTTAATGAAGTCAAACCTTGTTGAACGGGTTCAGAGGATGAAGCTTTAAAGAAAACAGGAATCGAATATTTAAGTAAAAGTTGAAGTCCACTCTGCTTTTCTAGTTGCGGATTCGGTAATTCATCCACGATTAAACGATAAGCCTGTTCAGATGAATTATTGCCTGCATTGGCACGAATGAGTCTGACAAGTTGTCTCTGACCTGCGGGAATCGTAAGCACCATTGGGCTTGCTATCAGGTCTTTGGATGGTGTCAAAATATCTTGATGATTACTTTGCGTCCACGTATTAACTCGAACTTGACCTCGGATAGCTTCTTCTCCGGTGTTGGTTAACCAGAGTTCTTTAACTTTTTCTTGAGGCGAAAATTCCAATAAAATAGGCGCAACCTGCAAGCTTGCAGCATACGCCTGTGTCATAAAAATACTCGTTGCCAATACACCCAAGCTACACTTGCGTAGTACATTCGACAAACGTGGTGTATTTTTCATGCCGATACCCTTTTCATGAAGAATATCTGTACGATAGCAAAAATTAATACGTTACTGTAGCAATAACCGTATCGCTATATTTACCCGCACGAACGTTGGTCGAACCTGATACTTTAGCAATTACGGGAATCGCTTCTACGCTACCAGAACCCAAACCTGAAAAGAGGTTATTGTTGTTGTTCCATTCCTGCGTATCACCAGTTTTTTTGAATAGTTCGTAAGCAATACTAGATGACTTATCTGTTTCATGGGTCATTTTCCCACTACCTGCTAAACCAATGTCGTATGGCGTTGATTTCGTACAAGTCACATTTAAATTACCAGTTTTATCACTTGCCGTTGCCCCACTGTTTACCTGAGCAAAGTCAATATCAGTGGCATTAATGGTACATGTAGAAAGAATTTCAATTTTTACATTAAACTGAGTATCTGTAGTTTTTTTTGCTACAGCAGGAGCTGCAAAAGCTTGACCTACAAAAAGAAGCCCAGAAGTAGTCAATAATGCAGTAGTGATAAAGTTTTTCATAAACGCCCCAAGTATTAAATCAGATAGCCAAAAAGCAATCGTCATGAACAACATTGCTTTTAATCTTTACCCTTTTAATTTGATGAAATTTCATACATATAAAAAAGCAAGTGTGAAAATTATCACATTTTTTCTATTTTTCAAGAGATTTTTCTTTTTTCTAGTATTTTTTGTTATTAATATCATCATTTCGTAAAATAAGAAGTCGCAAGTAGGCTAATCTGTCTTAAGCTTAGAAATCCAAATTTTTTATTTTCAACTAAAGCAATATTAAAAAACATTTATAGATCCATGTTAAATGGACATGTTTATGTTTTGGAGGATTTTTAGCCGGCAAGCCCCCCTAAAAATAAAAGGATCTAAAAGTAGAATTTTCTCTTAAATAAAACACTGTTTAAATGCTCTCAATTTAAAATATTGTATTGCATCTATCTTCAAAAATTATTGAATACAGATTCGCCTATTATTTTTAATTTTTATAACACCATCATTATTCCATATACAGCTTTTCTAACCATGCCTGTAATCCAGACCAACTTTTAAAATCATCCACCGCACGTACGATACAATTTGGATTGCGTTCTAATAGCATTTTACTTAAGGCGCTGCCTGGCCCAATTTCTAAGACGACATCAGGCTGATTTTCTTGTATTGCACTTAAACAGGCATCCCAATTAATCGCATGATTCATTTGGTGAATTAGCGCGTTCACTGCGTCTGTGGTCTTAAAAAATTTATGTCCACCCGAACCACTAATCATGGCCGTGCATAAACGAGCAAAATCTTGCTGCTGTAAAACTTGCCGATACGGCTGAACCGCAGCATCCATACAGACGGTATGCGATGCAATAGTAACATTCAAGCGTTTAACAAAACGTGTTCCTCGCAATTCGAGTTGCTGAGCAAGCTGCTGTAAATTAGCATCAGCCCCACCCACGACAAAACTACTATCACTCAGTTTGATGGAAAGTGCAGTTGCCGTTTCCGTCAACAACGCTTCAAGCGTATTAAGATTGATCCCCTGAATAGCCATTAAGCCACTTGCGTGCTGAGTGGCTGAAGACATCAACGAGGCACGCTGCTGGGCTAAATACAGGCCTTGCTCCAAACCCGTTTGTGTTGCACAAATGAGTGCACTTAACTCTCCGAGTGAATAACCTGAGAAGCTCATAAGGCCTTCAATCTCAGGTTTTAATTTTTGCCAACGACACCATTGCAAAGCAAAAATAAAAGGCTGCGCGAACTCATTCGGATACAGATCCGCTTCGGTTAAATCTGAACAAAAGAGTTGCGGCAAATGCTGCTTTAAAATATGTGATACATGAAGCTCATCTGCCAGAGTGAGCAGCTCTTGAACATGCGCTAAGCTTTGGAGCCCTTGCCCACTAAATATGATTGCGAAATTCATGTTCCACCTTCAGCATGAATAAAGTCACTCCCAATAAATCGGCACTGCCTCCCGGACTTAAACGATGCTGAACGAAATAATCTTCCACTCTAGCCACATCTTGCATCCAATGGTGTTGTAGCACACCACCACGGCCCAAAAACTGCTTGGCTAGATCCTGCACAATATATAAGGCAGATAAACCACCGCGCCAAACAATATTGGTATCTTGTACATAGGCCATCAGACTGAATAAAGTCTGAATTGCAGCCTGTTGTGCATTGGCTGTTTTGGCATAAGTATCAATATACGTTGGTATGGCAACATCCATCACCGTTTTAAAACCTGAAGCCACTTCTTCAATCGCCCCAGTGATGCCATATTGACTCCGCATGCGTTGCCCATGACTGTTGGGATTTCGCTCTAAATGATGTAACAGTTCATCCTGCCAAATGCTTTGAATTTTTTGACTGATTGAGCCTGCATTCAACGAACTATCAGTTGCTAGACATTGCCCGACTGCTGCACTGGCAAAACCCAAATTAAAAACTGCCCCTTTATGGGTATTGATCTGCTGAGTTGCAATCATCATTTTTTGTTCAGCTAAAATGCCACACTGTCGAATCTCTTCAAAATTGACATCACGATAGCCATTCAAACATTGCGCCTGAAAATAGCCCTGTAAAGCATCCACACTACACTGGAACAAGCTAAAGTCCATATCCTGATGACTGCCCTGCGAACTTGGACAAACCAAACCGGGCTTATGTTCTAAACTGGCTTCATCCAATAACGCCATACATGCCAAATGGTCTAATGTTTCAGCAGTATTGACAATGTTCGGACATAAAACTTCATGCGGTTGTAGCATTTGCATATTCAAGCTTCCCTTCGAATAATTGTTCTAATCTCAGCATCTCGACACGCTGAATTCCTTTTACGATCACTTGCTGGTTCATTTCAGGAAAAACCGCAATTAACTCATTAAATGACACATGCCAGTCCGGATGGATTTGAATCTCGCCATCTAACCGCATAGAACTCTGGGTTTGGACTTGTTGAATGAACTGTAAAATTTCTGGTACATCATGTTGATGCTGTGGATACAACAACAGATCTAAGTCTGAAGTCGGCCTGACATAAGTCTCCTGCGTGAGAGACTGATAGGCATATGAACCGTAAACATATACTTTGCAGCCCAATTGTTCTAAGTTGTCTGCAAAATCACTCAGCACTTTAGGTTGTAGGAGCTGCGAGTCAGCTTCTAACAAAGCCTGTAGAGAAAGCGGTCGAGTAATCTGCTCGATCTCGTGTTTCTCTACTAAGCACGCCACACGATATTTATAACCCTCAAGCAAGCAGTTGATCGCCAGCTTCACTTGTCCCACATCCACATCTTCCTGCCGACAAACGGTCATTGGAATATGTTGTTTCAACAACTGATACACCTTTTGTTTCACCGTTTCTGGTAAAGAAACATCTAAAAAATGTAAGGTTGCTGAATCACGAAGATAAGCTAAGTCATGACGATCCATATCTGCTTCCTTAACTGTGGACAACTTTCTCAATAATGGTATTACATAGCACACGCCCTTGACGCTGCTGCCCCACCACACGGCGTTGATCTGTCAGATAAACCTCAAGATGTTGTTGTTGATTTAACAATGCTTGGCTGACCCAGTCGGTCTCCAAATCTGGCCAAATGGCATTGATTGCGCCCATTTTGTAAAAGTTTTCTGCCCCTGGGGCAAAAATAGCTGAGCTATGGGACAGTTCTTTTAACTTTTCGACTGGAATTTTAGTGACTCGTGCCATCGCGTTTAAGTCCATGACTTTCACTTGCGAATCACTGAGTGCATAAACTTCGTTTGCCATGAGTCCATAAGAGAGAAAGCCGCCACTGACCGCTTGACCGAAAATAATCGCGAGGTTGGCATGTCCACTACGGCGCAGTAGGTCAACACAAGATGCCAAATGCGCGAAGGTACGGTTTAAGCACAATAACTCATCGGCACGGGAAAGATCTTGACCTTGCGTATCCACAATAAAGACCACAGGAGTTTTATTGCCTTGTTGTACCAATTTCAAAATTTCTGAGGATAATTGAATAGCAATGTCTTGATTGATGGGTGCTGCATTAACTGTACCCAAAATCCGTACTGGACCTGCATCCGTCTGAGCATTGCCCTTAATCACATAACCTTCGATCTGATAATCCAGTTGATGCGGAAACAACTGTTGTAAAAGTAATTCTGTATTCATGAGCTCATCCTTGCTTTAACAACACAACTTCATGGGCAGACAACATCGGAATTTTTTCTGGCTGTGAAATTCCCATGTCATACCAAATCTGTAAACCATCATTTTTACCAAACCAGCGCTGTTGTTGCTGTTCAAGCTGCTGTTGCTTTAGTAGCAATTGCTGCAAATCGAGCGGTGGAGCTGCCTGATTCAACTGCGCCCAAATCGCATCACGAATATCGGCAATATCATCCTCAACCAAAGCCTGTACATGGCTCATTAAATAACGATGTTTACCGCCAGTCACGCGCCAAACCAAAGCACGATCTTTCGAATCAAACTCTTCTACGCCTTTCACTGTTTCAATCACTTCTGGCCCAGACAGTGCCAAACGCCCTTCTTCCGTCATGATGATGGCACTGCTCAAACATGCGCTGATGCCCATCCCACCGAAAGCGCCACAGGTGCCACCAATCACGGTAATAATGGGAATCCCCGCATTTCTTACCTGCAACATCGCGCGCATAATTTCGGAAATGGCAATGAGACCTGCATTGGCTTCATGCAGACGCACACCACCTGAGTCGACAAAAAACAGTACTGCTTGCGCTTGATCTTGAATGGCTTTATGCAAGAGACCGACAATTTTCGCCCCGTGGATTTCACCCACAGCCCCGCCCATAAACTGACCTTCTTGAGCCATAATATGCACGGGTGTTCCGTTTACACGCGCTGTACCAATAATCACGCCATCATCAAAACTACCTGGAATATCCAAAGCAGACAGGTGTGGGCTGACTTCAACTTCAGTCGGCTTGAGTATTTCATGAAAACTCTGAG
>Ga0308158_10004203_pt1 | contig 12253 bp, 10 predicted proteins | sample PhyBR2_FD_201038 | JGI IMG/M metagenome (GOLD analysis project Ga0308158, IMG submission 201038) | Phyllosphere microbial communities from UC Gill Tract Community Farm, Albany, California, United States - DLSLB.R2 | ecosystem: Host-associated > Plants > Phyllosphere > Unclassified | place: USA...
CAAGCCACAGGTAATATTCGAAATTATCAAATAGTAGTGAGTGGCTTACTGTTGTTGAATATTCCAATTGGATGTTTACTCTATGAAAATGGATACTCGCCTGAAGCAATTTATTATGTTTCAGTTATTTTAGTATTTTTAAGCTTTGTAGTGAGATTAATATTTTTAAGAATAATGGGCTTGATCAATATTTTAGAATATTTAAAAAAAGTAATTGCTCCAATTCTTATAATGTCATCCATAATTATATCTATTAATTTGTTTGTGGATTTATCTGTTATAACTAAACTTATAGTTTCTGAAATTATAATTATTGTTTTTTTAGTGCTTATATTTTTATTTAACAAGGATATAAGAAATATATTGGTGAATATAAAAAGAGCTAAATAAATTTAGCTCTTTTTTTTATATTTATTTTTTATTGGATATTTGTTCAATAAAATTTAAATACTTTTTAGTTCGATCTAGGCTTGTACCAAATCTTTTAAGATTAATTTTACCTTTTTCAATTAAGTCTTTACCTTTCTCTGGGTTATTATATAAATTTATAATGGCGTCAGCATATGCAACAGGATTAGTTGCTTCACAGAAGTAAGCACTATTGTTGCAAATATCTCGAGAAAAACCCAAATCAGAAGCAATAATTGGTTTTTCCATAAACATAGCTTCTAAATATGTTGCTGAAAATAGTTCTAAAAGGGTGGGTATAAAAACAATATTACTTTGTCTGTAAACATCAGGTAACTGATTTATATTTACGCGACCAATAAAATCAATGTATTGGTTATATTTTTCATTAATTTCAAGTTCACTTTTATCGATTGATATTACGAACTTAAAATTATGAAAATTAAATTTATCTGTTAAGACATCAATGACTCGTGGAATTATTAAAAGATTTTTATGAGGATAATTAGCAGTTAAACATAGAATTTTAAACGTATCATTGAGTTGTAAATCAAATGCCTTCCATTCAGTTGGTGAATAAAATATTTCATTTAAAGTGTTATTGGCAACAAAAGTAGGTTTTCTAAAAGAATGCTGTTGACTGTAAATATTTGCAGCATCTTGTGTTTCAAATACAAGAGCATCAGAATTTTTTTTAAATAAATAACTTTTAATTAGACATAATAATTTATTATGAACTTTTTCTTTAATTGAGAGTGTTTTAAAAAAAGGCGAATCAGGATATATGATATGTCCTATTGCAAAGCCTACAAGTTTTGGAAAATTACTTTTATGATAAGATGGACCAAATACAGTGAAAATGCAGTCTGGTTTAATTTCATCTTCTAAACTTTTAACTTGTTGAACACGACTTTTTTTAGAAGAAGTTGCATTTTCAGAAAGCTTATAAAACTTAAAGTTATTTGGAAAGTCGACTTCTCCAAATGCTTTCGCCATATTGGGTGATTGAATAATATGATAAGTATGATCTACACTTAAATTTTTAAGATCTTTTAAGAAAGAGATGGCAACCTGAATGCCACCACCAGCAAACAGGTTTGAATTATCAATAATTAAATTCATATATTTTCCAAGAAGCCTTTCACCCAGACGTCGGTATTACGATAATGCTTATAAAAAAGATAAGCATTATTAGAAACATTTTTGGCGTAATTTTCGTCACGATAAAGTAACATTACTCTAGTTAAATCTTCGGTTGAGTCATTATAAAAATTACCATTTACATTGTTAATAATGGAAAAGGCCTCTCCACCAGTAATAGCATCTTTGGTAGTAATAAAACCGGTACCATAAGAAAAACATTTTTGAACTGATAAACCTGCTTGACCGGGAGAAATGCAAACTACCGCACGTTGCATAATAGGTAATAGTTCTTTATCAGAAGTAATCTTTCCATGTAAAAGAACATTCTTTTCTAAAGAATGTTCTTTAATATAATTTTTAATATTATCGAATTCATCACCATCTCCTACAATTTCTAATTTTAAGATATTATTGTCAATTTTTAAAAGCTGATGGTAAGCTTCAATCAGGGTAAATATTTTCTTTTGTTTATAAAGAGAACCAATAAATAAAAATGATTCAAAAGTTTTATTCTGAATATGAAACTCAGAATTTTCAGCAACAGTATTATATGCTACGGACATTTTAGAACTTTCGATCCCCAAAGCCTTATATTTAATTAAAGGATAATTTTCATAAAAAATAGCAAAATCAAATTTTTTTAAATAAAAAACTCTTAAGTAATCAAGTAATGTTTTTTGATCATATGACTTTGTATAAGATGCTGCTACACCAATTCCAAATATTCCTTTTTTATAATTTGTCTTTTTTAATGATTCAAGAAATAAGTTAATTACGCGAGCGTTAAATGGATAAATAACGACATCATATTTATCTAGATTTTCAATTTTATAATAAATAAAAGGCCCTTTATGTTGAATGGTTAATTTTTCTTGCTTAAATAGCGTATTAGGCTGAGTCTGGTCAGCATGTGCAATCGTAAGGTCAACTTGATCTGCAATTAAATTAAAAAGAGGAGTTCGATAATGTTCAAGTTTGTCACTGATAAAAAGAACTTTTTTAGTGTGCATATTACACCATATGATAATTGCAATATAAGTTTAAATTTAAGATGCTAAATTATAACACTTTTTAATTATTAATATTTCACAATATGTTAACTTTTGCATTGGTTAGACAATAGATAAAAATTAAGTATATAGGAGCGTAAAATATTATAAATAATTGTTTTATAAAAATTTATTTTAAATATTTGCTATAAGGAATTAAACACCACTAAAAATATTTTTTAAGCATTGTAAATTAGTTTAAGTCATTGTTTTTTATTGTAATGCTGTTTGGTAAAACGAGTTGATTTGGTGTATAATATATTAGCTTTTTGATTGTAATTTTGCTAATTAAATTAATAGTTTAAAGGGAATCTCTTTTGATATGAAGATTTTAGTAATTGCCTCGAGTATAGGAAATACTGCTCCAGGTAAAGTTTTTTCTGCCTATATCAAAAGATTAGCTAAAGATTATCAAGAAATTGATATTATTTCTTTAGATTCAAATGAAACGATAAATTCTGAAATAATTCAGATTCCTAATGTTCATCCAAGATTGAAAAAATTATCTATTAGTTGTTTTGGGTTAGATTTATTCGATTATTATTTTGCATATAATTTACAAAAGAAAATACAAGAAAAGTCATATGATGTTGTTGTCACTATGATGTCAGCTCATAATTTTTTACCATTATATGTAGGTTCCTTTCTAAAAGGAAAAAATATTAAATGGATTAACTATTGTGTCGATGCGGTACCAGCACCCAAAGGCTGGGGATTATCTGATAGCTACACTAATGGCTTAATTAAAATGATTAGAAAATATATGGCTAAAGCCGATAAAATATATTTTTCTAATGAAGTCATGTTGCAATATCAATTAAATTTATTGAATGGTTGTTTTAACGGTGAGGCAGGTGTTTTGTATACTTTACCAGACATAGAACCTTTAACTTTACCTGTAAAAGAAAAAGAAGAATTTACGCTACTGTACACAGGTGGGATCTATCAAGCTCGAAAAGTTGATCAACTTTTACTTGCTGTAGAGAAGCTTCTCAATTCTGGTCTAAATATAAAGTTAAATTTTGTAGGGACTAATCCAAATTCAGTCGATTTAAATGTGGTCTCGTCAGAGACTAGATCTCATATTGAATTTTTTGGTTATACACGAGATCTACTTCCTTTTTATACAGAAGCTGATTTGTTAGTCGACATTGATGCTGATATTGAAAATGATGTTTTTATCTCTAGTAAATTTTTTAACTATTTAATGATTAACCGAAAAATTCTTTGCATTACTGGAAAAAATAGTCCTGTTACTAATGTAGTTAGTAAATATAATTTTGAGAAAATTTTTGTTACTAATCATAATCATGAGAATATTTTTAATATTATTAAAAGTATTTCGCATAATCAAATGATCAATTTTTCTCGAAGTAGTCTTGTGGTTAAAATATTATCTAAGAGTATAGAAATATAAATATGAAACTGACTATTAATATAGCTAAACTATTAATTCCACTTATAGTACTTTTGATAGTATTTTCTAATCCTCCATGGCTTTTTTTTGGTATAAATATTTATTTTGTCGGTGCGATAACTCTTATATTGTTTTCTTTAATTATATTTAGCTCATCTACTGCAAATAAAGGGCTATTATATGCACTACCAATTATTTTAGTTTCTTTCTTTTATTTTGGAGTTTTTAAAGCTCTTGATGAATTTAGATTTTCGACAATTTTGTTTTTTTTAACTTATATCTCTTTGTTTTTCATTAATGAGGATATTAAGAAAAAATCTTTTGAAATTCTAACGAAAACTTTAGGTTATTTTGTAGCTATTTCTTTATTAGCATGGTTAGTGAACTACTTTGTTTTAGAACTTCCATTAAGTTTTCCTTTAGCCTATAGTGATTTACTAGGTAAAGGGGAAGGTATGATATTTAAAAATTATATTTTATTTATTCAACCCGATATGGACTATTTTAGATTCTATAGTGTTTTTGATGAACCAGGAGTATTAGGTACTCTCTCTGCGATAATTCTTTTGGGGAATAAATATGATTTTAAGAAGAAAGAAAATTTATTTTTATTATTTGGTGGTATTTTTACATTTTCTTTAGCATTTTATATTGTAACTATTCTAGGTTATTTGATAAATGCTGTTATTATGAGAAGAATAAAGCAAGTTGTTATTATATCTACTATATTATTATCTATTTTACCTTTTTTACTTACCTTAGACGCTTTTAAATTGTCTATTGTTTATCGTCTCTCTAATTTTAATCAAAGTGTACAAGACCGAAATGGTGTTCTTTTAGATCAATTTTATGATGCATTTGTTAAAACCTCTAATTTTTATTATGGAGAGTCTTTAACTTTTTTTGCAAATAACCCTTTACTTCATGAAGGGTCTAGTTTTAAGTTTTTTATTATTGAATATGGTTTTATCGGATTTTTACTTTTACTTTTACTTTATATCTTTCTTATCGATTTTAAGAAAATAAATTTTTATATAATTTTTTGTTTAATTGTATTTTTAATTTTATTCATACAGAGACCTTTCATGTATACCCCATGGTCTATTTTATTATTTTCACTGATTACAGCAAATAGTTATAAAGTAAAAGGGTAAAGGATATGCTTCTTTATAAAATATATAGCAAAACCATTGGTAAAACTGATCCTTTCTCTAGGCTGACTCGTCTAAGTATTAAGTACTTCTTAAACTTTTTTATGCCATTAAATTATAAGTTAAGTAAACGGGCCCATCAAAAAAAATCTGATCTGATCGTTTCTATAACTACTTTTCCTAAACGTATCGATAAGATATGGATTGTAATTGAATCAATTTTACGTCAAACATTATCCCCTAAAAAGGTCGTTTTAACTTTATCCAAGTTACAATTTCCTTCTCACGATGATTTACCTAAACAACTATCAAAATTAGAAGAAGAAGGTGTGTTGGAGATTATTTGGACTGAAGACGATCTTCGTTCACATAAAAAATATTATTATGTAATGGAAAAGTATCCAAATGATCTAATAGTTACAGTGGATGATGATTTTATTTATGCCAATACCATGTTGGAAAATTTGTATAAATTTCATTTACAGTATCCAAAAAGTATTATTACTCATCTAGCTTTGCAAAGACAGGGAGCAAATTATCAAGAATGGCCAAACTTACTTTTTGTTGCTGTCGAACCCACTTACAATATTATGCAATTTGGCGGGAGTGGTGTGTTGTATCCTCCTTCCTCTTTGCATATAGATGCTTTTAACAAAGATAGCATTAAACAGTATTGTCCCTTGGCGGATGATCTTTGGCTAAATGCAATGGCTCTGCTAAATGGTACATCTATTGCTAAGACTGATTACGAAATTTATCTAATGCCGATCATGTTCAAAGATGATCAGCCCTTGTTTAAAGAAAATGTTTTGGAGAACAAAAATAACACTCAAATAGAAAATATTAAGCGTAGATATCCTTCTATTTCCGGTTATTTTTGAGATTTTTGGATGATTTTTTTCATATCAAATATTTGTGTTTAACTTTTAATTTGTATTAGGTGTAAATCAGAATGTCTTTTAATGGAAAAACCTTATTAATCACAGGCGGTACAGGTTCTTTTGGTAATGCTGTTTTAAATCGTTTTTTAGAAACAGATATTAAAGAAATCCGTATTTTTAGTCGCGATGAGAAAAAACAAGATGATATGCGTAAGAAGTACCATTCATCGAAACTAAAATTTTATATTGGTGATGTACGTGATTATAACAGTATTTTAAATGCGACCCGTGGTGTTGATTATATTTATCATGCAGCTGCTTTAAAACAAGTACCTTCTTGCGAATTTCACCCTATGGAAGCTGTAAAAACCAATGTCATGGGTACTGAAAATGTACTTGAAGCTGCAATTCAGAACCATGTTAAGCGTGTCGTGTGTTTAAGCACAGATAAAGCTGTTTATCCAATCAATGCTATGGGTATTTCTAAGGCTATGATGGAAAAAGTTATGGTTGCAAAATCACGTAACTTAGATGGTTTAGATACGGTTATTTGCGGCACCCGTTATGGTAACGTAATGGCATCACGTGGTTCGGTAATTCCTTTATTTGTTGATCAAATTCGTCAGGGTAAACCTCTTACGATTACTGATCCTAATATGACTCGTTTCATGATGACTTTGGAAGATGCAGTAGATTTGGTTCTATACGCTTTTGAACACGGTGAAAATGGTGATATTTTTGTACAGAAAGCTCCAGCAGCAACAATTGCAGTCTTAGCTGAAGCTTTAAAAGAATTATTGAATGTTAAAGATCATCCGATTGCGATTATGGGAACTCGTCATGGTGAGAAGGCTTTTGAAGCTTTATTGAGCCGTGAAGAAATGGTAGAGGCATTTGACCAAGGCGATTACTTCCGTGTGCCAGCAGATCAACGTGATTTGAACTATGAAAAATATGTAGAAGATGGTGATTTAAAAATTACCGAGTTTGAAGATTACAACTCGCATAACACTACTCGTCTAGATGTAGAGGGTATGAAACAATTATTGCTTAAACTAGATTTTGTTCGCGCATTAACAAGAGGCGAATATATTTCACCAGAGGCGTAAGCATGAAAGTTTTAGTTACAGGTTCTAATGGTTTTATTGCAAAAAACTTTATCCAGTTTTTAGTAGAGAAACCCGAAGTTGAGATTTTAAAAACTCATCGTGAAACAACAGATCAAGAGTTGGAGCAATCAGTTTTAGCTGCTGATTGGATTGTACATTTAGCCGGCGTAAATCGCCCTTTAAATGAAAATGAATTTGCCGAGGGCAATACCACTTTAACGGAAAAGATTTGTCAAATTTTACAGCAAGCGAATAAGAAAACCCCGGTTATCTTATCGTCTTCTATTCAGGTCGAACGTGATAATCCTTATGGTAAAAGCAAGTTAGGTGGTGAGGAAGCACTTGTTGGTTTAAATCAAACCCAAGGTAATCCAATTTATATTTGCCGTTTAGCCAACGTTTTTGGTAAGTGGTCACGCCCTAACTATAATTCAGCTATTGCGACTTTTTGCCATAACGTTGTAAATGACTTGCCTCTACAAATTCACGATGAAAATGCTGTGATTCGTCTTGTCTATGTCGATGATGTAGTTGAGATATTCTGGAATATTATTAATGGGCAGCAGGTTGAACAATTTTTCCAAGTTGAACCTGAATATCAAATTACTGTAGGTGATCTAGCTAAAGTTTTAAACGGCTTTAAGGCATCTCGAGACACTCTTATCACAGATCGTGTGGGGACAGGATTAACTCGTGCACTTTATTCAACTTATTTAAGCTTTTTAAAGCCCGAGCAATTTGATTACAGCGTTCCAAAATATGGCGATGCTCGTGGCGTATTTGTTGAAATGCTAAAAACACCAGATGCTGGGCAATTTTCTTACTTTACTGCTCATCCGGGTATTACCCGCGGTGGCCATTACCATCATACAAAAACTGAGAAGTTTCTTGTTATTAAAGGTAAGGCACTATTTAAGTTCAAGCATGTTGTGACAGGTGAATTTTATGAGCTTGAAACACAGGGTGATGAACCTCGAATTGTAGAAACTGTACCTGGTTGGACACATGATATTACTAACATCGGTGAAGATGAGATGGTGGTAATGCTATGGGCAAATGAAATTTTTGATCGTGATAAGCCAGATACTTATGCGATGCCAATAACAAATTAAGAGTATAGATTTGTGAAAAAGTTAAAATTAATGACAGTGGTGGGCACTCGCCCAGAAATTATTCGTTTATCTCGCGTAATGGCTGCGTGTGATGAATATTTTGATCATGTTATTGTTCATACAGGGCAAAACTATGATTATGAATTGAATGAAATTTTCTTTACTGATTTAGGTATTCGTAAGCCTGACCATTTCTTAAATGCAGCTGGTGCGACTGGCGCAGAAACAATTGGTAATGTAATTATTGCTGTTGATAAAGTTTTAGATGAAGTGCAACCTGAAGCTTTACTTGTTTTAGGTGACACTAACAGCTGTATGGCAGTACTCCCAGCAAAACGTCGTAAAATTCCAACTTTCCATATGGAAGCCGGAAACCGTTGTTTTGATATGCGAGTTCCTGAAGAAATTAACCGTCGAATTGTCGATCATACTGCTGATATTAATTTAACTTACAGTACGATTGCTCGTGATTATTTATTAGCGGAAGGCTTGCCAGCTGATTTAGTAATCAAAACGGGTAGCCCAATGTTTGAGGTACTTCATCATTACAAAGCAAAAATAGAAGCTTCTGATGTACTTGAACGTTTAAATTTAAAAGAGCATGAATACTTTATTGTGAGTGCTCACCGTGAAGAAAATATTAACTCAGATCAAAACTTTTTAGATTTGGTGGAAATGCTAAATGCTGTTGCAGAGAAATATAAATTTCCTGTAATTGTATCTACGCATCCTCGTACTCGTAAGCGTATTGAAGAGTTGAATATTGAGTTTCATCCTTTAATTCAATTATTAAAACCACTTGGCTTTAGTGACTACAATAAGTTACAGCTTTCAGCAAAAGCGGCATTGTCTGATAGTGGAACGATTAATGAAGAATCATCAATCTTAAACTTCCCTGCACTTAACTTACGTCAAGCACATGAACGTCCAGAAGGAATGGAGGAAGCTGCTGTAATGATGGTGGGTTTAAAAGCTGAACGCATTTTACAAGGCTTGGCAATTATTGAAGGACAGTCTAGAGGAGAAGAACGCCTCTTATGTTTAGTCGAAGACTATAGTATGCCAAACGTAAGTGAAAAAGTGGTTCGTATTATTATGAGCTACACAGATTATGTAAATCGAGTAATTTGGAAACAATTTTAAGGTTATAGACTGTGAAAAAAGTGTTGGTTGTTTCAGAGTTTATTGATCCTACTCAAAATTCTACAGGATACTTTTGGTATAAGATTATACAGAAATTAGCTCAATCCGATGGGATTGAGCAGTTATCTGTTGTAGCCCCTTATTCAGAAGATCGTGAAGAACTGCAGAAAAAATTCTGTAGCAATATCGGCTTTTTGTTATTTTTACATGCTTCTTATGATAAAAATAATTTACTTAAGCGATTGCTAGGTCAATTACAGCAAACTTTTGGTTTTTTTAAGATTTTATTGAAAAACTTAGCTAAAGATAAGGTTGTTGTTTCTGGAACAAACCCACTTTTTTTATTAGTTCTATTAGCTTGTTTAAGAGTATTTATTCCATTTAAATGGTATTTGTTGGTTCATGATGTCTTTCCTGAAAATTTAGTACCTGCAGGAATTTTAAAGAAAAATTCTTTCTTATTTAAGATAATGAATTTTGTTTTTAATCGTGTCTATTCTAGAGCTGATCATCTTATTGTGATTGGACGTGACATGAAAAATTTAATGAAACAAAAAACGGGTAGCGACAATATTACAGTGATTCCGAACTGGGTAGATTTCACTGAAATAGAGGTCAGGACGAAACAACAATCTTCAATTATTTGTTCGCTGGGTTGGAATGAAAATATAGTCTTTCAATTTTTTGGAAATATGGGCCGTGTTCAAGGAATCTCTAATTTATTAGCTGCAATAAAATTAAGTAAACATCCATCTGCTAAATTTTTATTTATTGGCGGTGGAAATGATGCTCGGTTAGTAAAAGAATTTACTGAAGAAGAGACTAATAAAAATAAAGTTGCTTATATAGGTGAATTATCTGCTCAAGAGCGAAGTTTAGGTTTGAGCTCATGTGATATTGCTATTGTTACTTTAGCAGAAGGTATGCTCGGTTTGGGTGTCCCTAGTAAAGCGTATTTTACTATGGCTGCTGATAGACCAATTTTAGCTATTATGGAAGAAGATGCAGAAGTAGCGAATATGGTTAAAGAACATAATATTGGTTGGGTATGCCAGCCAAATGATGCCGTTAAATTGGCATCTTTAATTGATGAAATTTGCGAAAATAAGTTAAAGACATCGTCTAAGTCGCCACGTCAAATTTTACAAGACCATTATCACCAAGATAAGTTGCTGCAAAAATTTGCTGACATTGTGGAATCGTAATATGACAAATATTTTAGTTACAGGGTCATCTGGTTTTGTCGGTAAATCTTTGATTAATTCACTAATCCAAAGTAATAAATACCAAAAAATATATGCCTTAAATAGACGACATTCGCATATTCTACCTGAAAAGATTCAGCAGTTAGTAGCAACTTCTGAAGCTGTTTTTTCAACGCCTATTCCGTCTGATATTGATGTAATTATACATTTAGCAGGTAGAGCACACATATTAAATGATAATGTGCAAAATCCTTTAGAACAGTTTAGAGCGGTAAATGTTGAGGGTACACTACAACTCGCTCGACAGGCATTAGAAAATCAGGTTAAACGGTTTATTTTCATTAGTTCAATTGGTGTGAATGGAGCTGTAACAGATAAAAAAGCTTTTGATGAATTAGATCCACCGCAACCTCATGCCGATTATGCAATTTCTAAGCTGGAAGCGGAGCAAGCGTTAAAAGAATTATTTGAGAATACAAATACTGAGCTTGTCACAATTAGACCGCCATTAGTATATGCTGCTGATGCTCCAGGTAACTTTGCTCGATTACTTAAACTTGCTTCAACGAATCTACCTTTACCTTTTGCTTCTCTTAATAATAAACGCTCTTTTGTTGCATTAGAAAATCTTGTTTCATTTATCGAAACTTGTATTGAGCACCCTCAAGCAAAAAATGAATTATTTTTAATTTCAGATAATGAGGTTCTATCTACCCAACAACTTGTGATTTCACTAAGAAAAGGCATGGGGCGAAAGGCGAACTTAATTTATATCCCTCAATTTCTTATGAAGGTAGGAGCTAGTTGTATCGGTAAAAGTAAGTTGTATGAGCAATTATTCTTATCTTTAGAGGTTGATGCTTCAAAAGCGCGTAATTTATTAAATTGGACCCCTCCAATTAATGGGAATGTTGCTTTAGAAAAAACCGGGAAAATATATCTTGAGAGAAGTGAGTAACTTATGCTGATAATTTGGGTAATATTAGCTACTTTTTTAATTTCATTCTTGCTTACAGGCTACATGCGCCATTACGCATTGAAGAAAAATATTATTGATAATCCAAATGAACGAAGTTCGCATACAGTCCCGACACCGCGTGGTGGTGGCGTATCTATTGTTATCACTTTCTTATTGGTTTTAGTGGGTTTGATGATTAGCCATCAACTACAATTAACTACGGGTTTAATTTTAGTTGCGGCTGGATTGGGTGTGGCTGTTCTAGGGTTTCTTGATGATCATGGCCATATCAATTCGATGCTTCGTTTAGCTATTCACTTTCTTATTGCAATAGGTGCGGTTTCGTTCCTAGGCGGTTTTTCTGACGTTACACTATTTAATGGAAGCTTACATTTGGGGTGGTTTGCAAATATTATTGCGATACTTTTCCTTGTATGGCTACTTAATTTATATAATTTCATGGATGGGATTAATGGAATTGCTAGTGTTGAAGCAATTACCACTTTATTAAGCTTAGCTTTTATTTATTTATTATTGGATACACAGTTATCTAGTGAATTATTATTTATTTTCGCAGCAAGCGTATTTGGCTTTGTTTTATGGAATTTTCCTAAAGCTCGTATTTTTATGGGAGATGCTGGCAGTGGGTTCCTTGGATTAATTTTAGGTATTTTGGC
>Ga0308158_10004204_pt1 | contig 12253 bp, 9 predicted proteins | sample PhyBR2_FD_201038 | JGI IMG/M metagenome (GOLD analysis project Ga0308158, IMG submission 201038) | Phyllosphere microbial communities from UC Gill Tract Community Farm, Albany, California, United States - DLSLB.R2 | ecosystem: Host-associated > Plants > Phyllosphere > Unclassified | place: USA...
GCGCCGCAGGAATGATGTGGTTTCTTGCGATGTCTGCCAAAACTCTAGCTTCGATATCAATCACTGTAGAATATTTCTCTAGTTTGATTTCATTTCTTGCCTCGAACTCTCTGTGAGAATAGATTCCTAATTCTTCGTAAAGATCAACGAATTTTTGATCCAATTCTTTTTTAAGTGCTTCTGGAGTTGTCTTCAAATTGTTAAGACCTCTTTTCTCAGCTTCTGTTGCCCAATCGTCCGAATAACCGTCACCTTCGAACATAATGTTTTTGCAGTCTTTGATATATTCACGAAGAATGTTGAAAATTGCTTCATCTTTTTTCAAGCCTTTTTCGATTAATGCATCTACTTCAGCTTTGAAAGTTTTCAATTGCTTCGCCGCGATGACATTCATTACCGTCATTACTTCCGCGCAGTTTGCAGAAGAACCAACCGCTCTGATTTCAAATTTATTTCCTGTAAAAGCGAAAGGCGAAGTTCTGTTTCTATCGGTATTATCCAAAAGAATTTCAGGGATTTTTCCAACTACATTTAGTTTCAAATCAGTTTTTTCTTCAGGAGATAATTTTCCGTCGGTTACTTTTTCCAATTCTTCCAAAACTCTGAACAATTGACTTCCGATGAATGCAGAAATAATTGCTGGTGGCGCTTCGTTAGCTCCCAATCTGTGGTCGTTGCTTGCAGATGCGATACTCGCTCTCAACAAATCAGCATAATCGTGAACTGCTTTCAAAGTATTTACAAAGAAAGTCAAGAACTGAAGATTTTTCTTAGGGTTTTTTCCTGGGCTCAAAAGATTTTCGCCTGTGTCTGTCCCCAGAGACCAGTTGTTGTGCTTTCCGCTTCCGTTAACGCCGGCAAATGGTTTTTCATGAAATAAAATATGGAAATGATGCTTGTGAGCAATTCTCGCCATAATATCCATTAATAATGAATTGTGGTCAACCGCAACGTTCGCTTCTTCAAACATTGGTGCCAACTCGAATTGATTTGGAGCAACCTCATTATGACGCGTCGTTACAGGAATTCCCAATTTCATACATTCTATTTCCAACTCCTTCATATAGTTCATCACTCTTGTAGGAATCGAACCAAAATAATGGTCATCCAACTGCTGTCCTTTTGCTGGAGAATGCCCCAACAAAGTTTTCCCCGTCAAAACCAAATCTGGACGAGACTGATACAAAGCCGTATCTACAAGGAAATATTCTTGTTCCCAACCTAAAGTCGGAGAAACTTTTGTTACGTTTTTATCGAAATAAGATTTGCAAACATCAGTCGCCGCTTCGTCAACCGCGTTCAAAGCTCTTAATAAAGGTGCTTTATAATCTAATGTTTCGCCAGTGTAAGAAATGAAAATAGATGGAATACAAAGTGTAGTTCCCATAATGAAAGCTGGAGAAGTCGGATCCCAAGCGGTATAACCTCTCGCCTCGAATGTATTTCTGATTCCACCGTTCGGGAAAGAAGAAGCATCCGGCTCTTGCTGAATCAATAACGCACCACTGAATCTCTCAATCGCTCTTCCACCTTCGATTGGCGTGAAAAATGAATCGTGTTTTTCAGCAGTTGCACCTGTCAATGGCTGGAACCAGTGTGTATAATGCGTTGCACCTTTGGACATTGCCCAATCTTTCATCGCAACAGCTACCTGATCTGCAATGTGTCTCTGGATTTTTGTTCCTTTTTTAATGGCATCCAAAATAGATTGGAACGCTTCTTTCGTCAGATATTCTCTCATTGTTTCCTCTGAGAATACGTTTTGACAAAACAATTCCGACAGTTTTGCAGGAACTTCTATGAAATTATCTTTTCTGTAATTTCTGAATGGAAGCTCGGCTAAGGCTTTAAATCTTAATGTTGACATAAAAGTGTGTTATTTTAAACGAGGCAAATTTACAAAAAATATAAGTTCAAATTAATTTACCCCTAAAAATTTATAGTCATTTTAACTAAAATAAATTTTGAATTAGAAATCACCCCTAAAATTTTTAAACCATTCAAAGAAATTTATCAAACGGATTATTTAATTTTTGTTATTAAAATATGAATGAAATTTATTTTTAAAATATTGATGAGAAAGTTTAACTTTAAAACGGATATCAATTAATAACTAAAAATCACTTAAAAACAGCAACTTATTGAAATTCAATTAATTAAACAATTAAATTTGATTTAAATAATATTTCATATCTTTGCAGACTTTTACACAAAATTTAATATATGGCAAATTCAAGAGCAAGAGAAACCACAGAAGCTATCGAAAGATTATACGTCTCTATGAGACACTTATTCTACAGAGGATTTTTCAAACCTTCAGGCGTTTCGGGAGAATCATTAAGAAAACTCTTAATGGTCATCAACCCTGAAATCTACGGAAGCATGAGCATCCCAAATAAGATAGAGCTGGACGGTTTACTTTACGTTCTTGACCGTCTTCCGGAAGGTATTGAGGAATGTTCTTTTATCCATCTGACGTCTGACGAAGGTTTTGACAAAGGAAGTTTCGAACCGATCGTTCCAAAGAAAAGACGTAGAAATTGCTACAGAATCGATGAACATCAGATGAACATCGAGGTTCTTTTGGGTCGTTCCGAGATTTATGATATCTTGACTCACCTTACATTCTTATATCTTGAGGCTGATAAAATCAAAAACATAGGTTTCGATTTAGAAAACGAAGGTCGTCCAAAACGTATTTGGAAAATCATCGAAGAAGTAGCGAAAGGCGAGAAAAAATACAGCAGAAAAGAAAAAGAAGTCGCGTTGATTCATCTTTCTTCTTTCTTGGGAAGAACGTTTGATGAGACTTTGAATGCTTATAACAGTTTCGGTGACGACAAAAATCCGGATCGTTTGTTCAAAATCATTTATTGGCTTGGGCAAGTAAGTCTGACAGACTGGAAAGAAATCAGTCAACGTGAAATTTATTTTTCATCTATTCTGCAAGAAAGAGTTGGACATCACCTTTTTGGAGAGAAATGGGCGAACAAAATCAAGAAAGTCCTTGTAGAAAATGACCTTCATATGCGTCCGCTTCACATCATCAGTGCCAATATGCACTCGGTGAAAAATATGCTTTTCGCGAATGAAGCGCTTAATAAAAAGGCGACGAAAGAAGTAGATTACAAATTATTCGCTGACATCAGTAACAAAAAAGACCTTCAGGAAAAAATCCTTGACCACGCGTTGAAAGAAGGAATGATTTATATTGATGACAACAGCGGAAGTAATATCGATGTTCAAATTATTGATTTGTCCAAAACAGCGCTCAGCAATTCGGTTTTTGCTAATCAGAAGTATAAAGGAGACGATGTGATTTTGGTTTTCGATTATGCTTTCGGAGAACAGGCCTACGAGGTGATGGACGAGTTGCTAAGACCTTACGAAGTGAAAGGTGAAGTTTATATGATGAAGGTAAAATCGGTTTCCATTATGGGAAAAGCCGGAATCTTAACTGGCGGAAAAGGCGATATTATGATTCCGACTTCTCATATTTTTGAAGGAACTGCAGACAACTATACTTTCGAAAACGCTTTGAAACTGGAAGATTTTGTTGATGATGAAGTTAAAGCTTTTGAAGGTCCAATGATTACCGTTTTGGGAACTTCACTTCAAAATAAAGATATTTTATCTTATTTTATGACAACATCGTGGAAAGCCATTGGGCTGGAAATGGAAGGTGCGCATTATCAAAAAGCGATTCAGGTAGCGAGCAAAATTCGTCATCACATTTCACCGGATTTGTTTGTAATGTATGCTTATTACGCTTCGGATAATCCTTTGGAAACAGGAAGTACATTATCTTCCGGCGGTCTTGGACTCACAGGTGTAAAGCCAACTTATATGATTACGCATAAAATCATCGAGAAAATTCTTGAGAAGAAATAAAAATTGAAAGCCTCCAAATAATTGGAGGTTTTTTTATATAAAATTCGCAATCGTATAAATCATTAAACCTACCAATCCACCAACGATAGTTCCGTTGATTCTGATGAATTGCAAATCTTTCCCGACTTCCAGTTCCAATTTTCGGCTGAGTTCTTTACCTTCCCAATTGCCAACGGTTGTACTAATTAACTCACCAAAATTCTGGGTATTTTTCAGAATATATTTATAGGCCGTCAATCTAACCCAATTATCAATTCGGCTTTGGAATTGCTCGTTGTTTTGAAGATTAGACACAAATTCGTCGATATTTTTTTTGACATAAGATTTTAGTTTAGAATCTTCTTCTGATAATTCTTTGATTAAAGAAGATTTCAGAGATTGCCAAATGTCAGATGAATATTGTTTGATTTTATCACTTTGCAGAAAATCAGATTTGATAGAATCAAATTCTGTTTCCCATTTTGGTTCATCTTTCAGTTCTTTGGAAAAATCCAAGATTTTGTTTGTGATTTCTGCCCGCAATGGATGATTGAGATTTTCTTCAACTTCTAGGAAATAATCGCTTAATCCTTTCGTAATTTTCTCTGCAATTTTATTATCTACCGATTTTGGAATCAGAAAGAAACTCTCCTTTCCTACTCTTTCAGAAACCATTTGCTGATTATCCAGAATATAATTTTTGATTTGGGAACTGAGGTTTGTAATGATTTTCTGATGGTCATTTTTGTTGAGAAGATATTCGATTCCGTTTCCGATGACTGAATTTAATTTGATAGAATCTGTCATTTCTTTCGCTTTATTTGAAATAAATTTCACAACAGATTCATCATCCAGTTTATTCAGAATATCTTTGAGAATCGAAGACAATTCATTAATCAAAACATTTTGATTTCTATCCCTAGACAACCAATCACCAACATAAACCGAAACTTTTAGTTTCTGAATATAAGGTCTGATATTTTGGGGTGACAGAAAATTTTCCACCACAAAATTGCCAAGATTATCACCAATCTTTTCTTTAGAATTTTCAATCAAATTGGTATGCGGAATTTTGATTCCTAAAGGATAATTGAAAAGTGCCGTTACCGCAAACCAATCTGCCAAAGCACCAACCATCGCTGCTTCGGAAAATGCCCGGATGTAGCCAATCCAATGTGAATGATCTTGTTTTTGAAGAATCGTCATCCCAACAAACGTAATTGCCATCAGCAGGAATAAACCTGTTGCCAGCATTTTGTGGTTTTGGAGTTGGCGTTTTTTTATTTCATCATTCATAATTTCTAAAAATCGAAAATCATTCCAAACAAAATTAATTAAATTTTGATGGAATGCTCTTGAAAATCATATCAATAAAATTAATGATGAAATGTTTATTTTTTTAGTTTTGTGCTTAGAAAACAATTCTATGAAAAAACTCTCTGTTTTGATGATAATATTCTTATCATCATTCTTCTATTCACAGACTCAAGACCTTTATGCATTGGCAAAAGGAGAACATCTGGGATTCAACGCTATCTTTGATCAAAAGGACAATCTGTTCGGCTACGTTTCCATCTATTCTTATGGAAAAAGCAGTGATAAAACCAAAAAATTCGAATACGTAATCCTCGATAAAAACTTGAATCCAATCGCGAACAAAGAGTTTGAAGGTGATATCACAGCTGGCGATTACTATGGCTATATGGATTTCCGGGGAGAAATTATTCTCCGACCTTCCAGAATAGACCGGGAATTTGTGACCAACAAAACGGTTTTTACGCCTTCTTCTATGATTATTGATTTGAAAGACAACTCAATCAAGAAAAAAATTTATTACGATTACGACAACGGCAGCTTTAAAGAAATCACAGAACAGAAATCCTGGAAAAGTGCCAGAAAAGAAAACCGCGAAGAGAAGAAAGAGAAAGGTTACAATTACATCTCTTATGTTGTAGAAATCAAAGAAGGTGGATATATTGCTGTAGAATATAATGATTATGGGAAATATGTTAACAACAACAGTCTGATCAAATTTGATGAAAATAAAAAGGAATTATGGCGATACAAATACAATACTTCTGGTGATAAAAAAATAAATGAGGAGATTTCTTTAATCGATAAAGATGATAAGCATCTCTTTTTCCTGGTCAAAAAAACGCTGGAAAAAAACAAGCAATATTCTTTGTTGGTGCTTGACATCAAAACCGGAGAACAAAAAAGTTTTGAAAAGATAGAAGTTTTAAACAATGAAACTCTAGATTATATAACGAGTTTGTACTCATACACTTTCGGAAATATTGATAATGACAAAATTTTCGATGATAAGATTGTAATGCTAGGAAACCACATTACCAACGACATCCGTAAAATTGGCTACACAAGACTTTTGGTGGATAAAAATACATTTGAGGTCAACGTAAAAGACCTGGACCACCTTGATCTTGTAAGTTACATACCAAAAATAAAAGAAAATGGATTGGTAGAATCCGGATATTATCTGCATCCTCGTGATACATATTTCCTGAAAGATGGAAGCGTTGGTTTAATCTTGGAAAAATATAAACCAGAAGGACAATACAGCGCACCAAAAACAACAGATTTGGTTTACATTTTTACGGATAAAGATTTCAAAACAAAAGGCGTAAAGATCTTTGAAAAGGAAAAATCAAAATGGTCTAACTCAGATTATCTGTTTTCTCAATATCTGAATGATGGAAAAGATGTCGTCTTTTTCTACCGAGATTATGTAAAAGATAACGAGACAAAGGAGAAAAACTGGAATTTGTACATCAATACATTAATAGACGGAAACTTCAAACAGGAAGTTGTTCCAATCTCTGCGAAAGACGATTATATGGTTTATCCGTATGTTGGAAAAGAAGGTTACATCTTATTGAGAGAATATAATCAAAAGGAAAAATACAATAAGATTCGTTTGGAACGTCTCAATTATTAACAAAAAAGTCTCTGGGTTGTCAGAGACTTTTTTTATTATAAAATTCGGTAATGTATTTGATATCATCCAGACTTAGATTCCACATGAAGTTGAGAAATTGCTGGTAACTTTCGCTCTGGTTTTTTGGATCAACTCTTTCCAGATAACGATTGAGTTTATAATTCTTTCGAGCTTCATATATTTTTTCAAAATTCTTTCCCAACCAATATTTGTAGTAATCTGTATCCGAATCTTCTTTTTGAAGAAATTGCAAAGCAGAATAAATCCCAACGCCATAATCTTCTGATTGAAAAAAATTTGGAAGAACTTCCATTTTTGCCATTTTCTGCAGGTCAAAAAAATCAGGTTTTGGTTCTTCTTTTGAAACCAGATCCTGCAAAGGGAAATGTTTGTCGAGATATTGTATCCTCGCTTCTATCTCTGGATGTGATGCTACAGAGTCTTTGTCTATCTTCTCTTTGTAATAAGAATAATCATAGCCGGAAAAATCTTCCTTTTTCATCCACTGTTCCTTGAAAGGATGATTTGGAAGGTCAAAAAATAATTTATAGGTTTCCGTTTTCACCATTTTTGGAGAAATAGTATCATATTTTTTCAAATTCAACAAAGCCTTTCTGAAATCCGGTTTGGAAAAGTTTGATTTCTGGTAATATATAAAACCGAGAGAATCAGCCTCGTTTTCCTGTTTTCTTTTACGTGCACTGAATTTGTACAACTGTCTTTTATAAAACTGAAGCGCTTTTTCTCCTTTGTTATTTTGAATTAATGTCAAAGTTTTAGCTTCAGCTTTTCCATCTTTTCCCAACTGAATATTCTCTAACTGAATCTTGATGGAATGATCCAAAAAAAGATGTCCCAACTCGTGACAAATCACCGATGCCAATTGCTCCTCATTATCCACCCAATTGAAAAGTCCCATATTTACTACCAAAGTTCCGTCTCCCATACAATAGGCATTTGGGCTGTTATCTTTTTCCACCAGAACTTTCAGGTTTGGAAAATCCAGAGAATTGCTTTTAAGAATCTTTTCAACGATTTGATTTACATATTGATTGAATGCTGTGTTGAAAACAAAATTTTTATTCTTCACTTCATCCTGAAAATCCTTTTGAAATCTTGATAGAGCAGCAGAAATCTCTCTTCCGGTTTTTCCTTCGTATCTATCTTTCTGTTTCTTATTATAAGTCTCAGAATCTTTAACATAAGTCGTCAAAAAACTTTTTCGCTGAAGATAGTCTGCTGTATCAATAGGTTTATAGTTGTTTTGAGCATTAGAATAAGATAATATACCCAACATCCAAACCAATAAAAATCTAGTCATCCATAATATTTTTAACAAAAATAATGTTTTCAGATGATGATGATTACATAATCTATAATTTTGTAGCAAAAGCTTTCTATGAAAAAATTTATCAATGTTGTTCTGGTAATCATTGCTTCTGTTATTGTTCTCATTTACATTACGGGATACAATTACCTTTTCCGCGGGATACAGTTAACATATCTGCGAGGTGAAAACGGACCAACTATTGATGACGGAAAAGACTTTCCTTCAAAAATTATCTCCAGAGGAAACCCAAAACCTTGGCCTATTGACATCACTTATAACAAACAACCTTTGTCTCCGGCTTTGCAAATACATTTAGCGGATACAAAGTCTGTTTCTTTTTTGGTCATTCAGCACGGGAAAATTCTGCAGGAACATTATTGGGATGGCTATAACAAAAACTCATCCAGCAATTCCTTTTCTATGGCCGATGCAATTACCGTTTTGCTTTTGGGCAAGGCTATTGAAGATGGCAGAATTCAAAAAATCAATGAACCATTTTCCGATTTTTATAAAGAATTTTCAAACGACCAGTTTGGGAAGAATCTAACTCTGGAGAATCTCGCATCGATGCAAGCTGGAATCGATTGGCCTAACGATCAAAGTGATCCTTTTTCCAAAAACGCATCGATGTACTATGGTTTTTCTGTGTCGGATATTGTTTTTAAGAGTCAATTCAAACAAAATCCCGGAGAAAGATTTGAATACCAATCTGTTGCACCACAACTTCTCGGTTTTGCTGTCGGACGGGCCGTGCAGATGCCATTATCCATTTATACTTCGGCAAAACTCTGGAACCCTCTTGGAATGGAACAAAATGCTGAATGGTCGACTGATAATCTTGGTATTGAGAAATCTTTTTGCTGCATCCATTCCACCACCAGAGATTTTGCGAAAATTGGATCTTTGCTGTTAAATAGAGGGAAATTTGAAAATATTCAGTGGATTAATGAGAGTTTTGTAGACCAAATGATAACACCTTCTGAAAACTCAAATGGCACTTATGGAATGGGAATATGGGTCAATAACGATTCAAAAATTCATCATTACTATATGAGAGGAATCAATGGTCAATATGTCATTATGATTCCGGAATACGATATGATTATTGTACGACAAGGAAACGAAGATTCCGCGGAAAGAGATAATAAAGACCGACCGAAAGAAGTGGAATTTTATATCAAAGAAGCTATTAAGTTTTCAGCTAAAACTAATCCGCATCATAATCCAGCAAAGCAAAAACGCTAAGTAAAGTGCTATTTTTCAGCTTTTGTTCAGCTTCTTTCATATACTGAGCTTCCGTTGTAGCAGGAACATAGATTTCATAAAAATTTTTGTTTCTGATCACGAATAATGTTGACCCAATAATCATCGTCAGAATATCTTCAGATTTTGGTGCATTATGAAAAACACCGGAAACAATTCCTCTTTTGGTAATTTCGTCCAATCTGCCGACGCAAGTCTGATAAAACTCCAACAGATCATCTTTCACATTATCCATCGAGCGCATCTCCTGAGTCACAAAACCATGAAAATAGCTGTATTTGAAGAGTAGAGAAATCACATAATTCACGATTTCCTTCATCTGCATTTCCGGTTTTCCTTCTTTTATAGTCTGCGCAAATTCAGAAAAACTTTCCTTGGTTCTTTGAACACGGTACTGATAAAGATAAGACATCATCTTTTCTTTGGAACCAAAATAGTAAGAAATCATCGCAACGTTGATTCCTGCTTTGGTACAAATATCCCGAACAGAAGTACCATCGAAACCCTTTTTAGCAATCAGCTCCTCGGCAACATCCAGAATTTTTGTTTGTTTATCAGTAAATTTTTTCCTCATTCTTTGTGAAACATTTAATGTAAAAATAAACTTTTTTTCATCAATAACAACAACTATTGAAAATCGAATTTAACAATATTTAACTTTTATTGATTATACAATAATATGGGCAGCTTCATCCGTCCTCCGTTCCCGCTGTTTTGCAAATAGCCGACACTTTTCCCAAGCCTTATTTGCAAAACGAGCTCCACTCAGGCCGGGCTGCAAGGAACACCAGACAAAATAGTTACTTAATTTTATATCTTTGACTATGGATTTTTTGGATTTTCATCATCACAAACAAAATAAAAGCGGGATTTACAATCTGAATCTCAATGAAGAAATTCCACAACACAATTTCTCAGTTGGTTTGCACCCAAAAGACATTACAGAAAACTGGAAATATGATTTTGAAAAAATCAAAGAAAAATCATTATCCAAAAACTGCTTTGCCATCGGCGAATGTGGTTTGGACGGATTAATTAACATCGATGAAAATCTTCAAAACGAAATCTTTCAAAATCATATTTCCTGGGCAGAAGAAATCAGAAAGCCAATTATTATCCATTGTGTTCGCAGGTTTTCACAGATCTTACACTATAAAAAAGCGAAAGCTCCAATGATTATTCACGGTTTCAACAAGAAAGAAAATGTGGGTAAAGAACTTTTGGAAGCCGGCTTTTACCTCAGTTTTGGAAAAGCAGCATTAGAACACTTATCTTTGCAAAAATTGATTAAAGATCTACCTGTTCAAAAGATGTTTTTGGAGACCGATGATGCAGATTTTGACATTTCAGAATTGTATGAAAAAGTCTCAGAAATCAAATCTATCTCTTTGGAAAAACTTTCGAATCAATTGTGGGAGAATCTTGAAAATGTTGTGAATTATGGATAAATTTTGGTTAGAACGCACCGAATTACTGATAAAAAACGAAGGTGTTGAAAAGCTTCAAAATGCTAAAGTTTTAGTCGTGGGACTTGGTGGCGTGGGCTCTTTCGCTGCCGAATTTTTGGCAAGAGCCGGCATCGGAACAATGGTGATTGTGGATGGTGATGTTGTAGATATTACCAATATCAACCGTCAATTGCCCGCCCTTCATTCTACAGTTGGTCAACATAAAGTGGAATTGGTTGGAGACCGATTGATGGATATCAACCCCAATCTTAATCTTACAAAAATTAATGAGTTTTTGGAACCGGAAAGAATGCGGGAAATTTTGCAATCAGAAAAATTCGATTACGTTCTGGACTGTATTGATTCTTTGACGCCGAAAATTGCCTTGATCATCGCTTGCAGACGAACCAAAACAAAACTTGTTTCTTCTATGGGCGCAGGCGGGAAATCTGATCCGAGCAAAGTGATGGTGCGTGATATTCACAAAACCAACAATTGTCTATTGGCCAGACAAGTGCGGAAACGTCTTAAAAAAGAAAAAATTGATAAAGGTTTCCGATGCGTTTTTTCTACTGAATTACAAGATGAAGAAAGCCTGAAAATGACTGATGGCGCCAATTTCAAACGTTCTTTTTACGGCACAATCAGTTTTATACCTGCGATTTTCGGATTGTATGCTGCTGCAGAAGTCATTAATTACCTAACCGGAAAACCATAGTATTTTGGAGAGTAACGGTTATCCTTTTCAAGAGAAATTAAAAAAAAAGTACGAGATAGATTTGCTTTTTGCGAAAGGCAAATGGCTTTCTGTGGATAATATCAGAATTATTCATTTGAAATCTTCGGATAAGCTTACAATTGACAATCATAAAATCGGCGTTTCTGTTTCGAAGAAATTCTTCAAAAGAGCTGTGGACAGAAATAGGATAAAACGTTTACTGAGAGAATCTTACAGGCTCAACAAATCTACTTACATCGATGCCTTCGGTGACCAATCTATAGCGATGCTTTTTTGGGCTTCCAAAGAATTACCCAATCACTTTTCTGTGGTTGAAAAACAATTTCTGGATCTCTGCAAAAAAAGAATCGAATAAACATCTCTATTTAATTTGTAATTTTAATCTCAAAGAAATTACGAATGGAACATATTTTACCTTACCTTCTCAGTGCATTTATAGGAATTGGATTAGCAGCGGCCTCTGGTTTCAGAGTCTTTTTGCCACTTTTTGCTGTTAGCCTTTCTTCATATTTAGGATGGATTCCTATGAGCGATAACTTCGAATGGTTATCCGGTTTGCCGACATTAATCACGACAGGCGTTGCAACAGTCATTGAAATTCTGGCTTATTATATTCCTGTTGTTGATAATTTTCTGGATACATTATC
>Ga0308158_10004205_pt1 | contig 12253 bp, 13 predicted proteins | sample PhyBR2_FD_201038 | JGI IMG/M metagenome (GOLD analysis project Ga0308158, IMG submission 201038) | Phyllosphere microbial communities from UC Gill Tract Community Farm, Albany, California, United States - DLSLB.R2 | ecosystem: Host-associated > Plants > Phyllosphere > Unclassified | place: USA...
TGGTCGCGCATTCGCTTGGTGTTGCAACCGCGCTCCATGCCATCCCGCAGATTCAGCATAAGGTCGCTGGCGCATTTTTCGTGGCACCACCGGATGTCTCGAATGAAAAGATCAGGCCCAAGCATCTTATGACCTTTGGTCCTTATCCGCGTGAGCGTTTGCCTTTCCCGACGATCACAGTCGTCAGTCGCAACGATCCGTTCTCAAGCTTTGAAGCAGCAGAAGAGGTTGTGAAGGATTGGGGCGCGATGTTGATCGATGCAGGTGAATCCGGGCACATCAATTCGGAATCAGGCCACGGCCCATGGCCTGAAGGCTCCATGGTTTTTGCTGAGTTCATGACCCAGCTGCAACCGGTAAAACATCACTAAATCAATAAGTTATAAATATTTCTGATTAAATAGATTCAGATCTTGTTTTAAAGCGGCAGATGACAAACCATCTGCCACTTTTTTCTTATGCGCGAACAGCATCCACGAGTGTTTGCGCACCGAGGCGAATGTAGCCGCTGTCATTTCCCAAGGTCAGAAACTGGAAGCCAAGCGGAATATAGCGACGTGCAAATTCTGCCGAAGGCGAGTAGATGCCTGCAAATTTCCCTGCGGCAGCTGCCTTGCGTGCAATGATGCTAATCGGCTCGATGATCGCTTCGGAATTCGGATTGGCTTCGCGACCGTTGCTCCAGGCAATCGAGAAATCGGCCGGACCAACAAATACGCCATCAATGCCACGTACATCGAGAATCGCATCCAGTGCGTCATATGCATCGCGCGTTTCAATCATCGCGAAAGCCAGTGTGTCTTGATTGGCCGTCACGAGATAGTCATTCGAGCCCGGCGCGCCGTAATCGGCATTGGCACGGAAAACACCCCACGAACGCTCACCAACCGGCGGATATTTCATCGCCGCTGCAAATCTGCGCGCATCTTCAACCGAGTTGATCATTGGCGCGATAACAGCCTGTGCGCCAAAATCGAGCGCACGGCTTGCCATATCAAAACGCCCGACCGGAATACGAACGACGGGTGGCTTTCCTGCGTTCAGGATCAACCCAAGACTGCGCAGCACACTTTGCTCGTCATGGCCGCCATGCTGCATATCGAGCGTTACAGCCTCAAGAGCACTATGAGCCAAAACCTCGACTGTCAGTATTTCCGGCAAGGACGACCATGCGGAAAGAACTGTTTCTCCGGCACGAAGACGCGAAGACAAAGACATGCTTATTCCCCTACTTCAAATGATAAGGGCGGAAATGCCATTTGCATTTCCGCCCCTGAATATCATTTAGTCCTTTTGGACCTGCTGAATTGCTTCCTCGAGGAAAGCAAACATCTTCTCGCGAATGGTTTCGTCCGTCACTGTCACACTCGCAGCGTCGAAATCAGCACGCAGCTTGCGGAAGACGTCTTCATCACCCGCTTCTTCAAAATCGGCTGCAACAACTTCACGAGCGTAGGCATCAGCGTCTGCATCGTGCTTGCCAAGCAATTCCGCGGCCCAGAGGCCGAGAATCTTGTTGCGGCGAGCTTCTGCCTTGAAGCGCAATTCGGCATCGAGTGCGAATTTGCTTTCAAAAGCGTTGCGGCGGTCATCCATGCCAGTGGTCATTCATACAGCTCCCAAGACTTTAGGCATTTCCAGCAAAGCGCTTGAGCGTTTGCATCGGACAATGCGGCAAAACAATTGCTTAGTGCATGTCCTGAGACTCATCCCAAAATTCAACACGCTCTAAGTTATGCGAGATCGTCATCCGTTCTCTTGCCTAAAGCTGGCAAGGGGCGCAAGATTATACAAGAGCCAAACAACACTTTCTTGATTTATCTGGCTCTTAAACGCTTAAAACGGGGGAACGGGCACAAAGCAGGATTGTTAAAAGCCCACAATTGCTATACGTAGCCCGCGAGAATAGCGGCAAAAGCCGATCATCACATTTTTGGAAATCCGAGAAAAGCCATGAACCGTCGCCGCCGTATTTACGAGGGCAAGGCCAAGATTCTTTATGAAGGCCCTGAGCCCGGTACGCTTGTCCAATTCTTCAAGGATGACGCAACCGCGTTTAACGCGAAGAAGCATGAAGTTGTTGACGGAAAAGGCGTGTTGAATAACCGCATCTCCGAGCACATTTTCACCCAGCTCAACCGCATTGGAATTCCGACCCACTTTATCCGCCGTCTCAACATGCGTGAGCAGCTGATCAAGGAAGTGGAAATCATTCCGCTTGAGGTTGTTGTGCGCAATGTCGCTGCCGGTTCGCTGTCAAAGCGCCTCGGCCTCGAAGAAGGCACTGTTCTGCCACGCTCGATTATCGAGTTCTATTACAAGGCAGACGCGCTGGACGATCCAATGGTCACCGAAGAGCATATTACGGCTTTCGGTTGGGCGAGCCCTGCGGAAATCGACGACATCATGGCTCTTGCCATTCGCGTCAACGACTTCCTCACCGGTCTGTTCCTTGGCATTGGCATCCAGCTTGTTGACTTCAAGATGGAATGCGGTCGTCTGTTCGAAGGCGATATGATGCGTATCGTCGTCGCCGACGAAATTTCACCAGACTCAGCGCGTCTTTGGGATGTCACCACAAATGACAAACTCGACAAGGACCGCTTCCGCCGCGATATGGGCGGGCTGGTTGAAGCCTATCAGGAAGTGGCGCGCCGTCTCGGCATTATGAACGAGAACGAAACGCCCCGTCCTTCCGGCCCTACGCTTGTGAAGTAAAATCGCACAGCCCGGCAACTCGCGTTCCGGGCTGTTTTCATTGTTGTTGCGCGAGAGCGTTTCCTGTTTTAACTGAACCATGCGAAACGCTCCAGGTAATTTTGTTTATCGCATTCTCCTACGCAAAACCGCTTCGCTCTTTTGCTGGAAATGCTCCAGATCAGCAGGAACTACTCAGTGATCAAGGCACGCGTCACCGTTACACTGAAAAACGGCGTTCTCGACCCGCAGGGCAAAGCCATTGTCGGCGCGCTCGGCAGCCTGGGTTTCGAAGGCATCAATTCCGCCCGCCAGGGCAAGGTCTTCGATCTCGAACTCGACGGCTCGGACAAGGCAAAAGCTGAAGCCGATCTCAAGGCCATGTGCGAGAAGCTGCTCGCCAACACGGTTATTGAAGATTACGCGATCGTCATTGGCTAACCCGCTGCGGGTTCAGTTTATTTCTTGCGTGCCTTCAAAACCGCCGATGAACGGTTTTGAAGGGCACTTAAATTCAAAGAGACGTAAAACGCCATGAAAGCAGCAGTCGTTCTTCTTCCCGGCCTTAACCGTGACCGTGACATGATTGCGGCCATAACCAAGATTTCTGGTCAGGCGCCTGTAACCGTCTGGCAGACCGATACCAGCATCCCCGACGATGTAGATCTGATCCTCATCCCGGGTGGCTTTTCCTACGGCGACTACCTGCGTTGTGGCGCGATTGCAGCCCGCATGCCTGTTATGCAGGCCATTCGCGAGAAGGCCGACAAGGGCGTGATGGTCATCGGCGTTTGCAACGGCTTCCAGATTCTGGTCGAAGCTGGAATGCTGCCGGGCGCTTTGATGCGCAACACTTCGCTGAAGTTCGTCTGCCGTGAAGTGAAGCTGGAAATCAGCAACGCCAACACTGCCTTCACACGCGGCTATCAGCCGGGTCAGATCATCCGTTGCCCGGTCGCCCATCATGACGGCAACTACTTCGCCGATGACGAAACGCTCAAGCGTATCGAAGGTGAAGGTCAGGTTGTGTTCCGCTATGCAGAGGGCACCAATCCAAACGGCTCGGTCAACGATATTGCAGGCATCGTCAATGCGCGCGGCAACGTCCTTGGCATGATGCCTCATCCTGAAAACCTGATCGAAGGTGCACATGGCGGCGACGATGGCCGCGCACTTTTTGCAGGCGCGCTCGGTATCGCTGCCTGAGTGATTAGGCGCTGATAAACAGATCAAATGGCCACCGTTGCAAAGCGGTGGCCATTTTTTATTGCCTTAAATCAGGCGCTTCAATCGAGCGGTCAAATGAGAACTCCATTCTCAAGGCCTAGCGTTGCACAGAAATTCATGGCAGCTTGATCGTCAGATACTTCCTGAATAAACCGAATCGGGGAACGATATCGATGCAGCTATATTCACGCCCACTCTCCCCCTATTCCGCTTTTGTACGAGGCGTTCTTTATCTCAAGGAACTTCCGTTCAAACCAATTGCTATTCCCTATCCAATTCCGGCAGACTTTGGAAACATAACGCCCTTAAAGCGTGTTCCGGTACTGATTACAGGTTCAGGCGAGACACTGTTTGAAGCCGCAGTCATTGCGGAATATCTGGAAGATCATTTTCCGGAAACGCCCGTCTTGCCCGGCAGCCCGCGGGAACGCGCGCTCATCCGGCTTTTGGCACGCATCACTGAACTCGAAGTGCTCGGACCAGCGATGAAGCTGTTCATTTTGCTCAGCAAGCCGGAAAAGGACGAGGCCACCATCGATCGGCTGCTCACCAAGCTTCGTACAGGGTTGGGTGTGGTTGAATCACGGCTCACCGATCAGGCTTTTGCACTTAGTGATGCGCCAACGCTCGCCGATGCGTGGCTGGTGCCTGTGCGTTTTCTGATGGAACCGCTGAAGAAGCTTTCTGGAAAATCGGATTTGCTGGAAGCTTACCCAAAATTCGACACATATGCGGTGAAAGCAAAGCAGGACCCGGTGTTCGAACTTATCTGGAATGAAATGAATGACGGGTTGAAGGCTTTCATGCCACAGCTTGCCTGAGTTAACCCAACCGATACAAGGCGCATTCTTTAGAAATGCGCCTTAACTGTCTGTTCTTGCGCATTATCCCACGCAAAGCTGCTTCGCATTTTTGCTGGAAATGCTTTAACATCTTGTTTCTACGCGTTTATCAGTCGGCCAACCACTTGATGGCTCTGCTGAAAACGTTCTGATGGAGTCTTCCTTGAAGAATAAGACCATTGCGCTTGTAGCACTTCCAGCGCTTGCACTGTTCGCGGCTTGTACACCAAAGCCTGCACCCGGCCCCGTTTCCATCGATTCCAACAAGGCAGCGCTCCCGACTATGGAGCGCATTGCTCTTGGAGCAAACAGCTGCTGGTTCAAATCCAAGGATAAGGACTTCCGCGGCTATACACTTGCGCCGGAACTCAATTCCTTTACCGGGCGGCCGCGTTTTCTCGTGGTGCCATCGCGCAATCTGGCAGGACGGCCGCTGCTTGTTGTTCAGGCACAAGGCAACCCTGCCCGTATCGAGGCTTTTGGTCCGATGATGCAACAGGCACATGGCGGTCGCATCGCCAAGGACATCAATCGCTGGGCATCCGGTCAAAAGGACTGCTGATCCATTTTGATCGGTGCCCAATCAGCATGTCCTTACTCCCGAAGCTGGTTTCCGCTTTCAGAGCGCATCCCGAAAAGTGTGAAACGGTTTTCGGGATGCGCGTAAAAACAAAAAGTGAGACGCATTTCCGATGATTCAATCAGAACAGGAAATACCCTCGGAAACATGCTTTAACGAATATGGAAGCGCACCTTGCGCGCTTCCTTTTCCGCCGCCGCCCGCGTGATGCCGATATCCCGGAGTTGTTCGTCCGTCAGACCCATCAATTGAATGCGGCTGCGGCGCAGCATGGCACGGAGAGAGTACCAATCAACAAAACTCTGCCAGATTGAGCGCGGCCCATAAGAAACGACGCTTTCCCTGCTCTGCATTGTATCAATTGTATCTATTTCATCCTGCTTGACTGACACATAGGTCATAACAAACTGCCTTCATTGCTGGGCTTACCAATATTTTTCACCAATCCGGTGCTTGGAAACGTAAATACAATTGACTCCAATATCGATACAATGCTTATATTGTGACCATGACAAGTTGGCTCCCAAAACTCACCGATAAATCCGGCCCTCTCTACCTTCAATTGGCTGATGCCATTGAAGAAGCAATCGTGGACGGGGCGCTGCCTGCCGGACAGAAATTGCCACCGCAACGCAATCTCGCTTTTGATCTCAAGGTGACAATCGGCACAATCGGACGGGCCTATGCTCTCGCGCATGAGCGCGGGCTTGTAACCGGGGAAGTTGGCCGCGGCACTTATGTGCTGGGCAATCAAGATCGCAAGAATGCACCTGCCGCCTATTCAAGCGACGGTATCGCCGGTACACGCGTTCAGGATGCTCCGCTCGATAAGGGGCGTTTCGATACGACTGCTGCACCCGATGTTGGGCAGAACGCGGTGCTTGAGCCGCTTATCGCGTCTGTCATCCGCAATTTCCCGCACGAGGTCGTCAATTATACGCGGTATTTCCCGCAACATTGGCTGGAAGCCGGGCGACAATGGCTTAATCAGGAAAACGCGCCCGCCGATGCGAGTAACATCGTGATCACCAATGGTGCCCATGCGGGTGCAATCGCCGCAATCACGGCTTTCACTGCCCCCGGCGACCGGATTGTCTTTGAAGACCTCACCTATACGCAGGTCAGTCGCTCTGTGCGGATTACCGGGCGGCGCATCGCAATTGCTGCGAGTGACGAATATGGCATGATCCCGGAAGAGTTCGAGCGGGTCTGCAATCAACAGCATCCGACAATGGCATTTCTGATGCCGAGCATACACAATCCAACGCTGGCAACCATGCCCTATGAGCGCAGAGTAGCTATTGCCAATATTGCGGCGCGGCACAATGTCTGGCTTATCGAAGATGACACCTATGGGGTGATGACGAAGTCAAATATACCGAAAATCGCTGATATCGCACCGGAACGCACATTCCTGTTGGGCAGTCTTTCAAAAGCTGTGACTGCCGGCTTGCGTTGCGGCTGGGTCGCCTGCCCTCCGCATTGCGCGCAGCGTGTGCGTGTCACGCATAAGCTGATGACGGGTGGTGTTTCGTTTCTGCTTACAGAAACGACCGCTCAAATGGTGCTTTCCGGACAGGCTGCAACCTTGCTGGACAAATGTTCGGCTGAAATCGAGTGGCGGGAGCAACTGGCTCGCAAAATCTTTGCCGGGCACGACTTTGTTTCTTCGCCCCATGTGCCAATCCTGTGGCTAAAACTGCCGGAACCCTGGCTCGCAAGCACATTCAAAGCGGCTGCATATGAAAACGGGCTGCTGATCGATGATGAAGACGAGTTCAAAGCCGGACGCATTGACCGGACGTACCACCGGGTTCGCATTGCGTTTTCCTCGCCATCAGACCGCGCTTTGGTCGAAAATGGCTTCACAACTTTGCGCCAGCTGCTGGAAAATGAACAAGCAGCCTATGAAGGCAGCATTTGAGCCGGGAAATCGGCATTTTCCTGTCGCGCTTCTGACAGAGTTAGGTTAAAGAGGCCCCTTGAAACCTTAGGTGTCCGCCCTTCGGCAGAAGTTTTCGGGTACCGCAGCCTGCCACGGGGTCCCTCAGCTCAATGACTATTTCCAATAAGCGCGACATCACGCCGGAACTTATCTCTGCCCACGGCCTCAAGCCGGACGAATATCAGCGTATTCTCGACCTAATCGGACGCGAACCGAGCTTCACTGAACTCGGCATTTTCTCGGCCATGTGGAATGAACATTGTTCCTACAAGTCGTCGAAGAAGTGGCTGCGTACACTCCCGACAACTGGCCCGCGTGTTATTCAGGGCCCTGGCGAAAATGCCGGTGTTGTGGACATTGGCGATGGCGATTGCGTCGTCTTCAAGATGGAAAGCCACAATCACCCTTCTTACATCGAGCCTTATCAGGGTGCAGCAACAGGCGTTGGCGGTATTCTGCGCGATGTGTTCACCATGGGCGCGCGCCCAGTTGCTGCGATGAATGCACTGCGCTTTGGCGAGCCTGATCATCCAAAGACCCGCCATCTCGTTTCCGGCGTTGTTTCTGGCGTTGGCGGTTATGGCAATGCATTCGGCGTGCCAACCGTTGGCGGCGAAGTGAACTTCGACAAGCGCTATAACGGCAATATTCTTGTCAATGCGTTTGCTGCTGGCCTTGCCAAGCATGACGGCATCTTCCTGTCGGAAGCCAAGGGCGTTGGCCTGCCGGTCGTCTATCTGGGCGCAAAGACAGGCCGCGACGGCGTTGGCGGCGCGACCATGGCATCGGCAGAGTTCGATGAATCCATTGAAGAAAAGCGCCCAACTGTTCAGGTTGGCGATCCATTTACTGAAAAGTGCCTTCTGGAAGCCTGCCTTGAGCTGATGGCTTCGGGCGCAGTTATCGCCATTCAGGATATGGGCGCTGCGGGCCTCACCTGCTCGGCTGTTGAAATGGGTGCCAAGGGCGATCTTGGTATTGAACTCATTCTCGACCATGTTCCAGTCCGCGAAGTGAACATGACGGCCTATGAAATGATGCTGTCGGAAAGCCAGGAGCGTATGCTCATGGTGCTCAAGCCGGAAATGGAAGAAGAAGCACAGGCAATCTTCCGCAAATGGGGCCTCGATTTCGCAATTGTCGGCAAGACCACTGACGATCTGCGTTTCCGCGTCATTCATCAGGGCGAAGAGGTTGCCAATCTGCCAATCAAGGAACTCGGTGACGAAGCTCCTGAATATGATCGTCCGTGGATGGAACCGGGCAAGCATGCACCGCTGCCAGCCAGCAACGTGCCGCAGGTTGAAGATTATTCCGAAGCGCTGTTGAAGCTCATCGGTTCGCCTGATCTTTCGTCACGCCGCTGGGTTTATGAGCAGTACGACACGCTTATTCAGGGCAATTCGTTGCAGATCCCTGGTGGTGACGCCGGTGTGATCCGCGTTGAAGGTCATGACACCAAGGCTCTCGCTTTCTCATCCGACGTCACTCCGCGCTACTGCGAAGCTGATCCTTTTGAAGGTGGCAAGCAGGCAGTGGCCGAATGCTGGCGCAACATCACCGCAACTGGCGCCGAGCCACTCGCTTCGACCGACAATCTCAACTTCGGCAATCCGGAAAAGCCGGAAATCATGGGTCAGCTCGTGAAGGCGATCGAAGGCATTGGCGAAGCCTGCCGTGCGCTCGACTTCCCGATCGTCTCCGGCAATGTCTCGCTCTATAACGAAACCAATGGCCAGGCGATTCTGCCGACACCGACCATTGCAGGCGTTGGCCTGATCCCTGATTGGTCGCAAATGGCCAAGATTGGCGGCATGCAGGACGGCGACACGCTGGTTCTTCTCGGCACCGACGGCACGCATCTCGGCCAGTCCGTCTATCTGCGCGATCTTTTCGACCGCGCTGACGGCCCCGCACCGACAGTTGACCTGACATTTGAAAAACGCAACGGTGAGTTTGTTCGCTCGGCCATCCGCAATGGTCAGGTGACTGCATGTCACGATCTGTCCGACGGTGGCCTTGCAATTGCGGTTGCCGAAATGGCGATCAAATCCGGCAAGGGTGCTGTGCTTGACGCAGGTGACGGCCTGCCTCATGCGGCCCTCTTCGGTGAAGATCAGGCACGCTATGTGATTGCCGCAGCACCCGAGATGGCAAAGCTCATTGCATTGAATGCCGAAGGTGCGGGAATTCCATTCCGCGTGCTGGGAACCGTCGGTGGTGATCGCCTGCAATTTGCAGGAACCGTGGACGTTGCCGTTGCTGACCTCAAAGAGGCTTTTGAAGGATGGTTCCCGGGCTTCATGAGCGGTGAAGCTGCGGTCGACAACTGATCCTTATCGGCAAGAACTGTCATCACTGAACGCCCGGCTGGAGACATCTTGCCGGGCGTTTGCTTGCCGGAAATTTCGGCCTTTGCTTTTCGCCATATCCGACACAATACCGCTGCACACTTTTGCTGGAAATGCTGTAGACAGTTCGATGTTGACGTATCACGATGATACGTTACGATTCGATATACCTATTTGTTCTTCGCATTATCCAACGCAAAAGGCGCATGCAGGTTTGCTGGAAATGCTAAAAAAAGCCAGAAATGGCGGGAGTTTTTGCATGGCTATGGACGCTCATGAGATCGAAAAACTGATACGCGAAGGGATTCCCGGCGCAAAGGTTACGATCCGCGACCTTGCCGGAGATGGAGATCATTATGCTGCCGAAGTGGTCGCGGAAAGCTTCCGCGGCAAGTCGCGCGTACAGCAGCATCAGATGGTTTATGACGCCCTCAAGGGCAATATGGGCGGCGTACTTCATGCGCTCGCCCTTCAGACCAGCGTACCGGAATAAGTGAAACACACCGCCTCTGATCGTTATGCTTGCGAGCAAGACTATTCGAGCGTTGAAATGCGCCGGAGCAGCATCGGAAGCGATAATCGGGGGCGGTGATTTTCTTCCTGCGGCAAGATGTTGCCCCTATTGCATCGCGATTTCGCGCTAATTTGACTTGCTTTCACCTCTAGAGGGTGATTACCAAAGCCAAGCTTACTATATTGAGGTAGAACCTCTCCCTACGCGGGCCGGGATTTGAACCGGCATCCTGAAAGGAATTGAAATGACCGGAATCAACGATTTTATCGAGAATGAAGTGAAGACCAACGATATCGTGCTGTTCATGAAGGGCACGCCAGGCTTCCCACAATGTGGTTTTTCCGGTCAGGTCGTGCAGATTCTCGACTATCTCGGAGTCGACTACAAGGGCGTCAACGTGCTTGCTTCCGACGATATCCGTCAGGGCATCAAGGACTATTCCAACTGGCCAACCGTCCCTCAGCTTTATGTAAAGGGCGAGTTCATTGGCGGTTGCGATATCGTACGCGAAATGTTCCAGTCAAACGAGTTGCAGACTCTTTTTGCTGACAAGGGTATTGCCACCAAGGCGGCTTGAGGATTAATTACCCCTCATACGGCTTTTGCCTCCGTTTTATTCTAAAAGGCGCCGATTAATGGCGCCTTTTATATTGGCCTGATATTCGGGCCTAGCGGGTTTTTCCCGCCAGACTTGCTTAAGAAATCTCCGATCTCGCGCCGCTTGCCCCGCACGTGGCACCTAATTATGCCAAGGAATACCAGTCATGCCGCTAGACATCAGGAACGGTTCGCCGGACCAGAAAGCATCCATGCGCGGACGCACCGAATTTATCGCTCTAATTGCTGCAATCATGGCGATCAACGCGCTTGCGGTTGACATCATGTTGCCCGGCCTGCCGCAAATCGGAGCCAGCCTTGGGGTTCACACTGAAAATCACGCGCAGTTCGTCATCACGGCCTATCTGTTGGGCTTTGGCGTTTCGCAGCTGTTTTATGGCCCATTGAGCGACCGGTTCGGTCGGCGGCTGCCGCTTTTCGGCGGTCTGGCTATCTATATTCTTGCAGCTCTGGGCGCTGCGGTTGCCACCGATTTTACGACGCTTATTGTCTTGCGCGTGTTGCAGGGACTGGGTGCCGCGGCAACCCGTGTTATTGCTGTTTCAGTTGTGCGTGATCGTTTTGCCGGACGCCAGATGGCGGAAGTCATGTCGCTTGTCATGATGGTCTTCATGATCCTGCCAGTCGTTGCGCCCGCCACAGGGCAGCTGATCATGCTGTTTGGCGAATGGCACCTGATCTTCCTCTCAATGGCTATAATGGCCGCTATTGTCGCCATCTGGGCCTATATCCGCTTGCCGGAAACCTTGACTGTCGAGCACCGCCGTCCGCTTACAGTGAAAAGCGTCATTGGAGGCTTCGGAATCGTCCTCTCCAACCGCGTCGCTCTTTTCTATATGCTCGGCACGTCGTTCATCCTGGGTGCGTTGTTTGGTTATATCAACTCGGCCCAGCAGATTTTCGTGGGCATATACCAGCTCGGCACCATGTTCCCGCTGGCTTTTGCTGCCGTGGCAATGACGCTTGCACTCGCATCCTTCCTCAATTCCCGCCTTGTCGGGCGTTACGGAATGCGCCGAATTTCGCAGACGATGCTGCTGGTATTTGTCGGCTTCAGCCTGTTGTGGGTTGTGCTTTCAGTGACAATGGAAGGCCCCGTGCCGTTCTGGATGCTGATGACGATCTACATGACCATCATGTTCTCATTCAGCCTTGTGACAGCTAACTTCAATGCGCTTGCAATGGAACCGCTCGGTGAAGTTGCCGGCACCGCTTCATCAGTTTTGGGTTTCGCGCAGACGGTTATCGGTGCAGCGCTTGGTGCCGTTATCGGGCAGTCTTTTGATGGAACAACCACACCGGTTGCCGCGGGCTATTGTGTGTTGGGCTTCATTGCATTCATCTGCGTTTTGATTGCGGAACGTGGCAAAATGTTCAAGCCGCATAACAAACCGATCTGATCATCAAGCACTTAAATGAAAAGCCCGGAAACAAAAAATGTCGCATTATAAAATGCGACATTTTTTCTTCATCTAAGTA
>Ga0308158_10004207_pt1 | contig 12252 bp, 11 predicted proteins | sample PhyBR2_FD_201038 | JGI IMG/M metagenome (GOLD analysis project Ga0308158, IMG submission 201038) | Phyllosphere microbial communities from UC Gill Tract Community Farm, Albany, California, United States - DLSLB.R2 | ecosystem: Host-associated > Plants > Phyllosphere > Unclassified | place: USA...
ATCCCGAACCGCGAGGGCCAGGTGCTGGAGACGAAGTCGAACCAGCGGGTGCCCGGCATCTACACGACCGGCTGGATCAAGCGAGGTCCGGTGGGCCTGATCGGCCACACCAAGTCGGATGCCATGGAGACCGTGCAGCACCTGATCAACGACCAGGGCTCGTGGTGGCACCCGGAGGACCCGTCCGACGAGGCGATCCCGGCGCTGCTCGCCGAGCGCGGCGTCCAGTGGACCGACCTGGAGGGCTGGCACCGCCTGGACGCGCACGAGATCGCCCTGGGCGAGGCCCACGAGAGCACGCGCGAGCGCGTCAAGCTCGTGCCGCGCGACGAGATGGTCCGCGTCTCGCGCGGGGAGTGAGCGGACCCGTTCTGGGCCGCTGCGTCCTTTGGTGGGTCGCTGAGCCCGTCGAAGCGTCGCGCCGTCCGGCCGACCGATAGGTTGACCTCATGGGCGAGTGGGTTCCGGATGTCCTCGGCGACGAGTTCCAGCAGCTGACCCTGCCGCTGGAACCGGATGCCGAGGGCGACGTGGTCGCGACGGTCGTCCGCGCCCTGCCCGAGCCGCGGCCGTGGTGGCACGTCCGCGACCGGCGTCTGCTCGCGGACGTCGACGTGCTGTACGTGCACGGGTGGTCGGACTACTTCTTCCAGAAGCGCCTGGCCCGGTTCTGGACCTCGCGCGGTGCGCGCTTCTTCGCCCTCGACCTGCGCAAGTACGGGCGCAGCCTGCGTCCCGGGCAGACGCCGGGGTTCATCACGGACCTCGCCGAGTACGACGCCGACATCGAGGCCGCGCTCGCAGCGCGAGGGGATGCCGAGGGGCGCCGGCTCGTGCTGCTCGGGCACTCCACGGGCGGGCTGACGCTGAGCCTATGGGCATCACGGCATCCGCGCGCGGTCGACGCCGTCATCCTCAACTCGCCGTGGCTGGAGTTCCAGCTCGGCGCTGCGCGCACCGCGATCGCGCCGATGGTCGAGCTGCAGGCGAGATGGTGGCCGAAGGACGCTGCGCCGCAGGTGGATCTGGGCTTCTACACGCGTGCGCAGAATGAGGTGGCCGACCCCGACGATCCCATGGAGGTGGATCTGGCCTGGCGTCCCGAGCAGACCATGACCGTGCACGCCGCGTGGCTGCACGCGATCCTGCAGGGGCATCGGGCGGTCTCCGCCGGCCTGCACATCGACGCCCCGGTCTGCGTGCTGCTGTCGGCGCGCACCGCGGTGCCGACGCGCTGGTCGGACGAGCTCACGAGGGCCGACAGCGTGCTGGTGGTCGACGACATCGCCCGCGCCGCCCTGAAGCTCGGGCCGTCGGTGACGGTCGAGCGCATCGACGGCGCACTGCACGACGTGTTCCTGTCGCGCCACGAAGCGCGCGAGGACGCCTACGCCCGCCTGGACCGCTGGGTCACCGGGTGGGTGGCCTCGCGCTGACGGACCGGATGCCCCGGATCACGCCACGTCGTAGATGACGCGGCAGGCCTGCTCTGCGGCATCCGCATCGCCGTCGCGCAGCGCCCGGTCCAGCTCGACGCAGGCGTCGAGAAGGCGCGGCTTGTGCTCGGGGGTGATCGCGAACCCGCGCAGCGCGCGAGCCAGCGCCATGGAGGCCTCGTCGACCAGCGACTGCTGCAGCGTGTTGCCGCTCCGGGCGGCGAGGTAGCCGATCACCTCACGTCGAGCCTGCGAGCAGGCGGCGGGGTCATCCACGCTCGCCGCGATCCGCGCGATCATCGGCGACAGCGTCTCATGGTCGGCGGTCGTCAGCCGCGGGCAGGACAGTCGCACGATGACGCCGGCCTGCAGGCCGGCGAAGTCGTGCGACATCCGGATCGTCTCGGGCGTGAGGCGGCTGATCTCGGTGTACCGGCTGGGGTACATCGTCACCAAGCCGATGCGCTCGAGCCGCTGCAGCGCCTCCCGGACGGGCGTGCGCGACACCGCCAGCTCCTGCGCCACATCGGCGTCGCGGATGCGGTCGCCGGGCGCGAGCTCGCCCGTGACGATGCGTTCGCCGATCAGGTGGAACACCCCCTCGGCCAGCAGCTGCTTCTTCGCCGTGCTCGCGGACCCCATCCGCTGTTCTTCGTCGACGGACACCCCGATGACCCCCAGATTCCCCAATGACCCAGGGATTCCCCACGAATCCCCGGGCGGAGCGTCCCCTAACGCCCCGCTGGGGCCCACTCTAGCGGGTGCGCGGGCATCTGAGGAGAGGGCAGGATGCCGGTATGACGGCGGCTGCGGGTCAGCGGTAGTTGATGAACTGCAGGTCGATGTCGAGGTCGCTGCCCTTCAGGAGCGCGATCACGGCCTGCAGGTCGTCGCGGCTCTTCGACTGCACGCGCAGCTCGTCGCCCTGGATCTGGGACTTCACGCCCTTCGGGCCCTCGTCGCGGATGATCTTGCCGATCTTCTTCGCGTTCTCGCTGGAGATGCCGTCCTTGAGGGTCGACGTCAGGCGGTACTCCTTGCCGCTGGCGACCGGCTCGCCGGACTCCAGGCTCTTCAGCGAGATGCCGCGCTTGATGAGCTTCGTCTGGAACACGTCCAGCACCGCCTTCGCGCGCTCCTCGGAGTTCGCGACGATGACGATCTGCTCGCCGCTCCACGAGATGGAGGCGCCGGTGCCCTTGAAGTCGTAGCGCTGCTCGATCTCCTTGCGGGCCTGGTTGAGGGCGTTGTCCGCCTCCTGGTGATCCACCTTGGACACGATGTCGAATGAGCTGTCAGCCATGCCCGAAGTCTATCGAGGATGCCGCCTGACGACGGATCTGGAAGCGCTTTCAAATCCAGTGGTCACCCACGGGTGGGATAACGGGTTGATATCAAGGATCTCCGCCATTGCATTCCCGCCTCTGCGCCAGGCATACTGTAAGCGCTTGCAGTTTCCTGCAGGTCCCGTATCAGAGAGGCACGCACCAATGAAGGTGACCAAGAGGAGCATCCTCGCTTTCGGCGCAATCGCCGCCACGTCCGCGCTGGCCCTGGCCGGCTGCTCATCGTCCAGCCCATCCGGTGACTCCGGTTCCGGCGACAAGGCCGGCCTGTCCGGGAAGATCACCGTCTGGGTGGACGCCGACCGCGCCGACGTCATGAAGGACGCGGCGAAGGAGTTCACCGCCGACACCGGCGTGAAGGTCACGCTCGTGCAGAAGGAATTCGGCGACATCCGCGACCAGTTCGTGCAGCAGGCACCGACGGGGAAGGGGCCCGACGTCGTCGTCGGTGCCCACGACTGGCTCGGCGTGCTCGTCTCCAACGGCGTCGTCGCCCCCGTCGAGCTCGGCGACCGCGCCAAGGAGTTCCAGAAGGTCGCCCTCGACGCCTTCAGCTACGACGGCCAGCTGTACGGCGTGCCGTACGCGATCGAGAACATCGGCCTGATGCGCAACACCGACCTCGTGGCCGAGGCTCCCACCGACTTCAACGACATGATCGCCAAGGGCAAGGCGGCAGGCACCCAGTACGCGTTCCTCGTGGGCCTCGACCCCGAGCAGGCCGACCCGTACCACCTGTACCCGTTCCAGACGTCCTTCGGCGCCCCGGTCTTCGGGACGAACTCCGACGGCGGATACGACGCCTCCGACCTGCAGATCGGCAACGACGGCGGTAAGAAGTTCGCCGCCTGGCTCGGAGAGCAGGGCAAGGCCGGCATCCTGAACACGAACATCACGGGCGATCTCGCCAAGGAGAACTTCCTTGCAGGCAAGTCGCCGTTCTTCCTCACCGGTCCGTGGAACGCTCCGGCCGCGACGGAGAAGGGGCTGAAGATCGCGATCGACCCGATCCCGTCCGCGGGCGGCCAGGAGGCTCAGCCGTTCGCCGGCGTGCAGGGCTTCTTCCTCAGCGCGGAGAGCAAGAACAAGCTCGCCGCGAACGAGTTCCTGCTCAATTACGTCGGTTCCGAGAAGGTGCAGACCGCGCTGTACAAGGTCGGCGGGCGTGCGCCCGCGCTGACTGCCGCATACGACGCCGCCGTCAAGAGCGACCCGATCACCGCCGGCTTCGGCAAGGTCGGCGAGAAGGCCGTGCCGATGCCCAGCATCCCCGAGATGGGCGCAGTCTGGCAGTACTGGGGCGTCACCGAGACCGCGCTGATCAACAACAAGGGCGGCGACCCGGCCGCGCTGTGGGACAAGATGGCCGCCGACATCCAGGGCGCCATCAAGAAGTGAGCTGAGGCGGGTGGCGTCCGGAGAACCGGATGCCACCCGCACTCCGCATGAGAACGACCGCACAGCGATCTCGACGAGGACCTCAATGACGATCACGCAGGATCCGGAGCACGGAACCACCGCACCGACGACGCCGCGTCACCGCCGCGCCGCACGCATGGCCGAGGCCGCCGGCGGCGGCTGGGTGCTGGTGCTCACGAAGATCGTCCTACTGGGGCTGATCCTCGCGCTCGCCGTGTACACCGCCCTCGTCCTCTCGCGCACCGACCAGTGGGTGGCCGCGGTCATCGTCGTGCTGGTCGCGCTGCTGGCTGTCTGGGTCTACATGGGGCGCGGGAGGCTTCCCGCGAAGTACCTGATGCCCGGCCTGATCTTCCTGTTCGTCTTCCAGGTGTTCGCCGCGCTGTACACCGGCTATGTCGCCTTCACCAACTACAGCACCGGTCACAACGCCAGCAAGGCGAGCGCCGTCAACGCGCTGATGCTCTCCGCACAGGAGCGTGTGCCGGACTCCCCGTCGTACAAGCTGACGATCGTCGATCAGCTCGGCGAGCTGTCGTTCCTGGTCACCGACCCGGACGGCGACGTGCAGATCGGCGGCGAGGAGCGCCCCCTCCAGGAGGTGTCGGATGCCGAGATGCAGGCCGGCAAGGCTGTGGGGCTGCCCGGGTACACCACGCTGAAGTTCGGCGACATCGTCGCGCAGCAGGAGAAGATCGCCGACATGTCGGTGCCGCTGAGCTCCGATCCGAACGATGGCGTGCTGCGCACGCCTGACGGCTCCACCGCATACGCGTACACGTCCAAGCTCGTGTACGACGATGCCGCCGGGACCATGACCGACACCCGCTCCGGCGTGGTCTACAAGGATGTGGGCACGGGAGCGTTCACCGCTGATGACGGCACCCAGCTCAAGCCCGGGTGGCAGATCAACGTCGGCTTCGACAACTTCGCCAGGGCGTTCTCGGAGGAGTCGATCCGCGGACCGTTCCTGCAGGTGCTGGTGTGGACCTTCGTGTTCGCGATCCTGTCGGTGTTCACGTGCTTCGCGCTGGGACTCTTCCTCGCGATCGTGTTCAACGACCCGCGGATGAAGTCCAAGAAGTACTACCGGGTGCTGATGATCCTGCCGTACGCCTTCCCCGGGTTCCTCTCGGCGCTGGTCTGGGCGGGCATGATGAACCAGGAGTTCGGCTTCCTCAATGTCGTGCTGTTCAACGGGGCCGACATCCCTTGGCTGACCAATGAGTGGCTCGCGAAGTTCAGCATCATCCTGGTCAACCTGTGGCTGGGCTTCCCCTACATGTTCCTGATCTGCACGGGGGCCCTTCAGTCCATTCCCGACGACGTGCAGGAGGCGGCGCGGGTCGACGGCGCCAGCGCCTGGCAGGTGTTCCGCTCGATCAAGCTGCCGCTGCTGCTGGTCGCGGTCGCGCCGCTGCTGATCTCGTCGTTCGCGTTCAACTTCAACAACTTCAGCCTGATCTACATGCTCACCGGCGGAGGTCCGCGCGACATCACGGCGGGCGTCAACGTCGGGGCGACCGACATCCTCATCACGATGGTCTACAAGGTGGCGTTCGTCGGGTCGACCTCCGACTACGGCCTCGCGAGCGCGTTCTCGATCATCATCTTCATCCTCGTCGCGACCATCTCGGTGATCGCGTTCCGACGGACCAAGGCCCTGGAGGATCTGAACTGACATGAGCACCACTCAGACCACGGCGCCCTCCACGAGCGCGATCGTCACCGGAGCAGGAACCGGCGCGGGCGTCCGCGGCGAGGGCAAGGAGCCCCGCCGGCCGTTCGGCAAGTACTTCCGCGAGACCGGCTGGCGCCACCTCGTCGGCGTCGTCGCGACCGTGTTCGCGCTCTTCCCGCTGCTGTACGTGATCAGTGCGTCGCTCAACCCCGGTGGCACCCTGCTGACGGCGAACTCGTTGTTCAGCAGCTTCGACTTCGGCAGCTATGTCGAACTGTTCCAGAATCCGTCTCAGCCCTACGGCGCCTGGTTCATGAACACCCTCGTGATCGGCCTGATCACCTCGGCGCTGACCGTGCTGCTGGGTGCCCTCGCGGCCTACAGCTTCTCGCGGATGCGCTTCAAGGGCCGTCGCTTCACGCTCACCGCGCTGCTGGTCGTGCAGATGTTCCCGCAGATGCTCGCGATGGTGGCGATCTTCCTGCTGATGGTCACCATCAGCGACATCTTCCCGGCGATCGGACTGAACACCCAGATCGGTCTGATCATGGTCTACCTCGGTGGCGCGCTGGGTGCGAACACCTACCTCATGTACGGGTTCTTCAACACGGTTCCCGCGTCCATCGACGAGGCCGCGAAGATCGACGGCGCCGGCCACGCGCGGATCTTCTTCACGATCATCCTGCGCCTGGTCGCCCCGATCCTCGCGGTGGTCGGTCTGCTGAGCTTCATCGGGACGTGCAGCGAGTTCGTCCTGGCATCCGTCATCCTCATCGATCCTGACAAGCAGACGCTCGCGGTCGGCCTGTACCGCTTCGTCTCCGACGAGTTCTCGAAGAACTGGAGCGTGTTCGCCGCCGGCGCCGTGCTCGCCGCGATCCTGCCGGTCGCGCTGTTCCTCGCGCTGCAGAAGTACATCGTCGGCGGTCTGACCGCCGGCAGCGTCAAGTAGCGGATCCCACGAGGGGACCGCCTCGTGGGAGACTCTCTCCCGAACAACAATCCAAGGGCTCTGTCATGGCCGCCGGCTGTGCAACCACGTCGCTTCAGGCGGGTGCACCCGCCGTCACGAAAGGCCTGACATGAATCCGCTTCCCCACCACGACGGCTCACCGCTCCACGTCTCCGACGACGCGCCCGCTCTCGGCGACACGGTCACCGTGCGGCTGCGTGTGCCGTCCGGCTACGGGCCGCTGAAGGCGGTGCGCACGCGGTCGAACCCCGATCACGAGCCGGAGTGGACGGATGCCCTGCTCACGGGCTCCGTCGACGGCTGGGACTGGTGGGAGGCGCCGATCCACGTGCGCAACCGCCGGCACGGCTACCGCTTCGTGCTGCAGCACGAGAGCGGACGCGTCGAGTGGCTGAATCAGACCGGCATCCACACGCTCGAGACGCTGGACGCGGAGGACTTCGCGTTCGTTGCGCACCCGGCCCCACCCGCCTGGCTGCACGGCTCGGTCATGTACCAGGTGTTCCCCGACCGGTTCGCGCGTTCCGCCCAGGCGGATCAGCACCCCACCCCCGAGTGGGCGATCGCGGCATCCTGGGATGACCCGGTCGATGCCGTGATGCCCGGTCGCTCGCAGCAGTTCTACGGCGGCGACCTGCCAGGGATAATCGAGCACCTCGACCACCTCGTCTCGCTGGGGGTGGACCTGCTCTATCTGACGCCCGTCTTCCCGGCAGCCTCCAACCACCGCTACGACGCGGCGAGCTTCGACTCCATCGACCCGCTGCTGGGTGGTGACGAGGCGTACATCCGGCTGATCGAAGAGGCGCACGCCCGCGGCATCCGCGTGATCGGCGACCTGACAAGCAACCACTCCGGCGACCGGCACGAATGGTTCCAGAAGGCGCTCGGGCACCCGGGCGCCGAGACCGAGAGCTTCTACTACTTCACGGATGCCGGCAACACGACTTACGAGTCGTGGCTGGGGACGCCGACGCTGCCGAAGTTCAACTGGGCGAGCCAGGCGCTGCGTGAGCGGTTCATCACCGCCGAGGACGCGGTGGTGGCGAAGTGGCTGAAGCCGCCGTACTCCATCGACGGCTGGCGCATCGATGTCGCCAACATGACCGGCCGCCTGGGCGACATCGACCTGAATGCCGAGGTGCGGCAGCTGCTCCGCGAGACGATGCTCGCGATCAACCCTGACGCGATCCTGCTCGGCGAGTCGACCAATGACGCCGCCAGCGACCTGCAGGGCGACGGCTGGCATGGCGCGATGACCTATCCCTCGTTCACCCGCCCGCTGTGGGGGTGGCTCAGCGAGCCGACCGGTGCGCCCTACCTGAACGGCGAGGGGGAGGAGCTGACCGAGCCGTGGTTCTTCGGGCAGCCGATCGGCGGCATTCCCAAGTACACCGCTCGAGAGTTCGCGGATGCCGTGACCCGCTTCACGGCGGGCATCCCGTGGCGGGTGCGGCTGGGGAACATGCAACCGCTCGACACGCACGACACGGCCCGCTTCGCGACCAACGCCGCGCCAGGCACGCTGCCGGTGGCGGTCGGGCTGTCGATGACCATGCCCGGGGTGCCGGTCGTGTTCGCCGGTGACGAGTTCGGGATGACCGGCACCGACGGCGAGGCGAGCCGCACACCCATGCCGTGGTCGCGGCAGGACGAGCCCGAGCTCGCCGAGGTGTTCGAGACCTACCGCTCGCTGGTCCGGCTGCGCCGTGCGCACCCCGTGCTGGGGACGGGCGGGATGCGCTGGCTGCACGTCGACGACGAGACCGTCGTGTTCGTTCGTGAGAGCGCCGAGGAGAGCCTGCTCGTGCTCGCGACCCGCGGGGGAGCGGACGTCGAGCTCGCGCCCGGCGCGCTGGCCGGTGCAGCGGACGCCGCAGAGCTGTACGGCGACGCGACACTGGCCACGGCATCCGACGGCGCCGTCGCGCTCGCGGCCGAGGGGCCGGCGTTCGCCGCGTGGAGCCTGCCCGGCGTGCTCGTGCCGCGCGGCTGACCCCGCGCCGCGCGCACCGTGCCCACGGGCGGGACGGCCTCCCGTCCGCGCTGATGTCGTGCGCGCGTATCCGCTCCACTTCGTCGCATCCGCGCCATCGGTCGACCGAGCGGATGCGACGAATTGGCGCGCACGGGACCGGCACCGCATTTTGTGCTGTCTTGTGACGCATGCTAGCTTGTGACGCATGACAGCGGACGTGGGGGCGCAGATGCGCAAGGGGGTGGTCGAGTACTGCGTGCTCGGCCTGCTCGCCCGCGAGCCGATGTACGGCTGGCAGCTCGCCGACGCACTCACCGAGTCCGGGCTCATCGCCAGCATCGGCACCCTGTACCCGCTGCTCGGGCGGCTCCGCGACAACGGCTGGGTCACGACCTTCGACCAGCCGTCGGACTCCGGTCCGGTGCGGCGGTACTACCGGCTCACGGACGCGGGTGTCGCCCAGCTCGCGCTGTTCCGCACGCAGTGGCGGCCCTTCGCCCTGACCGTCTCACGCCTCGTGGGAGAGGAAGCACCATGATGACCGCCACCGCCGACTACCTCGCCCGACTCGAAGTCGCGCTGCGCGATGTGCCACACGGCATCGCCGCGGAGATCCGCGCCGGCGTCGCCGAGGAACTGCGGAGCCTGGAACCGGATGCTGCCGAGGCGCGCATCGCGCAACTGGGTGATCCGGCCGTGATCGCCCGTGAGGCTCTCGATGCCGGCGGGTACGCGCCACCGGCTGCGCCGGCCGCCGCGCGTCCGGATACGGTCGTATCGCCGGGCTCCGTCCCGGTCGCCCGTAGCCGTGGGTTCGCCATAGCGGCGGCGCTCACGCTGAGCTTCGGCGGCTACCTCGTGCCCGTCGTGGGCTGGTTCGTGGGCGTGGCGCTCGTCCTGCTGAGCTCGATGTGGCGGACGTGGGAGAAACTGGTCGCCATCCTCGTCCCCGTGGTGCTCTTCGGCGGACTGATGCTTTTCTCATTCGCCGCCTTCACGACGACGGGCGCCGTGGAGGTGCACGAGGCGTCCGGAACGGGCACTCCGCCGGAAGTGGAGAACCCGCTCGTCCCCGACCTCCTCCTCGCAGGCCCCCACTTCCTCATCATCATCGCCGTCGCTGTGGTGATCCCGCTGTCCGGACTCTGGTTGCTCTGGCGGATGCGCGGCCGCACACCTCAGGAGCCCTTCCCCCGAACCGTCTCTCGCCCCTTGGGAGAGGAAGCATCATGATGACCACCACCTCCGACTACCTCGCACGACTGGAAGTCGCTCTGCGAGACGTGCCGCATGGCGTCGCCGCCGAGATCCGTGCCGGCATCGCCGAGGAGCTCTCGGCGCTGGATCCGGATGCCGCCGAAGCGCGCATCGCGCAGTTGGGCGATCCCGCCAGGATCGCTCGCGAGGCTCTGGACGCCGGCGGCTTCGTACCTCCGGTACCTGCAGTCGCCGGGGGCACTGCGCCTGCGGTGAACCCGGCGCCCGTCCCCGCGACCCGCACGCGCGGCTTCGCGATCGCGGCGGCACTCACGCTGAGTTTCGGCGGCTTCGTCGTCCCCTTCGTCGGGTGGATCGTCGGGGCGGTCCTCGTCGCCATGAGCTCCATGTGGCGCACTTGGGAGAAGGTGGTGGCGATCCTCGTCCCCTTGGTGCTGGGAGGCTTCTCCGTGTTGTCGAGCTTGACGATGTGGACCACGACCGGCGAGGCATCGGGCGGGAGTATGAGCGGTGACGGTGTCCCTCCTGAGGTCTCCAGCCCGCTGCTGCCTACGTGGTACGACGTGATCTGGTCCGGCTTCTGGGTGCTCGGGCTGCTGGTGATCCCGCTGTCCGGGCTCTGGCTGCTCTGTCGGATGCGCGGCCGATCCGCATCCTGACCACGACTCCGAGACTGACGCCCGGCGGATTCCCCGCCGGGCGTCAGCGCGTCAGTCGGAGGCGCCGGGCGTGTCCGGGGTGCTGCCGGCGGGGGTCGCGGTTGCCGCGGGGGTCCGCTGCCCGCCGGTGATGGTTCGCAGCAGGTCGTCCTGCACGGCGGTGAGGGCCATGTGCGCGGCGCCGGCGAGCACCGGCTCGTCGACGAGCTCGGAGAGGAGCACAGGCGGCCGGGCGACGACCGTCGAGTGCAGGTGCCGCTCGACCAGGCTGCGGAGCCGCTCGCCGCCTGCGACGGAGATGTCGCCCGCCAGCACGAACGCGTCCGGGTCGACGATGGCGACCACGGCCGACAGGCCGAGCGCGAGACGGCGTGCGACCTCGTCGAGCGCGGCCTCGGCGTCGGGGGCATCCGAGGACGCCGCGCTGCGCATGGCGTCCGCGGGTGCTGCGGCCTCGAACCCGCGCTCCGCGAGCACCCGTCCCAGTGCCGGGGCGCCGGCGAGGGCCTGCATGCCGCTGGCGCCGTGCTCGTTCTCGTCGGGTGGCACAGGAGCGCCGGGAAGGGGCAGGTCGGAGATCTCTCCTGCGCCGCCGGTGCGTCCGCGGAGCATCCTGCCGCCGAACATCAATCCCAGGCCGATGCCGTCCGAGACCCACAGCTCGGCGAAGCTGTCGTGGTCCATCGCCGCACCGCGGGCGTGCTCGGCGATGGTCACGAGATTGACGTCGTTCTCGATGTCGACGGTCGTGCCGATGGCGTCCTGCAGCGTGGATGTGAGTGCGGCATCCTGCCAGCCGGGCAGATGGGCGGCGAACCGCAACCGGTCGCAGGTGGGATCGATCGCCCCCTGGATCCCGACCACGACGCGCCGCAGCCCGGCCGGCTCCACGTCCGTGCCATCGCATGCGCCCCGCAGCACGGCGAGCACCTGGGCGCCCGGATCGGGCGCCGCCTGATCGGACGTCGAGAGCACGTACTCGCCGACCCTCGCACCCGTGAGATCCACGACGACGGCCGCGATGCGCTCCGGCGTCACGTCCACGGCCGCCGCATGGGCCACCCCGCCGTCGACGCTGAACAGCTCCGCGGCCCGGCCGATGCCGCCGTCGCGGTTCCCGATGCTCCTGATGAGGCCGCTCTCGCGCAGCTGCGCGAGGAGGTGGGATGCGGTGGGCTTCGACACGGCCAATGCTGAGGCGATCTCCGGCCTGCTCAGCGGGCCCTGGTCCAGCAGGAGCCGGAATGCCGCACGAGCGTTGATCGCGCGGACGACGCTGGTTCCGATCGGTCGAGTGGCCACGGTGTCCTTCTGAGGATGAGATCGATTGCACCCGAAGTCGTGGGAGCGGTTACACGGATGCTATCCGTCGGCGGACGGAACCCCGGGTCTGGAAAACGGTTGCCATCGGGATTCGTGTCGGGTATAACTCATCGTAAAGGTGTTTTCCAAACTACGAGCGATACCGGAGGAATCATGCGTCAACGGAGACCACTGATCGCGCTGCTTGCGGCCGCGGTCATCATCCCCCTCAGCGGACTG
>Ga0308158_10004208_pt1 | contig 12252 bp, 13 predicted proteins | sample PhyBR2_FD_201038 | JGI IMG/M metagenome (GOLD analysis project Ga0308158, IMG submission 201038) | Phyllosphere microbial communities from UC Gill Tract Community Farm, Albany, California, United States - DLSLB.R2 | ecosystem: Host-associated > Plants > Phyllosphere > Unclassified | place: USA...
CTCGTTACGCCTCAAATCCAGTCGCAGGCTCCATCGCTGGCCAACTCTCGCCGCACGGAGCGAACGTCTCGCCGGATATCGATTGTTATTCCATCGACTCTCCGCTGACTGACGCCATCCATGTTTGGAAAGGTTAAGTCTATGCGTACGAATCTCCCGAAATACCCGACGGTCGCCCTGATCCTCATCGCCGGTATCGGCCTTAGCGGTTGCGCCACGAAGGGCTTCGTCCGCGAGCAGATCGCCGTGGTCAACACGCGCATCGACGGCCTGGATGGGCAGTTGCGCACGGTCGAGGGCACTTCCGGCCAGGCACTTGCCCAGGCTCAGGCGGCTGCCGGCCAGTCGCAGCAGAACGGCCAGCGCATCGACCAGCTGACCGGTCGTGTCGACGGCATCGACCAGCAGGTCCAGATGCAGGCCAAGCAGCGCCAGCGCAAGCCGCGCGGCTAAGTCTATCTTCGCACGCGCTTGCATCGACGGACGGCCATGTTGGACACGCCCATTTTGATCCCGGGCATCTGGTCCACGGGGCTGTTCCGTCGCGTTTGCCGTACGGCCGCGGTCGCTGGGCTGACGCTGGCGCTGGTTGCACCAGTGTCGGCCGCTCCGACGAAGGCTGCGCCGGGTGCGGCCAAGGCGCGCAAGGCCAAGGACCCGGCGCGTTCGCGGACCAAGAGCAAGAGCAAGGCCAAGGCCGTGGCCGTGGTGGCGCCGCCATTGCTGCTCCCCCCGCAGTCCGAACCGGCGAGTCGCATGCTCGCGTGGATCGCGGCCGAGCACGACAATAAGGGCCTGCCCTATGTCGTGATCGACAAGCCGGCCGCGTCGCTGCTCCTGTTCAGCGCGAGGGGTGAGTTTCTCGGCCAGACGCCGGTATTGCTCGGCGTCGGGATCGGGGACGATTCGTCTCCCGGGGTGGGTGCGAAGAATCTTGCCGACATCGGTCCTGCCGAGCGGACCACGCCGGCCGGCCGCTTCGTCAGCAAGTTCGGCCGAGCCTTCGGGCATCAGCGCGTGATCTGGGTCGATTATGCCAATTCGGTCGCGCTGCATGCGGTGATCACCACGCACAAGAGCGAGCACCGCGTCGAGCGGCTGCAATCGTCGACACCCGACGACAACCGGATCAGCTTCGGCTGCATCAACGTCGGCACCAAATTCTATACCGGCAAGCTCACGCCGCTGTTCCAGAAGAAGGGCGGGGTCGTCTATATCCTGCCCGACACAAAATCGCTCGACGACGTCTTCCCCCGCGTGCGCCTGCTGCCCTATGTCAGCGCTGCCGCCGCCAGCTAGAATGCCCGGCGCGAAGGGACCGCCATGATTTTGCTGATGCTTGCACTCGCCGCCGCCGATCGTCCTGCCAGTCGACCTGCCAGCCGGCCGGTGGTGGTGAGTTCGCTCACGACCCAGCAGCTACTGGAATATTGCAAGGGCAAGGACGGCGATCCGACCGCCAATTTCTGTACCGGCTATATCCTCGGCGAATTCGACGCGCTGTCGGCGTCGGGCGACATCTGCCCGCTGCCGGCCCGCGCCTCGAACATCGAGGTCGCGGCGACGGTGCGGAAGTATCTGCGCGCACGAGCCAAGAAGACGGGCACCGGCGCGCCGTCCTTCGTCGTCCGCGATGCGCTGCGCGACGCTTACCCGTGCAAGCGCCGCTGAGCGCTAGAATCCGCCCCCGCCAGGGGGAGGTGGCTGGCCCTTGCCAGACGGAGGGGGTGGAAAGGGAAACGACTGTTCCGCATCCTCCCCCTCCGTCACCTTCGGCGACACCTCCCCCTGGCGGGGGAGGATTCTAAGGGGCCCACATCCGCTGCCCGCGCAATTTCGCTTTGCAGCCTCCGCGATCAGGTGTATTGCTTGAACAATACACAGGAGGATGCGATGAACTTTCTTGCGCTCGGGCTGATCATACCTCTCGCCGCCTGCTCGTTCAGCTGGAACGGCGACAGCGAGGGATCCGGGGTCGCCGCGTCGGGGGCGGGCACGACCCGCACGTTCCAGGTCACCGGTTTCGACCAGATCGACCTGCGCGGGTCGGACGATGTCGACGTCCGCGTCGGTACCGGCTTCTCGGTCCGCGCCGAAGGGCCGAGCGAGCAGCTCGACCGACTCCGGATCGAACGCGACGGCGCGACGCTCGACATCGGCCGCAAGAACGGGACGGGCTTCGGCTGGAGCAAGGGGGCGAACGTCAAGGTGTACGTCACGCTGCCGCGGCTGACCGAGGCGAACGTCTCGGGCTCCGGCAACATGGCGGTGGATCGCGTCGAGGGTAGCGGCTTCGAGGGCGGCATCGCAGGGTCGGGCAATCTGACGATCGCCGCGGTGCAGGTGGAGTCGGCGAAATTCTCGATCGCGGGCTCGGGCACCGCACGCGCCAGCGGGTCCGCACGCGATCTGAGCGTGGAGATCGCGGGTTCGGGCAATGTCGAGGCGTCGAGGCTCCAGGCGAAGTCCGCCAAGGTCGAGATCGCCGGATCGGGCAGCGTCCGCGCGGTCGTCGACGGTCCGGCCAAGGTCGACATGATGGGCTCAGGCGACGTCGATCTCGGGCCGAAATCGCGCTGCACGATTTCGAAGATGGGCTCGGGGAGCGTGCGCTGCGGGCGCTGAGTCGCGTCGTCCGACTTGCGCGGGGGCGGTGAAGCGGCGACGGTAGGCCCATGAGATACCTGTTCGCACCGCTGCTGCTCCTGTCCTCGCCGGCGTTCGCGCAAGTGTCCGCGGCAAGCCGGACGGTATCGGTCGGCAGCTTCGACCGGGTCCGTGTCGAGGGACCGTTCGAGGTGCGGGTCACGATCGGCTCGCCGCGCGCGACGATCACCGGCGATTCCCGCACGACCGAAAGCGTGGCGGTCCGCGTCGATGGCACCACGCTGTCGGTACGCAAAGGCACCGGCGGCTGGGGCGAACAGCCGCGCAAGGGGGGCTCGGGGCCGATCGTGATCACGCTCTCGACGCCAGGGCTGACCTCGGCCAGCGTCGAGGCCGGCGGGCGGCTGACGATCGCGAAGATGCGCGGGATGCGCGTCGACGTAACGGTCAGCGGGAATGGGAGCCTGGCGCTGGCGGCGGCGGATACCGACCAGTTGAACGCGACGGTGATCGGCACCGGCCAAATGACGCTCGCGGGCAGGGCCGCCCGGGCGAGACTGGTGACGAGCGGACCGGGCGCGATCGACGCGTCGGCGCTGGTGGTCAACGATCTGACCGTCCACCTCGACGGCGTCGGCGAGACGAAGGCGGCGGCGCGCTATACGGCGCAGGTGACTAACAGCGGGCTGGGAAGCGTGACGGTCGCCGGCAATGCGAAATGCCGGGTGGATGCCGCGGCTGGCGGGCCGGTCGTGTGTGGGCAGGCTGGGGCGGGGAACGCTCCGTAAAGGGGGCTATGCTCTCCAAATCGGATAAGAGGATGAACCCGTACTCTGCCTGACGTCCGTCATCCCAGCGAAAGCTGGGGTATTTCACGGGGCACGCGACGCTCGCCAAACGGGGAGATCCCAGCTTTCGCTGGGATGACGGGGGGCGACCGCCGCTCCTCAGATTAGCGCCAATTCCGCCAGCTTGGTCATCAACGCCGGCGGCATCACGTCGAGCCCCGTAGCGTCGCCGCCCAGATCGAGCGGTGCGTCGGCGTCCTCCAGATATCGCCACCCCTGGTGCGCGCGCTTGGGGCGGGCCTGGACCAACACCAGTTTCGGATCGATGTGGATCGCGACGCGACCGCCTTCCGCCTCACCAAAGCCGAGGATCGGCGAGCGGGCGATCAGCTGGTGTTTGAGGATCCAGAACATCGAACCTTGCCCTGCCACCTCCTCGTGGCGTTTCGGCAGATAGCGCGTGGTCAAAAACACCGGCCCTTCCTCGCCGCGCAGGCGGAGCCGCTCGGCGAGATGGTCGACGCTTTCCGCGCCGAACGCGACTTTGGTGAGGTGGAGCGGCATGGCGTTGGAAATGGGCCTTAAAACCGGCCGATCAACCGTGCAGGCCCCATAATGACGCGAGCCCGAGGAACGAGAAGAACCCCATCGTGTCGGTCATCGTCGTCACGAACACCGCCGACGACACCGCGGGATCGATCCGGAACTTGTCGAGCGTCACCGGTACGAGCACGCCGCTTAAGCCCGCGGTCAGATTGTTGGTGAGCATCGCCGCGGCGATCACGATCGACAGATTGACGTTGTGGAAGATCAGATAAGTCCCGCAGCCGATCAGCGCCCCCAGCATCACGCCATTGGCGGCGGCGATGCGGAACTCGCGCCCGATCATCCGCGCGGTGTTCGAGCTCGTCAGCTGGTTGGTCGCCAGCGCACGCACCACCACCGCCAGCGTCTGCGTGCCAGCATTGCCACCCATCCCCGAGACGATCGGCATTAGCACCGCGAGCAGTGCAAAGCTCGCGATCGTCCCCTGGAACAGCCCGACGACCGACGACGCGACCATCGCGGTGCCGAGATTGACCACCAACCACGTGAACCGCGTGCGCACGGTCAGCCGGATCGGCTCGTTGATGTCGCCATCGCCTGCACCGGCGAGCCGCAGCGTATCCTCGCCCGCCTCTTCGGAGATGATGTGGACGATGTCGTCGACCGTGATCATCCCGACCAGCCGGCCGCCGTGATCCACGACTGCCGCCGAGATCAGCGCGTATTTCTGGAAGCGGAGCGCGACCTCTTCCTGGTCCATGTCGACCGGGATCAGCGTCTGCTCGCGCTTCATCACGTCGGCGATCGCGATCCCGCGCGGCGTGCGCAGCATCCAGGAGAGCTGGCACGTGCCGATCGGCTTGTGCGCAGGGTCGACGACGAAGATCTCCCAGAAATCGGTCGTCAGTTCCTCGTGGCCGCGCAGGTAATCGATCGCGTCGCCGACGGTCCAATGCTCGGGGACCGCGATCAGCTCGCGCTGCATCAGGCGACCGGCGGATTCCTCGGCGTAGCTCAGCGCCTCCTCGATCGCGGCGCGATCGTCCGGATCGAGCGCACGCAACACCGCGCGCTGCTCGTCCTCGTCCATGTCCTCGATGATCGCGACGGCATCGTCGGTATCGAGTTCGGACGCGAGATCGGCGACCTGGTGCGGCTCGAGCGCGTCGATCAGATCCTCGCGGACATAATCGTTCATCTCGGCGAACACGTCGCCGCCGAGCAGATCGGTCACCGCCCGCGCTAGCGCGGCACGATCCTCCTGCGGGGTCAGCTCGAAAAGATCGGCGATGTCGGCCGGGTGCAGCGGCTCGACCAGGGCGCGCGCCGCCTCGTCGTTGCCGTTCTCTACCGCATCGAGCACCGCCCGGACGAATTCGGGGCGCAAATGGTCGTCGCGATCGAGTTGAGTCTCGGGCGCGGTATCGGTTTCGGGCTCGGGAAGCTCGAGTTCGCTCATGGCTGCCTCCCTTAAAAGATGGTCGGTTGGGCCCTAACGCGACGCGTGCGCATTTGCCAGTCGGAGTGCGGCTCCCTATCTGCCGCGCATCAATTCAGGAGAACATGAATGGCCGACACCCCAGAAACGCTCACGCTGACCCTCGAGGGCGGCGACGTCACGATCAAGTTCCGCCCCGATCTCGCGCCCAAGCACGTCGAGCGGATCGCCGAGCTGGCGAACGAAGGCTTTTACGACGGCGTGCCGTTCCACCGCGTGATCCCGGGCTTCATGGCGCAGGGCGGTGATGGTGGTCGCGGCGACGGCACCGGCGGCTCGAGCAAGCCCAACCTCAAGGCGGAGTTCTCGGCCGAGCCGCATGTCCGCGGCGTGTGCTCGATGGCGCGTACCAACCAGCCCGACACCGCGAACTCGCAATTCTTCATCGTGTTCGACGACGCCCGCTTCCTCGACAAGCAATACACCGTCTGGGGCGAAGTCACCGACGGCATGGACCTGATCGACGCGCTGCCGAAGGGCGAGCCGCCGAAGACGCCGGGCAAGATCGTGAAGGCACGCGCAAACTGAAGACTGCACCGGCGCAGCCCAACTGCGCCGGAGACAGTCGAAGTCGGCCGGCGGAGCAAAGCTCCGTCCGACGGCGCGGCTTAGCCGCGACGCGCTTCGGGTTCGACGTAGCGTCGCGGCACCACCTACCCCACCTCACCCGTCATCCCAGCGAAAGCTGGGATCTCCCGGTTCGAGCCTCGCCGCTTCCCAACAGGGATACCCCAGCTTTCGCTGGGGTGACGGACAGGGGGCATGGGACAGCAGCGAATAAGCCGCGCTACGTGAGCTAAATCCCCCTTCCGCCTGCGGGAGGGGCTAGGGGAGGGCGCGACGTACGTACTGGCGTCCGTTCAGTGAGCCACGCCCCTCCCCCGACCCCTCCCGCAAGCGGGAGGGGAGTAGCGGTTAGACTTCCGCTACGGTCCTGATCAGCCAGTCGTGGAACAGCTTCACCGGCTTGCTCTGCAATGCCCGTGGGCGGCAGACGAACCAGTAGCTGTACGGGCTCTCCACCTCGATATCGAACAGTCGCACCAGCCGCGGATCGTTCGCGTCCTGGAAATGGCTGGCGTGCATGAACGCGACGCCAAGCCCCTGGGCGGCCGCCTCCAGCATCAGCGCGCCCGAATCGAAATGATCGATCGCCAACGGCTCGATATCGTCGAGCCCCGCCGAATGCCGCCATGCGGTGAACGTATCCGGCATGTCGCGGTGGACCAGCGCGGTCAGTGTCGGGAGCTGTTCGGGCCGCGTGATCGGGTCCGCGCGGTCGAGCAGGCTGCGTGCACCGATCACATACACCGAATTGCGATCGAGCCGCCGTGCGTAAAACGCTGGATCGATCTCGCGCGACAGGGCGATCACCGCGTCGAGCCCGTCGCCGAGCCGCGACACCAGATGCGCCGCGGTATCGATGTCGAGATGCAGTTCGGGATGCGTCGTGCGCAACTCGCCGAGCCGCGGGAACAGCTTCTGCGACGCGTAGAGCGGCAGGATGCCGAGCCGCAGCCGCAGCACCTCGGTCGTGCTGGTCAGCGATTCGACCGCATCCGACAGCGAATCGAGCACCGGCGCGATCTGCGCCAGCAACCGCTCGCCATCCGCATTCAGCACCATCGCCTGGTGCCTGCGCGCGAACAAAGGCTTGGCGATGAATCGCTCCAGGCTCTGCACGCGCCGGCTGAGCGCAGGCGCCGACAGCGCCAGATCCTCGGCCGCGGCCTTGATCGACCCCAGCCGCGCGACCTGCACGAACGCCTCGATAGCCCCCAGTGGCGGCAGCCTGCGCATGATTCCTCTTTCGACTCGACGCGTGTGACAAAGACCGCAGGACGCATTCAGCCATACGATTGCAGTTAGCGCAATCGTAGCTGATCCCTTCGCACTTGCAACATGAACCGTCTCGCCGCAAAAAGACCTCGCCTTTCAGGCATCCTCTCCTAAAAACTTTCATGGGCTGGCCTTTATTGGCCGGCCCTTTTTTTGTGCGTTTTCCATCCGGGAAGGCGATTTCAAGGCCTCGAACCATCGGAACCGGCGCCCTATCTCAGGCGCTACGAGTTCGAATGGAGTCGACATGCCCGACAGCGAAATCCCAACGCGGAAAATCCAGGTCGCCAATGCGCGTCCCGAGGATAGTGGCCGCGGCCTCGCGCACCTTCCGCGCGCGCTGATGGCGACGCTCGGCATCGGCGAAGGCGACGTCATCGAGATCCTCGGCAAGCAGAACACGCCCGCGCGGGCAGTTGGCCCGTATCCGGAGGACGAAGGGCTCGACATCCTCCGCATCGACGGCCTCCAGCGTGCCAACGCCGGCGTCGGCTCGGGCGATTTCGTCGAAGTGCGGAAAGCCGAATCGAAGCCTGCGACGCGCGTCGTCTTTGCCCCCGCGCAGCAGAACCTTCGCCTTCAGGGTTCGACCAACGCACTCAAGCGCACCTTCCTGGGCCGCCCGATCTGCCAGGGCGATATCGTCGCGACCGCAGGGCATCAGCGGGTCGGCAACATGCCGCCCAACGTCCAGCAGTTCATGAACGCGCCGGCGTACGCGCTCCAGGAGATCCGTCTCGCCGTGATCGCCGCCAGCCCCAAGGGCGTGGTGCACATCGACGAGAATACCGAGATCGAACTGCGCTCCGAGTATGAGGAGCCGCAGGCCGCGCGGCGTGCCGACGTCACGTATGACGACATCGGCGGCATGGCGCAGACCATCGACCAGTTGCGCGAGATGGTCGAGCTGCCGCTCCGCTACCCCGAACTGTTCCAGCGGCTCGGGGTCGATCCCCCCAAGGGCGTGCTGCTGCATGGCCCTCCCGGCACTGGCAAGACGCGCCTCGCGCGCGCCGTCGCTAACGAAGCTGACGCGCAGTTCTTTCTGATCAACGGCCCCGAGATCATGGGTTCGGCGTATGGCGAGTCTGAATCGCGCCTCCGCGAAGTGTTCGAGGAAGCCGCGAAGGCAGCGCCCTCGATCGTGTTCATCGACGAGATCGATTCGATCGCGCCGAAACGTGGCCAGGTGTCGGGTGAGGCCGAAAAGCGTCTCGTCGCGCAGTTGCTGACGCTGATGGACGGCCTCGAATCGCGCGCGAACCTCGTCGTGATCGCCGCCACCAACCGTCCCGAGGCGATCGACGAGGCGCTGCGTCGTCCCGGCCGGTTCGATCGTGAGATCGTTGTCGGCGTGCCGGACGAACGTGGCCGTCGCGAGATTCTTGGCATCCATACGCGCGGCATGCCGCTCGGCGACCGCGTCGACCTAGATGAGCTGTCACGCACCACCTACGGCTTCGTCGGCGCGGATCTCGCCGCGCTGACTCGCGAGGCGGCGATCGAGGCGGTGCGTCGGATCATGCCGAAGCTCAATCTCGAGGAGCGGACGATCCCGCCCGAAGTGCTCGACGAATTGTCGGTCACGCGCGAGGACTTCCTCGGCGCCCTGAAGCGCGTCCAGCCATCGGCAATGCGCGAAGTCATGGTGCAGGCGCCGACCGTGCGCTGGGCGGATGTGGGCGGTCTCGACGACGCGCAGATGCGGCTGAAGGAGGGCGTCGAACTCCCGCTCAAGAACCCTGACGCGTTCCGCCGGCTCGGCATCCGCCCGGCCAAGGGCTTCCTGCTCTACGGCCCACCCGGCACCGGCAAGACGTTGCTGGCGAAGGCGGTTGCGCGCGAGGCGGAGGCGAATTTCATCGCCACCAAATCGTCCGACCTGCTCAGCAAATGGTACGGCGAAAGCGAGCAGCAGATCGCCCGCCTGTTCCAGCGCGCACGCCAGGTTGCACCGTGCGTGATCTTCATCGACGAACTCGACTCGCTGGTGCCCGCACGTGGCTCTGGCGCAGGCGAGCCGCAGGTCACCGAGCGCGTCGTCAATACGATCCTCGCCGAGATGGACGGGCTGGAGGAACTGCAGTCGGTCGTGGTGATCGGCGCGACCAACCGGCCGAACCTGATCGACCCGGCGTTGCTCCGGCCGGGCCGGTTCGACGAGCTCGTCTATGTCGGTGTTCCTGACAAGGCCGGGCGCCGTCGCATCCTCGGAATCCAGACGCAGAAGATGCCACTGGCGTCCGACGTCGATCTCGATCGTCTGGCGGACCGTACCGACCGTTTCTCGGGTGCGGATCTGGAGGACGTCGTCCGCCGCGCCGGCCTGGTGGCGTTGCGCCGTTCGATCGATTCGACCGACGTGACGATGGCCGACTTCGAGGGCGCGTTGAAGGAGTCGCGCGCCAGCGTCACGCCGGAGACCGAACGCGAATACGAACAGATGGCCGCCCGTCTCAAGCAGGACGCGACGGCGATCCAGCCCATCGGTTTCGCCTTTCCCGCGAAAAGTGCGGAATGACTAGCGCCCCCTCCCGGCGGAGGGGGGCTACCCATCGGCGATCCGTGTCTGCGCCGCTATACGTTGACATTACCTCATCCGGCTCCGATGTAACTTCCATGTACGCCCCCGCGACACATAAGCGTTTCCGCGACCATTCCGGGCAACTCGCCGCACGTGGTTAGCCCGAGCTCGCGGCTATAGGCCGTTCGAGTTCGGGCTTTATTCGATCTGACCTTTGGGCCGTGCTCTGCACGCCCATGATCTCGAGTAAACGGAAACCACATAATGTCAGACTCGGCCTCGAAATCCGGCGATCATCCGTCGGTGCGCCAGGATATAGACGATCGCGCTCGTTCACCTCGGCCCTTCTTGCGGATGCGGCCAAGGCATTTCTTTTCCAACAAGTTCGACATGGATATCGTCGAAGACTATTCGGAAGCGGATGCGGACGAGCATTCCGTGCAGCGGCCGAAATGGCTGAACCGACTTATCCAGATGAACTTGTTGTTGATGATCCTGCTGATCGGCGTTCCGGTGCTTTTGTACTGCATCATGGTTTCCGCAAAATAGCGGCCTGTTGCGAGGCGGCAGACCGGGACACGAGCGCCGCCTGACCGAGTGAAGGGCGCACGCGTAACGATGACGCGTGCGCCCAAATACGTTTCGGGCCGATCCGTTCTAACTGTCCCTGGCATCCTTCAGCGACACCCAGGCATAGGCGATCATCACGACGCATGCCGCGCCCGCGACCAGATAGGGCAGCGAATGTTGCGCCTCGTATAATCCGACGCCGATCGACGGGCCCAGCACGAAGCTGGCGCCGTTAATCGACGTCACCTTGCCCGCGACCGAGCCTTGCGCATTGGCGCCGACCGCGAGCGACGAGCCTGCGGTGAAGCCCGGTCGCGTGAAGCCAAAGCCGAGGCTCGCCAGCGCATAGGCGGTGGCGATCGTGTAGAGCGATGTCGCGATACCGGTCAGCGCGGTGCCCGCCGCCGCCAGCACGAGCCCGGTCAGCACGAGTTGCCGCGGGGTCATGTTGAGACGCGGGATGATGCCCCATTGTGCGAGCAGTGCGGCGCCGGCGCCCATCATCAGGACGATGCCGGTCGGCTCCAGCGCGAGGGCAGGGGCGAGGTGGAGGCGGTCGATTACGAGGAAACCGATCGCCTGCCCCGTCATCGCCTGCGCGTGCCCCATCACCAGTCCGGCGATCATCCACGCGCGGATGCGGGGGTCGGTGTAGCCGACATGCTCGACATGCGATCCGGTGGCGGCGGCGACCGACGCGCCGGTCGGGGCGCCGCCGATCGAGGGATAGGCCGAACTCGCGCCGTGCGTCTCGTGTGGCGCGACGATCTTGTCGTCGGGCAGCATCCGTCGCACCGTGATCCACACCGCCACGCCGAACACCGCGAACAGGAACGCCGGGCCCGCCAAGCCGATCTCGACTCCGCCGATCGAGCCGAGGATCAGATACGGCGCGATCGCCGGCCCCAATATGGTGCCGAGCCCGAACGCCGAGGCGAGCAATGTGAGCGCCTTGGTCCGCTCCTCGCGCGTCGTCTCGCCGGCGACGAGCGCCTGTACCGCCGGCGGGGCAGCCGCTCCGAACGTCCCGTAGATCAGCCGGCCGCCGATGAAGCACAGGAACGCGGTGGTGCCGCCGATCCACGCGTTGATTCCCGCGAGCAGAAACACGCCGCACAGCGTGAGCGATACGCTGAACCCGCCGACGCCGAGCAGGATCATCGCGCGCCGGCCGTGCTTGTCCGACCGATTCGCCCAGAACGGCGCGGCGATCACCCACAGCAGCGCCGACACCGAGAACGCCGCCGCCACCGCGCTGTCGGCGACCCCAAGCGAGCGACCTAGCGCGGGCAGTACCGATTGCAGCGCGGTGTTGCCCGCCGCGATCGTGAGCATCACGAGAAACATCAGCGCGAAGCGGCGGTCGATCTTCGGGCCTTCAGGCGTCCCGCTGATCACTGGGCTATTCATCGGGCCCATCCTGGTCGCGCCCACTGATACGCGCGCTCTACCCGCGCAACCGTCACCGAATAGCGGTCGTACCAGAGCGCCCGACCATGATCGCGAATCGCCGCATGCTCGGGATGGTCGCGCCACGCGATCGCGGCGGCGTCGTCCGCCCAGTAGCTGACGGTGATTCCCATGCCGTCCGTCTCGCGCGCGCTATCGACCCCGCGATAGCCGGGTTGTGCGGCGGCAAGCGCATCCATCGCCACGGCGGCCGTGGCATAACCGTTCATGTCCGCGCCGTTACGAAACGACACGAAAATGACCGCCACCTCTCCTGTTCGATCATCGTGCATGGCCCGTGCTTAAGCGATGCCGCGGGCTTGGCAACGGCGTTGGCCGATCGCCGGAACCACTTGTCGCCGCACGACTTCCACTTCGGTTCGTCGCCGCATGCAACCCGCGGCCCTTGAAACGCGTTCGGAATTCGTGCG
>Ga0308158_10004210_pt1 | contig 12245 bp, 11 predicted proteins | sample PhyBR2_FD_201038 | JGI IMG/M metagenome (GOLD analysis project Ga0308158, IMG submission 201038) | Phyllosphere microbial communities from UC Gill Tract Community Farm, Albany, California, United States - DLSLB.R2 | ecosystem: Host-associated > Plants > Phyllosphere > Unclassified | place: USA...
CCGATATGGCAGGAACCAGTTGGTCGGGCCGGGCCGTCCAGGCGGCGCGGCTCAGGCGGTGAGTTCGGCGAGCTTCTGCACGGTACGCAGGTTGCGGGCCGTCCCGGCGACGCCGAGCGCCCGGTCCAGGACCGGACGCGTGAGCTTGCTGGAGTGCACTCCTCCGGCGCCGAAGTCGATCCACAGGTCGATTCCGCGCAACGCGATCCGCTCCCCGGGCTGCAGCCGCGCAGTGAGCGTCTCCACGGCATCGGGGCGGGGTTCGCCCTCGAGGAACATCGCGTGCAGCATCTTGTCGGCCTCCGCGTCGGGGAACGGGTTCTCGCCGAGTGCGCGGACCAGGTCGTCATGCGTGCGCAGGATCGCGGGGGTGTCCACACCGAACGCCTCGTGGATCAGCGTCCGCACCTGCGCGCAGCCCGCGGCGTGATCCGCGGGAGTGTCGCAGATGACGTTGCCGCTCGCGATGTAGGTGCTCACGGCCCCGAAGCCGGCGTGGTCGTTCATGAGGGTGCGCAGCTCTGCCATCGGCACCCGGTTCGCACCGCTCACGTTCACGGCGCGCAGCAGCAGGGCGCAGCGGGCGGCGCTCACCCGGCCGCGCCGTCGGTCGGGTCGGCCGGGTCGGCGTCGTGGGCCTCATCTTCGGATCCCGCGCCGTCCTGCACCAGCTCCGCCCCGGCGTGTGCGAGCTCGGCCAGCGCCGCAGCGCTGGAGTCGGCACCGACCCCGGCGACGAGGTCCGTCAGGATCCGCACGTGCACGCCGTGCGCGATGGCATCGGCGGCGGAGGCGCGCACGCAGTGGTCGGTGGCGATGCCGACGACGTCCGCCGTCAGCACACTGCGAGCGGAAAGGATCTCGGCCACCGTCTCCCCCGCCTCGGTCACGCCTTCGAACATCGAGTACGCAGGGCGCCCCTGGCCCTTGCGCACGTGGTGCGTGACAGCGGCGGGGTCCAGCAGCGGGTCGTACTCGGCCCCCGGGGTGCCCGCGACGCAGTGCACGGGCCAGGTGTCGACGTAGTCGGGCGAGTGGGAGAAGTGACCGCCGTTGTCCCCCTGCGGGTCGTGCCAGTCCCGCGAGGCGACGATCACGTCGTAGTCGGCCGCATGGTCGTGCAGCAGGGCGGTGATGCCGCGGGCGACCTCGTCGCCGCCGGCCACGGCCAGGGCTCCCCCCTCGGTGAAGTCGTTCTGGACATCGACGATCAGCAGTGCGCGTGCCATGCTTCGAGGGTACGCCGGAACGAGGAAGCCCCCTCCGAAGAGGGGGCTTCTGATCGAGCCGCCCAAGGGAATCGAACCCTTGACCTTTTCATTACGAGTGAAATGCTCTGCCGACTGAGCTAGGGCGGCGCACACCCTGACGGATGCGCATGCGGGCGAACCGCACGATCAACGATCTTACCCTGTCCGCAGGCGTGCCGCGAACCACGGAAGCCCGGGCGCGGCCGGGTCCGCGGTGAGGATCACTCGCAGCGGATGCCCGCCTTGTCCGGCACCGTGCCGTCGACGAAGTAGGCGTCCACGGCGTCGTCCACGCAGGTGTTCCCCTTGTTGTAGCCGGTGTGCCCCTCGCCGACGCGGGTGATGAGGATCCCGCCCTCGAGCTGCTTCGCGAGCGACTCCGCCCAGGCGTACGGCGTCGCGGGGTCGTTGGTCGTGCCGATCACCAGGATGGGACCGGATCCGGCCGCCGTGATCTCGCCTCGCTTGCCGGTGGGCGGGTACGGCCATTGCTCGCACGGATCCGGACCGTCCCAGTACGGAGCGATGACCGGGGCCTCGGCCTTGATCTTCGCGTCCGATGCCGCCTTGGCCGCCGGGTCGTTCTCCAACGGGTAGTCCATGCAATTGTACGCCCGGAACGCCTCGGTCGAGTTGTCCGTGTACTTGCCGTTCTCCCGGTTGTTGTAGAAGTCCGCGAGCTGGAAGGCCACGGACGGGTCGCCCTTCAGCACCGCCGTGAGCGACTGCGTCAGGTACGACCAGCTGTCCTGCGAGTACAACGCGGCGACGATCGAGGTCATCAGCGTGTCCGCGCCGAGCATGCGGCCGTCGCTGTTCTTCTGCGGCGTGCGATCGACGCTGGCAAGGAGCGCTCCGAGGTCGCTCATCGCGTCCTCCACCGAGCCCTGGAACGGGCACTTCTTGCTCTTCAGACAATCGGCCATGTACGCGCGCAGAGCGGACTCGAACCCGATCGCCTGCGTCGTGCTGACATCGAGGTTCGAGACGGCCGGATCCAGCGCGCCGTCCAGCACCAGATGACCCACGCGCTCGGGGTAGAGCTGGGCGTAGGTCGCTCCGAGGAACGTGCCGTAGGAGTAGCCGAGGTAGTTGAGCTTCTTGTCGCCCAGCACGCCGCGGAGCAGATCCATGTCGCGCGCGGAGTTCACGGTCGTGATGTACGGCAGGATCCCCTTGCTGTTCTGCGCGCACGCATCGGCGAAGCCCTTGTTGGCGCTCTTCAGCGAGGCGGTCCACTCCTCACTGCCGCGCGCGCCGGGGTGGATCGAGTAGAGATAGTCGTCCATCTTGGCCGCGTCGAAGCATTTGACGGCGGTGGAGGATCCGACCCCTCGAGGATCGAAGCCGATCACGTCGTAGTTCTTGATGAGCGTCGGGCTGACCGCGTAGTCGAGGCTGCCCTTGATCAGGTCCAGGCCGCTCGCCCCGGGCCCGCCCGGGTTCGTCAGGAGGGAGCCCTTGGAAGCGCCCGTGGCCCTGTGCCGGACCACGGCGAGGTCGAGCGTGCCCTTTTCGGGGTTCTCCCAGTCCAGCGGGGTCTTCACCGTGGTGCAGTCCATGCCGCCGCCGCAGGCGGACCAGCTCAACGTCTGCCCGTAGAAGGAGGTGAGCTCGTCGGCCACGCCGGAGGTGTCGGGGCTCGCCGTCGGACCCGCCGATGCCGGATGCGCTGGGATCATCGAATACAGGCAACCCGACAGTGCGACAGCGGCGACGACGAGGCCCGCCAGCCCCGCCCCCACACGACGCAGACGCGCCATCGCTGTCGCATCGCGTCCGGGCAGCGGCGAGGGGGAACGGGTGTTCATGGTCTCCTCCCGCTCGTGACAGTCACGAGCAAGCTCTCGAGGGCGAGCGGGGGGGCGACGTTGCGCTCCAGCGCTTCCCTGGTCTCGGCGAGATGATCCAGCACGACCAGGGTGCGCTCCGGCTGCCACGCGGCCGCGAGGGCGGCGAGCTCCGGCGCGAGCTCCGCGTTGATGAGCACGTCACCGCGGTCGAACTGCAGCATCACCACGTCACGGAACAGGGACTGCAGATCGGTGAGCACGCGGTCGAGTCCGTCGCGCACGCTGCGTTTGGCGCGCTGCTTCTGCTCGTCCTCCAGGGCGTTGATCTGCGATCGCACCGCCGGGGGCACGGCCTGTCCCTCGGCGATCCCCACGGTGTGCAGCAGCGATCGGCGCTCGGCGGCGTCCCGTTCGGCGGTGAGGGCCTTCGCATCGTCCGTGGCCGCCTGCACGATCTGTCCGGCGACCTCGACGGCGTCGCTGACTCCGCGGGCGCTCAGCACGGCGCGCATCGTCTGCTCCCGGCGGGCGCGGGCGGCCTCGTCGGTGGCGAGCCGCTGCGCCATGCCGATGTGTCGCTGGGCGTGCCGGGCGGCCTGTTCGGCGACAGCGGGATCGGCGCCGGTGCGGCGCACGATGAGCTCCGCGACTGCGGCCACGTCGGGCTCGCGCAGCCGCAGAGACCGGACGCGGGAGCGGATCGTGGGCAGCAGATCGGCCTCGCTCGGCGCGCAGAGGATCCAGACCGTGCGCTCCGGCGGCTCCTCGAGCGCCTTGAGCAGCACGTTCGAGGTGCGCTCGGTCATGCGATCCGCGTCCTCGACGACGATCACGCGGTACTGCCCGGTGGACGGGCCGAAATACGAGCGCTCCACCAGCGCACGGGCCTCGGCGATCGAGATGATCACCTTCTCGGTGCGCAGCACCGTCACATCGGGATGGGTGCCGGCCAGCACCTGCTGCATGGTCTGTTCATCGTCCGGTCCCGCGGCGATCAGCGATGCGGCGAAGGCCGTGGCAAGAGTAGACCGGCCGGATCCGGGCGGACCCGTGATCAGCCAGGCATGCGACATCGCGGCGGGATTGGCGACCGCGTTCTGCAGCGTCCGGACCGCATCGTCCTGCCCCCACACGTCCGTCCACGGGAAGGGAGCGAGAGCGGTGGCGGGCATGCGGTCAAGCCTAACCGCGGGGAGCGACATCACATGCTCCGGCTGCACAGGGACGGGTGGCTCGGCGCTCGGGACGGCTGCCGGTGTCCCGCTGTTCGTCGCCGGCGGTTCGTATCCGGCCGCTCGTCGCCGGCCGCTCGTGGCCGGCCCCATCGGGCCGGCTCAGGTCAGCAGGGCCGCCACACGCGCGCGCACCGCGTCCGTGATCGCGTCCGGATCCTGCGCGGCGTCGACGACGAGGAAGCGCTCCGGCTCCGCCTCTGCGAGGGCGAGGAAGGACTCCCGCACCCGCTGGTGGAACTCCTCGCGTTCGGCCTCGAGCCGATCGAACGGCTTCTCCGCCGAGTCCAGCCTGCGCCGGGCGATCGTGGGATCCAGGTCGAGCAGCACGGTGAGGTCGGGCAGAGCACCCTCCGCGCCCCACAGTGACAGTCCGCGCACCTCGTCCGCGTCGAGGATCCGGCCTGCGCCCTGGTAGGCGACGGAGGAGTCGAGATAGCGGTCCTGGATCACGACCTCGCCGCGCTCGAGCGCGGGACGGACGACGGTCGCGACGTGGTGGGCGCGGTCGGCGGCGTACAGCAGCGCCTCCGCGCGCGGGGCGATATGACCGCGGTGGTGCAGCACGATGTCACGGATGAGCACGCCGACCTCGGATCCGCCGGGTTCTCGAGTGCGCAGGGTCTTCCACCCCTGGCCGCGCAGCCACTCCTCCAACAGCGCTGCCTGAGTGGTCTTGCCCGAGCCGTCGCCCCCTTCGAGCGTGATCCAGAGGCCAGAGCCTGCCGTCACGCGCCGGCCTGCTTCTTGGCCGCGTTGGCGGCACGGGTGGCAGCGGCCTTCTTGGCAGCGGCGGAGCGCGCGGCGGCCTTGTCGGTCTCGCTCTTGGCGGTCGCCTTCTTGGCCGGCGCTTTCTTGGCCGGTGCCTTCTTCGCCGCAGCCTTGGCCGGTGCCTTCTTCGCCGTCGTGGTCTTCGCGGCGGTGGTCTTGGCGCCGCGCTTGGGCGCCGGACCCTTGGCGCGCTTGTCGGCCAGCATCTGCACGGCGGTCTCGAACGTGATGTCCTCGACCTTCTGACCGCGCGGGATCGTCACGTTGGTCTCGCCGTCGGTGACGTAGGCGCCGAACCGGCCGTCGCGGATCCGGATCGGCTTGCCGCTGACCGGATCCGCCTCGAACTCGGCGAGCGCGCTGGATGCCCGGCGCGCGCCGTACTTCGGCTGCGCGTAGATCGCGAGCGCCTGCTCGAGCGTGATGTCGAAGATCTGCTGCTCACTCTCGAGCGAACGGGAGTCGGCGCCCTTCTTCAGGTAGGGACCGAACCGGCCGTTCTGCGCCGTGATCTCTTCCTCGGTCGCCGGGTCGACGCCCACGACGCGCGGGAGCTCGAGCAGCTTCAGCGCCGTGTCGAGGTCGATCGTGTCGACGGACATCGAGCGGAACAGCGAAGCGGTGCGCGGCTTGGGCGCCGCCTCCTTCTTCGCACCCCGCTTCGGCTTCGGAGCCTCGACGACCTCGCCCGTGGTCTCGTCGACCTGGTCGTCATCGGAGACGGGATCGTTCTCCTGCACGTACGGCCCGAACCGCCCGTCCTTGACGACGACGACCTTGCCGTTCTCCGGGTTCTCGCCCAGCACGCGGTCGCCGGCGACCGGCGCGTCGATGAGTTCCTGCGCCTTGGCGGCAGTCAGCTCGTCGGGTGCCAGCTCCTCCGGCACGTTGACGATGCGCGGCTTCGCCTCGGGGTTCGCCGGATCCATGACCTCCAGGTAGGGGCCGTACTTGCCGAAGCGGAGTGTGGCGGTGTCGGTGATCCGGGTGGCGTTGAGCGAACGGGCGTCGATCTCGCCGAGGTTGTCGACGACCTGACGCAGCCCGACGTGGGTGTCGGATCCGAAATAGAAGGAGCGCAGCCACTCGATGCGCTTCTGCTCGCCCCGCGCGATCGCGTCGAGGTCGTCCTCGAGGGCGGCGGTGAAGTCGTAGTCGATGAGGTCGGCGAAGTGCTGCTCGAGAAGGCGGATCACGCTGAACGCCATCCAGGTCGGCACGAGCGCCTGGCCGCGCTTGGTCGCGTAGCCACGGTCGATCACCGTGCCGATGATGCTCGCGAACGTGGACGGCCGCCCGATCCCGTGCTCCTCGAGCGCCTTGACCAGCGAGGCCTCGGTGTAGCGCGGCTTCGGTGTGGTGCGGTGCGGCTTGGCGCTGGCGTCGGACATGCCGAGCTCATCGCCGACGGAAACCGCCGGCAGGGACTGGTTCTCGGCGGCGTCGGCGTCGCTGCGCTTCTCGTCGCGGCCCTCCTCATAGGCCTCGAGGAAGCCCTTGAACGTGTAGACCGTGCCCGAGGCCGTGAACTCCGCCTTGCGGCCCTCCGCGTCGACGGCGAGCGTGACCGTGGTGGTCTCGTACTTGGCGTCGGACATCTGGCTCGCGACCGTGCGCTTCCAGATCAGGTCGTAGAGGCGCAGCTCTTCGCGGTCGAGCTGCGAGGACACCGAGGCGGGCGTGCGGAACTTCTCCCCGGAGGGGCGGATCGCCTCGTGCGCCTCCTGCGCGTTCTTGCTCTTGGACTTGTAGACACGGGGCTTCAGCGGCACCGCCGCATCGCCGTAGAGCGAGACCGCCTGCGACCGGGCCGCCTGCACCGCCTGGGTGCTGAGCGCGGTCGAGTCGGTGCGCATATAAGTAATGAAGCCCTTCTCGTAGAGGCGCTGGGCGACGCTCATCGCCTGCTTCGCGCTCATCGAGAGTTTGCGTCCCGCCTCCTGCTGCAACGTGGAGGTGGTGAACGGCGCATAGGGGCTGCGGGTGCCGGGCTTGGCCTCGACCTTGGTGACGGTGGCGGATCCGGCAGCGTCGACGGCGGCGGCGAGCGCGCTGGCCGCCTTCTCGTCGAGGATCACGACGGCCTTCTTCAGCGCGCCCTTGTCGTCGAAGTCGGTGCCGCGGGCGATCGCCCCGCCGTCGAGGCGGACCAGGCGCACGCTGAACGAGGTGCCGGTCGCAGCCGCCGTGGCGTCCACGTCCCAGTACTCCGCCGAGAGGAACGCCATGCGCTCACGCTCGCGGTCCACGATCATGCGGGTGGCGGCCGACTGCACGCGACCGGCCGAGAGTCCGGACTTCACCTTGTACCAGAGCACGGGCGAGACGTCCCAGCCGTATAGCCGGTCCAGGATCCGGCGGGTCTCCTGGGCGTCGACGAGGGCGAGGTCGAGCTCGCGGGTATTGCCGACCGCGGCCTGGATCGCGTCCTTGGTGATCTCGTGGAAGACCATCCGCTTGACCGGGACCTTCGGCTTGAGGGTCTCCAGCAGGTGCCACGCGATGGCCTCGCCCTCGCGGTCCTCATCCGTGGCGAGCAGGAGTTCGTCGGCCGTTTTCAGGGCGCGCTTGAGCTCGGCGACCGTCTTGGTCTTGCGATCCGAGACGACGTAATACGGGTCGAAGTCGTTCTCGACGTCGATCGAGTACTTGCCGTACGCCTGCTTGTCGGCCGCGGGGATGTCCTTCTTGTCGGCGAGGTCACGGATGTGCCCCACCGAGCTGAGCACCTCGAAGCCGTCGCCGAGATAGCCCTGAATGGACCTCATCTTCGTCGGAGACTCGACGATGACAAGCTTCTTGCCTTGCGCCACGGGTGCGTCCTTTCGTCGAAGCACACCATACACACCGCACCGGAGTCGAGGACTCAGCGCGATGATCCGTCGCCCGCAGGAAGTTCGGGTGGTCCTGCACGGGATCCGGCGACGGCCGGGAATCCAGCGTACGCCGCCGAGACGTGCACGATGACCACGGCGCCGTCGATGAGGCAGCTCTCCAGTGCCGCTCCATGTGCCCGCGCGACGCGCCCGGCGACAGCACAGGGTTCGTCCGCCACGGGGATCGCGCCGGAGAGCGCGTCGGCCGCTGCGAGCGCCGCGGCGTCGGCGGCGGCCGCCATCCGCTGCGACGTCGCGCCCGCTCCGCCGACCATGGCGGTGCCGAGTCCGAGCACCGCCGCGACGGCGATCCCGCCGACGGCGAGCGCCGAGCCGGCCATCACCGGCCCCCGTCCAGCGCGCAGCCCGTCGCCCGGATCGGCACGGCGATGCCGCCGAGGATCCGCGTCTCGGCCGAGGCGGTGACGCACACGAGATCGTCGGATCTGCTGACCGCGAACCCTGCCGCCGGGTCGGCGCGCGCCACGGCGGCCCCGGCCCCGCCCGCGTCGTCGCCCCGCCCGAGGATCCGCGCCGCATCGGCCACCGCGTCCTGCAGCGCCACCATGCGCATGCCGGCGCCGAGCGCCCCCACGCCGAGCAGCAGCGTCAGCACCACGACGGGCAGCGCCACGGCGAGCTCCGCCGTGGCGCTGCCGCGCTCCCGGTCCCGAGCGCCGCGCTCCGGGGCGCGCCCGCAGCCCGCCGGGGCGCGAGCGCCGCACCTCCGGTCTCGACCACCGCACTCCGCGAGAACGCCGTCGCACTCGGGGAGAGCGCCGTCGCGGCCGAGGCGCGCCCGCTGCGTCGGGTGCGTCATGCCACGGTCAGCGCCCGGCGCACGAGATCGGTCAGGATCCCGCGCACCTCATCGGAGCGCATGATGACGACGAGCAACCCGGCGAACGCGACCGCTGCCATTGTGGCGATGGCGTACTCCGCCGTGGCGGCGCCGGTGTCGTCGCCGAACAGCAGGGCGGCGCGCCGTCGAGTGAGCGGGGGCAGGCCACCCGCGGTCGGCGCCATCGGCGCGGCGGTGCGCCGGATTGCCGCCGGAGAGGGCGCGACGCCCGTAGGGAGGATCTGGTTCATGGTGTTCCTTCTTTCTTCTCTTCGGAAAGACGGCGCCCGGTCGGGCTCCGCCGGGCTCAGGCGAACGGCAGCGGGGTCGTGGAGAGCACGCTGAGGATCAGCGGGGCGACGCCGAGCAGCATGAACGCCGGCAGCGTGCATGCTCCCAGCGGGAGCAGCAGGCGTGAGCTCAACCGCGCCGCGCCGGTGCGACCGGCCGTGCGCGCAGTGCGCCTCGCGCGATCCGCCTCGGCACGCAGGAGCTCGATCGCCGGCACGCCGGCGGCAGCGGACAGGCGCAGCACGCGCTCGATCGCCTCCTCCGCGGTCGCCGGGTCGTCGTCCGCCGCGGCTTCCTGATCGACGAGCGAACGTGCACGCGGAATCGCCGTGCCGCCGGTGAGGGCGACGACGAGCAACTCAGCGCGGATCCCCGGGATCCCGGGCCGCGGGGCGGCCCTGCGCACCAGCGCTCTGGTCCATGTCCGCGCGATGAGCAGCAGCCCGAGCCCCGCGGCCAGGCAGACCCAGCCCGCGGGCTGCGTGGCCAGCACGGTCACGGTGTCGAAGCCGAGGGCAGTTCCGAGCAGCAGCCCGACGAGCGGCAGCCACAGCATCAGCCGGGCGGTCCCTGCAGGCTCGGCGAGGGCGACCGAGACTTCCGCCCTGATCTCCCCCGCCCCTTCCAGCGCCGCGGCGATCGCGCGCAGCACTTCGCCCAGCGGGGCGCCCACGGTCGCAGCGATCCCCCACGCGGCAGCCACCGTGCGCCACACACCGCCCCGGAGCCGGATGGCGTCGACGAGCGGCCGGCCCTGCTCCACCTCGGCGATCACGTCGACGGCTTCCGCCGAACCGCTCTCCGCCAGGTGCCGCCAGGCTGTCAACGGTGCCGCGCCGGCCTGCAGCAGCACGGCAAGGGTCCGTACGACCTCCGCGACCTCGGGCTCGGAGCGCTCCGCCGGGCGCCGCCGAGGATGTCGCGCACCGGCACGGCCGACGGCGTCGCGGCGTTTCCGCCCGCTCCTCACCACGGCCGCACCTCCTCGATGCCCAGATGCTCGCCGTCCAGCCGCAGCACGCCCACCTGTGCGAGCCGGCGCACGCCGCCGGCGGCGCGGACCAGATGCAGCACATACGCGAACGCGCTCACGGCCTGACGCGCGAGGGCCGGCGGATCCATCCCGGCCAGGGCGCCGAGCGCCTCCAGGCGTGCGGGAACATCGGCGAGCCCGCTCGCGTGGAGTGTGCCCGCACCCCCGTCATGACCTGTGTTCAAGGCCGTGAGCAGATCACGGATCTCCTCGCCACGGCACTCCCCCACGATCAGCCGGTCCGGCCGCATCCGCAGGGACTCGCGCACGAGCCGTGCCACGCTGATCGCTCCGACACCCTCCAGGTTCGGCTGCCGCGCCTCGAGCGAGACATGGTGCGGATGCCGGGGGCGGAGCTCGGCGACGTCCTCGATCGTGACGATCCGCTCCTGCGGCGGCACGTGCGCGAGCAGCGCCGCGAGCATCGTGGTCTTACCGGTGCCGGTGCCGCCCGTGATCAGCACGTTCCTCCGGGCGCGCACCGTCTGCTCGAGCCAGGCCCGCTGCGCCGCATCGATCGCGCCGAGCCGGCCGAGATCGTCCAGGTCGGCGGCGCGCACCCGCGGAATCCGCACGGAGACCGCGGTGCCGCCGGTCGACACCGGGGCGAGCACGGCATGCACGCGCACGCCCGAGGCGAGGCGCACGTCGACGCACGGGGCCTGATCGTCGAGGTGCCGCCCGCCGAGAGCGACCAGACGCACGGCGAGCTCGCGCACCTCGCGCTCCGATGCGGTCCATCCGGGCACCGCCTCCGCCCCGGCGCCTCGATCGAGGAAGAGTCCGCCGGCGCCGTTCAGGAACAGGTCCGTGACCTGCGGATCAGCAGCATGCACGGCGAGGTCGCCGAACGCCGGATCCAGGTCGAGCCGCTCGACGGCGGCTGCGGATCCACGCGGGACGATCACGAAGGGCGAGGCCATGTCCCGACGCTAGGCACCGGTGCAGCGGCGCGGGACGCGCTCCGCGCAATCCGTGCGGAACTGCGTGCCTGCCCCGCCTGTGCGGAGTGAACCCGCGCTGCGCTCGACAGCCGACGGCCGAAGCGCACGACCGTCGACGCCGCGGAGGAAGGCGAGGAGGAAGAAGAGTGGGCGGCATCCCACGGGGGGGATGGGATGCCGCCCGGCCGCGGCCGACGGAGGGGGACCGTCGGAACCGCAGGAAAGCCGGATTCGATTGATCGGCCGTCGGACAGTGTACGTCCGAAAGGGCGACGTACAAAACGGATCCGACTACCGACTTCCGTCGGTAGTGAGAGACGATAGGCACGGCTAGATTCGCCGATGTCACGGCTCACGCCGCGATCCCCCGCCGCAAAGGAGCGCCTCTCATCATGAGCAGCCAGATCGATCACGTGTTCGACGAGACCCGCGTGTTCCCGCCCTCTCCCGAGTTCGCGGCGGCCGCCGTCGCACAGCCCGAGATCTACACCGAGGCCGCCACCGATCGCGAGGCGTTCTGGGCGAAGCAGGCCCGCGAGCTGCACTGGCACACGCCGTTCACCGAGGTGCTGGACTGGTCGAACCCGCCCTTCGCGAAGTGGTTCGCCGACGGCGCGCTCAACGTGGCGTACAACTGTCTCGACCGCCATGTGGAGGCCGGCCACGGCGATCGCGTCGCCCTGCTGTGGGAGGGCGAGCCCGGAGACGAGCGCCGGATCACCTACGCCGAGCTGACGGATGAGGTCAAGCGGCTCGCGAACGTGCTCGAAGGGCTCGGCGTCGGTCACGGCGACCGCGTCGCGATCTACCTCCCGATGATCCCCGAGGCCGTGGCCTCGATGCTCGCGGTCGCGCGCATCGGCGCCATCCACTCCGTCGTCTTCGGCGGGTTCAGTGCCGACAGCCTGCGCTCGCGCATCGACGACGCCGGCGCCAAGGTCGTCATCACCGCGGACGGCGGCTACCGCAAGGGCAAGGCCTCGGCACTGAAGCCCACGGTCGACCAGGCACTCGCCGACCGTGGCGAAGGCGAGCAGAACACCGTCGAGCACGTCGTCGTCGTGAAGCGCTGCGAGAACGAGATCGACTGGAACGACGAGCGCGACCTCTGGTACCACGACGTCGTCGGCGCAGCCTCGAACGCGCACGACGCGCAGGCCTTCCCCGCGGAGAACCCGCTGTTCATCCTCTACACCTCGGGCACCACCGGAAAG
>Ga0308158_10004211_pt1 | contig 12245 bp, 9 predicted proteins | sample PhyBR2_FD_201038 | JGI IMG/M metagenome (GOLD analysis project Ga0308158, IMG submission 201038) | Phyllosphere microbial communities from UC Gill Tract Community Farm, Albany, California, United States - DLSLB.R2 | ecosystem: Host-associated > Plants > Phyllosphere > Unclassified | place: USA...
TACCAGGGCGCAGCGCGATATGTTTGTATTCCAGGAAGTCTTCCAGGGCGGCGAGTCCGTTCAGTCGCCCCAGCCCGGACTGCTTGAAGCCGCCCTCCTCCGTGCCATCGAAAACCCGCGCCCAGTCATTGATCCAGACCGAGCCGGCATCCAGCGCCTCGGCAACACGCAATGCGCGGTCCACGTCGCGCGTCCAGACGCTGGCAGCCAAACCGTATTCGCTGTCGTTGGCCAGGCGGATCGCCTGTGCCTCGTCATTGAAGCGTTGAATGGTGAGCACCGGGCCGAAGGTTTCCTGCTGGATGATGTCCAGCGCGTTGTCGAACACTTCCAGCAAGGCCGGGCGGAAGAACGCGCCTTTGCGCAGCGGACCGGTGGTAATGGGGCCTCCACGTTCAACCACGATCGCGCCGGAGGCGATTGCGTGCTCGACCACCGCATCCACCCGCGCCACATTTGCGCGATCGATCAACGGCCCCATGTCACTGTGCGGGTCCGCCGCCGGGCCCACCTTGACCATGCGTAGGCGCGCGCCCATGCCATCACGCACCGCGTCGTAGAGCGCGTCATGCACCAGCAGGCGTGAGCCGGTCATGCAGAACTGGCCACTGAAGACCGTCAGCGCTTTCTCCAGCATGGGCAATGCCTGGCCCAGATCCGCATCCTCGAACAGGATCATCGGCGTCTTGCCCCCCAGCTCCATGCCGAAGCGTTTGAGGTGCCTGGCCCCGCTACCGCTTATCGCCCGGCCGGTGCGGGTGGAGCCGGTAAAACTCACCACCGGTACCTGCGGCGACTCCACCAGATAGCTGGAGCCTTCAGCGCCGCTTTCGAAGAACAGATTGATGACACCACGCGGCAGGGATTCGGCTTCGGCCATGATCCTGGCCATGGTGCTGGCGATCTGCGCTACCTGCGCCGGCAGTTTGATCACTGCGGTGCAGCCAGCGGCCAACGCCGGTGCCAAGGAACGGATGCTCAGCACCACCGGCGAGTTCCAGGGAGCAATCACCGCCGCCACCCCCATCGGCTGGCGCAGGACCATCGACAGCCGGCCCGGCTTCGGGCGCAGCGCGCGGCCCGCCTCCAGCATCGCGGTCGCCGCCGAATAGCGCAGCTTGCTGGGCACCATGTCCAGTTCGAACTTGGCCTCGGCGGCGATCTTGCCGTTCTCCAGTGAAAGGATCTCGGCCAAGCGATCCCGGTTGCGCTCGAACGCCTGCGCCAGCTGCTCCAGCACCTGCGCGCGCAACTCATGGTCGTGCGCCCACAAGGTCTGCTGGAAGGCCTGCGATGCAGCAGCTACCGCCGCCATCGCCGCAGCACGACCATTGTCCGGGTAGCTGCCGATCACCTCATACGTAGCCGGATTTATTGAATCCTTGAGCACGCCATCAAAACGTGGAATGCCATTGATCCAGTTGGCAGCCCGCCGCAGGTGATCCGGGGATTTGCTCGATCCGCTCATGCGGCCTCCGCACGTTGATTATTCAGGGTCCACCGGCCCGTGCCGGTCGTTTGCCGCTGGGCGCCACACTGCGGATACCAGCAGCTCCACCAAGGGCGCGCTGATGTTGACCACGATCGGCACGATGATCAGCGTCGACCCCATCACCCGCAGCGGCAATGGCCATTGTTTGAAGTACGAGCCGAACACACTCACCACCGTCAACACGGTGGGATACACCGCCAGCCAGATCAGCAAGGTGCGCTTCAAACGCGATGCGAGCTCGTTGCGCCACATCAGCAGCCTGCATCCCGCATCCACTGGCTGATGCGCTCGGCCAGCATGATCACGGTCGGATTGGTTGCCACGCATGGCACATCCGGAAAAGCAGAGGCATCGGCCACGCGCAACCCGTCCACACCGCGTACGCGCCCCTGGTAGTCGGTTACCGCGTGCGCATCGTTCGCACCGCCCATCGGCGCGGTGGAGGTGGGGTGGTGGTAGATGTCCAGCGCCATGGGCAGCGCCGCCTCCAGTGCCTCGTACGAGGTTGCCAGCGCGCCCGGCACCATCTCCTCGGCAATCAACGCCGCCAAGGGGGCTTGTCTGGCGATATGCCGGATCAGCTTGATGCCTTCCACCATCAATTGCCGGTCCTGTGCATCGTTCAACAGGTTGAGTGCAATGACCGGCGCCGCCTCCGGCGCGCGCGAACGCAGCGTCACCGAGCCCAGCGCGCGTGGCCGGGTCAATGCCAAGGCCAGCATGAAGATCGCCCCGGTGGGCGAGGCTTGCGGGTCACCGTAATGCACTGCCGACACATGCAGATCACCGACATTGGCGGCAGCCTGGGACGAGCGCGCCCACAGGATTGCACCGACCGGCGGCACCGGCAGACCGAGCCGATCCGGGCGCGCGGCCCAGGTGGTATAGAAGAATGGGTGTTCCTGCAGTCGCTGGCCGACCGGCAGGTCGGCAACCACCTCGATATCCAGCTCCTGCAGATGCTTCGCCGGGCCAATCCCGGAGCGCAGCAACACCGCTGCGGTGCCATAGGCGCCGGCACTCAGCACGATGTTGCCAGCGGCAATACGTTGGCCATCGGCCAGCAGCACCGCTGCCGCGCGCCGGCCCTCGAAAATGACACGATCAACCAGTGCCTCGCTGCGGATGGTCAGGTTGGGGCGCATCCGCACATCGAGCGAAAGATAGGTCATGCCGGTATTGAGCCGCTGCCCCATCCGGTTGTTCATCGGATAAGGACCGACGCCGAACGGCTGCTCGCCGTTGAAGTCATCCACCTGCGCAAAGCCCGCCTGCAGCGCCGCGGCGATGAAGGCACGCTGCATGTCCGACACTTCATCATCCTGCAGGTAATGGATGGGCCACGGCCCGCTGCGGCCATGCACGGCATCCTCGCCGTGCACCGTGCGCTCGCTGCGCTGGAAGAACGGCAACACATCCTGTGCCGTCCAGTGTTCCAGGCCCGCCGCGGTCCAACGCTCGAAGTCACCGGCTGGCGCGCGCATCGCCACACCCGCATTGACCGCCGAACAGCCACCCAGCACCTTGCCACGCCGGACCTGTATCGTCGTACCGTAGCGCGTGGGTTCGGCCGAATATCCCCAGTCGTGCGTGGCATCGCCGCCGATGATGCGCTGCTGGCGCACCGCGTCGGGGTAGGCGTCGGGCGCATAGGCTGGCCCCGCCTCGATCAGCAGGACACGCCGGTACGACTCCTCGCTGAGCCGACGCGCCATCACCGCGCCCGCCGAACCGCCCCCGACAATCACCACGTCGTAGTGCGACTCATCCGAACTGGCCAGCGCATGCGCACTGTCACCGCGCACCTGCGCCCCTGTACCCGCGTATTTTTGCCGAGTCGCCATGGCGAGCACCTCCTTGCCGCAGAACCGTCAAACCAACCGCCGCCGGCGTCAAACAGCCGTACCGCAACCGCTGCCGCTGGCGAAACCTTGGTGCACATCGTCGGTCGCCTGCGGCACAAGCGGAATCCGTGCAACTGTCATCACAGCCAGGAACAAATGTCCTCAGTCCTCTCATCGCTGGAATCATTGAATGGTTTGATCGCGTTCGCGTCCGCAGCGCGGGCGGGCAGCTTTTCGGCGGCAGGCCGGCAACTGGGCCTATCCGCTTCGGCGGTCGGCAAATCCGTCGAGCGACTGGAGTTGCGCCTGGGCATGCGCCTGCTCAACCGCACTACCCGTTCCCTGGCGCTCACCGATGAGGGCGAGGTGCTATACCGCTACGCGAACAAAGTGGTGAGCGACCTGCAGGAGGCCGAGCGCGAACTGAACATGCGTCAACGCACGCCACGCGGACGCCTGAAGATCACCGCCAGTCCCCTTCTGGGGCGCAAGTTCGTGCTGCCCGCACTGCGCGACTTCGCCATGCAGCATCCCGAAGTCGACGTCGCGCTCAGTCTCGATGCCGACCGTCGCGACATCGTCGAGGATGGCTTTGACCTCGCGCTATGGGCAGGCGAACTGGAAAATTCCAGCCTGCAGGCGCGTCGACTGGGGTCTTATGCACTCGTTACTTGTGCTTCACCGCGCTATCTTGCCGAGCACGGCGTTCCCGGCTCGCCCATGGATCTGGCCTGCCACTGCTGCATCCATTACCGGCATCCGGACAACGAGCGACTGGAACCCTGGCGATTCCGGGACGGGGCACTACCCAGGTCCACCACACCCGACTCCGCCCTCAATGATGTCGCGGCGCTGGCAAGTGCCGCACTGGTCGGACTGGGCATCGTGCAACTGCCTGACTATGTCGTTCACGAAGACGTCGTCAATGGCCGGTTGCTGCAGGTGCTTGGCAACTACTCCGCCGCACCGACCGGCATCTTTCTGGTCTGGCCGCCGATGGCAGCGCAGGTGCCGCGGGTGCGTGTCTTCATCGACTTCATCGCCAAGCGCGCGAGCCAGGAATTCAGTACCTCAGGCACCGCGATCACGGCAACGCCCAAAAACGAATAAAGCCGACCCGGAGGATCGGCTTCATCGCTCGTAGTACCGTAGTGTCCGCCCTCAGTCCACAAGGCGCAGACGCAATTCCTTCGGCAGCGCGAACACCATGGTTTCCGGCTCGCCACCCGTCTCGCGCACGCTACCCGCGCCCAGTTCGCGCAACCGTGCAATCACACCGTCGACCAGCACCTGCGGTGCCGATGCACCGGCCGTCAGGCCGATGTGCTGCTTGCCGACCACCCATTGCGGATCGATCTCGTCCGCGCCATCGATCAGGTAGGACTCCACGCCTTCACGACGTGCAAGCTCGCTGAGGCGGTTGGAATTGGAGCTGTTCGGCGAACCCACCACCAGCACCAGATCACATTCCTTGGCCAGGTCGCGTACCGCATCCTGACGGTTCTGCGTGGCGTAGCAGATGTCGTCGTTCTTCGGCCCCTGGATCTTGGGAAAATGCTTGCGCAGCGCTTCGATCACGGCGCGGGTGTCATCCACCGACAAGGTGGTCTGGGTGGTGTAGGCGAAGTTCTCCGGCTGCGATACCTGCAGCTTCTCGACATCTTCCACGCTCTCGACCAGATAGATATGGCCCACGCCCTTCTCGCGGTTCCACTGGCCCATGGTGCCTTCCACTTCGGGATGGCCTTCGTGGCCGATCAGCACCACGTCGCGGCCGGCGCGGCAGTGACGTGCGACTTCCAGATGGACCTTGGTCACCAACGGGCAGGTGGCATCGAAGACCTTCAGGCCACGACGATCGGCCTCCATGCGCACCGCCTGCGACACACCATGCGCACTGAAGATGACGGTGTTTCCATCCGGTACCTCATCGAGCTCTTCCACGAAGATGGCGCCGCGCGCTTTCAGGTCATCGACCACGAAACGGTTGTGCACCACCTCGTGACGCACATAGATCGGCGCACCCAGGGTTTCGATGGCGCGTTTGACGATCTCGATGGCGCGGTCGACACCGGCACAGAAACCACGGGGATTGGCGAGCAATACGTCCATCTTCAACGACTCCGACCGCTGACGGTCGCTAATGCGGGAACAGATGCCGGAATCATCCAGCTTTTTTCTCGGCCTTGCCATCAAGCAGGCCTATCAACGCGATGCCAATGGCGCCACCCACGATCGCCGCGTCTGCGATGTTGAACGAGGGCCAGTAATGGTCACCGATATACCACTGGATGAAATCCACCACGTGACCATGAATCTGGCGGTCGATGACATTGCCGATGGCACCACCGATCACCAGCGCATACGGCAGCGCACTGCGCCAGTTGGCGCGCGGCGTGCGCGACAGCCAGAACGCCATCAACCCACTGATCGCGACGGCCAGAAAGGTGAAGAACCACAACTGCCAGCCACCGGCATCACTGAGGAAGCTGAATGCTGCGCCGGTGTTATAGGTGCGGTACCAGTTCCAGAAACCCTCGATCACCGGCACCGGGGTGAACTCAGGCAGGCTGGACAGCACCCAGGCCTTGCTCCACTGGTCCAGGCCGATCACGGCCACCGACACCAGCAGGTAGATCAACGCATTGGGTTTAACCGCTTTGGACTGCATGCAAACACCCTTGAAAGTTCAACAACCAAAGAAGCGAGAAGGAGACCGTTGCCGTTTCTCGCTTCTCCCTCCTGTTTACTCGCTGCTCGCCATCAGAACCAGCGGCGGTCTTCGCCAGCACCGTCGATATTGCTGACGCAACGGCCGCACAGTTCCGGATGCGCCTCGACCGAGCCGACATCGGCGCGGTAATGCCAGCAACGCACGCACTTGGCCTTGTCGGTCGGCTGCGCGCTGACAAACACCTCGTCGGTGGTCGCCGGGCGCACGCTGACATCGCCACTGATGAACAGGAAGCGCAGCTCCTCGGCCAGCGGCTGCCAGCGCGCGGCCTGCTCCTCGTTGGCAGCGACGGTGATCTCCGCTTCCAGCGCGGCACCGATGGCGCCATTGGCACGCATCGGCTCCAGCACCTTGGAGACCTGCTCACGCAGCGCCAGCAACTGGTCGAAATCGGCTGCGCCCAGCTGGGCATCGGCCGGCAACGGCGCCAGGCCGTCGTACCAGGTGGTGAACAACACGTTGTCGGCACGCTTGCCCGGCAGGTAGCCCCACAGCTCTTCGGCGGTGAAGGTCAGGATCGGTGCCACCCAGCGCACGAACGCCTCGGCGATATGGAACATCGCCGTCTGCGCCGAACGACGGCCGCGCGAATCCTCCTGCATCGTGTACAGGCGGTCCTTGGTCACGTCCAGGTACAGCGAACCCAGGTCGACGCTGCAGAAGTTCAGCAGCAGCTGCACGATCTCGGCCATGTTGTAGTTGGCGTAGGCGGCCTTGATCTTCTCCTGCAGCTCGAACGCGCGATGCACGATCCAGCGGTCCAGGGCGACCATGTCCGGCAAGGCCACCAGGTGCTGGGTCGGATCGAAACCGTCCAGGTTGCCGAGCAGGAAGCGCGCGGTGTTGCGCAGGCGGCGGTAGGCGTCGGCGTTGCGCTTGAGGATTTCCTGCGACAGCGACATCTCGTTGCTGTAATCGGCCGAGGCAATCCACAGGCGCAGGATGTCCGCACCCAGGGTGCGCATGATTTCCTGCGGCTCGATGCCGTTGCCCAGCGACTTGGACATCTTGCGGCCGTGCTCGTCCACGGTGAAACCGTGGGTCAGGCACTGCTTGTACGGCGCATGCTTGTCGATGGCCACGCCGGTCAACAGCGAGGACTGGAACCAGCCGCGGTGCTGGTCCGAGCCTTCCAGGTACAGGTCGGCCGGCTTGCCATAGCCACGTGCCAGCAGCACGCCTTCATGGGTCACGCCGGAGTCGAACCAGACATCGAGGATGTCGGTGACCTTTTCGTACTGGGCCGCTTCTTCGCCAAGCAGCTCGCTGGCGTCCAGCGAATACCAGACGTCGATGCCGCCCTGCTCCACACGATCGGCCACCTGCTGCATCAGCTCGACGCTGCGCGGGTGCGGCTCACCGGTTTCGCGGTGGGTGAACAAGGCAATCGGCACGCCCCAGGTACGCTGGCGGCTGATGCACCAGTCCGGGCGACCGTCGACCATGCTGCTGATACGCGCCTTGCCCCAGCTCGGGAACCAGCCCACGTTGTCGATGGCCGCCATCGCGTCGTTGCGCAGGTTGGCCTTGTCCATCGAGATGAACCACTGCGGGGTGGCACGGAACACCACCGGCGTCTTGTGGCGCCAGCAATGCGGGTAGCTGTGCTGGATCTCGAAGAAGGCCAGCAACGCGCCGCTCTCACGCAGTACCTCGACGATCAGCGGCTGTGCCTTCCACAGATGCTGACCAGCCAGCTCGACCGTGCAAGCCGGCGGAGTCGACGACAGGTAGACGCCACGGCCATCGACCGGGTTGATCTGGCCGGCGTTGTACTTGTCCATCAGCCCGTACTGCTGGCTGACCGCGAAGTCTTCCTGGCCGTGGCCAGGTGCGGTGTGCACCGCACCGGTACCATCGGCATCGGAGACGTGCTCACCGTTGAGCAGCGGCAGGTCGCGGTTGGCGTAGAACGGGTGCGCCAGCAGCTGGTTCTCCAGCGCCGAACCCTTGGCATGGCCGTGCACGACCACCTCGGTCACGCCGTAGCGCGACAGCGAACGCTCGGCCAGCGCCGAGGCCAGCACCAGCCAGCGAGGCTGGCCGTTATGGGCCGGGCCTTCAACCAGTGCGTATTCGATATCCGCACCCAGCGACACCGCCAGCGATGCCGGCAGCGTCCACGGCGTGGTGGTCCAGATCGGCACCGCCACTTCCACGCCGGCCGGCAGATCTACACCGAAGCTGGCGGCAAGCGCCTTGGAATCGCGCGCGGCGTAAGCCACGTCGATGGCCGGCGAGGTCTTGTCCTGGTATTCGATTTCCGCTTCAGCCAGCGCCGAGCCACAGTCGAAGCACCAGTGCACCGGCTTGGCGCCACGCACCAGGTGGCCGTTGGCAACGATCTTGGACAGCGCACGGATCTCGTTGGCCTCGAAATCGAAGCTCAGCGTCTTGTACGGATTCTCCCAATCGCCAATCACACCCAGGCGCTTGAAGTCAGCGCGCTGCAGGTTGATCTGCTCTTCGGCGTACTCGCGGCACTTCTGCCGGAACTGCTCGGCATCGAGCTTGACCCCGACCTTGCCCCACTTCTTCTCGACCGCGATCTCGATCGGCAGGCCATGGCAATCCCAGCCCGGCACGTAGGGCGCATCGAAGCCGTCGAGGTAACGCGACTTGACGATGATGTCCTTGAGGATCTTGTTGACCGCATGGCCCAGGTGGATCTGGCCATTGGCATACGGCGGGCCGTCGTGCAGCACGAACAGCGGGCGGCCCTTCGCGTTTTCACGAAGCTGCGCGTAAATGCCCTGCTCTTCCCAACGTGCCAGGATGCCCGGCTCACGCTTGGGCAGGTCGCCGCGCATCGGGAATTCCGTTGCCGGCAGATGGAGGGTGGCTTTGTAATCCTGGCTCACGCGGTAGCTCGCAATCTGTGTTCGTTTAGGATGCGACGCGCTTGCTCTGCGTCGCGGTGCATCTGCTCGGTCAGGGCCGGCAGATCGTTGAACTTCTCTTCGTCCCGCAGCTTGGCGACAAATTCCACTTCGATATGGCGGCCGTACAGATCGCCTTGGAAGTCGAACAGGTGCGCCTCAAGCAGCGGCTCCACACCCTCAACCGTGGGGCGCGTGCCAAAGCTCGACACCGACGGCCATGGCTGTTCGAAAACACCATGCACCCACGTAGCGTAGATACCAGAAAGTGCGGGTGTTTTCGGGAAACGCAAGTTGGCGGTGGGGAAGCCCAGGGTGCGGCCCAGCTGCTGCCCGCGCACGACCCGGCCGCCGATGGCATAGGGCCGGCCCAGCAGTTCGCCGGCATGGGCGAACTCGCCGGCCACCAGCAGCTCGCGGATGCGGGTGCTGGAAATGCGCTCGCCGTTCAGGTGCACCGGCTCGATCTCGCCGGCGGCAAAGCCCAGCTCCGCCCCCATTGCCTGCAGCAGGGCGATATCGCCCCCACGGCGGTTGCCGAAGTGGAACTTGGGCCCAATCCAGACTTCACGTACGCCCAGCCGGCGCACCAGCATGTCGCGGACGAAGTCCTCGGCGGTGATTGCCGCCATCCGGGCGTCAAAGCGCAGCAGCCCCACGCTGTCCACGCCAAGCTGGCGCAGGGTGGCGACCTTGTCACGGGCCAGCATCAGCCGCGGCGGCGGGTTGTCCTTGGCGAAGAACTCGCGCGGCAGCGGCTCGAAGCCCAAGGCTACCGCGGGCACACCCAAGGCGCGGGCACGGGCAACTGCGTGGCGCACCAGCGCCCGATGGCCCAGGTGCAGGCCATCGAAGGCACCAATGCAGACCACGCTTCCCTGCGGGAACAACACCCCGCCTTCGACGTCTCTAAAAAGCCTGCTCATTCCATCCGGATCCGGCCCATACGGGCCGGTTCTGTCGTGTGTAGCCTTGAAGTATAACGGGCGGCTCAATGCCCGCGCAGGTCGCGGGGACGGAAGCCCATCGCAATCATCGCCAGCAGATAACTCGCACCGCCGGCGCCGACCAGCAGCGCCAGGGCGCTGGCACGCTGCCACTTATCCATCGGCGTGAACTCCGGCAACCAATGCAGCAGGCCCAGCAGCACCGCCACCATCGCAGTACAGGCCACCACCAAGCGCAGCAGGTAGCCCGCCCAGCCCGGCCGGCGCTGGTAGACCCCGGTCTTGCCCAGCCAATACCAGAGCAGCGCCAGGTTCAGATAGCTGGACAGGGCACTGGCAATGCCCAGCGCCAGATGCAGGCCCGGCTGCTTGCCCAGGGCCACCATCACCCCCTGCTGCCTCAGCTCCGGCGGCACCATGAAGTGGAAAACCACCGCCAGCAGGATGAAGTTGAAGACCATATTGGCCACCAGCGCGACCAGGCCGGCGCGCACCGGGGTCTTGGTGTCCTGGCGCGAATAGAAGGCCGGCAGCACCACCTTCAGCAACGCGAAGGCCGGCAGGCCGAAACTCAGGCCATAAACCGCCAATGCGGTCATCTGGGTATCGAATTCGGTGAATCTGCGGTACTGGAACAAGGTGGCGATCAGCGGCTCGGCCAGCAACAGCAGGGCCAACATCGCCGGCACGGCGATCAGCAGCGTCATCCGCAGCCCCCAATCCAGCGCATTGGAGAAGCCCTCGCCGTCCGTCTTGACGTGGTGGCGGGCCAGCGCCGGCAGGATCACCGTACCCAGGGCCACGCCAAACACGCCCAGCGGCAGCTCCAGGAAGCGGTCCGCCAGCGACAGCCAGGACTGCGAGCCATCGGTCAGGTGGGCGGCAATCACCGTATCCAGCAGCAGGTTGATCTGCGCCACCGAGGAGCCGAACAGGGTTGGCACCATCAGGGTCAGCACCTTGCGCACATCGGGGTGGTTCCAGCCCCAGCGTGGCAAGGTCAGCAGATTGATGCCTTTCAGGCCCGGCAGCTGGAACAGCAACTGCAGCACGCCGGCCGCCAGCACCGCCCAGCCCAGCGCCAGGATCTGCTTCTCGGGCGTCCCGCCCAGCCGTGGCGCCAGCCACAACGCGCCGGCGATCATGCACAGATTGAGGATCACCGGCGTCAGCGCCGGCATCGCGAACCGCTGGAAGCTGTTCAGCGCGCCGCCGGCCAGGGCGGTCAGCGAGACAAACAGCAGGAACGGAAAGGTCAGCCGGAACAGATCGACCAACAAGCCCTGCTTGGCCGGATCGCTCACGCCACTGCTGAACAGGAAGGCCAGCTGCGGGGTGAAAATCAGCGCCAGGGCGGTGATCACCAACAGCGCGCCGCCCAGGGTGCCGGACACCCGCGACATCAGCTCGCGCAGGTCGGCATGCGGCCGGGTCTCCTTCACCTCGGTGAAAACCGGCACGAAGGCGGTGGCGAAAGAGCCTTCCGCGAACAGCCGGCGCAGGAAGTTGGGCACCCGGAACGCGACCCAGAATGCATCCGTGACCGCATTGCTACCGAAGGTGGTAGTGATAACCTGATCGCGGACCAGGCCCAGGACCCGGGAAATCATCGTCATGCTGCTGAACGACAGCAGCCCCCGCAACATGCGCGGTGAACTCACCCACGGCCCCCTTGACAACTTGACTTGACGTTCATTCGGACAGCCATCATACTTGCATGCTTGCTGTTCCCACCACATCGATTTTCAGGAAACCACCACTGTGGCCAATATCAAGTCCGCCAAGAAGCGCGCCAAGCAGACCGTTGTGCGCAACGCGCGTAACACGGCTCAGCGTTCGATGCTGCGCACCGCCGTCAAGAAGGTGATCAAGGCTCTGGACGCCAACGACGCCGCCGGCGCCGAGGCAGCCTTCGCCGTCGCCCAGCCGATCCTCGACCGTTTCAGCGCCCGTGGCCTGATTCACAAGAACAAGGCTGCGCGTCACAAGAGCCGTCTGACCGCTCGCATCAAGGCCATCAAGGCTGCCTGATCCGCGCGATCACCCGGGGTCGCAAGACTCCCGGCATGAAAAGCCCGACCTTGTGTCGGGTTTTTTATTGCCCGCGATTTCACCTGTAGTGCCGAGCCATGCTCGGCAGAGGCTTTCCCGATAAAGCCAACCGGTAGTGCCGAGCCATGCTCGGCAGAGGCTTTCCCGATAAAGCCAGCCGGTAGTGCCGAGCCATGCTCGGCAGAGGCTTCCCCGATAAAGCCAGCCAGTAGTGCCGAGCCATGCTCGGCAGAGGCTTCCCCGATAAAGCCAGCCAGTAGTGCCGAGCCATGCTCGGCAGAGGCTTTCCCGATAAAG
>Ga0308158_10004214_pt1 | contig 12239 bp, 13 predicted proteins | sample PhyBR2_FD_201038 | JGI IMG/M metagenome (GOLD analysis project Ga0308158, IMG submission 201038) | Phyllosphere microbial communities from UC Gill Tract Community Farm, Albany, California, United States - DLSLB.R2 | ecosystem: Host-associated > Plants > Phyllosphere > Unclassified | place: USA...
ATTAAAAACAGTAACTTCGTTATCTGTTTTTGTTGGAGCTTTTCCTGGTGCGATTCCGTTCATGTTGGGCTGGGTAGCGGCGACAGGCGAATTTGGTATTGAGGCAGGAACTTTATTTTTAATTCAATTTTTTTGGCAGTTTCCACACTTTTGGTCTATCGGATGGTTTTTATATGAAGACTATGAGAAAGCAGGAATTTTTATGCTTCCGACAGGTAAAAAAGATAAAGGGACAGCATTGCAAATCATATTGTATACAATTTGGCTTATTATAGCTTCGTTATTACCAGTATTAGGTTTTACGGGACAATTGTTTATTTCTCCAATTGCAGCGGTTTTAGTGTTTCTGTTGGGGATTTGGATGCTTTTTTATGCAGTTCGTTTGTATAAGCTGAGAACTCCAAAAGCTGCGAGAACATTAATGCTGGTGAGTGTTTCTTACATCTCACTTCTGCAGATTGTATTTATAGTAGATAAATTTTTAAGATAGTTATGGAAATGACATTAAAAACAAATGAAGAACAAGTAAGAAAATCAAAATCAGCAAAACTGATTCTGCTTTTCGCAATGGTTAGTATGACCATGATGTTTGCTGGTTTGACAAGCGCATTTGTAGTAAGTAAATCAAGAGCAGACTGGTTGAAAAATTTTGAACTTCCTTCTGCTTTCTATTGGAGTACAGCAGTAATTATTGCTTGTAGCGTTACTTTTCACTTGGCAAAAAAAGCTATTCAGAAAGACAATAGAAGCGCAGTTACAGGATTGCTTCTTGGAACTTTAGCTTTAGGGGTTTTATTTGTGGTATTGCAATTCAAAGGATTTGGACAAATCGTTGCTGAAGGGTATTACTTTACAGGAGAAGGTAGTTCGATTACTACAACTTTCCTTTATGTGGTGACAGTTACACACTTGTTGCACTTGGCTGGCGGATTAATTTCACTTTTAATTATAATTTATAATCATTTTAAACAAAAATACAATTCGACTCAAACTCTTGGGATAGAGCTAGGTGCGATGTATTGGCACTTTTTGGATTTATTATGGGTATATTTATTTTTATTTTTATATTTCTTTAAATAAGAAAAAAACGTAAATTTGGGAACTTTTTAACGAATATCTTTTATGGGAGCGACAGTTACTACTGCAAACAACGACGAAAAAACTTGGGGAGGCGGTCACAATGAGCCTTTAGGAGCAAGTTATGGTAAAATGATGATGTGGTTTTTTATCGTATCAGATGCCTTAACATTCTCTGGATTTCTAGGAGCTTATGGTTTTTCTAGATTTAAATTTATTGAAACTTGGCCTTTGGCTGATGAAGTGTTCACTCACTTCCCATTTATGCATGGTGTTGCGGCTCCAATGTATTATGTAGCTTTAATGACTTTTATTTTGATCTTTTCTTCTGTAACAATGGTTTTAGCTGTTGATGCAGGACACCAATTGAAAAAGACAAAAGTTGCAATCTATATGTTCTTAACTATTATTGGAGGTTTAATTTTCGTTGGTTCTCAAGCTTGGGAATGGAAAAACTTCATTAAAGGAGAATATGGTGCAGTTGAAACTGTTGGAGGTAGTTTACTTCAATTTGTGGATAAAGATGGTAAAAGAGTAGCTTTAGCTGATTTTGCTGTTAAATTGCCAGAACAAAGAGAAGCTTTAACAAGAAGCAAATCAACTTGGTTTATGGAAGATGCTCAATCTCTTCCAACTTACACAGTTGCTGAAGTTCAGGCTGGTTTCAAAGCTCACCCTGAAATTTTAATCAGAACAGAAAAACTTACAGATAAAAAGAAAAAAACTGTTTTATCAAGAGAAGAATCTGAAAAACATTTAGCTAGTGCTAAATATGTAGTAGAAGGTGCTAACTTGATCAGAAACGAGTACGGTAATAAATTATTTGCTGATTTCTTCTTCTTTATTACAGGTTTCCACGGATTCCACGTATTCTCTGGAGTTATTATCAATATCATTATTTTCTTTAATGTATTATTAGGTACTTACGAGAAAAGAAGAAGCTACGAAATGGTAGAGAAAGTTGGATTATACTGGCACTTTGTAGATTTAGTTTGGGTATTTGTATTTACAGTTTTCTACCTAGTTTAATTTTTAGAATTTAATTATTATGTCACACGAGCACGTATCAAATACAAAAAGAATCTGGTTTGTTTTCGGATTGCTTTCAGTAGTAACTACAGTAGAAGTTATTTTAGGTATCTACAAACCTGGAGTATTAGAATTTAATCATTTTGTTGGGTTGAATCTATTAAACTGGATTTTCTATATCTTAACAATTTTCAAAGCATATTATATTGTATGGGCATTTATGCACATGGAAGGTGAAAAAAGCAGCCTTAGATGGTCTGTAGTTTCTCCTGTTATCTTCCTAGTTTTATATTTATTGTTTATTCTGTTAACAGAAGGACATTATATTTATGGGGTTTTTAAAGATTCTACTATTAAATGGAATTTTTAACATGATATTAATTCGAAAAGAAGCTCCGATTTGCGGAGCTTTTTTTATTTTTGTACCTCAATAATTCCCCGTTAATACAATGAAAAAAAATATAGTTCTCTTTGTACTTTTTGTATTGCCAATTGTAGCGTATTTATTCTTTGCTTCTGGTGTAAATAGTTTTACAACACTTCCTGTAATAACACCTAAAGTTGCCGATTTTGGAAATTGGAATTCATTAAACGGAAAAAAAATCTCCCTTGATAAAAAGATTACTGTATTAGGTTTTTCCGGTACAAATATTCTAGAAAATAGAGGCAATTATTTTAATTTAAACGAAAAGATCTACAAGCGTTATAACGGTTTTGAAGATCTTCAGTTTGTAGTGCTATGTCCAACTGGAACTGAAAAAGAAGCTCAAAAAATTGTTGATGCTTTATCTCCTTTTACAGATGTTAAAAATTGGAATTTTGTTTTTGCTTCTAAAGAAGAAATTCAGAAGTTTTATGATGGATTACATTTAAAGGAAAAACTGAATGAGAACCTTGGAACTTCTAATGTTTATATCATCGATAAAGAGCGTAATCTAAGAGGAAGAAAAGATCCAAAAGAATATAAAGAAGGATATGATACTTTTCATCCGTCTGAGTTGAGTAATGAAATGTTGGACGATTTCAAGATTATTTTGTATGAATACCGCGCAGCTCTAAAGAAGAACCATAATGCCACAAAGCAACTTTAAAATCATTTATAATGTTTAAGAACAAATCATATATCGGAATCTCTTTTGTTATTCTGATTTTTGGAATTTACGCCATTCCTAAAATCGTTGATCGAGTTAAAAACGGTGACGTTGTAAAAGGAAATCGTTTGGATAATGTTGGAGTAAAATCTTCAAAAGAAGCTAAACTTTTGACTATTGGACCTGCACCCAAATTCGAATTAACGAATCAAGATAATGCAAAGGTTTCAAATGAAACGTATAAAGGGAAGGTATATGTTTTAGAATTCTTCTTTACAACTTGTCCATCTATTTGTCCAAAGATGAATATGAGTATGCTGGAAATTGAAAAGACGTTTTTTGGAAATCCTAACTTCGGAATAGTTTCTATTACAATCGATCCAAAACATGATACTCCGCAAGTTTTAAAAGATCATGCAAAGTTGTTAGGCGTAAAATCTTCTAATTGGAATTTCTTGACTGGAGACAGAAATGTAATTATGGATTTGTCAAATAAAGGTTTTAATCTTTATGCAGGAGAAAATGATAAAGTAAGTGGTGGATTTGAACATTCTGGTTTGTTTGCCTTAATTGATAAAGATGGAAACATTCGTTGCAGAAAAGATGAATACGGAAATCCGAATATTTATTATGATGGTCTAGATAAAAAGGGCGTAAGAGATATTCAAGAAGACATTAAAATTTTATTAGCAGAATAAAAATGGAAGATAATACTTTAGAGAAAAAATTTAGCAAATTCATTATTGCGGTTTCAATAATAATTCCTGTTGTGGTGGCAATTTTGTTTGGGGTTAAATTAAAAGATTTTGGTGTTAATGTGGAGCCATTATCGTTTTTACCTCCAATCTATGCAACTACAAATGGTATTACTGCAGTTGTGTTGGTTTGGGCTGTTTTAGCAATTAAAAAAGGAAACCAAAAATTACACGAAAGATTGATGACTTCTGCTATTGCATTGTCTGTTGCGTTTTTAGTTATGTATGTTGCATATCATATGACTTCAGATTCTACAAAATATGGAGGAGAAGGAGCATTACGTTATGTATATTTCTTTATTCTTATAACACATATTTTATTATCAATTGCAATCATTCCGCTTGTATTGATTACGTATGTAAGAGCACTTGCAAAACGTTTTGACAGACATAGAAAAATCGCTAAAATCACATTTCCTCTTTGGTTGTATGTTGCAGTAACGGGAGTGATTGTTTATTTAATGATATCTCCTTACTATGCACACTAAAAAAAATAATATTCAAATTTTAAAATCCAAATTCCAAGTTATAGTATTTGGGATTTGTATTTTTTTAATTGGGGTCTCAGCGAATGCTCAATGCGCTATGTGCCGCGCAGCATTATCGGGCGATTCTAATACTAAAAAAGCAGAAGCAGTAAATGATGGAATTGTTTACTTAATGGTAATTCCATATTTACTAGTATTAATAATAGGATATTTGATTTATCGAATGTATTCTAAAAAGAAAAAAGCAGTGTAATTACACTGCTTTTTCTTTTATTTAAGTCCGTTAACTGAGACATTAACCGTTCCGTTTATTTTGATGAAAGCTATAATGGCCTGATTGGTTAGTTGTATTTTATCAAACTGAATATCTTCCATTTTTCCATTTACAAATACGCCGGGCATTGGTGAATAATTCTTTAAATAACCTGCCATGCTTTTTTTGCCTTCTTCCAAATTCGGCTGAATGGAATAACGGCAGCTTTCTTCCATTTTTCTCAGAATAAATCCTTGCGCTAACCAGTTTGCTGTGCGCATCAATTTGCTTTTGGTATCCAAAACATAATCTAGCTTTTCAAAATAAATTTCTTTTGTCTGAGCATTGTATGATGGAAAGCCGTTTAAATAAAGTGTTCCGTCTATAGATCCTAAAACGTCTAATGCGATAACCATTTTGCCATCTTTGTGCCAGATTGAAACGTTTTTCACTGTGACTTTTTTGCTTCCTGAACCAAATTCCTGACCAGCAAAATTTTTGGTCATAATCTTGGAGGCATCTATATAACTTGAAATTGCTGCAATATTGGCAGAAATTTGATTTGGGATTTTGGCCACGGGTTTCAGAACAATTTTACTGGCATTGTATTTTGATTCGGGCTGTTTGCCAACAATGGTTTCCATATTGCATTTCATGCCCATATCAAGTAAGAACGAATCGTTTTTAAGTTTGGCATTTGTAGAGTAAATTTCAACTGGAACAATTCGGAGCCAACTTTCATAAGTGTCACTCATTTGAAAAGGAGTGCAGATTTTTTCTACAGCTTGAAGTACATTTGGTTTAAAATCCATTGATTTTTCAATTGCTTCATCTATTTTCTTTTCCAATTTACTTTTAAAAATAGAGATGGCAGGATTTATTAAATAAGTAATCGGCATGTTCTTGCCAAATATTGACATAGTTGGGCTCTCATTCCAATCAAGAGATTTGAACTCTGTTTTTGTTGTGAGTTTCCAATTTGTCAGAGCAGTTTCGCTTGAAAGTGTTATAACTCCGTTTAAATTAAATTCTCTAATATCGTATAATTCAACCCCAAGTTTTTTTGTTCCAATTCGGTATTTGATATTCGCTTTAAGTGGTAAAATTGTTCGAATTCTTTTATCAAGATTTGATGGATCATTTTGGATTTTGATCGGAGCCTGTTTCCAAATTTTCATTTCAATATCATCGTCTTCGATATTATTGTCTTCGTAAATTAATCCGTTAAGAAGAGAATTAGTCTGATTTTCAATATCGCTTAATTTGATAGTAATTGGAAGGTTTATAAAAGAAGGATTGCTGTCATAAATTAACGGACTTGCATCGTCTGGTTCAGGCTTTAATGTTTCTAATTTTTGAGCCGACGAACAGCTTGATAACACCGCAAGTGCTGTAAACATTGAAATAATAGAACTAAGCTTCATTTAAGATGATTTTTATTACGAGGTAAAATTACGAAAACAATCATATTTTATTGAAAAAGTGTAACAATAACTAAAGAATGCAGTCTTATACCTAATAGGTAACAAAACTATTAACTTTTTATTATCATAAATTACTTAATAAAAACGTTATTATTGTCTAAAAAATTTAACAATACCATGATTGAAATTAAAGATTTACATAAATCCTATAAGATGGGAAGTTCTGAATTGCATGTATTAAAAGGCATAAATTTTAATATAGAAGAAGGAGAATTGGTTGCGATCATGGGGTCATCTGGTTCTGGTAAATCAACACTTCTTAACATCTTGGGAATTCTGGATGAAGCCGATTCTGGAAGTTATATTTTAGATAAAACGCCAATCAAAAAATTGAATGAAACCCTTGCTTCAAAATATCGTAATAAGTTCTTAGGATTCGTTTTCCAGTCTTTTAATTTGATTAATTATAAAACGGCACTTGATAATGTTGCAATGCCATTGTATTATCAGGGAGTTAAAAGAAAAGAGCGTTATGATATTGCAATGAAATATCTAGAGAAAGTAGGTTTAGGTTCTCACGTTCACCACTTGCCAAACGAGCTTTCTGGAGGTCAGAAACAGCGTGTGGCTATAGCAAGAGCATTGGCTTCAAATCCGAAGGTTTTGCTTGCAGATGAGCCAACGGGAGCTTTGGATACTAAAACTTCTTATGAAGTTATGGAGCTTATTCAAGGAATTAATGATGAGGGAAAAACAATTTTAATTGTTACACACGAACCTGATATTGCCGCAATGTGCAAAAGAAATGTAGTCCTGAAAGATGGATTAATTATCGATGATAAAAAAGTAGAACAAGTTAGAGCTTCGTCTTATGTTTAATATTGAACGTTGGCAGGAAATATTTGAAGCCATTTCTAAAAACCGTTTAAGAACATTCTTAACAGGAGTTTCTGTGGCTTCTGGAATCTTTATTTTGGTAATCCTGCTTGGTGCAGGTAAAGGTCTTCAGAACGGAATTGAAAAACAGTTCGAACGAGACGCTGCTGGAATTATAGAGGTTTGGTCTGGAACAACTACGAAAGAATATAAAGGGCTAAATCCAGGAAGACAGATTCAATTTCGCAATAGCGATTACAATCAATCAGTGCAGAAATTTGAAGACAAGTTAGATCTCAGAGCTTCAACAAATAATTATTGGGGACAGTCTTTTGCTTATGGCAAAGAGTCGGGGAGTTATCAGTTTAGAGGAGTAAATCCAGATTATGGTGGAATTGAAAATTTAACCATAGTTCAGGGACGTTATATCAATGCTAAGGATTTAGAAAGTAATGCCAAAGTTGCTGTTATCGGAATGAAACTAAAAACTGATATGCTTAAAGATAAAGAGGCAATAGGAGAAGAGATTCTGATTAACAATATCAACTTTAAAGTGGTCGGTGTTTTTACAGATCCTGGAGGAGAAAGAGAAGAAACTCGTGCTTATTTGCCATTAACTACAGTTCAGAAAACGTTTGGTGGAGGTGATAAAATCAGCAACTTGTTTTTTACCTTAAAAAAGACGCAAGATTATGACGAAGCATTGGCTCAGTCAGAAAAATTTACCCAAGATTTAAAAGATTTACTAAAGAGTAAAAATGTCGTGGCGCCTGAGGATGATGGCGGTTTAGGAGTATATAATTCGGTTAAAGATGCCAAACAATTTTATGATTTAAATTTATATATAAGACTTTTTTTCTGGTGGGTTGGTATATGTACGATTATCGCTGGTGTAGTTGGGGTAAGTAATATCATGCTTATTATTGTAAAAGAACGTACAAAAGAAATCGGAATTAGAAAAGCGTTGGGAGCTTCGCCTTTTTCAATTATCACCATGATTCTTCACGAATCGATTTTTATTACGACCATTGCTGGTTTTGTCGGATTGCTGGCAAGTCTTGCACTATTGGAATTTGTTGGTCCGATGGTTCAGAGCGAGTATTTCAGAAATCCTGAAGTAGATTTTAGCGTAGCTTTAACTACTTTGGTATTACTTGTTTTTGCGGGAGCAATGGCAGGATTTTTTCCAGCTTACAGAGCAGCCAAAATTAAACCTATTGTAGCACTTAGAGACGAATAATCATGTTTAAAAAAGATAATTGGGACGAGATTTTACAGGCCTTAACCGCTAATCCTTTCAGGACTATCCTGACAGCTTTTGGTGTTTTTTGGGGTATTTTTATCTTGGTAATTTTACTTGCTGCAGGTAATGGTCTAGAAAATGGAATCAAAAAAGGTTTTGATGGAATTGCGACTAATACCATGTTTATGTGGAGTCAGACTACCTCTAAAGCGTATAAAGGTTTGCCAAAGACAAGACGTTATGACTTTAGAAATAGTGATGTAACAGCTTTAAAAGCAGCATTGCCCGATTTATTATATGTTTCACCACGAAATCAGTTAGGTGATTTTAACGGAACCAATAATGTTGTAAGAGGCACTAAAACTTCTGCATTTACAATTTACGGAGATTATCCAGAGCTGATTAAACAGCAACCGATGGATATCATTAAAGGAAGATTTGTAAATCAGCAAGATATTGAGCAAAGAAGAAAAGTCTGTGTAATTGGAAAAGGGGTTATCAGCGAGCTTTACGGTAAAGAAGAGGAAGCTGTTGGAACCTATATCAAAATTAACAGCATCAATTTTATGGTTGTTGGGGTTTATAAATCTAAACAACAGGGAGGAAATGCAGAGCAGGAACAAAAGAATATCTTTATTCCTTTCACAACTTTCCAGCAGGCCTTTAATTATGGTGATAAAGTGGGATGGATGGCACTTACGGCAAAAGATGAAACGTCTATAACCGATTTAAAGCCTAAAATTTTAGAGATTATAAAATCATTGCATTCTATAAATCCGACAGATGATAGAGCAGTTGGAAATTTTGATTTGTACGAGCAATTTAATAAAGTGCAAAGTCTATTTAATATTTTAAAAGTAATTGCCTATTTCGTAGGAACATTAGTTTTGATTTCGGGCGTAATCGGAATTTCGAATATCATGCTGATTGTGGTTAAAGAACGCACAAAAGAAATCGGAATTAGAAGAGCTTTAGGCGCAACACCTGGAGCAATTAGAAGTCAAATATTAACGGAGTCTATATTTTTAACTATTATTTCAGGTATGCTCGGAATTGCTGTTGCCACAGGAATTATAGCCGTTTTAAATATGGCATTAGACTCGATGCCTCCTGATCAAAATACTATGTTTGCCAATCCAACCGTAGATTTAGGAGTTGTATTTGTGGCTTTAATTATATTGGTCGGATCAGGTTTGCTTGCAGGATTTATTCCTGCCCAGACCGCAATCAATGTTAAGCCTGTAGATGCTTTAAGAACAGAATAAATTATCAATCAAAATAAATCGATTAAACCCTAGACAAATGAAAAAAGGAGTAACCGTAACCATTTTAATATTTATCGCAGTTGTTTTTTTTGGCGCGCTGTACTATTTGTATGCTAAAAACCAAGAATCTCCGATTGTATTTAAAACGGAAAAAGCAGAAATCAAGACCATCGTAAAAAATACTATTGCGACAGGTAATATTCAGCCTGATGAAGAGGTTCTAATCAAACCAAATATCTCAGGTATTATTGAAGAAGTGTACATCAAAGCGGGTGAAAAAATCAAAGCTGGTGATATGATTGCTAAGATTAGAGTTGTAGCAAATGTTTCGAATGTAAGCAATTCTCAGAATCAGGTGCAGACCGCTAAAATAGCATTAGATAATCAGGAAAAAATCTATAAAAGGCAAAAAACATTATTTGAGAAAGATGTAATTTCTGCAAATGATTATGACGCTGCATTATTATCTTACAATCAGGCAAAACAAAACTACTTAGCTGCAAAACAAGGTTTAGATATTGTTAAAACTGGAACAACTTCTTCTTTAGGAAGTTATGCCAATACTTTAATTCGTTCAACAGTGAACGGAATGGTATTAGATGTTCCAGTAAAAGTGGGTAATCAAGTTATCGAAAGTAATAACTTCAATGAAGGAACTACAATCGCAAGTGTTGCCGATGTTGGAAGAATGATTTTTATTGGAAAAATCGATGAGTCTGAGGTTGGAAAAATTAAAGAAAAAATGCCAATTGAGATTACAATTGGTGCGATAGAAAATAAAAAGTTTGATGCCGTTTTAAATTATATTGCTCCAAAAGGAGTTACAGAAAATGGAGCAATCCAATTTGAAATTAAAGCACAAATGGTTAACAGAGATGATACTTTTATTAGAGCCGGTTTAAGTGCCAATGCCTCAATTATTTTAGAAAAAGCAGAGAAGGTTTTGGCAATTAAAGAGTCTTTAGTTCAATTTGACAAAAAAACACAAAAGCCTTATGTAGAAGTTGAAACTGCTCCACAGAAATTTGAGAGAAGAGATTTGGTTCTTGGAGTAAGCGACGGAATCTACGTTCAAGTTAAAAGCGGTGTAAATGATACCGATAAAATTAAAATCTGGAATCAGGGCCTAATTAACGAAGGAGATAAAGAAAAAAAATAAGCTAATTTGAAAGCTTAGGGATCTTTTTGGTTTTAAAAATGTTAAATTTGCGTAGTTCGGTTTACTGCGCCTTCATCAAAAGTATATGAAAATAAATAAATATAATAGTCTGGTTATAGCATTGTTATTCGGTTTCGGATTAACTGGACAGGCGCAAACTAAGAAATGGACTTTAGAAGAGTGTGTGAGATATGCACTCGAAAATAATATCACAATTAAACAATCGGAACTGGATTTAAAGAATGCTAGTATTGATAAAAAAGCAGCATTGGGTAATTATCTTCCATATGTAAACGGAAATGCTTCTCATTCTTGGAATATCGGTTTGAACCAGGATGTTACAACGGGTATTTTGCGTAATCAAACTACACAATATTCTTCTATTGGTTTGAGTGCTGGTGTAGATATTTATAAAGGCTTGCAGAATCAAAATGCGTATAGAAAATCAAAATTAACAATCATTGCTTCACAATATCAATTGTTGAAAATGCAAGAAGATATTTCGTTGAATGTTGCGAGTGCATTTTTGCAAATTTTATCTAATAAAGAAGATTTAAAGGTTAAGAAAGAGCAATTGGCAATTGACGAAAAACGATATACCCGTTCTGAAGAAATGGTAAATGCAGGAACTATTCCGCGTGGAGATTTGTTCGATTTGAAAGCTACTGTTGCAACAGATAAACAAAACATCGCCGTTTCTGAAAATAACTTGTTAATTTCTAAATTGAGTTTAGCACAGCTTTTACAATTAAAGGAATTTGCAGATTTTGATGTAGTTGATGATACCAATGTAGCTGATGAAAATAACATTCTAGCTCAGAGTCCAATTGAAATTTACAATAAAGCTAAAGAAACTAGAACAGAGTTAAAATTAGCGCAGGCCAATCTCGAAATTGCAGAGAAGAATGTTGCTATTGCAAAAGGTGCTTTTCAGCCAACTTTGAGTGCTTTCTACAACTTTAATACCCGAGCAAGTTACAGTGATGTAATAAGAGGATCAAAACCAAATACAGCAAATCCTACTTCACAGATTGGATATGTGGAAGGAACAAATCAGGCAGTTCTTCAGGATAATTACACGCCTGTTTTAGGTAAAGCGGACCCAATATTAGATCAATTTAGTGATAACAAAGGGCAATCTTTTGGATTTCAGCTTTCTGTGCCTATTTTTAATGGTTTCTCAGTTAAAAACAATGTAGAGCGTAATAAAGTAAGTTTAGAAAAATCTAAAATAGATTTAGAGCAAAAAAGTTTAGATTTGCAACGTAACGTTTATACGGCATTTACAGATGCAAGAGGAGCTTTAAATACGTACGAATCATCTACCGTAACTTTAGAGGCAAGACAGCAGGCTTACAATTACGCAAAAGAAAAATATGATGTTGGTTTAATGAATTCATTTGATTTCACACAAGCTCAAACATTATTGACTAATGCACAGTCTGATGTTATTAGAACAAAATACGATTACATGTTTAAAATTAAAATATTAGAGTTTTATTTCGGAATTCCAATCGTTCCAATTATTACAAAATAATTTATTATGCAGAAAAAAACAGTTTATTCTTTATTAGGTGCT
>Ga0308158_10004215_pt1 | contig 12239 bp, 8 predicted proteins | sample PhyBR2_FD_201038 | JGI IMG/M metagenome (GOLD analysis project Ga0308158, IMG submission 201038) | Phyllosphere microbial communities from UC Gill Tract Community Farm, Albany, California, United States - DLSLB.R2 | ecosystem: Host-associated > Plants > Phyllosphere > Unclassified | place: USA...
GTCGACCTGACCGACCTGGCCGCCTTCGAAGCCGCGATCACGCCCAAGACCAAGATGGTGTGGATCGAGACCCCGACCAACCCGATGCTGAAGATCGTGGACATCGCTGCGGTCGCCGCCATCGCCAAGCGTCATGGCCTGATCGTGGTGGTGGACAACACCTTCGCCTCGCCGATGCTGCAGCGCCCGCTGGAGCAGGGGGCGGACCTGGTGTTGCACTCGGCCACCAAGTACCTCAACGGCCACTCCGACATGGTCGGCGGCATGGTGGTGGTCGGTGACAACGCCGAACTCGCCGAGCAGATGGCCTTCCTGCAGAACTCCATCGGTGGCGTACAGGGCCCGTTCGACAGCTTCCTCGCCCTGCGTGGCCTGAAGACCCTGCCGCTGCGCATGAAGGCGCATTGCGCCAACGCGATGGCGCTGGCCACCTGGCTGGAAACCCACCCGGCAGTGGAAAAGGTGATTTACCCGGGCCTGGCCTCGCACCCGCAGCACGCGCTGGCGGGCAAGCAGATGGCCGGCTACGGCGGCATCGTCTCGATCGTGCTCAAGGGCGGTTTCGAAGCGGCCAAGCGTTTCTGCGAACGCACCGAGCTGTTCACCCTGGCCGAATCCCTCGGCGGCGTGGAAAGCCTGGTCAACCACCCGGCGGTGATGACGCACGCCTCGATCCCGGTGGCTCGCCGCGAGCAGTTGGGCATCAGCGATGCGCTGGTGCGGTTGAGCGTGGGGGTTGAGGATGTTGAGGATTTGCGGGTGGATCTCGACAGGGCGCTGAATTGAAGTGCAATTCCCAAGGATGCTCGCACGCATGAATGGATCAAATTTGCCAAGCTTGATTTATCAGCTGACAAAAAGAGAGGTGATTGGACGCTACAAAGGCTCCATGCTCGGCATCCTCTGGTCCTTTGTGAACCCGTTGCTTATGTTGAGCGTTTATACGCTCTTCTTTTCGGTGATCCTGAAAATCAGGTGGGGGGAGCAGCCACAGAGCCGTTCCGAGTTCGCGATGCTGCTGTTCATTGGATTGATCCTGCACGGCTTTATTGCCGAGTGCATCAACCGTGCTCCGGGTTTGGTCACCGGAAACGTCAACTATGTAAAGAAGGTCGTATTCCCCATCGGAATACTGCCGATTGTTTCGTGCAGCTCGGCGCTGTTTCATTGGTTTATCAGCTTGTTGGTTCTGGCATTGGCGCTTCTGGTGCTGGATCACGGCATAGCCCCAACCTTTCCATTGATATTGGTGGTGATGATTCCGCTGGTGCTCTATGCATTGGGGATCTCTTGGGTGCTCGCCTCGTTGGGCGTCTATCTGCGGGATGTCAGTCAGGTGGTGGGGGTTTTCTCCCAGATACTGCTATTTGTTTCGCCGGTCTTTTTCCCTATCGCCAACATCCCAGAGCAATATCGTGCGGTGTTCTTGGCCAATCCATTGACTACGATCATTGAGCAGGCGCGTCAGGTTGTCATCTTCGGTGCCTTGCCCGATTTCATCGCACTGGCCACACAGGCCGGTATTGCATTGGTTTTTTGCATGCTGGGTCTGTTTTTCTTCAACAAGACCAGGCGGGGATTCGCCGATGTACTTTGAACCGGAGTATCAGCCATGAATCGTCTGAAATCCTGGTTGTTGCGTAAGAAGTTCTTCTACGTATTGATGGGCTGGAAGTACTACCTCGGCAACAATTTCATCGCTCGCTTCCCGAACGAGTGGGTGCGCGCCTTCTATCTGCGCAGGATCTTGAAGGTATCGCTTGGTCGGGACACTCACGTGAGCATGCGCTGGTTCGTGACGGGCTATCCGGTGAGGGCACATGTTTCCATCGGTGACAATTGCGTGATCAATCGGGAGGTATATCTCGATGGTCGGACTGGTGTGGTCATTGGAAACAATGTGAATGTTTCGTTCCAGACCTGCATTCTCAGCCTCCACCATGATCACAATGATCCCTCATTCCCCGCCATTGGTGGTGTGGTGACGATCCAGGATCATGCTTGGATAGGTGCGCGGGCAACGATCTTGCCAGGCGTAACGGTAGGCGAAGGGGCAGTGATTGCCGCTGGCGCGGTGGTGACCCGGAATGTTGAACCGTATACCGTGGTCGGCGGCGTTCCAGCGAGGAGAATCGGCGAGCGCAATCGTGATGTCCAGTATCTGACCAAATTTTCGCCGTTTTTTGATACGGATATTTTTGATGAAACCGCAGGCTAAGAAGCAAGTACTGGTATTCATGCTGGCTCCATCGTTGCCGGCGGTGAGTGGCGGCGACATCTACGCAGTGAACGCGCTTCTGCCGTTCGTTGATGAAGTTGACTATCATCTTTTCTGCTACGTCGCAGGCGAGCAGGATGTTGCAAAAGTGCAGTCCAACCAGGCGCTGTATGACAGCGTCTTCCGTTCGGTGCACTTGGAGCCCCGTCCGAAGATGCCCTTTGAAATGGCGAGGATTCCTCGCACATTGAAGATGGTGTCGCATGCCTTGCAGGGGCTTCCGTTCATTGATGCCAGCTACTGCAGCCGCTCGGCGATCTCCGCTGTGCGTCGTTTGGTACGTCGTAACGGAATCGATGCGATTGAAGTCAATTCCGCGCACCTGGCTTTTTTTCGCCACTACCTGCCGGATATCCCGGGTGTGCTGATCAGTCACAACATCGAAGCAGATATCTTTCCTTTCTGGATGCCTGTCGGCCTACGCGGCTGGAAACTACATCTCATGGAATGGGTGGCAAAGCGCAGTAGAGCGGCAGCTCATAGGGTCGAGATTGAGAATGCATTCGGCTTCGAAGCAATGACGTTCATCTCCAGACATGACATGGCGCGCGTTTCGGCATCGGTGCCGAAGTACCTCATGCCATTGCATTTCCCTATTCAGACATTGCCTTACGAGCGAAAGCCCAAGAATGTTTTCAATGTACTGTGGATGGGGGGGTTTGGTTGGTATCCGAACGCTGAGGGCGTGAACTGGTTCGCGGCCGAGATTTTTCCACTGCTGAAGGATAAGTTGGCGTCCAACAACATCGTGTTGCATTTCTGTGGTGGCAATCCGCCGGAAGCTTTGAAAGCTCTGCATGATGGTCGCCATGTGCATGTGCATGGTTTTGTGGACGATCTGCAGCCGATACTCGATGACGCCCATCTGTTGATGGTTCCGCTGCTCTCTGGTGGTGGCATCCGGGTCAAAATCGTGGAAGCAATGTCTGCAGGTATCCCGGTCCTGAGCACGTCCAAGGGATGTGAGGGCATTGGAGGTACTGATGGTGTTGACATCATCGTCGAGGATGATTCGGTGCGGTTTGCCGAGACGCTGCTGGCCTGCGCGACTGATCCACAGCGTATGGGCAGAGTTGCTGGTGCGGCTTTGGATCTGATGCATCGCGAGTATTCGAAGCAGGCGAGTCTCGATGCAAAGCGGAACGCATACAAACATGCGGGAGTGATGTGATGGGATCGGCACAGAATGTGGGTGATCGTCCACCAGTTGTGTCAGTGCGGGATGTCGGAAAGTCCTTTCGGATATTCGATACCCCTGCGCAACGAATGATGCTTCCGCTGACGAACCGGTTGCGCCGTCTGATTGGGATGAGGCCGCGCGCGGTGCGTGTGTTCCGGGCCTTGGATGACGTCAGTTTCGACATCGCTGCAGGAGAGACCGTTGGCATCATTGGTCGCAACGGCGGAGGGAAGTCGACGTTGCTGCAAATTCTCGTCGGCACCCTTCAGGCCAGTGACGGCAGTGTCGCAGTGAATGGCCGCGTTTCCGCCTTGCTTGAGCTTGGTGCAGGATTCAATCCTGAGTTCAGTGGGCGTGAAAATGTGTTCCTTGCCGGAGCCATCATGGGGCTGGGCACCGCGGAGATGGCGGATTTGATGCCGCTGATCGAGAGGTTCGCCGACATCGGTGAGTTCGTTGATCAGCCGGTGAAGACATACTCTTCAGGTATGTACGTACGCTTGGCTTTCTCTGTTGCCATTCACGTCTCTCCCGACATCCTGGTGGTCGATGAAGCTTTGGCCGTTGGGGATACTGCTTTCCAGACCAAGTGCCTGACACGTATCCGGCGAATGCAATCTGAGGGCGTGAGCATCATCCTGGTTACCCATTCGACCAATACATTGCTTGAGTATTGCGATCGCGGAATTTATCTGCGGCGCGGTAAGGTCGTGCTGGATGGTGCCTGTCGTGATGTGGTCAAACGGTATGCTGACGATCTGGTTGATGAGGAGGGAGGCACAGTCATCTATGACGATGAAGCCGTACTCTCTGAACCTCAGTCCGGTGATTCGCAGTTGCCGCTTGCCCAGGTTGCTGAGCCCGAGGCTCCTGCCAGCGAGATATGCGATGTTTCCATTCTGGACTCGGCCGGTAACGCGCGCACGACATTTGGTTATGGCGACGAGGTCCTCATTCGCGTACAGATTCGTGTCCACCGGAGAATTGAAGCGCCATGCTATGGGGTACAGTTCAAAAGTGTGGATGACATTGCTTTGTGGGCCGGGACCACGCAGAACATGAATCTGGCTCCGGCTCCGACCGATCCAGGGATATATGAATTCAACTGGCGATTGGACATGAATGTGACGGGGAATCGCTACGTGATCGCACTCGGGGTAGGCGACATGGATAGCGGCGAGTACCGTCGACATAGTCGTGTCCCCTATGCGGGGCACATTGACGTGCTGCCGCAGCCCCATTCCGGTCACGGTTGGATCGCTCCCAATCCCCGGTTCATGGACCCGCAGAGGCAGTCGTGATGACCGAAGGTTTGCAGCCGGCTTTTCGCGCTTTGGCGATAGGTTTTTACGGCGCCCCGAATGTTGGCGACGAAGCACTGCTTGATGTGCTTGTGCAGCGCGTGGCTGAACTGGGGGGGGAGCTGGTGGTTGCCAGTATCGATCCAGCGGGCACCGCCAGGATGCATGGCGTGGAAGCTGTCGAGTTTTCCAATCTTGGTGAAGTCTGTCGTGCGCTTATTCATTGCGACGTGATGATCATGGGCGGGGGGGGGATCTTCCAGGATCATCATCCGTTCAATCTGGATGCGTTGTATCTGCCCTATGCCAATGACATCAGCGGATATGCTCGTCCGATGTTGATGGCTCGGCAGCTTGGAGTGCCGGTGATCATCTGGGGGCACGGGGTCGGCCCGCTGACGGGGGCTGGTCCTCGTGCGCTTGTCAGGGAGCTGTTCGATGGAGCTGCGGCGGTATCCGTGCGGGATCAAAAGTCGCTTGCGCTGCTGCGAGAGATCGGAGTAAGCAGGGATATCTGTGTTGGTGCTGATCCGGGTTGGTTGTTTAGCCGATACCATCCCGTGCCGGACCGACCCGCGTCAGCGCGGTCTGGAAAGACAATGGCGATTGTGGTGCGCGAGTGGGCAAAGGGGAGCTGGAAGAGCCAGTTCGTTGGCGCATTGCAGAAGGTGTTGACGCCGGCGTGGCGTATCCAGTGGATAGCATTTCAAGCCAATACGGATAGAAGTGGTGCCCTGTCTGATGTTCCATTGGTGGATGAGCTGTGTGGCATGCTGGGTGAGCGACCGGACGATGAGGTCCTTGCACCGGCAACTCCGCTGGAAGCCTGGGAGCTGCTAGCGGCTGCCGATGCGGTGTTCTCGATGCGACTCCATGCCAGTGTTCTTGCATTGTTGGCCGGCAGGCCGACCTGCGGCTTGGAATACGATGAAAAGCTGGCACATGCACATCAGATGGCTGAGATGCCCGAAGTGCAGCGGCTTAGGATCGGTGATGATGTGGCGCGCTATGAAGCTGCTCTGCAGGCACTGATGAGTGAGGAGTGGAAGCCGGATTCCCAGGTGCTGGAATCCTTGCAGGATTCAGCTCAAACGCACCTTGATGTGCTGGCGGGGTGCAAGCAGGCACAATCGCGTACCACAACCTTTGATGCTGGCAGCATGGATTGGTTGGGGATGTGGTTGCAGCAAGCGTTGCGCGAGGTGTCCGAGGTCACCTCGCGCAGTCAGCAAGCTCATGAGCTCCTGCACTATCGGGACTATCAGTTGGCTGAGCAGGCGGGCAAAACCGCTTCTCTGTCCGGTGAGGTTGAAAAGCTCAACAGTGAAGTTACGAAATTGGCCAAAGAGGCTGAGCAGGCTTTGAAGCAGTTGATTGAAGTGCGCGAGCACGCAGAAGTGTCTCAGAAGGCGTTGATTGAGAGGAGTGCGGCGATGACGGAGCAGTTGAGTTCGCGATTGGATTCGGTTGAGCGGAGTCTTCATGACACGGAGGTTCTGCTTGCCAATACGCGGGATGAGCTGGATCACAGCCGCGCTTATATTCAAGATAAAGAGGTTTACATCGCGCTGCTCCGGCGCGAAGTTGACGAGCTGGAGGCGCGCTTGGCCCAGAGCCAGCTCGAGGTTGCCGAGGCCCGTGATATCTGGCGCCGCCTGCGAAAGGCGGCAGGTATCATCCGCCGGGATATGCTGCGTGGGATTGCTGCACCGTTCAAGCTTGTCAGCGTTTGGCGGCAGCACGGATTTAAGGTTGCTTTGCAGCAGATTCCGCGTCGAATGAAAACGATTGGAGTCGCTTCGTTGAGCGCCCCGGAACCACCGGCGTTGGAAATTCCCAGGGATGTGCGTTCGCTCCGGCCTGAGCGCTTGCTGGTGGTGGTTGATCGCCTTTCCGATTCCAGTGGTTGGCCGACACGAGGGATGCAGCTGGCTAAAGCGGGTGACCGTGCGGGATTCCATGTCAGGGTTGCCGTTGTCGGCGATGGGCATGCAGCAGGGTCTGCCGGTGCAGCACAGCGTCTGGTCGCAGGAGCATCCGAGTGGCTCAATGACGTCCGCGCTGAACATACCCGTGTTCTTTTGGCTGATGTTTCTCCGCGTGCAATGGAGTTGGCCAGTTCCGCAAAGGCGCGCGGGGCCGAGATCATCGTCGACTTCGGCTCACTTGGCAGTGAGCTTTCGGATCAAGCAGATTGGCCGCAGATCCGGGATATCGTTTCACGTGGCATCTATTCTGGCGTAGCTCCTTCGCTGGATGGTCTGCCGCTGCAATTGATCAGCGAAGCCGGCGATAACGAGGTATTCGATTCCTATCGAACCTATGCGTTGCCAACGTCGTTCAGTCGTAATCGAGACAATGTACTGGTTGTTGATATTTCGGGTCGCGGAGCTCAGCAGATCGATCGATTGCTTGCAGCAAGGCAGGATGTGCTGTTTCTCGTGGCGGGCGGTAACGCTTTGGAGCTTGCTGCCAATGCGAGAATCCGGCGCGCGGAGTGGTCATGGTCACCCGAAGGAGTCGCTCCGCTGATTGCCAATGCATCCAGCATCGTAGTACTTGGTGGCGACGGGAGTGAGGAAGAACGCAGGCAGTGGGCTCAACTGGTACACGCGGCGTTGTTGCTGGAAAAACCCACGCTGGTCGAGTTGGGTCTTTCGGAGGTGGATTCCCGAAACTTGCATTTGCTGGACCTGGCGCAGTTGCCCGGGCAGTTGGCGCTGAAAGGCAACGAGGACTTTGGCTTCGTTTCGCGCAATGCCTGGTTGGGCCATGTGGAAGCAATGATGCAACCAGCCTATCCGGACTCGGTTAGCGCAGTGGTGCTGATCCATAACAATCGTCGCATCATCGAGCGCTGTGTGCGCACGATGCTTGAGCACTGTGGAAACTGGTTGCATGAAATAGTTGTCGTGGACAACCAGTCTTCCGACGGTGGTGCGGAGTTGGTGGAAGAACTCTTTGGCGGGCACTCGAAAGTAAAATTGGTGCGCAATCAGGAAAACGGTTGCTCGTCCGGGCGAAATTTGGGCGTAAAGCATTCCACTGGCAAGTACATTGCTTTCTTCGATTCGGACCAATGGTTGACTGCGCCAACGTGTTTTCCGGAGTCTGTGGCCATCCTGGAGATGGACGAGGGAGTCGGGGCGATCGGCTGGAATGCCGGTTGGTTTGATGCCACCCGTGATGACCTTGGTGGGCCGATCTCTGACTATTTGCCCCACCGAGGAATGAACAGCGAGTCTCTGGTCAAGGGCTATCGGGACGATATCGGCTTCCTTGGCACCAGTTGCATGTTCATGACGCGCGATCTGTTCGAACGCATCGAAGGATTCGACACGTTCTATGATCCTACTTGCTTCGAGGACACGGATATTTGTTTCCAGATAAAGAACGCTGGCTACTCGGTGGCGTTCCGTGACCTTGCGGGCGTACGCCACCAGCCGCATCAGACGACCGGTGCGAGCGAAGGCAGTGAGCGCTACAAGCGCCTGTTTGATCGTAACGCTGCTTACTTCCGCGAGAAGTGGAAGGGTCATCCGGAGTTCTTTGTCGATTTGAAATCCTGGCATTAAGGTCGGAGTAACGCAGTGGCTTGGGTCAGCAGCAAGCGGCTTGTACTGGAAGGAATGCTCGCGTTTGCCCCTGGCCTGTATGGTCGTTGGGAGGTGTGGAAGGCGCGACCACGTACTGCCGATGCGCCTATCGTGGCCTCGGGCTCCGCCTCGCGACAGCGCTTGTTGTTGATTGATCATGACTTCCCCGAGGTCGACCGTGATGCAGGTTCACGGGCGATTGCCAGTTTTGCAGCGCTTCTGCTGGAAGCCGGAATGGACGTGGTTTTCTGGGCCGCGAGCACTGCGCCGTCGTTAGCAGGTCGGCATTGGCTGCACGCTGCTGGCGTGCAGCCGCTGGGGCGAAATGAGACCGGTCCGCTTGATGCTTGGCTGTCGTCTGATCAAGGTTTCAGTTCAGCTGTGCTGAGCAGGCCTTTGGTGGCTGCAATGTATCTGCCGGTAGTTCGCAGGCATGTTCGTGGCGTCTGCCTCTACTACGGGCATGACATTCACTACCAGCGCCTCGAGTCGAAGAGTGCGACGACTGAGCTCAAGCACGGTGTGTGGGAGCGCTGGCTGATGCGTGTAGTGGAACGCCGTCTTTGGCGAGAAGCCGATGTTGTTCTCTACCCGTCCAGGGATGAGGCGCAGGCGGTAAATATCTATCGCCACGGGCTCGCGCTGACAGCGAGCGCACACATGTTCCCGCTTTGGACTGTCAAGGCCGAGGTGCCTGCGTCGTTTCCTGGCGTTGCTGATCGGAAAGGGCTGTTGTTTGTGGGCAGCAAAGGGCATCAACCCAACGTGGATGGGCTTGATTGGTTTTTGAGTGAAGTGGCGCCGCTCTTGCAGCATGCGTTGGGTGCGCAATGTCCGTTGACGGTAGTCGGCTCTGATATGGAGACATATCAACCCCCGGTTGCCCAAGGGGCAGAAGGACTTCGAATCCTTGGGAGGGTTGATGACGCAACTCTCAGCGAGTGCTATGACTCAGCGCGGGTCGTAATCGCTCCCTTGCGCTATGGCGGCGGAGTGAAAGGGAAAGTGATCGAGGCCATAAGCAAGGGAGTTCCCTGCGCCATGACGCCCGCTGCGGCGCAGGGCTTGGAGGGGATCGAAGACGTCCTTCCCGTAAGCGATGACGCTCGGACATATGCCGATACCATTGGCGTCCTGGTCAGCGATGATCAGGCTTGGCGTAAGGCATCCGATAACGCCTTTCGGCTGCTTGCGGAGCGATACGATCATGAGCGGTACGTCTCGATGTTGCCAGGGTTCTTCCACGTCACCTGACCGTCGGGAGGTAGCGGGGATCGAGCATCTGCTCCTGCCATGACCAGCAATGCAAGTCATGGGCTATACGTCCAGAGCTGGCGCAACTGTGATGCCACCTCCAGCCTTGGAGGATCTTCTCGCGCAACGTGTTGCTGCGTTCTGCGGATGTAAATCCTCTACTGTACCCTTCATAATACATGGCCCGGATCATCGGACTGGGCTTTCAAGGACAGGTTATGCGTTTCATAACAGCTTTTGCACTCAGTTTTTTCCAGTTGGGTTTTTCTGTAGATGCGTTCGGGGTGGGAGTAAGTCGCCCCATCTTGATCGAGGTATATGGGGATTCGACTACGCTTGGTGCGCAGACGGCCAGTGGAAGCACTGTTATAACCATGGAAAGTGAACCCAAGCAGCTACAGGGCCTGCTGCGAGAGCGCTTTGGTGACGCGGTTACCGTGGTTAACAAGGGGGTGGGGGGGACTCAGGCCTATCAGTTACTCAGCGGCACTGACGGAATGAACCGGCCATGGCCGGAACAGATTGCCAATTCTGATGCTGATATTGTAATTCTGAATTACGCACTTAACGACCAGCTTTACAATGCCAAGCCGGCGGAAGGAGTGTTCCAAGGGACCCCAGAATCCTATGGCGAAATTATGGCGCTGCTGGTGCAGATTGCGCGTGATCAACGCAAAGTGGTTGTTCTGCAGGAGCCTAACCCGACGTGTCATCAGCCTAGGGTTGGAAACCTTCACAGATTTGTGGAGGCGTTGCGAAGTACTGCGAAGCGTGTGGATGTCCCGCTTGTTGCTCAGTACGATTTTTTGCAAGGAATTCCGAATTGGAAGGACTTGTTGAGCGATTGCGTACATCCGGGCGATCAGTTGTACGGGATAAAGGCGAAGCAAACATTCGAAGTCGTTGCGCCAATTGTTGATGCAATCAGGTAGCTTCTCTCGAAAATTTGAGGCGGCGTCGAGTCGCATTCGATTAAGGTTGCGCAGGTTTTGATAGTAAAACTCCGATGATCTCATGCTGTCTACGATGAAAACTGATGGTTACTTATCTTAAAGGGATTACGGGAATGGTTTCGGGAAGCTGGCCTGCGCTTCGGACGCGGCTGTTGAAAGGTTGGATGTTGGAGCGAGGGTGTTTCAACAGCGCTGCGGCCCTGCTATCTGTGCTGTTGGTGGTTTCAGCTTATTCCAGTTTTCCAAACATCCATGTTTTCGGGCACGATGAGGTTCACTACAATACCTATTACAAACTGAAGCTGTTGCAGGATGCACGTTGGTTGAATTACCTCCTGCGCGACCTCCTGGCTGGAGTGGATGCTTCAGCATGGTTTCTGGTTTATATAGTCTCTCACCTGTTACTGATGTATCGGCTGGCACGGATTGCGGGAGTTTCTGTCGCTGTTTCATTCCTCGTTGCCGCCGTGGTGACCGTATCTCCGCCGGTAGTAGAACAGGGGCTTTGGCCAGCAACAGCTTTTCCCGCGATAGCGATTCTTATCGTCGCAGGGACATTCGTCCAGAAAGGGCTCGCGCCTTGGTTGACCTATCTGGTACTGGGGGTGCTGCTGTTCGGTACAATGCAGAATTACTACTTCCTCGCTCCCTTGCTGTTCTTGCGCCAATTATTTCCTGAGAATTGCTCGGGCAAGGTCGTGTGGAGGACGGTAGCTCGCCACATAGGCTGGTGGGTGCTGGGCGCATTAGTCGGTACTCTGGCCATGTCGTTTGCACTTCTCTTTCTGGCGGGGAACTTCGGGCCCGAGATCGGAGAGTGGAGGCAACCGCATCCGGTCAAGGACCTGGCTACGCTCTTGCAGAATCTAATTTATGTATCAAATTCCTGGTGGAGTAGCGTGCTGGCGATCTACGCAGCTTCGAAAGTGAATGGGATGATTTTGATGCTATTTTTGGGTGGGCTCCTGGCTGTGTCTTTTGGCAGTCTGAGAGCGTACACTCCTGTTCTCTTCATGCTGGCCATGGTTGCGTTTTCTTTTCACGCTTTTTCCTTGCCGCTGTCGCCGATCATATTGATGCGTAGTTTGATTGCGATTGTGGTTGCCGGTGTGTTGCTCTTGGCCCTGGTCTCTAGGTTAGGGGCGCTTGCTTCGATGCTGGTATCGCTGCTGCTGTTCTCTGTGGGATTAGGTTTCCAGGCGGAGGGGCGTTTCTTCTTGAATAAACAAGTTGAAAGTGTTGGTTTCATTTATGAAAAACTTGAGCAGTTGCTGCCAGCTCCAGCCGCTAATTATTCGTCGATCTCGATAGATGGCAGGATGCAGTCGCGTTCGCCTGTGGCTAGTGCTTTTAATAACGGATACTTGATGGCGTCGGTGGTAAAAGCTATTGGAGGGCGTAGCTATCTTGACTGTCGAGGTGGCTCGGGAGATGGGTGTTCCGTGCCGGAGGGGGCGCGAGTTGATAGCTCGGTGAGTGTGGAGGCGGGACGTCTTGATTTGTATGTTCTAGATAATAAGCGTGTCATCGTGCGTTTTAGTTCTGAATAACCGACGTCCCCCAAAGATTGAATAGGGCAACAGTTTGGAGTCCAATCCTCAATGACAAGGAGATTGGACGTGAAGAAGCGCTTTACCGAAGAACAGATCATTGGCTTCCTGCGTGAGGCTGAAGCAG
>Ga0308158_10004216_pt1 | contig 12238 bp, 12 predicted proteins | sample PhyBR2_FD_201038 | JGI IMG/M metagenome (GOLD analysis project Ga0308158, IMG submission 201038) | Phyllosphere microbial communities from UC Gill Tract Community Farm, Albany, California, United States - DLSLB.R2 | ecosystem: Host-associated > Plants > Phyllosphere > Unclassified | place: USA...
TTCGACTTCAACGCGAGCACATCCTTCAGGAGGGCGCGACGGTGTTTGCCGACGTAACGGAATGGCAGGTCGCCCCGGTCCATGCGCAAGACGACGAGCGGACGAGAGATGCCGAGAATGGCTGAAGCTTCACTCGGGCTCAGTTCCTGGTCCTCAGCCAGTACGGCAACCCGCTCCCCGCGCAGCATGTGCCTCAGGAGGGCCTCGACGGCTGCGGCGGCCGAGGGCGGGATCGGGAGCGTGCGCTCCTTGCCGCCTGCATCACGAACATGGAGTTCCAGCCTGTCTCCGGCAACCAACTTTGGCAAGGACGTCGCTGTTTTTTGGTCGCGATCTGACAGCCTAGCGAACTGAACAATCTGGCTGGCCATGATGATTTCTCCTTGGCCGCAAATACAGCGAAAGAGACCTGTAACTGCAATAACTGAAAGTTGCGGATTGATACACCAAGCTTGAGGCTGCGGTTGGTCCTGAAGGTCTTACGACCCGGATCACCCGCCCGGCGGGTCTTTCGGCTTTCAAGACGCCCCGCATCAGGTCAGGCGCTCCATCGACATTTTAAGTGCTCTGGTCGGGTGGCGGAACAATCCGGCGAGCCATGGATTTACACGCCATGCCGTCCGACCGTCCGCGCTCAGCGGATTGCCTCTCCGGGTTTGTCGGACGGCATCGCGATCGCATTGGAGTTTTGCTGGCTATCTTGTCCCTCGAGTGGCGCCCGCCACTTTAACCCGCAATGGACGTGCTTCCGATTTTCCCGCAACACTCGTGTCCCCCCCTCCAGCCACGCTCCACGGATCCACGGGCCCCCATGAAAACGAATGTTCTCCCCGAAGATCGCCTGCGCATACTACTTGCACATAAGAACCGGAAAATGGCGGCTTCGGCCCACGCCTACGTTCGGGGGAGCACCAAGCGGTTTTACGAATGGCTTGATCGAGCCGATCGGGTCGAGCTTCCGTCCGGGCCACGGCTATGGATCTGCGGCGACTGCCATGTCGGCAATCTCGGCCCCGTGGGGAGCGGAAGTGGAGGGCTCGCCATTCAGATACGCGATCTCGACCAGACGGTGGTTGGAAATCCGGCACACGATCTGGTGCGGCTCGGCCTATCCCTGGCAATGGCCGCGCGTTCCTCCGATCTTCCGGGCGTTGTCACCGCGCTGATGATCGAGAGAATGGTCGAGGGCTACGCCTCCGCGTTCCGGCCGGACGCCTTACCAGGAGCCGATGTCGCGACTATTCCGAAGACCGTCGAGCACGCCCTGCGCGCGGCGGCGCGTCGGTCGTGGAGGCATCTGGCTGACGAAAGGATCGAAGGCGAGGCCGTCCTGCCCCTCGGATCTCGCTTCTGGCCACTATCCGAGGAGGAGCGGCGAGAGGTCGACAGCTTTTTTGGGCGGGACGACGTTCGTGAACTGGTGACAATCCTACGGCACGGGAAAGATCTTGAGCGGGTCAAGGTCAAGGATGCGGCGTACTGGCGCAAGGGCTGCAGTTCGCTGGGGCGTCTGCGCATGGCGGTTCTTCTCCAGGTCGGTAGGGGCGATGACCGCCGCTATTGTCTAATGGATATCAAGGAAGCGACTTCCGCCGCCGCGCCACATGATCCAGACGCGCCGATGCCCGAGGATCCCGCCGCGCGGGTACGGCAGGGAGCAACCGCGCTGTCGCCATATCTAGGATCGAGAATGGTCGTGGGTCATCTTCTCGACCGCCCAGTCTTCGTGCGCGAACTGCTGCCACAGGATCTTAAGCTTGAGATCGAGGAGCTGTCCCGGGACGAAGCCGTGGCCGTGGCGGGTTTTCTCGCGCGCGTTGTCGGCACGGCGCATGCCCGCCAGCTCAACGCCGTGGATCGCGGCCGCTGGCTCGCTGAACTGGAAAGACAGCATGATGTCTCGATCGAGGCGCCGTCCTGGCTTTGGAACGCGGTGGTTGATCTGGTTGCCATCCACGAGGCCGCGTACCTGGAACACTGCCGACGTTTCGCGCTGAGGGCCTCGCGCGGCCGGTCGGATGCGGTCGACGAAGAAGAGCCTGATGGTGCGTCTTAGACCGTTGAGATGCCGCATCAATGAACAAGCGGTCGGGCAATTTGGCGGGCGCGGCCTCCACATTGATCTCGATTTACGTCGGGATTGCCGGGGACACATGTGAACGCGCATCCTCCGCTCCGGTTCATTGAGGACGACGTCCTACGGCATACGAGGAAACGGCACTGGTCGCGTTTCCTCTACCCCCTGGTCCAATGACTTCCACTGCCCGCCCGGAACCGATTGTACCCATGCGAGTTTCAACGTGATCGAAACGGGGAAAAAGATGGCAACCACATCAAGAGGCCGCGCGCGAGATCGTGCTCTCATTGCCCCGGGCCGGGACCACCACATCAAATTTCAGGCCAAGAAGGAACGCGTCCCCGCGGGGGCAGCCAAATATGCCCCCAAAGAGGCGCGCAATACGCGCGAGAACGTCGGGGCCAAACTCGAATGCAAATGAAAGCCATTTCAGACTTCAGCAGACTTCCCCCACTCGAACGGCGCGCTGTCCTGGAAGGATTGGCGGTTACGCTGGCGGATACCGCTGAATTGGCGGCGTCCGAAGGCGAAGACGCGCTCGAGATGGTCATGCGTTCGGTCGGAGTGGCGCTGCGGGAGGCCGCGGACGATCTAGCCGGTACCAACGTTGCTTTCGCCGAGGATGTGGCGATTCGTGCAATGAGCCTGATCATGACGTTCCATGCCCGCCACCCTCATTTGTCATTAGTGCCGACCTTGCACTAAGGATCTTTCGAGCCACCGGCTCTCGATCCCTCGATCCAGAGTCGAACTTGCAGACAAGCTCGTCCAAGCCGTCGCTGGCAAGCGAACCTCACGTAGTCGACGCCATTGCGCGACTGTACGATCGCGCGGAATATCCTCTCCAAAGACGTTCGATCCTTGGACCCGCCACCCTCCTGGAGATGCAGCGAAGCTATTCACGCGTTCACCCGCGATCCCAGTGGCGTTCACACTCAGGACTTTCATGCGGTTTTCATGCATTCGCGGCGGAAGTACGTCGAATATCGCGACTTTACGATAACTTACCTGTCGGCGTTCATGCAGGCTGGCGTGGGGCGAGGCCTCTGTCGCGCCCGCTTTGCCTTTTCGCGCTTTGCTAGGTATCGTCAAGCGACAACCTCTGCGCGCCGATTCCATGACTATCCTTTTCAAGACCACAATCTCCGAAAGCGCTGCATTCGAGTTGATCGAGCAGGCGATTACGCCAGGCCGTCCGTGTGACGGCTACTTCAACGCCGTGAGTGACGCCGGAGAGACAACATTGGTCTGGTCGCCCTCGAAGAGTGCGGAGGAGTTTTTAGCCGAGGTAAGGGAAATGCTGCGCCTCACATGGGACGTCGCCCGCTTCTGGATCATATACGAACGACGCGACAACGGCCGCGATCCGGCACCGACAGAGGTGCGCAATGCCGCCTTCCGTCTGACCCGTGGCTTCACCGGTGTCATTATCGCCTCACTGAGCATCCTGGGAAAGCGCGATGCCGACCATGATCTGGAGTTGGTCTTTGTCTGCTTCGCCGACGACTTCCAGCGTCGACACTTCCGTCTCCGATATGAAGGCAAGGCGATCTCGGCCTGACCAAGCTGGCAAATCAGGGAGGAGTGGAGTTAAAGGGAATTCTCAATAAGGGGATTCGGACTACCAGGACGAGGCGGCGTTCCGTTGCTCTTTTCGAAGCAGTATCGGTCGTTGCCAAAAAAATTGGTCGGCGGACGGATTTTCTATCGCGAACCCAAGCGTTTCCCGGTCGCCAGACCCACGTCGCGACAGCGCGGGGTCAGCCCATGCCGCGATGAGCGATTACCGCGAACTCGATGAACCCCCGCCCTTTGCGGCGATGGACGATACGGGGAGGCGCTCCGGGCGATACCTGATCCGACGCGGGTCGGCTCCCACCTGCGCTACAAGGTCGACGTCGTCGAGGTGATCGGGCACACTGACAAGCAGCGCGTTGCCAGAGGCACGTTAAGCCTGGACGATGCCTCGATCGGTGTCATCGACGGCCGACTCCCGGTCGACGCTCTCCAGCCGGCCGATAACGCCGGACTCGGGCTTGCCGGGCAATCGCGGTTGCAATTGTCTTGAAGGCCAATGCAAACCTAAAGGACGTCACGGTGTCGCCGATGTCGGCGGCCCAGCTTGTCGTCTGAGGTGACAAGCTCACCGCGGGACAAGCAGGGATGTCCAAGAGCGTCGACGCATTGAAATCCGGATACGCGGACGGGCGGAACCGCTCCAGCCCTGATCTTCGAGCCGGAACCATTTGGCCGCGGCGTCATTTGATGTGGAGATTTCACGTCGCGTCAACGGAGCTTGAAAATGTCCCATGCTAATAGTGGCAGCACTCGATCGACTACCACCGGAACAAAGTCTTCCAACCGACAGTTCGCTCAAGGCGGCAATCCAGACTACGGCCAGGCAACGCCCAAGGCTAGCAATGTTCCCGAGAACCGTGAGGTCGATGACCTTACGCTGATGATGCTGCAGGCGAGGGAAGGGCGCGCCTAGGCCATTGCGCATGCCACAAGCCCGTCCAAAGCTGGGTGCAAGAGGCTCATGCGAGGCATGTCCCGGCTGGCCAGTCGGCGCAATGGGACCAGCATCATGATGCACGCTCTGAGAGTTTCTTCCACAATTCCCTGTGGTAGGTGAATAAGAGCATATGCGCCCGACGCGGCGGCCCTACCTTCTTACCTCACCCCGACAACCTCGCTCCGTTGCTCGCGTCGAAGAGGTGGATGTTCCCGCTTGCGCAGCTGAAATGCATCGTGTCGCCGACAGTGAGCTCGCTGTTTCGCGGAAACTCGACGCTCAACATTTTCGAGTGGCCGATTTCGACGTAGCCGTAAGTCTGGCTGCCCAGTCGCTCGGCGACCATCAACTCACCGCTGAACCAGGCGTCCTTTTCGGAACATAGATTGAGATCTTCCGGCCGGACGCCAACAACAACGTCCCGGGTCGAGGGTGCTGACGCACCGGGCAACTGAAGCGGTAGATGCCGGCCAAGGATCTGAATGCCCGCGCTATCGGCTGCCAGCGTCGCGGGTATCGTATTCATGGTCGGGCTGCCGATGAAGCGGGCGACGAAGAGGCTGGAGGGCTTGTGGTAGAGATCGAGCGGCCTGCCGATCTGCTCGACGACGCCGGCGTTCATGACGACGATGCGATCCGCCAGTGTCATCGCCTCGACCTGGTCATGGGTGACATAGACGGTCGTTGCCTTCATGCGGTTGTGCAGCTTTGCGATCTCGAGCCGCATCTCGACACGGAGCGCGGCATCGAGGTTGGATAGAGGCTCGTCGAACAAAAAGGCCGCGGGCTCCCTGACGATCGCCCGGCCCATGGCGACGCGCTGGCGCTGTCCTCCGGAGAGTTGGCCTGGACGCCGCTCGAGATAATCGGCGATCTTCAGCACATCGGCTGCCTGTCCCACCCGGCCCGATATTCGATCGTCCTTCTCGCCCCGCATTTTCAAGCCGAAGGACATGTTCTCGCGGACCGTCATATGCGGATAGAGCGCGTAGTCTTGAAACACCATCGCGATATTGCGCTCGGCCGGCGCCAGGTCGTTCACGCGTGCGCCATCGATGATCAGGTCGCCTCCGGATATCTCCTCCAAGCCGGCGATCATCCGCAGGAGCGTGGATTTCCCGCAACCGGATGGTCCGATCAACACAAGGAACTCTCCGCTCCTGATGGTCACGTCGATGTCGTGAATGACCTTCAGCGCGCCGTACGACTTTTCAATTTTTTTCAGTTCGATTCCGGCCACATGTTCCTCCCAGATCGAAATTTCTCACTTGACGCTCATTATCGAGATCAATATCGATAATGATACTTGATTAGATTGGCAACTCTTCGGACCAGCACATGGCATATTTTCCTCCCAGGCAGACAGCGAGCAGGCCGGCAAAGGCGGGGGCCGCCTTCGATGCCCTGAAGCGCGACATCATGCTCGGCGTACTGGAGCCAGGCACGGGGCTCACCGAGCTGGATCTGGCCGCGCATTTCCAATGCAGCCAGGGCACCGTTCGCGAAGCGTTGCTGCAGCTACAGGAGGAGGGACTCGTGTTGCGAAAGGGGCGGCGAGGCACGCAGGTCTCGGAATGCACCGAAGACGAGGCAATCGAAATGTTCCGCCTTCGCCAGCAGATCGAAGGAAACGGCATGGCGCGTGTGATGCGGGCGCCGAGCCGGACGTTGATCAGGGATCTGAACGAGCTGTTCGAGAAGATGGTGTCGGCGGCAAGGATGGGTGACGAACTGGAGCTGGCCGCCTTCGACAGGGATTTCCATCGCCGCATTTTCGAGGACGCAAACCTTCCGGCCCTCGACCCGATCCTGCATCGCTGCCTTGTTCATAACCATCGCTTCAAGATTTCCCGCAGCCCCGCGGCCCGGGATCTTGCCGCAACGGCGGAGCGCCATCGCAGCATTATCGACTGCATCGAAAGCGGCGACGCGCTTCGAGCCACCAAGGCAATGCAGCATCACATCGCGACGATTGTCGATCTTGGCCCCGAGGTGTTTCCGGAGGCGACGCAGTGAGCTCGTCAGTGGATTTGTCGGGAGAACTGTCCGAGGAGTCGATCGCCTTGATCGAGGCGGTTTACCTGGAACTCGGTGCTCTGCCCGATCCGACGACGCTGCCGCCCGCTGAAGGGCGTGCTCAATCGCTCGCCGCAAACGCGCGGTGCAATACCGATTTGCCGAGAATGGATTTCGCCGGCGATGTCTGGGTGGACGAAGACGCGAGCCTGGGAGCGGCGCGGACCCGTCTCAAGGTGCTGGTTCCGCGAGACGCTCGCCCCGGTGTCATTCTTTTCATCCACGGTGGCGGTTTCGCCTTCTGTTCACCCGAAACGCACGAACGTTGTGCACGGGTGCTCGCTGTCGAGAGCGGAATGCCCGTGGTCCTGCCGGATTACCGGTTGGCGCCGGAAGATCCGTTTCCCGCCGGGCTCAAGGATGTCGTCTCGGCGCTGCGAAGCGTCCTTGCCGCGACGAAGGAGGCAGGCGTCAGGAGCGGGCCGGTTCTGATCTCGGGTGACTCGGCCGGGGCGAACCTCGCATTGGCCGCGATGCTGCACGAGCAGGCAACCGGCGGAGCCAAGGCCGATGGCGCCTTGCTGTTCTACGGAAATTACGCCCGCTCGTTCGAGACCCCGTCCTATATCCGGTTCGAGAATGGCCCCGGCCTGACGCGGCCGAAAATGCAGCGTTACTGGAGCTTTTATGCCGGCGGGCAGGCGATTGACGGCAATCCCCTGGCTTGCCCGCTGATGGCTGACGATGCCGACTTGGCGTCGTTGCCTCCGCTTTATCTCATGGCGGCGGCCGTAGATCCCCTGCTCTCCGACACACTTGAGCTTGGCCGGCGCCTTTGGGCGCTTGGCCGTGACGACGAACTGCAAATCGTCCCGGGCGTCATGCACGGGTTCTTGCAGAACACTCGTGAACTGGCCGCGGCGCGGGAGGCGCTTCATGCGGCGGGAAATGCGGCAAGGCTTCTGACCGGCCGCCAATAGCGTTATAATAAGAGGAGGAAGGCATGAAAATTCTGAAGACTTTGGCGCTCGGCGCCGCCTTGACTGCTTCGGCCGCCTTTAGCCAGGCCATGGCGGCGGAGACCGTCCGTTTCTGGTACCATTTCGACAATCCCGCCAATCCGATGTCGGATCTGGTGAAGAAGTTCGAAACAGCGAACCCGGATATCAAGATCGAAGCGGAAAACGTTCCATGGAACAGCTATTACGACAATCTCTACACGTCGATCGTGGGCGGCAACGCGCCTGACGCCGCCATGGTGAAGCTGTTCGCACAGCCGAGGCTCGTCGAGATGGGCGCGCTGGAGCCGCTCGGCGAGCGGATCGATGCCTGGAAGGGCAAGGCCGATTTGCTCGACAACCTGCTCGAGCTGAACAAGGGACCTGACGGCCAGCAGTATTATCTGCCGATCCAGTATGTCGTTCTCTACCTCTATTATCGCACCGACCTCTTTCAGGCCGCGGGCCTGAAACCGCCGACCACCTGCGAGGAGTTCAGGGACGACGCGATCAAGCTGACGAAGGCACCGGATACCTACGGCTTCGGACTGCGTGGCGGTAAGGGCGGATGGGACCAGTGGGGCTCTTTCGTCATGTCGCAAGGCGCTGAACTGAAGCCGGGCGGTTTGACGACCCCGGAAGCGATCACTGCCAACCAGTGGGTTGTCGACCTTTTCCAGAAGGACAAGGTCATCCCTCCCTCGGCACCGAACGACGGCTTCCAGGAAATCATAGCCGCCTTCAAATCCGGAAAGACGGCCATGACCATCCATCACATCGGATCCTCCAAGGATCTCGTGGCGGCGCTGGGCGATAAGGTATCAGCCGTGCCGGTGCCGAAGTGCGGCAAGGGACAGTGGACATCCTACGGCGATGAATCGCTGGCGATCTTTTCGTCGTCGGCGGTGAAAGATGCGGCATGGAAGTGGATTTCCTTCCTCGCAGAGGGCGAAAACAATGTCGCGTTCAACAGTGCGACCGGCCAGATGACCGTGACCAAGAGTGGTTCGGCGAACTGGAAACTGCATGAGCGCCGCTTTGTCGACGCGACGGTGCAGTCGCTGCCCTTCGCCAAGGTACTGCCGCAGACGTCGGCCGTGACGGAGTTCGTCAACACCGCGTGGCAGACGAACATGCAGCAGGCTCTCACCGGACAGATCACCGCGAAGCAGATGATGGAACAGTTGCAAACACTCTTCGCCGAGTAGTCCATGGGCGACGGCTCCGGTTTATTCCGGGGCCGTCCACCGCAGTTCGTCCCCGGAGCCGATCATGTCCTTATCGACGACCTCTCCCCCGATGCGCCGAAGCCGAATCCAATGGCGTTCGGAACGCGTACTTCCATACATGCTCTTGGCGCCGGCCGTCTTCGTCACGCTCGTCATCGTCTTCATGCCTATGATCCAGGCGGTATGGACGAGCTTCCACGATCTCGTGCTCTTCAGGCCGAATGCCAGCAAGTTCGTCGGCTTCGCAAACTATGTGAAGCTGTTCAACGATCCTGTCTTCTGGGTGGCGCTCTGGAACACGATCATCTGGATCGGCCTGACCGTGCCGCTACAGATGGGGCTCGGCCTGTTGACGGCGTTGCTGCTCAATCGCGAATTTCCGTGGCGAGGTCTCGCCCGGGCACTGATCATTATTCCCTGGGCTCTGCCGAGTGTCGTCATCGCGCTCATGTGGCGCTGGATCTACGATCCGAATACCGGCGTACTCAACGACATCCTGATCTACCTCTCGATCGTCAAGGCAGCGGTTCCGTGGCTTGCCGATCCCAATGTCGCGATCTACGCGATCATCGCCACCCTGACCTGGCAGGGATTCCCGTTCTTCGCGGTGATGATCCTCGCTGGCCTGCAGGGAATTCCGAAAAGCCAATACGAGGCGGCGTCGATCGACGGTGCGTCTCCGTGGCGTCAGTTTCTTCACATCACCTTGCCCGGGATCGCACCGGTTCTGGCGACCGCCGGGTTGCTCCGGGTGATCTGGGTCGCCAATTCGATGGACGTGATCTTCGTTATGACCGGCGGTGGGCCGGGCTACGCAACGCATACGTTGCCTCTCTACGCCTTTATCAAAGCGCGCCAGAATCTCGATTTTGGCTACGGAACGGCAATCGCCGTGACCTTCACCCTTTTCCTCGGCGCATTCGTCGCCGTCTATCTGGCCCGGACGATGCGGGAGGTGCAGAAGTGAAAAAACCCGGAACCCTTCGGCGCATCCTGACGACCGACGTGCCGGTCGCGTTGCTGGTGATCTTCGCAATGGCGCCGTTCGCCTGGATGATCATGACGTCCCTGACGCCGACCGCGGCGCTCAACGCCAACGGAGTGTCGTTGTCGCCGGCGGCATGGAGTGGCGACAACTACGTCAGGCTTTTCGAGCAGACGTCGTTTCTGAAGAACATGATGGACAGCCTGATCATCGCCGGTGGGACTGTCGTCGTCGGCCTGATCGTCTCGGTCACGGCGGCCTATGCCTTCTCGCGGTTTCGCTTTCCCGGCCGGAAATTGTTGATGCTCCAGTTCCTGCTGATCAACATGTTCCCGATCGTGCTCCTTATTCTTCCGCTATTCGTGCTGATGAGAAAGTTCGGAATACTGGACACGCATCTTGGCCTGATCCTCGCCAACGCGACCGTCGCCATTCCTTTTGCCGTCTGGATGCTGACGAGCTATATCGGGGCGATCCCGAAGAGCCTCGACGAAGCGGCGATGACCGATGGTGCCTCGCGGCTGACGGCGTTGCGGAAGGTGGTGCTGCCGCTGACCATGCCGGGGATCGTCTCGACAGGCATCTATATCTTCATCACCGCCTGGAACGAATATCTCTACGCCCTGACGCTCGGCGGCCGAAACGTGCGCCCCGTCACCGTCGCGATCCAGACCCTGATCGGAGAATACCAGATCGAGTGGGGTCTGCTCGCGGCGGGCGCCGTCGTCGGCGCCATGCCGGCAGCCATCCTCTTCCTTCTCGTGCAACGGCGCCTGATCGGCGGCCTGACCCAGGGGGCAGTCAAGGGCTGATGTCCATCGATTCTCCATACGGTTCGAAAGTTCGAACCCCGCTCATAAAAAGGAATGGCGAATGAACCCGATCGGGTTGATTTCAATGCAGTATGCGCGACCTTTCACAGCCGAGCATTTTCAGCTGTTTGCGAAGATGCGCGAACACGGGTTTGATTTCGTGGAACTTCTCGTTCCCGAGGTCGGTGAGCTCGACATCAAGGAGACGCGCAAGGCACTTGAAGACGCCGGGCTGGGCGTAGTGCTCGCAGCCCGTGTCAACCTCCAGCGCAATCTCGCATCGGCCGAGATCAAGGCTCATCGGTCCGGGGTCGAATATCTCAAATACACGATCGATTGCGCCGCGGGGCTCGGCGCGAAGATCGTCGGTGGACCGCTGACCGGCAACCCCCTGGTATTCGCGGGCCGACCGCCGCAGCCCATTGACGAAAACGAGCGGCTGGCGCGCAAGGATCGCTGCGTCATGGGGTTGAGGGAGGCGGGGGACCATGCCCGCAATGCCGGCGTTGCCCTTGCGGTCGAGCCGCTCAACCGGTTCGAAAGCGACGTCCTTTGCACGACGCAGCAGGCCATGGAACTGCTCGACGCTGTCGATCATCCCGCCGTGAAGCTTATGCTGGACACGTTCCACATGCACATGGAGGAGAGCTCTCTCGCCGAGGCCATCCGGCTCGGTGGTGATCGCATCGTGCATTTCCAGGCGAACGAAAATCACCGCGGCTTTCCCGGCACCGGCATGACCAACTGGGTGGAAGTCTGCCGGGCGCTGCACGAGGTTGGCTATACTGGCCCGATATCGCTTGAGCCTTTCCGACGGACGGACGACCGTTTCGGCGTGCCCTTCGCTCAGTGGCGCGCACCCCACGAAGACGAAAGCGATCGCCTCTCGGCATCGAGCGCCTTCATGAAATCCCACCTCCTGCTTACGGAATATCGTCGATGACCATGAAAATCGGTTGGATCGGTTGCGGCATTCACGCAACACAAATGCTTCTCCCGCAGCTCGTCCGTCATGACGTACAGCTGATCGGACTGTGCGATATTGACGGCGCGCGCCTGAAGAGCGCCGGCCGCCAGTTCGGTGTCACCAATCTCGTGACCGATGTCGAGGATCTGCTGCGCACGCCTGGCCTCGACGCCATCGGCATGGCGGTTGGCCCGGACCAGCATCTGGCCTTCGGCAAGGCGGCGCTTGAGAGGGGCTTGCCCGTCTTCATGGAAAAACCGCCATCGGGAAGCGCGGCAGGCGCACGCGAACTGCTGGCCGCCTCCGAGAAGGCGAGGAAGCCGCTTCTGCTGGGCTTCATGAAGCGATACTCGATCGGCAACCGGATGGCTGCGAACATCGTCAGATCTGGCCGTTTCGGTGAGGTGATGGGACTAACCGGCTATTATATGACGGCGCCCGGATACTTCGCCGGAAACGTCGATTACACCGGCTTCTTCCTGCACCACTGCGTCCACTATATGGACCTTGTTTCATTCCTCGTTTCGCCCGTGCGCGCCATTACGGCCCGCAAGGTCGAGAAAACGCCCGGCCGCGTGCTCTTCCATGTCGGGTTCGAATTCGAATGCGGAGCGATCGGCAACATTGCGATGGGGACCA
>Ga0308158_10004217_pt1 | contig 12235 bp, 13 predicted proteins | sample PhyBR2_FD_201038 | JGI IMG/M metagenome (GOLD analysis project Ga0308158, IMG submission 201038) | Phyllosphere microbial communities from UC Gill Tract Community Farm, Albany, California, United States - DLSLB.R2 | ecosystem: Host-associated > Plants > Phyllosphere > Unclassified | place: USA...
GGGCGCTCAGACCAGATGTCCCGCGCGCACCAGCATGAGGCGGGACGGCAGCCGACGCTCGACCCGCCAGCCGGGCGGAGCTGCGGCTGCGAGCTCGGCCGCGGTGTACGAGCGACGGATGCTGAGCAGGCCGTCCTCACGGATGAAAGAGCCCTTCAGCAGCGTGCCGGCGAGGGGCAGCGTGAGACCGCCGAACAGCGCATAGGCGGTGACGCTGCGGGCGATGTCGCTGTGCACCGCGATGCCGCCAGGGGCAGTGAGACGCTCGCTGTCATCGAGCAGTCCGCCGAGCTGAGACGCCGTGAGGTGATGCAGCACGTGGTTCGAGAGCACGACGTCGAACCGCTCCCCCTCGGCGACCAGGTCGGAGCTCGACAGGCGCCGCCACTGCACGAGACCCTCCTGGTCGGCATCCGCTGCCCAGCGCACCGCCCGTGGATCGATGTCGGCGCCGACCACCTCGGCGCGGCGGCCGTCGCGCTGCAGCCGGCGAGCGACGTATCGTGCGATGTCGCCGCCTCCGCAGCCGATGTCGAGCACGCGGATCGCTCCTCGCCGCGCACGAGGTGCGATCTCGCGTCTGTACACGCCGCCACGGCCCGAGACGATCGCGTTCACATACCGGAAGCGGTCGTACGTGCGCTCGAGCATCGCGAGGTCAGCGTCGTCGGCATCCATCCGCTCGGGCAGATCGAGCGCGCGCCGGCGCAGATCGAGCGGGGGGCGATCCGGATCAGCGCGCATGGCGGTCTCCAGCGACGGTGAGCAGCGCGGTCTCGGCGGTGAGACCGGGACCGAACGCCATCGCCGCGACGCGGTCACCGGGCTCGGGCTGCTCGCTCTCGAGGATGCGCTGCAGCACGAACAGCACGGTGGCGCTAGACATGTTGCCGTTCGTGCGCAGCACCTCGCGGGCGGGCTGCAGCTGTCGGTCGTCGAGTTCGAGCCGTTCCTGCACGCGGTCGAGGATGCTGCGTCCACCCGGGTGGATCGCCCAGTGCCGCACGACCTCGCCGATCCGCTGTCGGCCGAGCGCACTCGCGATGTGCTCGTCCGCCTGCCACAGCGGGCGCAGGGCATCGTCGATGTGCGTGCCGATCAGCTGCGGCACCCTGGTCGACAGCACCATCTCGAAGCCGGTGTCGCCGACTGTCCAGGCCATGTCCTGCTCGCCGTCGGGGATGAGTCCGGTGTGGAAGCCGTCGAGCGTGAATCCTGGCGCAGCGGTCGGCAGTTCACGCGCGGTGATCAGCGCCGCAGCCGCACCGTCGGCGAACAGGGACGACGCGATGATCGCGTCGGGATCGCTCGACGAGCGCAGGTGCAGCGTGCACAGCTCGACGCTGACCACGAGCACGACCGCCTCCTGGTCGGCGCGGCAGAACTGCATGGCTGCGCGCAGCGCCGGCAGGGCCGCATAGCAGCCCATGAATCCGAGGTGGTATCGCTGCACGGCGGGCGACAGCCCCAGCGCACGGACGATGGCGTAGTCGGGTCCCGGTGCGTGGAACCCTGTGCAGGAGACGGTGACGACGTGGGTGATGTCGGATGCGGTGATATCGGAGTCGGCATCGAGGCTGCGCCTGGCGGCCTCGATGAAGAGCCGGTCGGCCTCGCGAGCATAGATGTCGTTGCGCGCCGCGGTGCCCGGCTCGAGCAGCAGGCCCGACTCCTGGTCCAGGAACTGGGGCGCCTGCGTCGCCTCGGTCGCAGCGAGTTCGCCGAGCACCGTGTGCCTGGTCTCCACCCCGGCGCCGTCGAACGAGGTGGCGATCAGGCGCTTCGCCAGCCGCGAGATGCCCGGCTGCGCGGTGAACATGTCACGCACCGCGTGCTGCTCGACGGTCACCTCGGGCACGAGCGTCTGGATGGAGCGCAGCTGCACAGCGGAGGTCATGATGCGACTCAAGCATCACCCGCGCGGCGAGTGAAAGGGGTTGCCTGTACGGGCGCAGCTGTGTGAGGGCCGCGGTCAGAACCCGAGTGCTCGGGCGAGCTTCGATCCGGATGAGGGCGCGCGGCCTCCCGCGGCGAATACGGCAGCGTCCACGGCGGCGAAGAACTCGCCCCGGCCACCGGGGGCCGCGGGGCCGAGCTCCATCTCCCATTCGCGCCACTCGCGGCGCGTGCCGGTGCGCAGATCTGTGGCGCGAACGTGGTCGTCGACGAACTCGGCGATGACGCCGTCGGCGCCGAGCAGATGGAAGGCGGTGCGGGAGTTCTCGATGCGCGCGATCGGATGCAGGTCGGCGTCCGTCCACTGTGCGACCATCTCGGCGACGGCGTCAGGCAGACGATCTGCGTCGCCGAGCGGCCAGCCGAGTTCGAGCCGGCCGTCGCCCTGGCGTGGACCCTTGATGTGCCAGCCGGCATCGGGCCCGCCCGTGCGGCGGCGAAGGGCGATGCCGTTCCTTGCGAGGGCTGCATCGACGGTGTCAAGATAGCGCGCGTCGAGCTCACGGAGTTCGCCGTCGGTGACCGAGAGGACTCCGGGGATTCCCGTCCAGTCGGGAAGCGCCGTGTCTGCGTCCGCGTCGTACTTGCGCTCGATCTCGAAGGTGCGCTGAGGCTCTTCTGTCACGTGCTCGGCGCGGTCAGTCGTCGCCGGGGCTGATGTCGTCGCCCGCCTCGACGAACCAGAAAGCGGCCTCGGTCGGGCCGTCGTGCGCACCGGTCTTGGTCGCCTCACCCTCCCGGCGGTAGGTGAGCTGGGTCTCGCTATACGGCAGGATCAGCGAGTCCTGATCCGCGTCGTCGAGCGGGATGATCTGCCCGTCGAGCGGGCCGCCGTGAAGTCGTGCGAGTGCCATGTGCTCACCTTATCCCCCTACGCCGACAGCACGGCGGATGTGCCGCCTATCGCCAGAACCGCCCCGATGATCATCCACGGCCCGAATGCGATCCGCGTGTGGCGTGTCGCCCGGCGAAGGGCCATCAGCACGAGGGCGTGCAGCGCCCCGAGCAGGAAGGCGGCTGCAGCCCCGATCAGCAGCGTCTGCCAGCCGTGCCAGGCGAGCACGAGCCCGATGACGGCGGCGAGCTTGACGTCTCCTCCGCCCATGCCCTGCCTCGATACGAGGCGCAGCATGGCGTAGAAGGCGCCCAGGGCGAGACCGCCGAGCAGCGTGCGCGCCATCCGCCCTCCGTCGCCCGTCGCGAGGGCCTCGATGGCCACGAGCGGGATCAGAGCGGCCAGCGTGGGCAGGACGATGCGGTTCGGCAGCCGATGCGTGCGCGCGTCGATCACGATGAGGCACATGCCGACGACGGCGAGCGCGAGGTGCACCATGAGCACGGCTGCGGAGTGGAGCGTCACGCTCGCAGGCTAGGCGATCCGTCGCGTACGCCGGAGAGGGCTGTGGACAACCCTCAGACGTCGAGGATGTCGAGATCGACCGTGACGACATCTCCCTCGTCGATCCCCTGCTGCTGACGCACCTGCTTCTTCAGCGGCAGCACGAAGGCGGAGCCGTCGAAGAAGATCGATGTCGTCCAGACCGTGAGGCCTATCCGCGCCTGCACGCGCAGCGATCCGAAGCCGCGTGGCGGAGTCGGCAGCTCACGGATCTCGAGCGAGAGCTGCTCGGGCAGCGTCGCGAAGTACCAGGCATCCGCCCTGGCCTGCCACCGGGTGACCTCGCTGTCGAACTCGATCCGCATGATCCCAGCGTACTCACGGCCGGATTCGGGCGATGTCGGATGTGCGAATTAGTCTCGCAGATGAACTTGAAGTGTTCGAATCTTTATTCGAGGATGGATGCATGGGGATCAGAACGTCCGCGGCCCTCTCCCCCGCCGATGAACGCGCGGGAGACATTCTGCGCCTGCGCCGCGAGATCGGCCGGATGCAGCGCCGTCGCAGCGACGACGCGCACCTGCCGATGCCCGCCGCACTGCGCGATCTGCTCCCGCAGGGCGGGCTGCAGACGGGAACGGTGTACTCGGTCTCGCCCTCACCGAGTCTGATCTTCGCGCTGATGAGCACCGTCTCGCAGCGCGGCGGCTGGTGCGCCGCCGTCGGCATGCCCGCTCTCGGGCTGGAGGCCGCCACCGCCTTCGGAATCGACCTGTCCCGGCTCATCCTCGTGCCCGAGCCCGGCGAGCGCTGGCTCGCCGTCGTCTCGGCGCTTGCCGAGGTGGTGCCGCTGATCGCGATGAATCCTGGCTCTCAGGTGCGCGATGCCGATGCCGCCCGCCTCGCGGCACGCCTGCGCGATCGCGGCTGCACCCTGCTCACCACCTCGCCCTGGCCGCAGGGCGAGGGCCTGATCACCCTGCACGATCCCCACTGGGAGGGGCTCGGCGAGGGGTGGGGCCTGCTGTCGGATCGCACCGTGACGGTGACCGCGCAGACCCGCTCGGCACCGGTGCCGAAGAGCCTCCGGGTGCGGCTGCCCGACGACCTCGGGCGCATCGACACGGCCGCCGAGCCCGCCGTCGATCCGCGTGAGGCGCTGCCGACGCATCCGAGCTGGGCGGTGGCGTCATGAGCACCCCTGGCGCGCTGGCTGCCGAGGCGATGCGCGTGCATGTGCTGTGGTTTCCCGACTGGCCGCTGCGTGCCGCGCTGGGCGCCGCTCCCCCGCATCCGCCCACCGCCCTCGTGCGTGCGGGTATCGTCTCGGCCTGCACCGACTCCGCCCGTGCGCACGGAGTGCGGGTGGGGCAGCGCAAGAGGCAGGCGCAGAGCCGGCTGCCGTCGCTGCGGATGCTGCCGCACGACGAGACTGCAGACGAGCGAGCCTTTCTTCCCGTGCTGCGGCTGATCGAGGCTCACGCCCCTGGTGTGCATCTGCTGCGTCCTGGACTCGCGGCCCTGCGCTCGCGGGGCATCTCCCGCTATCACGACGGCGAGGTGGGCGCGGCGGCCGCACTGGTGCGCGTGCTCTCCGACGCCGGGTACGACGAGGCGCGCATCGGCGTGGCAGACGGCATGTTCACCGCCGAGCTCGCCGCACGAGCAGCACCGCCCCGCGGCGACGGGGTCGATCCATGGGTCGTGATCCCCTCTGGGGCCTCCCGGGCGTTCCTGGCCCCGCTGCCCCTGCAGGTGCTCGGCGAACCCGAGCTCGCCGACCTGCTGCGAAGGCTGGGCGTCGGCACCCTGGGTGAGTTCGCCGCCCTCGACGCGCTCACGGTGCGGGCGCGATTCGGCGAGCACGGCGCGCGGCTGCACGACCTGGCATCCGGCGCCGACTCACGGCCTCTCACACCTCGTCCGCCCGATCCGCAGCTGGCGAGAGAGGTGCACTTCGAGACTCCGCTCGGGCAGTCCGACCAGATCGCCTTCGCGGTGCGTCAGACGGCAGATGCCGTGCTGCTCGCTCTCGCCGACGTGTCTGCCGTGTGCACCGAGGTGCGCATCGATCTCACCGACGACGACGGAGCGGTCTTCTCGCGCACCTGGCTGCACCCGACCTGCTTCGACGCCGGCGATCTGGTCGACCGGGTTCGCTGGCAGCTCGAGACGATCGTCGACGACGCTCCTGACGATGCCGCCCATGCCTTCCGCGGCATCGTCGGGGTTCGGCTCGCGCCGGTCGCGGTCGACGACGCCGCTCATCATCAGCCTGGGCTGTTCGGCTCGGGCACCGACGAGCGGCTGCACCATGCCGTCTCGCGCGTGCAGACCCTGCTCGGCCACCGAGGGGTGAGCACGGCGGCGATGTCGGGCGGGCGCATGCTGGCCGACCGTCAGGTGCTCACGCCGTGGGGTGAGCGGCCTCTCGTGCAGCGGGATCCGTCGCAGCCGTGGCCGGGCAGCCTGCCCGATCCCCTTCCGACCGAGGTGTACTCGCCCATGCGACCGGTGCGGGTTCGCGGCGTCGGCGGTGCCGAGATCGAGATCGATGAGCGCGGAGCGCTGTCCACGCCGCCGGCGCTGATCGACGACAGCGAGGTGGTGGGCTGGGCAGGTCCGTGGCCGGTGCACGAGCACCGGTGGGATGCCGAGCGCGCCCGCTCAGGGCACCGCTTCCAGCTGCTCGATGCGGGGCATCGCGCCTGGCTCGTGTTCCACTCGTCCGGCGGCTGGTGGGCCGAGGGGCGGTACCGCTGATGGGCTGGCACAACAACCCAGGACAGACGTGGGGCCAGATCGAGCGCACCCTCGATCTCGAGAAACCGGCTCCGGTGCAGAGCGAGCCGGTTCGCCCTCGCGCCGATCCGGGCCCGGTGAGCCGCCGTCGCAGACCGGCCGCTCACGCCGAGGTGACGCGCCCGGCCGATGCGGTGCCCTACGCCGAGCTGCACGCGCACTCCTGGTACTCGTTCCTCGACGGCGCCTCTTCTCCCGAGGATCTGCTGGCCGAAGCCGAGCGCCTGGGGCTCAGCGCGCTCGCGATCACCGACCATGACGGCTTCTACGGGGCTTCCCGCTTCGCCGAGGTGGCCGAGATGATGCAGGCAGGGGTGCAGACGGTCTACGGGGCCGAGCTCTCGCTCGGCATCGCCGAGAACCCTCCCCGCGCCCGATCGCGCGTGAGGGCGGGCACTCCCGATCCCGAAGGGGATCACCTGGTCGTGCTGTCTCGCGGCACCGAGGGCTATCACCGACTCTCCGGGGCGATCTCGGCCGCCCAGCTGCGCGGCGGCGAGAAAGGTCGCCCCGTGTACGACCTCGATGACCTGTCCGAACGCGCGGGCGGGCACTGGACGGTTCTGACCGGATGCCGCAAGGGGGCCGTCCGTCGCGGTCTGGAGGCCGGCGATGCGGAGGCCCCGCTGCAGCGGCTGGTCGATCTGTTCGGGCACGACCGGGTCGCGGTCGAGCTCTTCGATCACGGTGATCCGCTCGACACCCGCCGCAACGATGCGCTCGTCGAGCTCGCCGAGCGCATGCGCCTGCCGGTGGTGGCGACGAGCAACGCGCATTACGCCTCACCCGAGACCGCACGGCTGGCTGAGGCGGTGGCCGCCGTGCGAGCGGTGCGCAGCATGGACGACCTCGACGGCTGGCTGCCTGCGCACGGCGGCGCGCATCTGCGCAGCGGCGCCGAGATGGCCGCCAGGTTCCGCCGCTATCCGGGGGCGATCGAGCACGGGCTTCGCCTGGCAGACGAGTGCGCGTTCCCGCTGCGTCTGGCGAGGCCCGCACTGCCGAAGCAGGAGGTGCCGCACGGGCACACGCCGATGACGTGGCTGCGTCATCTTGTCTGGCAGGCGGTGCCCGAGCGGTACCCGCGTCTCGATGCCGCCGGCCGGGCGCGTATCGAGCGCGAGCTCGACGTCATCGAAGAGAAAGACTTCCCCGGGTACTTCCTCATCGTGCACGGCATCGTGCAGGAGGCCAGGCGCCGGGGCATCCTGTGCCAGGGGCGCGGCTCGGCCGCGGCGAGCGCGGTCTGCTATCTGCTGGGCATCACCGCAGTCGACCCGATCCTGTACGGGCTGCCGTTCGAGCGCTTCCTCGCCACGACCCGCACCGAAGAGCCCGACATCGACGTGGACTTCGACTCCGACCGCCGCGAGGAGATCATCCAGTGGGTGTACGAGACCTATGGCCGTGAGCGCGCCGCCCAGGTGGCGAACGTGATCCAGTACCGGCCGAAGAACGCCGTGCGCGACATGGCCAGGGCGCTGGGGTACTCACCCGGCCAGCAGGATGCCTGGTCGAAGCAGGTCGACGGATGGAGCTCGGGCCTGCAGCCGGTAGAGGGTCATGACATCCCCGACGACGTGCTCGGCTATGCCGACGATCTGCTGCGGGCCCCTCGGCATCTCGGCATCCACTCCGGCGGAATGGTGCTCACCGACCGGCCTGTGGGCGAGGTGGTGCCGGTCGAGCATGCCCGCATGGAGAAGCGCACGGTGATCCAGTGGGACAAAGACGACGCGGCCTCGATGGGGCTGGTGAAGTTCGACCTGCTCGGTCTCGGCATGCTGGCGGCGCTGCAGCACTGCTTCGATCTCATCCTGGCGTCCACCGGCGAGCGCTGGACGCTCGAGAGCATCCCCAAAGAGGAGCCTGGTGTCTACGACATGCTCTGCCGGGCCGATTCCATCGGCGTGTTCCAGGTCGAGTCGCGAGCGCAGATGGGTCTGCTGCCTCGCCTGCAGCCGCGCTGCTTCTACGATCTCGCGATTCAGATCGCGCTCATCCGCCCCGGCCCCATCCAGGGCGGCGCAGTGCATCCGTTCGTGCGTCGCAAGCTCGAGAAAGACAGGGTGGATGCCGAGAACCGCGAGCGTGCTCGCCGGGGAGAGCCGCCGCTGCCGTTCGACATCCCCTATCCGCACCGTGATCTCGAGCCGATCCTGAAGCGCACGCTGGGCGTGCCGATCTTCCAGGAGCAGCTGATCCAGATGGCCACCGCGATCGGCGACTGCACCGCCGACGAGGCGGATCTGCTGCGCCGGGCGATGGGCTCGAAGCGCGGGCTGGAGAAGATCGAGAAGGTAAAGGCGAAGCTGTACGCGGGAATGAGCCGCCGCGGGCTGAGCACGGAGATCTCGGATCGCATCTACGCGCAGATCCAGGCCTTCTCGAACTTCGGCTTCGCGGAGTCGCACTCCCTGTCGTTCGCACTGCTCGTCTACGCCAGCTCGTGGGTGAAGCTGCACTATCCCGCGGCTTTCCTCGCGGGTCTGCTTCGTGCGCAGCCGATGGGCTTCTACTCGGCGGCATCGCTGACCTCGGATGCCCGTCATCACGGCGTGCAGGTACTGCGCCCCGACCTGCATGCCTCCGGGGTCATGGACGGCATGGAGCCGATCAAGAGCACGGATGCCGGGACCGGGCCGGATGCCGGGACCAGGCCCACTCCAGGACCCACCGGACGGGAGTCGTGCTGCTCCTTCGACCAGCCGGCTCCCCTGCGCTTCGATGCCACCGCTCCTGACGAGTCGGCCGCGCATCGTCGTGACGGCCGGTTCGCCGTGCGACTGGGCCTGTCGGGGGTGCGCGGCATCGGCGTGAAGCTGGCAGAGCGGATCGTGGCGGCGCGTGACGAGCACGGGCCGTTCCGGGATCTGCACGACCTGGTGCGGCGCACCGATGCCACGACGGCGCAGATCGAGGCGCTCGCGACGGCCGGAGCCTTCGAATGCCTGGGGCTGAGCAGGCGCGAGGCGATCTGGCTTGCGGGCGCCGCCGCTGAGGATCGGGCGCGCTTCCTGCCTGGCACCGCCCTCTCGGTGCAGCCGCCGCTGTTCTCCGACCAGTCGGGGTACGAGCGCCTGGCAGCGGATCTCTGGGCGACGGGCGTCTCGATCGACGATCACCCGATAGCGCATCTGCGCCCCGCACTCGATGAGCGGGGCGTGCTGACCTCCGCTCGGCTGCGCACGCACGAGTCTGGCCGGCGCATCGAGGTCGCGGGAGTCGTGACGCACCGTCAGCGTCCGGCGACCGCCAGCGGCATCACCTTCCTGAACCTGGAAGACGAGCACGGCCTGATGAACATCATCTGCACGACGGGCGTCTGGGCGCGCTACCGGCGGGTGGCCCGCGACTCGCCGGCGCTCATCGTGCGGGGCATCCTCGAGCGCTCCCCCGAGGGTGTCACCAATGTGCTGGCCGACGCGTTCGAAGACCTGCGGACCGGGCTCGCGCACCGCTCGCGGGACTTCCGCTGAGCGACGCCGTCGTCTTCAGCGGTCGAGGATCGCGGCGACCTCGCCATAGCCCAGCCGGCGCGCGTTCTCGAGAGCCGTGCGTCCCTTCGCATCACGGATGCCAGGATCGGCGCCCGCGTCGAGCAGTGCGCGGACGATGCGCTGGGCATCCGCGCCGCCTCCGCCGAACACCACGGCCTCCTGCAACGCGGTCCAGCGATTGAGGTTCTGATGATCGAGATCGATGTCGAGCTGCACGATGCGCTCGATGTACTCGACGTGCCCGCGCTCGGCGGCCGGGTTCGCCGGGGTTCCGCCACGGCGATTGCGGATGCTGAGGTCGGGCTGCCCCGGCAGCAGAGCATCGAGCATCCGCACGCTTCCGGTCACGCCGGTCATCACCCATGGGGTGTCTCTGCGGTAGTCGAACGCATCGACGTCTGCGCCGAGCGCCACGAGCAGCTGCGCCACGGCGACGTGATCGCCCATGACGGCGTGGAACAGCGGGGTTCGCTGCAGCTCGGCATCCCGATGCTCGAGATCGGCTCCCGCACGGATCGCGATCATCGCCGCGTCCGCATCGCCGTTCCGTGCGGCGGCGAGCAGCGCCGCTGTCGGCTCGGCCGGTGCCGCACGATCGCGGGCGGCGGCGAGGATCGCCCTGGTGCCGTCGAGTCCACGCGACTCCGCCATCTGATGGGGCGTCTGGTGCTCGCCTTCCGACGCGCGATCGAACTCGGCGCCGCCCGCGATGAGCGCCCGCACGGTGAGGTGATACGGCTCTGTGTCCTCACCGAAGATGACCGCCTCGTGGATGGCCTGGTATCCGATGCGGTTGACGTGGTCGCATCGACGCGCGCCTGCAGCAGCTCGCCCACGATGTACCCGTGGCCGCGTTCGGCGGCACGGATCAGGCCGGTGCCGTTCCAGCTGTCCGTGGCGTCGACGTCGCCACCATGAGCGAGAGTGAGACGCAGCAGGTCGAGATAGCCCTCGCTGGTGGCGATGAGGTAGGCCGACTGCTGCGTCTCGTCCTTGGCGTTCACGTCCGCACCCGCGGCGATCAGCTCGCCCGCGCGCCGTACATCGTTCTGCCAGGCGGCATCCCGCAGCTCGGCGTTCATCGGATCCTCTGCCGCCGTGGGTGCGGCGGCAGGCGACGATGACTGACGCGGTGCCTGAACCGTCTCCGGCGTGCAGCCGACGACCGCCAGCGCGGCGACCACGGCGAGCGCGCCGACGGCAAGCGAACGATGCGACATCTGACCTCCTGAGCGGCTTTCCACTCTTCCCGAGCCCGCGGGTGCGGGGCATCGCTCGGCCGGCGATGTCGATATGGCCGATCGGCTGATGCGGTCAGCTTCCGGACGACGCCTCGATCGGAGCGGTCCACAGCGTCTCGGTCTCGGAGAAGCCTTCGCGCGCGTACAGACGGCGCGCATCGTCATTGCTGCCGAAGACGTTGAGAGCCAGGACGTCGAGCCCGGCAGCTCGCATCTCGGCGGCGGCTGCGCGCAGCACCTGCGTACCGATCCCCTGCCCCCGACGTGTTTCATCGACAGAGATGTCGTTGATGAATCCGAACCCGTCGCGCAGCGCGACCCACAGGATGCCGGTGGGCTCGCCCTTGTCGTCGCGCACCGTCCACAGAAGCTGCCCTGCCGTACGCGGCCCGTCGGGCAGCAGCTCGATCATCTGCGCGGCGGCCGTTCTGCGAGCCGCCTCGATGCTGGGGTCTGCGCCGGCCGCGAAGCGCTCCTGCGCGTACTCCTCATCCGCGTGCTCCCGATAGGCGGCGTAGGCGGCGTCATCCATCGGCTGCAGACGAACACCCACCGGCTCGGCCGCGCCGCGCACATCGAGCTGCATCTTCGTCGCCACGCGCCGGGCATCCGGAATCCCGGTGAGAGAGGCGAGAAGCGCATCCCCGTCGATCACGCCGAAGCGCCAGCTCCCGGTCCACCCAGCGGTGGCAGCGAGCTCCGCGAGCAGCTGCCGCAGGTTCTGCGGGTCGTCGCCCTGGCCTGTGGGAGCCTCGATGTCGAGCAGAGTCGCAGAGCGGGTATCCGGCATCGCCCACACCGTCACTGCCCGTTCGGCGTGGTGCCAGACCTCGCCGCGCTCGGGCTCCGGCTCGGCCCAGCCCTGCACCGCACGTCGCCGGGCCTGCACGCGGGCGGCAGCGGCGGCGATCACTGCCCGGCTCGCGTCGTGCTCGGTGACCTGCGTCCAGACGCCCATCACCAGAACCGATCGGCGACCTGAGCGGGCCGCTTGTCGGCGCCGCCCCATCGGTCCGATTCGGCCTTCGCAGCGGCCGCCGCCGCGTCGGCTTCGCTGAGCGCTTCTTCGGCCGCAGATGCCGCATCGGTGAACGAGACGAGCAGCGACGTGCTCGCCCCGCGAGCCGACTCGGTCACCCGGCAGTCGCGAACGATCGCACGCCACACATCGATGCGTTCGCGGGTCGCGTCCTGCACCTGGTACTGGATGCCGCGATCGATGTCGCGCACGGCGATGACGGTGCCGTCTGCGGTCTGCGCGACCTCGACGCGATTGCCCTTCGGCACCGGTGCGGATGCCGAGATGACGAGTGTTCTCTGCATGCCCTCATGCTAGGCCTGTCAAGCCTTCCGGGGACCTTTCTTCGCCCCGGTAGCGTGAAGGTGTCTACGAGGAG
>Ga0308158_10004220_pt1 | contig 12230 bp, 9 predicted proteins | sample PhyBR2_FD_201038 | JGI IMG/M metagenome (GOLD analysis project Ga0308158, IMG submission 201038) | Phyllosphere microbial communities from UC Gill Tract Community Farm, Albany, California, United States - DLSLB.R2 | ecosystem: Host-associated > Plants > Phyllosphere > Unclassified | place: USA...
CGTTTAACGTAGATTCGAATACCAAAGAAGGATTTTTCTCGTCAAATAGAGAAGGAGGAAAGGGAAGCGACGATATTTATCAATTCAAAGAAATAAAAGATTTGATTGTTGAAGATTGTAAGCAGTTTATTGCTGGAACGATTATAGATGTTGATACGCAATTGGCTTTAGAAAATGCAACAGTCTTATTGCAGGATTCAGAGAATAAAACTTTGAACACTATTACAACTTCTGCTGACGGAAAATTCAGTTTTACGGTTGCCTGTGAGACTTCGTATAAAATTAGCGCTTTCAAAGAAAACTATACCAACGCTTCTAAAATATTGACCTTGGGCAAAACAAGAGATAAAGTAAATGATGGTTCTTTGGCTTTGAGATCTCTAGACGCTATTAAAAAAGAAGAAAAGGAGATTGCTGAAAATAAAAGAAAGCAGGAAATTATTATTGAAGAAGAAAACAAGAAAAAAGAAGCTTTGGTTGCACTTGAATTAAAAGAAAAAGAGAAAAAAGCCAAAGAAGCGGCAATCGTTGCGGCTGAAGTTAGAAAGCAGGAAAAAGTAAAAGAGATTTTAGCAAAAGAAAAAGATGTTGTAAAAGACAAAGATCGTTTGATCATTAAAACTGACCCGATTTACTTTGATTATGATTTGTGGTATATTCGTAAAGAATCCAAAGTGATTTTAGGAAGAGTTGTAGAATTAATGAAAAAATATCCTGAAATGGTCATCGAAATTGGATCGCATACCGATTCAAGAGGAAATGAAAAATACAATGCCGATTTATCTCAGAAAAGAGCCAATTCAACTAGAGAGTTTATTATTCAATCAGGAATTGAAGCCAAAAGAGTTTCTGCAAAAGGTTATGGAGAATCGGTTCCAATTGTAAAATGCAAAACCGATGAATCGTGCTCAGAAGAAGAACATGAATTGAACAGAAGATCTGAATTTGTAATCAAAAATTTGTAACTTTTTTGAAACATAGTAAACCCGACAGGTTTTAAAAACCTGTCGGGTTTCATTTTTACAGAAAAACTTTGTCAAAACCTTTTTGCTGAAACCTTTTTTCTTTAATTTTATAGTTATATCAATAAAATGAAAATAGTATGAGAAATCTAACCTTATCTTGCTTGCTTTTATCCTTCATCGGATTGCAAAGCTGTAAAAATGAAGAAAAACAAAAAGCTACCGAAGCTGCAAAAGCAGAAGGAGAAAAAGTAGTAAGCACTGCATGCTACAAAGCAATTTATGAAAAGGATACGATAGATTTAAAATTAAATACTTTAAAAAACGGAAAATTAAGTGGAGATATGATTATGAGAGTTGCACCTTCAACTGTTAGAACGGGAGAAGTTGCAGGTGAATTTCATGGTGATACTTTATTTGTAGATTATACTTTTAAAGACAATGTAAACGGAGCGAAAACATTCAAGAATCCGATGGCGCTTTTAAAACGCAATAATCAGCTTATTTTAGGAAACGGAACCATGCAAACTACAATGGGAGTTACCTATTTAGTAAAAGACAAACCAATTGATTTTGAAAGCGTAAAGTACAAATTTGATACTGCTGAATGCGCTGAGAAAAAATAAAAGAAGAAAGATTTGAGAAGCAAGATGCTTCTCTTCAAAAATAAAATGAAGCTGTCTCAAAAGGGCAGTTTTTTTATTGGACAGAAATATTTATAACATTTTTTTGATCTGTAAAAACCCCAGCGGGGTGAAATATTTATAGAAGTGGTAATATCAAAAATGGATAAAGCTCCAGAGGAGCGACATATTTTTCTGTAGACTTAATATATGACGCTCCTCTGGAGCTTTATGTTGTAAACATTTATTCTTTTTGCTATAAATATTTTGCTTCTCTGAAGCTTTAAAAAAAAAGCTGTCCATTCGAGACAGCTTTTTTTGTTATTTAGATTATTTAATTCTTATTGAACTTCGCCCTTAATTTTAAGAGCTACTCTTCCGTCAGGATAGTTTACTGCATTGGTTTCAACAGTAATTGTTTTACGAATAGGTCCTGCGACCATATTATATTTTACATCGATTTTTCCTTTTTTGCCCGGCAAAATTGCTGCCGCAGGTTTTGTTACAATGATTGAACTTACTGTAGATTCTGCACCTGTAATTAATAATGGAGCGTCTCCAGTGTTGGTAAATTCAAATGAACGAAGCCCATTGTCACTTTTAGAAATTTTTCCATAATCAATTGTATTATCAGGAGCTGCAAATTCAATTTTTGGGCCATTTTGCGCATAACTTATTGCACTAAACAATAAGACTGCAATAAAAGAGGCTGCATTTTTCATATGAAATCTTTTTTTAATTGTAAGTAAATATACATTCTTTTAATTAACACACAAATTATTATTTCTCTTTTTATAGTCTACTTAATTATTTACTTTTGCTGTCAGTTATAAATACAAAAATTGAACCATTTTTTTGTTTAACTGTTTAATCGTTTATTTGTTTAATCGTTGGGATTGAATTATAAATGATCTTTTTGAAAACAGAAAACTAGAAAATGAATTAATTGAAGTCCAATGATCAAAACCGATTAAACGGTTCAACAAATAAACGATTAAACATATATAAATGACAATTCCAGCACAATTTGACGCTAAGACGATTGAGAGTAAATGGTATGATTACTGGATGAAAAACAACTATTTTCATTCAGAACCAGATCATAGAACACCGTACACCATTGTAATCCCGCCGCCAAACGTCACTGGAGTCCTTCACATGGGACATATGTTGAATAATACGATTCAGGATGTTTTAATTCGTAGAGCGCGTCTTAAAGGTTTCAACGCTTGTTGGGTACCAGGGACAGATCACGCTTCTATTGCTACTGAAGCAAAAGTGGTAGCAAAATTAAAAGCAGAGGGAATCAATAAAAACGATTTGACCCGCGAAGAGTTCCTAAAACATGCTTGGGAATGGACAGATAAATATGGCGGAACAATCTTAGAACAACTTAAGAAATTAGGCGCTTCTTGCGATTGGGAACGCACCAAATTCACAATGGATCCAGATATGTCTGCTTCTGTAATTAAATCGTTTGTAGATTTATACAATAAAGGTTTGATCTACAGAGGATACCGTATGGTAAACTGGGATCCAGAAGCAAAAACTACTCTTTCTGATGAAGAAGTAATTTATGAAGAACAACAAGGGAAATTATTTTTCTTAAAATATAAAATCGAGGGAACTGAGGAATTTTTGACCATTGCCACAACTCGTCCAGAAACTATTTTTGGAGACACAGCAATCTGTATCAATCCAAACGATGAGCGTTTTACACATTTAAAAGGTAAAAAAGCTATTGTTCCAATTTGCGGTAGAGTAATTCCTATTATAGAAGACGAATATGTAGATGTTGAATTTGGAACAGGATGTTTGAAAGTAACGCCTGCTCACGATATGAACGATAAAACGTTGGGTGAAAAACACAACCTTGAAATAGTTGATATTTTTAATGAAGATGCAACTTTAAACAGCTTCGGATTACACTATCAAGGAAAAGACCGTTTTGTAGTTCGTAAAGAAATTGAAAAAGAACTTCAAGAAATTGGTGCTTTAGCAAAAACAGAAATACACTTAAATAAAGTAGGAACTTCTGAAAGAACAAAAGCGGTAATCGAACCAAGATTATCAGACCAATGGTTCTTGAAAATGGAAGAATTGGTAAAACCAGCCATAAAATCGGTTTTAGAAACAGGAGATATTAAATTACACCCAAAACGTTTCGAAAACACTTATGCGCATTGGTTAAATAATATTCGCGATTGGAATATTTCTCGTCAATTGTGGTGGGGACAACAAATTCCGGCTTATTATTATGGAGACGGAAAAGAAGATTTCGTAGTTGCTGAAAACATTGAAGATGCAGTAAAATTAGCTCAAGAAAAAACTTCTAACAGTTCACTTACAGCATCTGACTTAAAACAAGATGTTGACGCCTTAGATACATGGTTCTCATCTTGGTTATGGCCAATGTCTGTTTTTGGTGGCATTATGGATCCAGAAAGTCCAGACTTTAAATATTATTATCCAACGAATGACTTGGTAACGGGTCCGGATATCTTATTTTTCTGGGTTGCCAGAATGATCATTGCTGGTTATGAATATGCAGGGGAAAAACCATTTACAAATGTATATTTGACCGGATTGGTTCGTGATAAACAACGTCGTAAAATGTCTAAATCATTAGGAAATTCTCCTGATCCTTTAGATTTGATCGATAAATTTAGTGCCGATGGAGTTCGTGTAGGATTGCTTTTAAGTGCTTCTGCAGGAAACGACATTATGTTTGATGAGGAATTGTGCAGTCAAGGAAAAGCGTTTTCAAACAAGATTTGGAATGCTTTCAAATTGATTAAAGGATGGGAAGTTTCTGAAACTATCGCACAGCCAGAATCATCAAAAGTGGCAATCGAATGGTACGAAGCGAAATTGCAGCAGACTTTGGTTGATATTGAAGATAATTTTGAGAAATACAGAATTTCAGATTCTCTTATGGCAATCTATAAATTGGTTTGGGATGACTTCTGTTCTTGGTTCTTAGAAATGATCAAACCTGCTTACCAACAGCCAATTGACAGTGTAACTTTCGCGAAAGCGATCGAAATGTTAGAAAACAACTTGAAGTTATTGCATCCGTTTATGCCTTTCTTAACGGAGGAAATTTGGCAGTTAATTGCCGAAAGAACTCCAGAAGAAGCTTTGATTGTTTCAACTTGGCCAGAAGTAAAACCGTTTGATGCTAAATTGATTGCTGATTTCGAAAATTCAATCGAAGTAATCTCTGGAATTAGAACCATCAGAAAAGATAAAAATATTCCGTTTAAAGATGCAATCGAATTAAAAGGAATCAACAGCGAAAATGTTTCAACGTACTTTGATTCAATCATCACGAAATTAGGAAACGTTTCTGCTTTCGAATATGTTTCAGAAAAAGTTGATGGCGCATTGTCTTTCCGTGTAAAATCAAATGAATACTTCATTCCGATTACAGGAAACATCGATGTTGAAGCTGAAATTGCTAAATTGACAGAAGAATTGAATTATACAAAAGGATTCTTGAAATCTGTAGAAGCAAAACTTTCTAACGAGAAATTCGTAAACGGAGCTCCAGAGAAAGTGCTTAATTTAGAAAAACAAAAACAAGCCGATGCTTTGGCAAAAATTGCTACAATCGAGCAGAGTTTGGCTGGTTTGAAATAGATTTTTGATTTTATCTAAAATATAAAATCCCATCTCAACATTTTGTTGTAGATGGGATTTTTTTATACATGCTAGAAAATGGAATCTATTATTGCCAGGACAAGATTGGATAACCATCATTTATATTGGGTGTTTTGTCCTGTTTCCATGCTTTTGGCGAATTATTTTTATTTAAGTCATTTACAAATGAAACTGTCTGCATGTAGTTTTGATCTTTACTGGTACCTCTAATTAGAACAATAGTAGGGTTTAAAATTATTGAGGAACTTAAGTAATAACAATTATCAACTGAATTAAAATCATAATCATATCCTTTAGCGATTGGATTGCTGTATTCTTCAGATAATTTTGAAATTTCGCCTGTGTTGTAACAATTGTTTACTTGTCCGGAATCTTGTCTTCCAATAATGCCAGCAGTATATTTTTGGGCCAGAATTTTTCCTTTATTATAACAATTGTTCGTATAGTTTGGTACATTTAAATTGTTGCCTCCGGTGCTCCATCCGATTATTCCTCCTGCAGTTTGTTCACTTGCCGTAATATTGCCAATGTTGTAACACTCTTGTACAGGACAATCACTTTTATATCCTACGATGCCTCCCAATGTTGAGATTCCTTTGATAGTTCCTTTGTTAAAGCATTTTTTTATTTGACCTGTTGGAGCATAGCAGAATCCTATTATGCCACCAATATCACCTTCTCCTTGTATGCTTCCATTGAAGGAACAATTAGTTATACTAACCGAACCAAGTCCAACAATGCCTCCAACATAATTTTTGCCAATAATGGTTCCTTCAAAAGTACAATTTTCTATATTTCCATTTGTTTCACCAGCGAAGCCACCTACAAAATTTACTCCTTCAATAGAACTGTCTATTATGCTTAAATTTTTTATAGAAGCATTTAAATTTCCAAATAGACCAGAAGGAAGATGCTCATCGATAATTTTTATTTTCAAATTAGATATTTTTTTAAAATTCCCATCCAGGTTACCAAAAAACGGTAATTCTCTATTTTTTCCAATAGGTGTAAATAGCATATTATTTAAATCAATATCGTTCATTATTTTGAAATTTTTACCTAAAAAGATTTCAGATTCTGGAGTTTTAGGAATTGCTTCATTTACTATTTTTGATAAATAGAAAAGATGTTCTGGTGTTTCAATTTGATAAGGATCATCAATTGTGCCGTCTCCTTTTGTCCATTTAGTTGGTGTAAAAACAGTTGGAGGCTTGATTTCTGGAATAATTTCTTCGTTATTATCATTACTCTCACAAGAAATGAAAAAAAGTGCAAATAGTAAGCTGAAAAAAAATCTCTGTTGCATACAGTTACGATATTTAATTTTGGGGAAATAATCGTGTTAAATATATGGTAATTATTTGAAATTTCATCTTAGCTAGATAGAATAGTAAAATAATTAATCATATCGCTTCTGTTTTAAACAAAGTTTAAATTATTGAAAAACAAAAAGAAGCAGGTACTCTAGCAAAAATTGCTACAATCGAGCGGAGTTTGGCTGGTTTGAAGTAAGAAATATTTCTTTTTATAAGGAGACCTAACAGGTTTTAAAAACCTGTTAGGTCTTTTTTTTCGCCACGAACTAAAAAAAAACTATTTGACAGGTTCTCTCAGTATTGTTTTTAATTTCTCGGGAGCTGTTTTGCGAAAGTCCGAAAGATAAATTTCGTGGTGCAGCCCATTTTGCTGCAGATTGTTTTCGGTGCTAAATTCTTGGATTTTTTTTAGTGTTTTTGGTTCAGTATCAAAAGGGCCAATATGAAGAACCTGAATAACTTTGCCTTCTTCCATTTCAAAGAATTCAATTGTTTTAGCTAATGCATTTTGTTTTTTGTTTACTGCAATTGCAATAGCTTCTTCGGTTTGTTCTTTCGTTACAAAATCAGGCATTCTAATCATGATTCTATAATTCCATTCGGAGCGGGGTATTTTCAGCGGAGCTTCATCCATTGAGATGGATGCGTATTTTTTATTATCAAAACTCCACAAGGCTTCTAGTTTTGGAACAACAAAATCATTGTTCATGGCTTTATGCATAAATTTAATGGCATAAGCCGTGGTATATAACGCTTGAATTTTTTCTGAAAAATCTTTTCCAGAAGGGTCTCCTTGACCTGTAAGCGATATATAATTTGCTTTTTCTATATAAACAATTTCAGGAGTAGTTTTGGTAGTATAGTAGGTTTTGTCCGTTTTAGTTAAATCTAATTTGCTCATCTTTTTTGTGTTTTATAATGCAAATTAAATAGCTTGAAGTGACAGCAGTGTGTCAGTAGAAATTCTGTTTTTTTACGAAATTAGTTTTTTAATTTTCATAGAAATTATCTTTAATATAGAAAACGGTGTCTATAAATTGAAGTATACCATTTTCTGTTAATACATTTTCGTCATGAAGATCTTCAAGAATAATTCCTAAATCAGGATTATAATAATCGTTGTTTTTGGTATTTAAAAAACCGTTTACAAGCATAAACTTCTTTACAACTTCTAAGTCAGTTGGTTCAGTTGCTTTTACGAAAGGCTGTTCAACAACCGCATATATGATATCTTCGTTTTTGAAAAAGCCTAATAAATTGTACGCTGTGTCTGGGAAAAAGAAATTGTTTAACAATAGATTATTGAAATAATCTATCCAAGAGTTATAATAAATAGAATCATTAAGTTTGATTACATGCTTCCCGTCTTTTAAATAGACTTTTTGTTCAGCTCCTTCAGAAACATAATTATCAAGATTGATATTTAAAATCCAAAGATTATTTAATTCGATAAACCCTTCTAAGGTCTCTTTTTCTTGTTTTTTGAAATGCTTGAATTCTTTAGCCATTGTGCTTGAGCTTTGGCTTCTTTTAAGGTAACTGGCTGCTGCTTGGATAATTGTTCCATGCTTAACTTCGCTCTTTCCTGAAATGATAAGTTGTAGTTCATGTTTCATATTGTTAAATGCAAAAATAGCTCATTTTATCAAAAAACAAAACAAAAGTAAGTTTTGTATTACTTTTTGCTAAAAATATAAATCCCGAGATTTTTCTACTTCTAGAGAAACAGAAAATCTCGGGATAAATCAAAAAAAAACATCTAATTCAATATTTTAGAACTTGTAACGCAAGCTTGTCATAACCTGACGAGGAGCGATTGGGTTCACACTGTAATTTTCGTGAACAGTATAGTTTAATTCGTTTGTAATGTTTGATAATTTGCAAAGGATAGAGAATTTTCTCCAAGTATACCCAACAGATGCGTCAATTGTAACATAACCTTCTAATGGGATTTCTCTGTACCAGATTCCATCTGGTTTTTTAGAATCATATTGGTTGTTCCATCCTCCAATTCTGTCTCCAATGTAATTTCCTATTGCACCAACAGATACGCCTTTAAAGAATCCTTCTTGTAAAGTATAAAAGAAGCTTAAATTTGCTGTGTTTGATGGTGTTCTTGCTACACGGTCTCCTTCAATAAAACTTCCGTTTAATCCTGAAGTTTTAGTGTAACGCATATCATTATAGCTATATCCTGCAATAATATTTAAACCTTCAACAGGTCTTGCGGTAACATCAACTTCAACTCCTTTGCTTTTTGTTTCTCCACTTAAAAGTTTGATGCTGCTATCATTATTTTCGCTTCCATCTGCTTTATACGGTGCCATTTGTGCAAAATTGCTATTAGTAATTTGGTAAACCGTAACATTTGTGCTTAATAAACCTTTAAAGAAATCTGTTTTTACTCCAACTTCATATTGATCAATAATAGAAGCTTCAAGAGGTTGTAAGTCAACAGTTGTTCCTGTATTTGGTGTAAAAGAAGTTGAATAACTTCCAAATACTGAAATATCTTTTGTTGGCTGATACACTAATCCTGCTTTAGGAGAAAACGCATTGTCTAAACGTTTTGGAGTAACTGTTGGAACTGCATCTTCTGGATTTCCAGCTCCTGTTTTGGTTTCTTTATAAGTGCTAACTTCAGCTTCTTGCCAAGACCATCTTAAACCTGCCAATACTTTGAATTTATCCGTAATTGAAACGAAATCTTGGAAGTATACTCCAAAACGATTTGTATCTGTTTTTGTAATTTGAGTAGCTCTTGCGTTCGGGATGTCATTTCGTTGTGTTGACGGATCAAAATCATATAGATAAATAGTGTCATAAAGACTTGGATCATACTTGCCGTTTACTTTTACTTTTTCTTCACTAAAAGCATAAGTATAAGCAGTTGCAAACGAATTTTCCCAGTCTACACCAGTAAAAATTTGATGTTTTACAGAACCAGTATTAAAGTTCCCCTGAAGACTTAATTGGTCTCCTAAAATTTGCTCTAAGTTTTGCCCCTGAGTTAATCCTCTGTTCCAGTAACCTGGAATTGGATATATTTTAGTGTCATCTAAATTTGATAGTTGAGCTGTAGATTTTTGTGTTCTATTGTATGTTTGATAAGAACTATTGAAGTTCAGTTTCCAATTTTTATTGAAATCGTGATTTAATAATACAGATGCACTAGAAGATTTCGTTGTACCATTTGACCAAAGTGCTCCGTAGAAAGCATTACGAGGCAAGTCTAAAATTTCTTTTCCGATAATTCCAGTTCCGAAATCAGGTGTCCAATCTGCGCTTAAATAGTCTCCTTGAACTGTGATTTGAGTTTTTGGATTAATGACAAAAAGCAAAGATGGATTAATGTATAAACGTTCATTTTTTACCACATCTCTAAAGCTTTCTGAATTCTCGTAAGAACCATTAATTCTAAATGCGATTGATTTATTTAGGCCTCCGTAAAAGTCAAATGCTGGCTTATAATACGCGTAGCTTCCCATTTGCATAGAGATTTCTCCTCCGCTTTTAAATTGAGGCGTTTTGGTTACTAAATTTAAAATTCCACCTGGCGCTACATTTCCAAATAATAATGCTGATCCCCCTTTTAAGAATTCTACTTTTTCTAAGCCTGAAACATCAGGAATAGAACCTGAATTATAACGGAAACCATTTTTGAACATATTGTTAGCCGACATGTCATAACCTCTAGAGAAGAAAGACTCTTGCGCACCACCACGAGCAGAACTTACATAAACACCATTGGCATTTTTAAGAACTTCGCTTAATCTGATAGCTTGCTGCTGTTCGATAACATCAGAACCGATTACTTGTATCGATTGGGGATTATCCATTGGCTTTAATCCAGAACGAACTGCTGTTACAGGTTTTGGCTCTTTTGTTTTAGTAACTACAACCTCGTTTAGAATTTCTCCTTTTTTATTTTTTACTGTATCAGTAACTGAAGATGTAGTTTCGTTGCTTGAGTAATCTTGACCGTAAGAGACAAAACTTAATAATCCAAGTGCAAATAGTAAATTATATTTCATGGTATTTATTTAGATTCAATAAAAATTATCGAGTGCAAATATAAAGACACAGACTCTTTAACAGAAAATTATGAACTGATTTTCTTGCTTAAATTTTTATTATTGTTTTCTTAAGATTTGCTTAAGAGTTTTGTAGTGTTATTTTAATTTGGTATAAATAGTAATAAAAAAAACCTTACTCAATGGCAAGGTTTTTAAATTGAAATTAAATGCTAAGAATAAATTTTAGGGTATTATTTTACTGAAATTTGGTAAGTAGCCATTTTCCAGATTTCATCATATTTTTTTCCATTGTGTTCACCAGATGATTTATCTGTGTGAGCATATTCTACCATATAGTTTCCAGACCATATAGGTGTAAAAGAGAATTCTCCCTTATCATTTGTCCATAATTCTTTTTCCCATCCGTTTGGTGCAATTACTTTAATTTTTGTTTCTTTTGCAATAGCTCCATCGTAAGAAGCTACTCCAGTAATTTTAGTGTCTTTTTTTGCAGCATCTGCATTTTCTGAGAAAACCGCTATTTTATTAGTATTAGAGGCGATAGTGTTTCCTGAAGCTTTATTTCCAACCACAACAGTTGCACTAGAATTGTAATCTAATTTCATAGTTCCGTAAACATCTTTTACCGTGTGATGCATTACGATAGTGTAAACACCATCTTCATCTGGTGTAAAGAAAGCCTGGTATTTATTATCTAAAGCCTTAGACGTTAATTTAGTCTCTTTTTTTGATGGAGAAATTACAACCAAAGAGAAATCCTTTAAATCAGAAAACCACTTGTCAGCTTTTGTAATGTCATTATCAGAGAACTCTCCAAAGTAAACAGAAATTTCCTGAGCTTTTCCTTTTGTTCCGGTTGCTTTAGTTTCTATCCAAAGAGCATGGGCAAAAAGTTGAGGTGCAGCAAAAAGCATTAAAAATAAAAAGCTTATTGTTTTTAAAGTATTTGATTTCATAAGATCAAGTTTAAATTATTTGAATAATATTTTCTACAAACATAAGTTTTATTTAGAATAATTAAAAATAAAAACTTTAGAAAAACCTCGAAGCCTATTTCATATGCATAGATTTCGAGGTTTTAGAAAGTAGTTGAGTAAAAAAACTAAAGTCTTACCGTTAGGTTTACTAAGAAGTTTGCTGGAGTTTGAGCCATTCCATAGGAATCCCAATATTTAGTGTTTGTCAGGTTGTTGAATTTAACCCCAAGTCTCCATACGGGTCTGTCGTAAAATACAGTCGCACTATAAATAGAATAAGAAGGAGCATAAAAGCTTTCGTCTTCAAATTTATATTGTTTGTCTACATAATTTCCTCCAAAACCAAAACCTAAATTTTTTAGTGTGTTTTGAAATTTATACGAAAGCCAAAAATTCACTACATTTTCTGGTGCGCCGCTAGCCTTGTTTCCTTCAATTGAAGCGTCAGACGATTTAACGATACGATTGTCATTGTAAGCATAACCAGCAGTCAAGTTTAAACCGTTTATCGGATTGGCGATAAATTCAAAATCAATTCCTTTGCTTACTTGTTTCCCGTCCTGAATGCTATAACCATCCGGATTTGTTCTGGTAGCATTGTCAATTGTAATATTGTAATAGCTCAGTGTTGTGCTTAATTTTTTGTTGAATG
>Ga0308158_10004222_pt1 | contig 12222 bp, 9 predicted proteins | sample PhyBR2_FD_201038 | JGI IMG/M metagenome (GOLD analysis project Ga0308158, IMG submission 201038) | Phyllosphere microbial communities from UC Gill Tract Community Farm, Albany, California, United States - DLSLB.R2 | ecosystem: Host-associated > Plants > Phyllosphere > Unclassified | place: USA...
CCACCGTGATGGCATTCGCGGCGTCGGAGGATCCGAAGAACCAGGCTGCCCAGTCCTGGGATCCGGCCTGGGCTGCGGCTGAATAGAACGCGTTGGCCCAGCCGGATGCTCCAAGGTTCCACAGGTAAAGCACGGCCGTACCGGCCAGCACAGTTGCCAGTTCCAGCCGCCGGCGGAAGGCCGCCCGGTCCAGGCGGGCGAACCCCGCGCGGTCCCTGAGGGCGAACCCGGCCCGGCGCGCCGGCGGCTTCCTCCGGGAGTGGGCTGCGGTGGTTACAGGCATGGTGTGCTGGCTGGCCATGGCGTCCTACTTGGTGAGCTGGTAAACGGTTGAGCTGCCCACGGTCTGGGCCTGGAAGTTGGCCTGGACCCAGGCGGCCACCTCGGAGTTGCCGCCCCGGCCACCCATGCGTCCTCCGCCCATGCCACCGGCGCCACCCTCGATGAAGTAGCCGATCTGGCCCTTGGCCACCATGTCCTGGAACTCGGCGAGTGTTGGGTATGGGTCACCGCCGTTCCAGCCGCCCAAGGCAATGACGTTGGTGTTCGTGGCGAGTTCCAGGCTTGCCGCCTGGCTGGCACCGGAGACGATGGCCGACCACTTGGTGGTGGTGCCGGTCAACAAGGCAGTCACCGCGGCGTCGGCAGTTCCTTCACCGGGACCACCCGCACCGCCTGCCCGGCCTGGGCCGTCCGTGCCGCCGTCGGGTGCGCCGCCGAAGCCATTCGTGGGGTCGAGTCCGTTGGTTCCGGTGGCAGAGTCCGTGGTGGAGTTCCTGCCGTCAGTCCGGTCGCCGCGGAATCCCGCGGCCCGGTTGCCGGAAGCGCCCGCCGAAGACCCCGCGGGCCCCGACGTCGGAATGGAGCCTGAGTGCGCGGAAGCAGCAGTGGCCAGGGTCCAGGCACCCGCTCCAAGCCCGCCGGCCAGGAGGGATACGACGACGACGGCGGCAGCCCCCGCGCGCCGGAACCGTCCGGCAGTACCCACGGCGTCGAGGCGGAGCAGGATTGCCGCGGCGGCAAGGACACCGAAGATGATGATCACCACGCGGAGCCAGGGGAGCCAGGATGCGTCCCGGCCCAGGAGGATGGAGGACCATACGGAGGTGCCCAGGACGGTCGCCGCCAGGACAATGCGCGCGGGCCAGTACGCCCGGCCGCGCCAGAGTCCTACTGCACCGATGCCCACCAGGGCCGCGATTGCCGGTGCCAGTGCCACTGAGTAGTAGGGGTGGACGATGCCGCTCATGAAGCTGAAGACACCCGCGGTGACCAGGAGCCATCCACCCCACAGGATCAGCGATGCACGGCTTGGGGAAGTGCGGACTTCACGCCTGGTGAACCACAGGCCCGCCACCAGCAGGATCAGGGCCGCAGGCAGCAGCCATGACACTTCGCCCGCGAAGCTCGTCCCAAACATCCGCAGCAGGCCGGCAGCCCCGCCGAACCCGGAATTGCCACCGCCGAAGCCGCCGGCGGGGCCTCCGGCCGCATCCGCAGCACCTCCGGCTCCACCGCCGGGCATGCCTTCCCCCGAACCGGTGATTCTGGCCAGGCCGTTGTAGCCGAAGGTCAGTTCCAGGAAGCTGTTGGTGGTGGAACCGGCCATGTACGGGCGTTCCGAAGCGGGGGTCAGTTGGAAGAGCGCAACGTAGCTGCCTGCCACCACAATGATTCCGCCCAGGGCGCCCAGCAGGTGGGCCATGCGGCGCCCGATCGAGGTGGGCGCAGCCCACAGGTAGGCCAGTCCCAGCGCCGGGACGATCAGGAAACCCTGGAGCATCTTGGTGAGGAACGCCAGGCCGATCACGGCTCCGGCCGCCACCAGCCATTTCCAGCCAGCCCGCTCGATGGCGCGGGTGGTGAAGTACGCCGCCAGCACCAGGCACAGCGTGAGCATTGCGTCCGGATTATTGAACTTGAACATGAGCGCCGCCACCGGCGTCAACGCCAGGGCGCCGCCGGCCAACAGGCCCGCCGCCGGCCCCGAGACCCGTTTGACGGCCAGATAGAGGAACCCGACGGCGGCCACACCCATGAGTGCTTCCGGCACCAGCATGCTCAGCGGTGAGAAGCCGAAGATCCGGCCTGCGAGAGCGGGGATCCAGAGTGCCGCGGGCGGCTTGTCGACCGTGATGGCGTTGCCGGCATCGAGCGACCCGAAGAGGAAAGCGGTCCAGTCCTTGGTGCCGGCCTGGATGGCCGCGGCGTAGAAGGAATTGCCGTAGCCGGTTGCTGCCAGGTTCCACAGGTACAGGACCGCAGTTGCCACCAGGAGCCCCGCCGCGGAGGGCCGCACCCAGCGTGCCTGGTTACCGAAGGCGTAGTGGGTCCAGCGGGGTGCGGGATTGGCTGTTCCGGCAGGACCTGCGGCGGGGCCGGCGTGCGGATGCTGGGGTCCGGCGGCGGAGGTGGCTCCTGCCGGGGAAATGGTGGAGGTCATGATGCTGCCGTTTCTGTGGAAGTGGTTGCCGTGATGTTTTCAGCAGTGGAGTCGGAACTGGTGGTGCCGGCGCCGGCCGGTACCGGGGGCGTCGTCCGGTCCCGGAAGACCCACAGGCGGAACAGCAGGAACCGGACTGCCGTGGCCGCAAGGTTCGCCGCCACCACGGTGAGGACTTCCGCCCACCGGTCGGGCGTCGTCGTGCGGTGCACCAGGGCGAGCGCTCCGGAGGTGAGCACCAGGCCGATGCCGAAAACTATCAGCCCCTCGAAGTGGTGCCGGACCGGATTGCCGCCCTGGATGCCGAACGTGAAGCGCCTGTTGGCTCCGGTGTTGGCTACCGCGGTGATCAGCAGCGCCAGGAAGTTTGCCAGCTGCGGGTCCATGAAGCCGCGGCAGAACAGGAAGATCAGCAGGTAGGCAAGGGTTGAGGCGGCCCCGATGGCGGCGAACCGGACCAGCTGCCCGAACAGGCTGCTGCCGCGGGTCTGTTCGTCCGCCCGCGACGACGCCGGCAGCGGACCCCGCGCCAGGGCGGCGCGCAGCTCGGGTACCGGGATGCGGCCGTAGACCAGGTCCCGGGTAAGCCGGGCCATGCCCCGGACGTCCGCCAGCGCCGTCCGGAGCACGTCCACACTTGAATCCGGGTCGTCAATCCAGTCGACGGGAACTTCATGGACCCGCAGTCCGCAGCGCTCGGCAAGGACCAGGAGCTCGGTGTCGAAGAACCAGGAATTGTCCACGGTGTAGGGGAGGATCTGCTGGGCGACGTCGGCGCGGATGGCCTTGAATCCGCACTGGGCGTCGCTGAACCGGGCACCCATGAAGGAGTGGAGCATCAGGTTGTAGCTGCGCGAGATGAACTCCCGCTTGGGGCCGCGGACCACGCGGGAGTTGCGGGTGAGGCGGGTGCCGATGGCCAGGTCCGAGTGCCCCGAGATCAGGGGTGCCAGCAGAGGGGGCAGGGCGGCAAGGTCGGTGGACAGGTCTACGTCCATGTACGCCAGGACGGGCGACGGCGACGCCAGCCATACCTTGCGCAGCGCATTCCCGCGGCCCTTCTCGTCGAGGTGGACCACCGCAAGCTCGGGGAACTCACGGGCCAGCCGTTCGGCGATTTTCAGGGTCCCGTCCGTGCTGGCGTTGTCCGCCACCGTGATCCGGAAGCTGTGCGGGAAGGAATCGCGCAGGTGGTTGTGGAGCCTGCGGAGGCATTCCTCAAGATCGCGTTCCTCGTTGAAGACGGGAATGGTGACATCGAGGACGGGGACCGCGGTCCGGGTATCGACCGGCGCGCGGCGTACGCCGCGCCCGCGGGAAGGGAGGCCAGCGGATGGAAGGCCGGCAGAAGGAACGTCCGGCGGCGCCACCGCGGCGTCCTGCAGGGTTCCTGAAGTGGAGTCGGTGAGCGTCATGAATCAAGAGTGGCGCCGCCGGATTTGTGGGCTTTAGGCACAACCTGTGACGTGCCTGTGTAAGTATTGCTGCCCTGGTTTTATGCCTTGGCCGGCCCCGCGGCGGGGAGGCGCACGGCGAACTCGGTCCTGCCGGGCCGCGAGACCAGTTCCACGGTGCCGCCATGCGCGGCCACGATGGACTCAACAATGGACAGCCCCAGCCCTGATGACCCTTCCGAGCCGGAGCGGGCGGTGTCGGCCCGGGTGAAGCGGCTGAAAATGCTGCCCTGGAACTCGGCCGGGATACCCGGACCGTCGTCGGTAACCGTGACCACCACGCTCCCGTCTGCGGAGCGCATCACGCCGGTGGTTACCGTGGTGCCCGCCGGCGTGTGCTTCCGGGCGTTGGAGAGCAGGTTGGCCAGCACCTGGTGCAGCTGCGTGGTGTCCCCGCGGACCGTGACAGGTTCGTCGGGCAACTTCAGCTGCCAGGTGTGGTCCGGGGCCATGACCTTTTCGTCGCTGACGGTTTCGATGACCAGCTGGGTCAGGTCCACATCCGTGGTCTCGGTTGCCTTGCCCTCGTCCAGGCGGGCCAGCAGCAGCAGGTCCTCCACCAGCGCAGTCATCCGCTCCGACTGGCTCTGGACGCGGCCCAGCGACTTTTGTCCGTCCTCGGTAAGGTGCTCGGTCATGCGCATTAGCTCGGTGTACCCGCGAATGGCGGTCAGCGGAGTTCGAAGTTCATGGGAGGCGTCGGCAACGAACTGGCGCACCTTCATTTCGCTGCGTTGCCGGGCTTCCAGCGCGCTGGAGACGTTGTCCAGCATCAGGTTCAGGGCGTGGCCCACACTTCCTACCTCCGTGGTGGGGTGCGCTGCGGAGGGCGGCACGCGCACGGCGAGCGCCACCTCACCGGCATCCAGGGGCAGCTTGGAAACCTTGGTGGCAACGTCCGACAGCTGTTCCAGTGGCCGCATGGTCCTACGGATCATGGCAGTGCCGGCCAACCCGATCAGGACCAGGCCGCCCAGCGAGACCAGCACCATGGTCAGCACCAGTGAGGCCTCGGTGCTTTGCTTCATCGACAGCGGCAGTCCCGTGATCACCACGTCGCCGTACGCGGTCTGGGTGGCCAGCACCCGGTAGTCGCCGTTGGACAGCTCGCGGTCCACCGGCAGGCCATCGTGGGGGAGTGCCTGCAGGGTGGCAACATCAGAGGAGGTCAAGGATGTCCGCGTGAAGTCGGAGGAAAGGAAGCCAGCCTCCCTGCTTACCTGCCCGTTCACCACCCTGGCATTCAGCGTTCCCACACTCTGCCCGCGCGCGTCGAGGGGATCGGGGCGGCCGGACGGGTTGCCTTCGGGCGGCCGGCCGCGGGACGCCAGCTTCAGCTGCGCATCCAGTTGATTGGTGAGGACCACGTCCATCGAGGCATAGCTGACCACGCCGATCGCGCCGGAGATGGCCACCAGGAGCGCCATGGAGAGCAGGATCAGGCGGGTGCGGAGGTGCCAGGTGGAGGGGTTGAACCAGGACCGGCCGGCAGGCCGGGGGACACCGGAAAGCGATGACATGCTTTTCCTTGGCTAGTCTGCGGGTTTGATGACATAGCCCGCCCCGCGCACGGTGTGGATCATCGGCGGATGGTTGGCTTCGATCTTCTTGCGCAGGTAGGAAATGTACAGTTCCACGATGTTCGCCTGGCCGCCGAAGTCGTAGTCCCACACGTGGTCCAGGATCTGGGCTTTGCTGACCACGCGCTTGGGGTTCTCCATCAGGTAGCGGAGCAACTCGAACTGGGTTGCCGTCAGCTGGATCTCCTCTCCGGCGCGGGTGACTTCCCGGGTGTCCACGTTGAGCACCAGGTCGCCCACCACCAGTTCGGCGGTGTCCATGGCGGCCACCCCGGAGCGCTGCACCAGGCGGTGCAGGCGCAGCAGCACTTCCTCCATGCTGAATGGCTTGGTGACGTAGTCGTCCCCGCCGGCGGCCAGCCCCACGATGCGGTCCTGGACGGCGTCCTTTGCCGTCAGGAAGAGCGCAGGCACCTCCGGGGCAAAGGCGCGGATCCTGCCCAGCAGCTCCACGCCGTCGAACCCGGGGAGCATGACATCAAGCACCAGGACGTCCGGGTGGAAGTCCTTGGCCAGTTTGACTGCGGTGGGCCCATCCCCGGCCACGGCCACCGACCACCCGGCCATGCGCAGCCCCATGCTCATGAGCTCGGACAGGCTGGGCTCGTCATCCACCACCAGGGCACGGATGGGGGAGCCGTCGGGGTGGGTGAGCTGCGGAAGGTTGTTGGTCATGGGGTGCGGGGATGCCATGGGACAACCCTCCGATCTGCCGGTTTGCCGATGCTTTGCCGTTGCTGTGTTCCAGCTGTGAGCTCCAGCCTAGCCAGCGGGGACGCCCAGCACACGGAGCCCGGGCTTAGTCCGGACCGGGGCTGTCCCGCCAGGTCACAGGCAGCCTTGGCCTGCGGCACAGGCGCCGCACAGCAAACCGGCAGAACCTGATCGAACAACAGGACAGCAGCATCACCACCATCAAATCAATTCTTGGAGAAAGCCATGGATCAGCAGGACAACCGAGCCGTCCCCGACGCGTCAGCACAGAAGGGGCAGCCGGCACCCGTGTGGGGCGGCGCCCCGGCCGACCACGCCAACGACGCCCCGGACCACGCCACGTACGAGCCGATTCCGCAACAGCCTGCACAGGGCTGGGGCGCGCCCGTACCCGGTTCGCCTTCCGCAGGATGGGGCACGACGCCGGCAGCCGGCCAGGAGCCCCGCCCCGGCACAGGGTGGGGCGCGGCGCAGCCGTACGCACCAGGCGCTACGCCGCGGACCGGGAAAGGAAGCTGGACTGCAAAGAAGGGTTTGCTGGTGGGTGGAGTGGCGGTGGTAGTTGCCGCAGCAGCCGGTGCCGGCGCCTACGCCGCCGGAAACGGCTCCACTGCTGCTTCAGCCAACAACGGCTTGGGCGCAGGTGCCAACGGCCAGTTCGGTCCCGGCGGGCAAGGCGGCATGAACGGGCAAAGCGGTATGAACGGGCAAGGCGGCATGGCGGGCCCGGGTAGCCAAACCGGCACAGACGGTGGCGGGACAGGGCGCGACATGGACGGCGGCATGGGGCTGGACGGCGGTCCCGGTGGTCTGGGGATGGGCGGAGCAGGCCTCAATGCAGCCGTCCACTCTGAATATGTGGTCCTGCGGGACTCCAGTTACGTGACCATGGCAGGACAAACCGGCACCGTGACGGAGATTTCGGGAACCTCCCTGACCGTCAAGAGCGAGGACGGTTTTTCCCGCACCTACGCCGTGGGCAGCGATGTCCAGGTGACACAGGGTATGCGGCAGCGCGGCGGTTCCACCGGCAGCACGCTCAGCCTGTCAAGCGTGACCACCGGAGCGACTGTCCGCATTACGGCGCTGAAGAATTCGGACACCTACACCGCGCAGACCATCCAGCTTGCAGCGGCCGGCACTGCAACAACTCCCAACCCGGGAACCAGCAGCAACTAAGGGCCGGGACAACGAGCACCGCCGTCACTTCCCACTCATCCTGCCTCCGGCCGGAGGATTTTCAGCAGAAAAATATGCCGGGGGCAGGACGGTGGCTGGACACGGGCTAACCGGCGGTAGGCGATTCCACGTCAAACGGTTGAATTTCGATGCTGTTCGGCGTTGCCGCAAACAGGCGAATAATATTTCGGGAACGGGCCAAAATAGGTGGTCCCACCGGATAAGAGTCGAAATATAAGCCCGCTGCCGAACTAGTGACATCGACCACAATTCCGGGATTTGTCTCACAATGCGGACCCTTCGGTCCATTGTTACTTGCAAGTTGGCATTGTTACGCTGCACACTTCCAATGTGAACAAGAACTCAACAGCACCTGCAGCCGCAGAATATTGGCCCAGCACATCCGCTGCTGCCGACATGCGCTGTTGTCGAATGCACGCCTGACCTTCCCACCCACCGAAGTTCTTAGGCATTCGCCCCCAAGCCCAGCGTCGGGCGCCCCTCCCCGCTCTGTGCAATCGGGGAAGTCAGCATTCGAGCCGCGAAGACGGCCATTTCACATTGAGGTAAGCATTCCATGTCAGTAGCATCCGGATACGTCCACATCTCTGTCCGTAACGCCGCCAAGGCAGGCCAGTCTTCGGGCCTCCGTCCCGGTTTCGGCCCGCGGCAGGCGCTCGCTCCCTCCACCTCCGGAAGCAGCTTTCCCGGCCAGGGTTTCGCCCCGCAGGGATACAACCCCAACTCCTACGGCCAGCTCCGCGCCGTGCACCCCACTGAGCCCGCTCCCGTTACTGCCCCTACCCCTGTAGTGCCCGGCGCAAACTCTGTCCGCCCGGTAGCCAACGAAAACGTGGCCCGCGGCTTCGTCCTCTACATGGGCATCGACGAGGAAACCGCAGCCGCAGCCGGCACCTCCATCGCCAAGCTCGCCCAGGAAATCCGCGCTTACGCCCAGTCGCTGGTCTCCGGCGCCGAGAGCTACGCCGCCGTGGCAGTAGCCCCCGCAGGCACCCCAGGTTCCGCGCTCGACGTCGTCCGCTCCACCTTCGGCGACCCCACCGTCAACTCCCGCCAGCGCACCGAGGCCCCACGCCCTGCCCAGCAGCAGGAACCGCGCCCGTCCGGCGTCCTCATCGACCTTGCCCGCCGCGAAGTCCACCTCGACGGCGAATCCCTCAACCTCACCTTCAAGGAGTTCGAACTCCTCAACTACCTCGTGGAAAACGGCACCCGCACCGTGGGCCGCGACGAACTCCTCGAAGGACTGTGGCGCAACGCCGAAGAAGTGCCCAACGAGCGCACCATCGACGTCCACATCCGCCGTCTCCGCTCCAAGCTGGGCCGGCTCGCCAACACCGTCCGCACCGTCCGCGGCCAGGGTTACCGGTTCTACGAGCACCCGGAAGTTGTTGTCTGGGCCGCTCCGGAGTACTCGATCTAAGTCTCTTGCGCACGAAGGCGACCTGTTCCCGTGGAACTGGTCGCCTTCGCTCTCGCGAGGCATCCTTCGGCGCCTGCGCTCGTTCCTCCCCACCGCCACCCTCGCCTCGCAAGCTCGGCCAGGGAACCCTGGCGGCGTGGGCCCAACGCAACAACGGCGCTGTCGGGACATGCCGCCTTTCGGCGTTAGGACAGCCCTCTCCAAGCACTGTGCCTTCCCGCCTGCTTGGCCTCGCGTCACTGTGGGCATGCTTTGGGAACCTTGTCTGTGGCTGCGCCCTGATTTCGCGGGCCTTGTCTCGTTGCCTGCTCATGAAAGCGTGCTCTGCGTGACGCCCGTGTCTGCTGTTCCCTCCTGTCCTTTGCTGCGCTTGCTGGGGCTAGGCTTGGGCCATGAGTTCGCACCATGTCCGACGCCTTGTGATCATGCGCCATGCCAAGGCGGACTGGCCGGGCGGGGTGGACGACCATGAGCGGCCCCTCGAGGAGCGCGGGCACCGGGAAGCTCCGCTGGCCGGCCGTTGGCTGCTGAAGCACAACATCGTTCCGGACTTCATCCTGTGCTCCAGCGCCTTGCGGACCCGGCAAACCTGTACATGGGTCTGCTCAGAGCTCGGCGACAAGGCCCCCACGCCCAAGCTTGAAGACGGCCTCTACGCGGCGTCGGCCCTCCGGATGCTCACCGTGGTCAACCATGTGCCGGACACCGTAACCACGTTGATGCTGATCGCGCACCTGCCGGGCGTCCAGGACCTGGCGATGCACCTCGCTTCACGTGACTCCGACCACGACGCCTACATGGACGCCGCCACCCGTTTTCCCACCAACGCCCTGACGGTCCTGGAAACGGAGAAGCCGTGGGCCGAACTGGACGGGCAGGACGCCCGGATCACCCGATTTACAGTTCCCCGCGCACACTAGGATCCGGCCAAACCAGCCCGGGCCCACTAGGATCCGGCCAAACCAGTCCCGGGCCCGCTAGGCACCTGGCACGCTGGCGGCAATCTCGCGCAGCAGTCCGGCGACGTGCCTGATCCCTGGGCTGGCCGTCATGGTCCGGCGGTGGACCAGTCCCACGTGCCGGGCCTGGACCGGGTTGACCACGGGAACAGCCGCAACCCCTGACGGCAGTGCCGGCCGCCCCAGCCGGGGGACGAGTGCAACCGCCACCCCCTGCTCCACCAGGGCGATGTGCGTGGCGAAATCGGGATCGTAGACCCGGATGTCCGGCACGCGCCCCAAGTCGGCGAAAATCCGGAGCAACGCCTCATTGCAGATTGCTCCGGCCGGCGTGCTGATCCATTCCTCGTCGACCAGCTCGGCCGGCTCAACCTCAGGCCGCTGCGCCAACGGGTGGCTGCGGTGGACCAGGAGGTCGGCGACATCCTCGCACAGCCATTCCAACGTCAAGTGTTCCGGTATCACCAGCGGCACGGAGTTCCAGTTGTGCACCAGGCCGAGGTCCGCTTCGCCGTTCGCCACCCGGGCCACGGCTTCGCGCGGATCCTCCGCCAGGACGGCAACGCTCAGCGCCGCGCCTGACTGCTCCAGCCGCGCCAGCAACGGGCCTACAAGCCCGCGGCAGGCGGTGGAAAATGACACAATCTTCAGGCTGCCGCTGGGCTTTGCTGGGTCCGCCAACAGCGTGGACTGCAGCTCTTCCAGTTCGGCCAGGATGCGCCGGCCGTACGCGGCCAAGGCGAGCCCGCGCTCTGTCAGCAAGACGCCGCGGCCACGGCGCTCCAGGACGGCGAAGCCCGCTTCCTTCTCCAGCTTCTTCACCTGCTGGGACACGGCCGAGGGGCTGAACCCGATGGCCTCGGCGGCAGCAATGACGGAACCGTGTTGCTCAATTCCTGCCAGTGCCCGCAGTGAGCCAATGTCGATCATGAAGCAAAGGTACATGATCGAGCGCATAAATGAGCGCTGGTGCTTCATCCGCTGCTCTGGGACAGTGGAAGCGTGAACCTGCGAGACTCCCTCCTTGCCGTCCTCGTGGCCCTGCTCTGGGGCCTGAACTTCGTTGCCATCGACATCGGGCTGCACGCGGGCGGACAAGACTTCCCGCCGCTGCTGTTCGTTGCCATGCGCTTCGTCCTGGTGGTCTTCCCGTGGATCTTCTTCATCAGGAAACCGGATGTCAGCTGGAAGGCCATCATCGGCGTCGGACTCTTCATGAGCGCCGGACAGTTCGGCCTTCTCTACCTTGCCATGGCACTGGGCATGCCCGCAGGGCTCGCTTCCCTGGTCCTGCAGGCGCAGGTGCTGCTGACCGTCCTCCTCGCTGCCGCCTTCCTGGGCGAACGCCCCACCCGGCGGCAGCTCGCGGGAGTGGTGCTCGGCGTCGCCGGCCTCGCGCTCGTGGCTGTGGGCCGCAGTGCCGTGGCCCCGCTGCTGCCGCTGGTCATCGTCCTGGCCGCGGCCCTGTCATGGGCAGCCGGCAATGTCATCGTCCGCAGGGCCAAAGCAGCGTCGGGTCTGGGGCTGGTGGTCTGGTCCGGCGCTGTGGTTCCACTCCCGCTGGGCGCGCTGTCCCTACTGCTGGACGGGCCGGACACCGTGTGGCAGTCACTGTCCACCCTCCAGGCCCCGACTGTCCTTAGTGCCCTCTATACCGCAGTTTTCGCTTCACTGGTGGGCTACGGAATCTGGAATCGGCTCCTTGCCAGCCACCCGTCGTCGGCCGTTGTCCCCTTCACCCTGCTGGTCCCGGTGGTGGGCACGACCGCTGCGTGGCTGGTCCTCGCGGAGGTGCCGTCGCCTACGGAGATGGCGGGCGGACTGCTCCTGCTGGGTGGTGTTGCGACGGCGGTGCTGACCAGTGGGGGCCGTCGTCGTCAGCGTCGGGAGGCGGAGCCGCTGCCGGACCTGGGTGCAGGCCTGGCCGCAGGGGATCCTGACGACGGCTGGCGCTTAGCTGCCGCAGCCGGGCCTCCGGCCGGGGTCCGGGAAGCGGAGGGCCGCTGAAGGGTGGCTGCCTGGGTGCCGGCCCGCGGAGCCACATTCCGCTGGCCCGCCTGCGGACGCTGAGCCGCTGACCTGCCTTGGCCCTGGGCGGCTCCCCTGGCCGCGGGGCGGGCTGCAGGAGAAGTCCCGCGGCCTGCGGACGAAGGCCTGCGCGCCGCCGTCGTCCGTCCCTTGCCCGGCCACAAGGCACCCAGGAACAGGATGCCGAAGGTGGCGGCAAGGGCACCGGCAGCGCCGATGAAGTAGTTGTCGGGGTCGCGGGTGGGGAGCGGGGTGCCCAGGAAGGACGACTGGCCGTCGAACGCCAATTCCCAGGTGCTGAGGAACGCCAGCGAAAAGCCGAGGGCCAGGGCGGTCCCGGCACCTGCGGCCAGCAGGGCAAAGCGCCGCCGCCGGAGCAGGATCTCGGCCAGCGCGGCAAGGTAGGCCAGCGCCAGGACAC
>Ga0308158_10004223_pt1 | contig 12220 bp, 10 predicted proteins | sample PhyBR2_FD_201038 | JGI IMG/M metagenome (GOLD analysis project Ga0308158, IMG submission 201038) | Phyllosphere microbial communities from UC Gill Tract Community Farm, Albany, California, United States - DLSLB.R2 | ecosystem: Host-associated > Plants > Phyllosphere > Unclassified | place: USA...
CCCCTATCGATACGCACGCACGACACATAGTCGCAGGATTTGAAGATCGGCTGAAACGCCGCGGTAAACAGCATCTTCACTCGTCCTTCCACCGGGTTAAGGCCGCTGCCATCGGCCCGTTGAACGCACCGTGAAGCGGCGCGAACAGTTTTGGGTCGACCGTCGTTCGCGCGAAGCTGGCCTGCACCACCGCAGTCGGGCTCGCTGCCTGGCGGGCGGCGATCCCGACGATCAGGACCGCAAGGTCACCCGGAAGTACGGTGACCTCTGCGTCGCGATCGAAACGGGGAAAACTCAGGTCCAACGGGATACTCGCGCTTACTCTTGGGATGCCCGGTTTAGCGCGAGGGGGTGAAGGGACCGTAAAACTCGACAAAAAAGTTCGTGGACTTGTTGCCTTTTTGCAATCGTCGGTCGCGTTTTTCCGTCAACTCGTCCTGATATACGTTAACCGCCGCATCTTTTTGCAACCGCACGCCGTCGCGCTTATGTGGTGACCATGGATCAGACCGATTTTCAGCTCGGGCCCCCTGCCGGTGCAGGCGCGGCCGGAAAGCGCATCGTCGTGGCGATGTCCGGCGGCGTCGACAGCTCGGTCGTCGCCGCGCTTGCGCACGCTACCGGCGCCGAGACGATCGGCGTGACGTTGCAGCTCTACGACCACGGCGAGGCGGTCGGCCGTGCAGGCTCGTGCTGCGCCGGTCGCGACATCCGCGATGCCCGCGCGGTGTGCGACCGACTCGGTATCGCGCATTACGTGTTCGATCACGAGACCAGCTTCCGCGAGCAGGTGGTCGACAAGTTCGCCGACGAATATCTCGCCGGGCGTACGCCGATCCCGTGCGTCCAGTGCAACATGGGGCCGAAGTTCACCGACCTGCTGAAGCTCGCGCGCGATCTCGGTGCGGATTGCCTCGCCACCGGGCATTATGTCCGGCGAGTCGAAGGCGCGCACGGGGCTGAGTTGCACCGGGGGGCGGACCCGGCACGCGACCAGAGCTATTTCCTGTTCGCGACCACGCAGAGCCAGCTCGACTATCTGCGCTTTCCGTTGGGTGGCCTGCCAAAGGCCCGCGTCCGCGAGATCGCGGCGGAACTCGGGCTCGGCGTCGCCGCCAAGCCGGACAGCCAGGATATCTGCTTCGTCCCCGATGGCGATTATGCGGGGCTGGTGAAGAAGCTGCGGCCCGAGGCTGCGGAGACGGCGGGCGATATCGTCGATCTCGGCGGGGCGAAGCTCGGCGAGCATCGCGGCCTGATCCACTTCACGGTGGGACAGCGTCGCGGGCTGGAGATCGGGGGCAGTCCCGAGCCGCTCTATGTCGTCCGCGTCGAACCCGCCACGAAGCGAGTCGTCGTCGGCCCCCGTCGCGCACTCGCGGTCGAGGCGGCGCGGATGACCGACATCAACTGGCTCGGCGGCGACTTCACCGGACCGCTGACCGCCAAGGTCCGGTCGATGGCCAAGCCCGTCCCCGCCCGCCTGATCGGCGACCGCGTGGTGTTCGACGCACCCGAATACGGCGTCGCGCCAGGGCAGGCGGCGGTACTCTATGCAGGCGAGCGCGTGCTCGGCGGCGGCTGGATCGCGGACACCGAGGCGGCACTGGTCGCCGCCTGACGCGTGCCCTTTGCGGGCTTGGTGCGTTGAGGCGGCATGGATATCGAAACCTTGCGCCGCCAGATGGAAGCCGCCGCCGCCGCGATGGACTTCGAAACCGCGAGCCGGCTGCGCGATGAGATCAGTGTACTGCGCGGTGGCGGCGAGGTCGCGGACACGGCTGGGCTGACCCGCCAACAGCCGGGCGCGATGGGCCTCGGCACCAGCCAGCAGCGCATGACGCCGCCCCCGGGCTGGGTGAAACCGAAGAAGCCCGACCCGATGACCAAGGGGCGCAAGCGGTAGGGAACGGAAAGGGAAGAGGTAGAAGTCCCCACCCCCACCACATCGCCATCCCAGCCCCGTCATCCCTCAACCCCGTCATCCCCACCCCGTCATCCCAGCGAAAGCTGGGATATCAGCATGGGACTCCCGTCATCTGCCCCGTGGGAGACCCCGGCTTTCGCTGGGGTGACGGATGGAAGCGGGTGACGGATGAAGGCGGGTGACAGCTCCCGCGGATGAGCTAGGCAATAGGCACCGTTACGGAAGCAGGAAAGTCCCCTCGATAGTCGTCACACACGATCCACCAAGCACCACCCGATCCCCCGCCAACCGGCACGTCAGCTTCCCGCCCCGCGCACTCGCCTGATACGCGGTAAAGCTGTCGCCCAGCATAGGCGCCCAATACGGCACCATCACCGCGTGTGCCGAACCCGTCACCGGATCCTCGTCGATCGCGTAGTACGGCGTAAACACGCGGCTCACGATGTCGGTCGCCTCCCCCCGCGCAGCGACGATCGCGACGATCGGGAATTTCGCCAGCGCCGCGAAGTCCGGCTTCAAATCACGTACGATCGCCTCGTCGTCGACGATCACGAGCGCATAGCCCTTCTCGTGCCACAACGTCTCGACCGGCGACTCGATGTTCAGCGCCGCGACGATCTCAGGAATCGCCTTCGGACTCGGTCCCCACGCCGGCAACTCCAGCGTATACCCGCTATCCGCCCGAGCAACCTCCAACATCCCCGCCTGCCGCGTCCGGAACCGCACCCGGTCGAGCGCGGTATCCGACGACAACACGAAATGCCCGCTCGCCAGCGTCGCATGGCCGCACAGCGCGACCTCCGCGCCCGGCGTAAACCAGCGCAGGTCGAAATCCACGCCCTCGTCGTCGGAGGCTACGATGAACGCCGTCTCGCTCAGGTTGTTCTCCTGCGCGATGTCGAGCAGCACGGCATCGTCAAGCCAGGCCGACAGCGGCATCACCGCCGCCTGGTTGCCGCCAAACGGCGTGTCGGAAAACGCATCGATCTGCGCGAACGGTATTCTCATGTTTGGAGCCCCTCAGACGCGCGTGCAGAACCCGAACGGATCAGACGCGTTTGCCGAACCAATGCGGCGTCACGTCCGCCTCGACCAGCGGATTGTCAGTGTCGACATGGCCCTCGGGATCGAGGTGGATCAGCACCTCGACCTTGGGGAACGCGGTGCGCAAGTTTCGCTCGACCGCCTCGACGATGTCATGCGCGTTGGCGACCGTCAGGTCGCGCGCGACCTCCATGTGGAACTGCGCGAAGTCGTGGCTGCCGGAACGGCGCGTGCGGAAATCGTGAATGCCGCGAATGCCGGGCTGGCGCGCGGCGACATCGAGGAACTGCGACCGCAGATCCTCGGGCCACTCCTTATCCATCAACTGGTCGATCGCGTTCGACGACGCCTGGAACGCGCCCCAGGCGAGCCACAGCGCGATGACGATGCCGAAGATCGGATCCGCGCCGCTCCACCCGACATATTGATCGAGCACCAGTGCGACGATGACAGATCCGTTGAGCAGCACGTCGGACTGGTAATGGACGTTGTCCGCGAGAATCGCGACCGAGCCGGTCTGGCGGATGATGCGGCGCTGATACGCGAGTAGGAACACCGTCGCGACGATCGCGATCACCGACACGCCGATGCCGAAATCGGCGCCGGTGGTAGGCTGCGGATCGCCGAACGCCAGGATCGCGCGCCATGCGATGCCGACCGCCGACGCGGTGATCAGCATGACCTGGAACAGCGCGGCGAGCGCCTCCGCCTTGCCGTGGCCGAACCGATGATCGTGATCCGCCGGCGTCGCCGCGAGCCGCACGCCGTACAGCGTGACCAGCGACGCGAGCAGGTCGAGCGCGGTGTCGGCGAGCGACCCGAGCATCGCCACCGAACCCGTCGACCAGGCGGCAAAGCCCTTCAGCAACAGCAGGAAACACGCCATCGCGACGCTGGCGAGCGCCGCGCGAGTTGCAAGCGGGATGATCCGGCGACGTTCGTCCTGGGTCATGGGAACAGCAATCCTTCGCTCCAGGCGCCGTCCTGACGCGTAAACAGCCGGCGTTCGTGCAACCGATGCGCACGGTCCTGCCAGAACTCGATCCGCGTCGGCGTCACGCGGTAGCCACCCCAATGCGGTGGCCGCGGCACGTCCTGGCCCTCGAACTTCGCGGTCATTGCGGCAAAGCGCTGCTCGAAGGTGTCGCGACTGTCGAGCGGCCGCGACTGCTCGGACGCCCACGCACCCAACTGCGAATCACGGCCACGCGAGGCGAAATAAGCATCCGACTCATCGTCCGTCGCCCATGATACCGGACCCTCGATCCGGATCTGCCGGCGCAGCGACTTCCAGTGGAACAGCAGCGCACCCTGCGGATTGGCGGCCATCTCGCCCGCCTTGCGGCTTTCGCGGTTGGTGTAGATCACGAAGCCGTCGGGGCCGTGGCCTTTCAACAGCACCATGCGGACCGACGGGCGGCCCTCGGCATCCGCCGTCGCAAGCGCGACCGCGTTCGGGTCGTTCGGCTCGGACTGCTTGGCCTCGGCGTACCAGCTATCGAACAGCGTGAAGGGATCGTCTGACATGCCGCGCGCCTTAGCGGGATTTGGCGCGGAACGAAACTTGGGAACGACTCTACCGTGCCGATGATTGACCCAGGTAATCGAATCGTTTCCGCAACGAAGGGACGCCAAGTGGCAGCACGCGCATATTGGCAGGGGCAGATCCGGCTGGCCCTCGTCTCGATCCCGGTCGAGATCTATTCCGCGACCAAATCCGGCGCCGCGGTGTCGTTCAAGCAGATCCACGAACCCTCCGGCCAGCCGATCCATTACGACAAGGTCGTCACGGGCGTGGGGCCCGTCGATGCCGACGAGATCATGAAGGGCTATGAGGTCTCGAAGGGCGAATACGTGCTGCTCGAGCAGGACGAGATCGATGCGGTGAAGCTGGAATCGAAGAAGACGCTGGAGCTGACGCAGTTCGTCGACGCGAGCGAGATCGACGTGCTCTATTACGAAAAGCCGTATTTCGTGGTGCCAGCGGACGATCTTGCGGAGGAGGCGTTCATCGTACTGCGCGAGGCGTTGAAGCGGACCAAGAAGGTAGGGCTGGGGCAGCTCGCGATGCGCGGGCGCGAATATGTCGTGAGCCTCAAGCCGTGCGGGCGCGGCATGGTGCTGGAGACGCTCCGCTATGCCGACGAGGTGCACAAGGCGCAGGGGTATTTCCGCGATATTCCCGATGACAAACCGTCCGAGGAATTGCTGGAACTGGCCGAGGCGCTGATCGGGAAGCGCAGCGCAGACTTCCACCCGCAGGAGTTCCACGATCGCTATGTTGACGCGCTGAAGGACCTGATCGAACGCAAGCGCAAGTCGAACGGGAAGAAGATCATTGAGGACAAGGATACCGGCGGGAAGACCGGGTCGAACGTGGTCGATCTGATGGCGGCGTTGAAGAAGTCGATGGAGAAGAGCGGGGGGAGTGCGGAGAAGGCGCCGGCGAGGAAAGCCCCCGCCAAGCGCGCACCGGCAAAGACGGCGGCCAAAGCGCCAGCCAAGAAACGTGCATAGCGCCCCCGCCCCCCTCACCGTCATTCCAGCGAAAGCTGGTATATCCCGGTTGGCGAGGTCGCCCTTGCCGCACCAGATCCCAGCTTTCGCTGGGATGACGTATATTTGGGCCCCCTCCCCCGTCATCCCAGCGAAAGATGGGATCTCCCCCTTGCAAACCATCCCCCTGCCGCGCGAGGTCCCGGCTTTCGCCGGGATGACGAAGACGGGACGCTATTGATGGCCACGCCCCCAGATCCCCTAGCCCTCTACAATTCGAAGCGGAACTTCACCAAAACCGCCGAACCCGCGGGTACGCTGGCCCCCGGCAACGGCAACAGCTTCATGGTCCAGAAGCACGACGCCACCCGCCTCCACTGGGATTTCCGCCTCGAAATCGACGGCGTCCTGAAAAGCTGGGCAGTCACCCGCGGCCCCAGCCTCGACCCCAACGAAAAGCGCCTCGCCGTCCGCACCGAGGATCACCCGCTGAGCTACGCCACCTTCGAAGGCACGATCCCCGCGGGCGAATATGGCGGCGGCACGGTGATGCTATGGGACCGCGGCACATGGTCCCCGATCAAGGGCAAGTCGGCTAAGGATCTCGACAAGGGCCACCTCCACTTCGTCCTCGATGGCGAACGGATGAAGGGCGAATGGCTGCTGATCCGCCTGAAGCCGCGCGCGAAGGAGAAGCGTGAGAACTGGCTCCTGCGGAAAATCGACGACGCTGCGGCGGGCGGTACCGACACGCTGGTGGAGGAAGCGCTGACCAGCGTTTCGACGGGTCGGACGATGATCGAGATCGAAGAGGATAAAAAGCCGGCACGCCCCCCCAGCCCGTCATCCCAGCGAAAGCTGGGATCTCAAGCGGCAAACACGGGACAGGAGCCACACGAGACCCCAGCTTCCGCTGGGGTGACGAAGCGCGGGCGGGGTGCAAGCGCCAAGCTTCCCGACTTTCACGACCTGCAACTCTGCACCCTAGTCGACGCCGTCCCTACCGGCTCCGCCTGGCTGCACGAAGTAAAATACGACGGCTACCGCGCACTGATCGCCGTCGCGAACGGCAAGGCCAAGGTCTTCACCCGCACCGGCCTCGACTGGACCGACAAGTTCGCCGCGATCGCCGCCGCCGCCACCAAGCTGCCCGTAAAATCCGCGCTGATCGACGGCGAGATCGTCGCCTTCAAGGACGGCCACCCCGATTTCTCGACCCTGAAGGACGCGATCTCCGCCGGCGGCGACATGACATTATTCGCGTTTGACCTACTCGAACTCGACGGCGAAGACCTCACCGGCCTCTCGAACCTCGACCGCAAGGCGCGCCTCCAACCGCTGATACCCAATGACGAAGACCGCCTCCGCTACTCCGACCACGTCATCGGCGCAGGCGAGCAACTGTTCGAGACGATGTGCAGCGAAGGCCTCGAAGGCATCGTCTCGAAACGCGCCGACGCGCCCTATGCCGGCAAGCGGACCAAGGCGTGGCTCAAGGTCAAATGCACGCACCGCCAGGAATTCGTGATCGTCGGCTGGCTCCCATCCGACAAGAAGCGCGGGTTCAAGTCGCTGTTGCTCGGCGTCCGCGAGGGCAAAGGGTATCGCTATGCGGGAAAGGTCGGCACCGGGTTCGACCAAGCGCTGATGGACGACATCCGCGACAAGCTCGACGCACTCGATCGCAAGACGCCGACGGTCGAGGCGCCCAAGGCCGCGGTCCGCGGCGCGAAATGGGTGACGCCGAAACTGGTCGCAGAGGTCGCCTTCGCAGAGGTCACCCCCGACGGCGTGCTCCGCCATTCGAGCTTCATCGGCCTGCGCGAGGACAAGGCGGCGAAGGATGTCGTCGCTGAAACCCCCGCCCCGCTGCCGGACATGGCCGAGAGTGTCGCACCGGAAACCAGCATAAAGGTCAGCAGCCGCGACCGCGTGATCTTCGACAAGTCGGACGTCACCAAGGGCGATCTCGCCGATTATTACGTCGCGGTCTCGGGCATCATGCTGCCATTCGCCGCGAACCGCCCGATCAGCCTCGTCCGCTGCCCACAAGGCCGATCCCGCGCGTGCTTCTTCCAGAAACACGACGCGGGGAGCTTCGGCGACGCGGTGCACCAGGTACCGATCCGCGAAAAGGACGGCTCGACCGAAGACTATCTCTATGTCGACGACGCGGACGGCCTTGTTGCCTGCGTGCAGATGGGGACGATCGAGTTCCACGGCTGGGGATCGTCGAACGCGACGCTGGAGAAGCCGGATCGCCTCGTGTTCGATCTCGATCCCGACGAGGGCCTCGACTTCGGCGACACGAAAAAGGCGGCGGAGCATCTGAAGAACCAGTTGGCCGAACTGGGGCTGGTCAGCTTTCCGATGCTGTCGGGGGGCAAGGGTGTGCACGTCGTCGTCCCGCTGACCCCCGAGGCGGAATGGCCGGCGGTAAAGGACTTCGCCGACCGCTTCGCGCGGGCGATGGCGGGGGCAGAGCCGGAGCGCTTCGTCGCGACGATGGCGAAGGCCAAGCGAAAAGGGCGAATCTTCATCGACTGGCTCCGCAACCAGCGCGGCGCGACCGCGGTAATGCCGTATTCGGCGCGGGCGAGAGCAGGGGCGCCGGTGGCGGCACCGGTGTCGTGGACCGAGCTACGCGATATCGAGACTGCCGCGCGGTGGGGTGTGAAGGATGGGGCGGAACTGATCGAGCGCGCTGGTTCGCGGGCGCTTGAGGGCTGGGGTGTGGCGGATCAGGTGCTGCCGGATTTGTGAGCCCCCCCTCCCCAGTCACCACCCCGGCGAAGGCCGGGGCCCAATTGGAAAGGTTGAGGTAACGGAGCAATGACTCCCGTTACCGACGTCCCAATAGGGCCCCGGCCTTCGCCGGGGAGATTGAGCGCGTGGGAAGCCTTTCACTTTTACCCAGCTCGGCCCAACCCAGCCGCTACCGCTACCCCTCCCGCTCCCCCGTCATCCCAGCGAAAGCTGGGAACTTAATGGGGCGAGCGTCACGTCCGCCAAGCGGAATATCCCAGCTTCCGCTGGGATGACGGGTGTGGCGGGGGATGAGGCAGATACGGCCGGCAAGACAGCGAAGCGCACCCGATTCCACGCTTTTATGTTGCACCGCCGCGTCGAAAGGTGAAACACCGCCGCCTGTATTCGGGGGCTTGAGGCATTGGACACGGCGGACACGGCGACGCAAACCGCGCCCCTTTTCGACGCAATGATCCACGCCGGGCGCTGGATCGCCGACTATTGCGCGCGCAGCACCAGTGCCGACGTGCTCTGCGAAGACGCCGACCCCGCCTGGGCCGCGATGTTCGCCGAGCTCGCGACAGTCGCCTCCGACGACCTCGGCCACATCCGCGAACGCGTCCAGCGCCACGCGGTCGACATCGGCACCGGCTTCCGGATCGCCGACGAACCCGACGAGCGCCCCTGGCCCGTCTCGCCCGTCCCGCTGCTGATCGAGGCCGGCGAATGGGCGGGGATCGCGCGCGGCGTGATCCAGCGCGCGACGCTGATGGAGACGGTGATCGCCGACCTCTACGGCGAGGGAAAGCTGGTCGACGACGGCCACATCCCTGCCGCGCTCGTCACCGGCAGCCCGTTCTTCCTGCGGCCGATGGTCGGGCTCGACCCACCCGGCGGCCGCCACCTCGATTTCATCGCGATCGACCTCGGCCGCGGACCGACCGGCGAATGGCGCGTTCTCGCCGATCACCTGCGCGCACCCGCCGGCGCCGGCTATGCGCTCGAGAACCGCATTGCGGTCAGCCGTACGCTCGGCGGGTTGCAGGATAGGCTCAACGTTCAGCGCCACGCGCCGTTCTTCGCCGCCTTCCGCGCCGGGATCGCGGCGATGTGCAAGCGGACCGACCCGCGGATCGGCCTGCTCACGCCGGGCCGGTTCAACCCGAGCTATCCGGAGCAAGCGCATCTCGCGCGCTATCTCGGGCTGTTGCTGGTCGAGGGCGCCGATCTCGCCGCGCTCGAGGACAAGGTCTATGTCCGCACGATCGGCGGGCTCAAGCGGATCGATGCGTTGTGGCGGCGGGTCGACCCGCGGCTGCTCGACCCGCTGGCGTTCGACACGCATTCGCAGATCGGCGTGCCCGGGCTGATCGACGCGTACGCGGCCGGCAACGTCGTGCTGTCGAATGCGCCGGGCTCGGCCGTGCTGGAGGCGCCGGCGTTCTCCGCGTTCCTGCCGCAGTTGGCGAAATCGCTGCTCGGCGAGGACCTGATCCTCCCCAACATCGCGACATGGTGGTGCGGGCAGGACGGCGCGCGGGCGCAGGTCGAAGCCAATTTCGACCGGCTGCTGATCGGGCCCGCGTTCCACGCACGCCCGCTCGGCATGACCGGCGGCCCGACCACCGGCGCCGACATCACCGGCGAAGACCGGACGCGCCTGCTCGCCGACATGGCGAACAGGCCGCAGGATTATGTCGGGCAGGAGCTGGTCCAACTCTCGACGATGCCGGTCGTCGTCGGCGATGCGCTGGTCCCGCGGCCCTTCACGCTGCGCGTGTTCGCGGCGCGTAACGGCGACGGCGAATGGACCGTCCTCCCCGGCGGATTCGCGCGGATCGGCGAGCATCCCGACGCGCGGGCGGCGGTGATGGGCGAAGGGATCTGGTCCGCCGACGTCTGTATCTATGGTGCCGAGCCGGTCGCGTCCGTGTCGTTGCTGACCGCCGCGGACTCGCTCCAGGTGCGACGCAATCCGGGGACGTTGCCGAGCCGGGTGGCGGACAATTTCTACTGGCTCGGGCGCTATCTGGAGCGAGGCGAGGCTCTGCTCGGCGCGATCAGGGTGATGCTCGGCAACTCGATCGACGTCGACGGGGGTGCTGTCCTGTCGCCGATTACGGTCGGCAAGCTGGTCGGGCTGATCGTCGGTGCGGGCAGCGCGCCGCACCCGCCATCGCTGCGCCGCGCCGACCTGACCGCGCTCGCGCGGACCGCGATGGAGGACGAGCGCTGGCAGTCGATCCTGACGCTTAACCGCCACGCGCGGGAGATCGGCGAAGGCTCGCGCGATCGGTTGTCGGCGGACATGGTGCGGTTGCTCGAGGCGCCCTTCCCTACGCATCGCGGGATGCTGGAGAGAGCCGGGTCGTTGCAACGGCGGTATGCTGCAATCGCGGGGCTATCGGCCGAGCATATGGGGCGGACGGCGGCGTGGCGGTTCCACGATCTCGGCCGGCGGATCGAGCGGGCGATGGCGATGGCGCGCGCGATCCGGTTGTTCGGGATGCCGGGCGCGTCGCCGGACGATTTGTCGGTGCTGCTCGACCTTGCCGACAGTCAGATCAGTTATCGCCAGCGCTATCCGACCGGGATCGCGCGAGTGCCGGTGATGGACCTGGTGGCGCTCGATCCGGGCAATCCACGGTCGTTGGCGTTTTCGGCGGAGCGGATTGCGGCGCGGTTGGCGGAGTTGCCGGTACTGAGCGACGACGAGATGGCGGAGCCGCAACAGGCGCAGGCGACCGGATTACAGGCGATCGTGATGACCGCGACGGCGGCTGAGCTGAATGCGGAGACGCTAGGGGATATCGAGCGGCGTCTCGGCGCGGTGTCGGATGCGCTGGCGCGGCGGTATTTCCTGCAGGGGGCCGAACCCTTGCGGACGAGTGGGCTGACGTTGGCGTGAGGGGCATGAGCGTGCAAATCCTCCCCGGTACGGGGAGGGGGACCATGCAGCGCATGGTGGAGGGGGCTGTCCACCAGCGTATCCTCCGTGGCGCCCCCCCTCCACCACCAGCAAGCGGCTGGCGGTCCCCCTCCCCGTGCCGGGGAGGATTTTTATGATCTACGATATCCGCCACGTCACGACGTTCGATTACGGCGCGAGCGTCAAGTTCGCGCGGTGCAATCTGCGGTTGAAGCCGATCGACTGGCCCGGGCAGCACCTGGATTCCTACGCGCTGTCGGTGCACCCGGCGGGGCGGACCAGTGCCGCGCGCGCCGAGGCAGGACTCGCCAACGTGACCCGGCTGGTGGTCGACAGCCCGGTGCGCCATCTGACGATCGAGAGCCGGTCGCGGATGACGGTAGATCGGCTCGTGCCGGTGCCCGACGCCAGCGATCCGACGCTCGCAGAGATCGCGGCGATGGCGCGGGCCAGCACCGATCTGTCTGCGGCTAGCCCTGCGAATTATATCTATCCTTCGCCGCTGATCCCGCTCGACCAGGCGATCGCCGACTATTGCGCGGTCGATCTCGATCCTTCGCGCGGCGCACTGGAGGCCGGCATCGCGCTAGCGCGGCGAATCCAGCAGGAGTTCGAGTTCGACGCCGACGCGACGCTGGTCGATACCCCGCCGCACGAGGCGTTCCTACAACGCAAGGGCGTCTGCCAGGATTTCGCGCAGATCATGATCACCGGCCTGCGCGCAGCGGGACTGCCGGCGGCCTATGCGTCTGGGTATATCCGGACGATCCCTCCCGAGGGTCAGCCGCGGCTGGTCGGGGCGGATGCGACGCATGCGTGGGTGCTGCTGTGGTGCGGGCCGGTGCGTGGCTGGGTCGGGGTCGATCCGACCAACGGGATCTGGATGGCGAGCGATCACATCGTGATGGCGGTCGGGCGGGACTATGCCGAGATCGCGCCGGTGGATGGGGTTGTGCTCGGGTCGGGCGCGCAGAACATGGACGTCAGCGTCGATGTTGCGCCGTTGGAGTCCGCATAAGAGCGATGCGATCCTCCCCTGCAAGGGGAGGTGGCTGGCACTTGCCAGACGGAGGGGT
>Ga0308158_10004225_pt1 | contig 12215 bp, 12 predicted proteins | sample PhyBR2_FD_201038 | JGI IMG/M metagenome (GOLD analysis project Ga0308158, IMG submission 201038) | Phyllosphere microbial communities from UC Gill Tract Community Farm, Albany, California, United States - DLSLB.R2 | ecosystem: Host-associated > Plants > Phyllosphere > Unclassified | place: USA...
AAAACTTATTTACAACTAATTTAGTAGTCCGTAGGGGAATCGAACCCCTGTTACCAGGATGAAAACCTGGCGTCCTAACCCCTAGACGAACGGACCGTTAATTTTAAAAGGATCAACATAACCTTTAGTAGTCCGTAGGGGAATCGAACCCCTGTTACCAGGATGAAAACCTGGCGTCCTAACCCCTAGACGAACGGACCTTTTTGTAAGCGGTTGCAAAATTACCATTTTTTTCTAAACACACAAGAATTATTTTGTTTTTCTTTAGTGTTGTTTTAAAACAGAAGTCATTGCTGCTTTGCGAGTGCAAATATCTGCAAAATATTTGAATTTGCAAATGAAATTTTTATCCGCATTGCAGTTTTATGAAGCCCGAACTCATTTTCAGTTGTTTAAAACATAAAAAAGAGCCTTTAATGGCTCTTTTTAACATTTATATTTAATCCAGACGTTCAATTTTAGCGCCGATAGCCCTTAAGCGTTCGTCTATGTTTTCATATCCGCGGTCAATCTGATCGATGTTCTGGATAATACTGGTTCCCTTCGCAGATAAAGCCGCAATAAGCAGCGAGATTCCTGCACGTATATCAGGGGATGACATTTTGGTAGCTTTGAGCTGTGACTTGAAGTCGTGACCGATGATAACGGCTCTGTGCGGGTCGCATAAAATGATTTTGGCTCCCATGTCGATAAGCTTATCGACAAAGAACAGCCTCGATTCGAACATTTTCTGGTGTATGAGGACTTCTCCTTTGGCCTGGGCGGCTACTACGAGGAAGATACTCAGTAAATCCGGGGTGAGTCCCGGCCATGGGGCATCGGCTATCGTTAAGATAGACCCGTCTATATCGTTTTTAATCTCGTACCCGGCGGTATGCGCAGGAATGAAAATATCGTCTCCGACCTTTTTTACGGTGATGCCGAGTTTTCTGAAAGCGGTTGGAATAACCCCGAGGTTTTCCCAGCTTACATTTTTAATGGTTACTTCGCTCCGCGTCATGGCAGCGAGCCCTATCCATGAACCGATTTCGATCATATCCGGTAAAATACGGTGTGTGCAGCCGTGAAGTTCCTTAACGCCTTCAATAGTTAAAAGGTTGGATCCTATACCTGTTATCCGGGCTCCCATAGAATTCAGCATCTTGCACAGTTGCTGAAGGTATGGTTCACATGCCGCATTGTAAATGGTAGTGGTTCCTTCGGCAAGCACTGCGGCCATTACGATGTTGGCGGTTCCTGTTACGGAAGCTTCATCGAGCAGCATATAGGTTCCCTTTAAACCCTGTGGCGCCTCGACCCCGTAAAAATATTCTTCACGGTTGTAACGGAATTGTGCCCCGAGGTTGATGAACCCCTCAAAATGCGTATCTAAACGACGGCGGCCTATTTTATCACCACCGGGTTTCGGAATGTATCCTTTGCCGAAACGGGCAAGTAAGGGGCCTACAATCATGATGGAACCACGCAGTGATTTTCCTTCTTCGCGAAACTGCTCGGATTCGAGGTAACCTAAATTGAGTTCGTTTGATTCGAAAGTATAGGTATTGCGATCGGTTTTTTCAATTTTTACACCTAAATTTCCCAACAGGCAAATTAATTTGTTGACATCGATAATGTCGGGAATATTGGAGATTGTAACTTTTTCATCGGTTAACAGAACCGCGCATAAAATCTGGAGCGCTTCGTTCTTTGCTCCCTGTGGTTGAATTTCCCCTTTTAACGGATGGCCGCCTTCTATTTTAAAAGTTCCCATTAATTTGTGTTTCGATTTGTGTTTTTAGGTGAATTGTTTCCGGTGTTCGTTTTTTTAACGAACCTGTTCCCGGTGTTATTATTGTTGTTCTGCTTGTTCTGGTTATTCCGCTGTGCACTGTTATTGTTCTGGTTGTTGCCGCGGTTTTGAAACGGTGTATTCCTGTTGCCGGAATTCGGGGTATTGGTGTTGCGGTTCTGAAACTGGTTGTTCCGTACGTTGGAAAGGTTCACGGCAGCATTACCTTCGGTATTTTCATTTAAAAGGTCGATCTTTCCGTGGGAAAGTTCTTTCAGATGCTCAAAAATAATACGGTCTTCTATGGATTCGTTATTCCAGTTCACATAACTTTTCTTCATATGGTTGGCGATGACCATAATAAGGGCTTCTTTTCGTTCGCTTTCCTCCCACGTAACCACTTCGTTGATCATTTCAACGATGTTGGAACCGTAAAACCGGTATTTATGGTTGTTTACGGGATAATCAATCAGTTTGGGTTCGTTAAAGTTTGTAACCGCTTTGGGTTTCTCATACGGAGAGTCCACATCCAGTTCAAAACGGGACATTTTAAACAACTGATCCCATAGTTTGTGCTGAAAATCAAGTACGTCCCGCAGGTGTGGATTAATGGTTCCCATAATGTCAATCACGGCGCGGGCGGCCCTGTTGCGCTCGTCACGGTCTTCAATCAATACGACCTGGTCGATAAGTTTTTGCAGATGACGGCCGTATTCGGGAAGTACAAGGTCGCGGCGGTCGGTATTGTATTCCAGCTGGTTTATGGCAATTTTAGGATTAAATTTCATATGATATGCTATAAGGAAATAATTCCTTCAATAGTAGAAACTTCCTTGTATTTTTCAATAATAGCATCCGCGCTGTGCATGATTACGTTTATTGAAACACTGATATAGTTTCCGTTTTTGGATTTATTTGTTTTAATAACTGCCCCCATATTATTGAAGGCTTTTTCAACCATGGCAATTTTTGCTTCGTCAGCAGGTACGATGAATTTGTATAAATACTCCGTGGGCCATTTCTCGGTGGTGCTTTCAAGTTCACCTTTTAAACGTATGTAGAATTCTTCTGTCTTCTGATCCATATAAATAAAAATTAGTACAAATATACATTAGATTAAGGTAAATATACGAATAAACGTTGTTAAATGAACGATGAGTTTACCCGGAATGTTTAAATTTGCATTTTGAATTTTGCAAGTGGAAAACAAAATTATTTTATTCATCGGTGGTCCCGGATCGGGAAAGACTTCGGTTATTGAAGCACTGGCCGACAAAGGATATGTCTGCTATCCCGAAGTATCGCGGCAGGTTACCCTTGAGGCCCAGAAAGCCGGAATTGACCAGCTGTTTTTAAAAGAACCCCTTTTGTTCAGCGAAATGTTGCTCAAAGGGCGCATCGAGCAGTTTGAAAATGCGCTGAAAGAAGAAACTCCCTGTGTTTTTATCGACCGCGGTATCCCGGATGTATTGGCCTATATGCACTACATTGGTGATCCTTATCCTTCGTTTTTTGATGAAGCCTGCAGAAATTATACCTATAATAAAATTTTCCTGCTTCCGCCGTGGGAAGAAATCTATGTGAGCGATAACGAGCGCTATGAAAATTTTGAACAGGCCCGGCTTATTCATAACCACCTCGTGGAAACCTACGAAAAATACGGTTATGAGCTATGCGAAGTTCCAAAGGCAGATTTGGAAACGCGCATTGCATTTGTTTTGAATAATTTGTAGATTTTATTTAAATTAGTACAAAAAAGCAAGGTTTTGTTTGAGGCTTTACATATTTTAAAAAAATATTGGGGTTATGAAGCTTTTCGCCCTTCTCAGGAGCACATTATAGAGTCGGTGCTGCAGGGTAACGATACACTGGCATTACTTCCGACGGGAGGAGGAAAAAGCGTCTGCTTCCAGATTCCGGCCCTGCTTACCGAAGGTATCTGCCTTGTTATTTCTCCACTCATAGCCCTGATGGAAGATCAGGTAAACCAGCTCAAAGAACGCAATATAAAAGCACTTTCAGTTTCGGGAAACCTGTCTGCGGAAGAGGTTTCCGATTTGCTTGATAATGCGCTGTACGGCGGTTACAAATTTTTGTATATCGCACCCGAAAGACTTAAGAATGAATGGGTACTCAGCAGGATACTCCAGCTAAAAATAAGTTTGATAGCGCTTGATGAAGCACATTGTATTTCGCAATGGGGACATGACTTCAGGCCTGCCTATCTTGATGTGGGGCGTTTAAAGGAATGGCTGCCCGATGTTCCGTTCATCGCCCTTACCGCTTCGGCCAATAAAAGGGTAGAGGAGGACATCATCAAAATTGCCCGTCTGAACGAGCCCAGCATATTCAAAAAATCCTTTTTGCGCAATGAACTCAGTTACGGTGTATACCTGCAGGAAAATACCGAAGAGCTAATGGTACAGATTCTGAGAAAAACACCTTCACCGGCTGTGGTTTATGTAAAAAGCCGCAAAGCAACGGTAGAAGTTGCAGAGAATCTGAAATCGTACGGGATTTCGGCCGATTTTTTCCATGGCGGACTTGATTTTAAAGCCAAAAAACAAAAGTTAAATGCCTGGCTCAACGAAGAGGTACCCGTGATGGTTGCTACAAATGCTTTCGGAATGGGAATTGACAAGCCCAACGTGCGCAATGTCATCCATCTGCATATACCCGACAACCTTGAGAGTTATTACCAGGAAGCCGGACGCGCAGGACGCGACGGGGAAAGGGCTTTTGCCACATTGTTGCTGAATACGCACAATCTTAACGAAGCCCGCAGGTTTCACGAACTCAACAGGCTCGAAATCGATTTTGTGAAACTGGTTTACAAACGCTTTGTAAATCATTTTCAGATCGCTTACGGGGAAGGATTCAGCGAAATCATCCGCTTCAACCTTAAGGATTTTTGCCGGAAGTACAATTTACCCGTGAGCAAAACCTTCCAGGCATTTGAGTTTTTAGACCGGCAGTCCGTTCTGTCGCTTGAGCAGTCATTTACCTATAAAAGCTATATACATTTTCTGTTAAGTTCCGAAGCAGCGATTGCTTATTTTGCGGATCATTTGCTCGAAGAAATTGTTTTTCTGAGCATACTGCACCATTACAGGGGCATCCATGAGGCAGAAACGGCTATCGATACCGAAGTTCTGGCTAAAAATACGCGTATACCCGAATCAAAGATTCTGGAAATGATTGAAAGCTGGGTTTTAAAGGGGTTCTGTACCTTTTCCCGGGCACCGAACGATACGCATATTGTACTGCACGAAATACGCGAAGACGATATTACCATTAACCGTGTGGCAAAACAACTGGTACAGTATAACATCGTTAAGGAACAGCAGTTCAAAGCCATGATGCATTACGTAACCAACACCACGGTATGTAAGAACCAGATTCTTTTGCAGTATTTTGATGAAGATTATACCGGAAACTGCGGAAGATGCTCTACCTGTGTAAAGAACAGGAATGAGCAGAATACCGGCCTGGTACAGGAAATAAAGGACGTGTTGAAAGAATACGGGCAAAATCATGTACTGGAACTTAGAGATCTGAAAATGATGTATACAGATAAAACAGCCTATTTGGCCCAGGCTTTGAAAGAATTGGTCGAGGAAAATGAATACCTTTACCGCAACGCTACATATATAAGATTATAATGGAAAAATTACGAATCGTTTTTATGGGAACACCGGATTTTGCGGTGGGCATTTTAGACGCAGTATATAAGAATAATTATGAAATAGCTGCTGTAATTACGGCACCTGATAAACCGGCAGGTCGCGGCCAGAAAATAAGTCAATCGGCTGTAAAGCTTTACGCATTGGAGAAAAACCTCAGGATTTTACAGCCAACCAATTTAAAATCAGAAGAGTTTCTAAATGAACTGAAGGCCCTGGATGCCAACCTGCAGATTGTTGTAGCGTTCAGAATGCTGCCAAAAGCCGTATGGGATATGCCTGAATTTGGAACCTTCAACCTGCATGCCTCACTTTTACCGGATTACCGGGGTGCAGCCCCCATTAACTGGGCTATTATCAACGGGGAGAAAAAAACAGGTGTTTCCACGTTCTTTATCGATGAAAAAATAGATACAGGTGCTGTAATTTTAAGGAAGGAAACGGAAATCGGTACAGATGAAACAGCGGGTGCGCTGCACGACCGTCTCATGGTTTTAGGAGCAGAAGCCGTTGTGGAAACGCTGGATTTGATTGCAAAGGGGAACGTAACCACTGTAATTCAGCCGGAAGAAGCCGGAAAAACGGCTTATAAGCTCAACCGGGAAAACTGTAAGGTCAGTTTTGAGGAGAAAAGTCAGGATGTTTACAACCACATAAGGGGGTTAAACCCTTATCCTTCGGCATATACTATTGTGAAAGACAGGACAAACGAATGGAACGTAAAGCTACATGATGTGAGTTATGTTGTTGAAAATCATTTGTTTAAACCCGGAAAATTCATTACCGACAAGAAAAACATCAGAATTGCCACTGCCGACGGTTTCATAGATGTTTTGACGTTACAGTTCCCGGGTAAGAAGAAAATGAAAGCTTCAGAATTACTAAACGGAATCCGTTTTTCGGAAGAAGCATTTTGTATTTAGGGATAAATGCCAAAAAAACATATGTTTTGTCAATATTTTTATGTAAAAAAACTTGTATAAATCAATTTAACTTTTAAATTTGTAAACGTTAAGATTAACTCAATAAAAAAATTATTATGAACAAAACACAATTAATCGACGCAATTGCAGAGGATGCAGGTATCACAAAAGCAGCTGCAAAAATGGCATTAGAATCATTTTTAAAAAATGTTGGTGACACTTTAACCAAAGGTGATAAAATCTCTTTAGTAGGTTTTGGATCATGGTCAATCTCTGAAAGAGCAGAAAGAGAAGGAAGAAATCCTCAAACGGGAAAATCCATTAAAATTGCTGCTAAAAAAGTAGTTAAGTTTAAAGCAGGTGCTGATCTGGACGGTGCGGTAAACACACCGGTTAAAGCTGCTGCTAAAAAGAAAAAATAATTTTCTTTACAAATATTGAAAACCACTTTTTTTAAAGTGGTTTTTTTTTTACATTTAAATAAAAAAGGTATGAAACAGCTAAAACCAGCTAAAGGAAAACTATTGATTTCGGATTCCTCGACTTTGATAGATTCAGTTTTTAGTAGAAGTGTTTTACTATTAGCTGAGCACAACGCCAAGGGAAGTGTAGGGTTCATCCTTAATAAGCCTTTGGACATTTCGGTACAGGACGTGGTTCCCGAGGCCAATACGAACTTCAGGATATACTGTGGCGGCCCTGTTGAACAGGACAATCTGTACTTTATCCACACCATTCCTTCCCTTATTCCGAACAGCATCGAAATAAAGGACGGTATTTTCTGGGGCGGTGATTATGAAGTCTTGTTCGAACTGATGAAGCAGAACAGAATTTCGCAGAAAGACATCCGTTTTTTCCTGGGATACAGCGGATGGGAAGAAAGCCAGTTGCAGGAAGAAATAGAAGAAAAGGCCTGGACCTGTATCGACAACCAGTTCGGAAATCACCTTCTGGAAAAAACTCCTTCCAAGTTATGGAAAGAGTTGATGATTGATCTTGGTGATGAGTTTATCATCTGGGCCAATGCTCCCGAAGATCCTGTTATGAATTAAGTCTTATCTGAGCGTTCAGTTTCATCAGTAAGCTATTGGCTGTAGTATCGGTATAGTGCTTTTTACGGTACTGTCCGACAGACCGGATGCCTTTGATAATGTTTGTAATAAACAGTTCATCGGCTTTCTGTAGTTCAAAGGGCGAAATTGAACGTTCTTCAAATTGAACCGATGTGTCCTTTTTAAGGATTTCAATAATTTTTTTGCGTGCAATCCCGTTGATACAACCGTCGCTGAGCGGAGGTGTAGCAATGGTTCCGTCTTTTACTACAAAGATATTCCCGTTAATGGCTTCTACAACATTTTTATCCTCGTTGATAAGCAGACAGTTTTCATAACTGTTTTCTTCCGCGAAGATGCTTGCCGTTACATTTATAAGCCGGTTTGTTGTTTTTAAGGTACTTAGCAGATGTTTTGAAACATGGAAGTCCTTAAACAGTTCTACTTCGTATTTTGATGCGGTATTTACATATACTGCCGAAGTGCTTTCCGCTGTAATTACAAAAGAAACCGTTCTGGCTTCCGGTAAATAGCGGCCTTCTCCGTTTCTGTATACTGTAAGCCGCACTCGGGCATTTGCAAGATTCAGGGCATTTGCCGTTTTCAGGATTTCAGCCTCGAGAAACTCAAGGGTGAAGTCCAAAGGTATTTCCATTCTGATAATGCGCATTGATGCCATTAATCTGAAATAATGGTCTTCAAAAAAAAGGACTTTTCCGTCGAGGACCTTCACAGTTTCAAAGACGGCATCGCCGTATAAAAAGCCTCTGTTCTGTTCAATATTTTCGTTTGACTGTGCAACCAGATTGCCGTTGAAGTTAATCATAAAAAAAGCTCTGAAAATTCAGAGCAAATATAAGGCTTTTTGCTTAAGCAGACCCCAATACTTTTTTCAGATCTGCTATTTGGTTGTCCCACAATTGTTTTTGATCTTTTATTTCATCATCTTCGGCGAAATCGGTAACCATTAGGATAACGTCTTTGGTCAGTTCATCAAGAACGATCTTAAGTTCAAAGAAATAGTCGGTTTCCGAATCGTCGTCTCCGAGCCAGCGGAACTTTACCTTTTCGTCGGTTTTTTTTGTTACGAGTTTTGCCTTTTCCTCACTGTCACCCCAAATAAACGTATAGTGTTCGCCCCTTGAGTTCACATCATCTGCAAACCATTCCGTAAGGCCGGAAGGAGTGGAGATATATTGATACAATAATTGCGGCGAAGCAGTTATCGGGTACTCTATATCAAATTTTGTTTTCATAGTTCTATTTTTTGGAAATATATAAAAAATAATAATATCAAAAAATTTTTTTGTTAAAATTAGCGGTAAATTTAAAGAGAATTTTTCCGGGAAAAAAAGCGCATAAAAATTAGGAAAATCCTTGTAAATAAAGAAAAGTGAGCTATATTTGCAGTCTTAAAATAAAGAACCAACGGCGAGGTAGCTCAGTTGGTTAGAGCGCAGGATTCATAACCCTGAGGTCACGGGTTCAACTCCCGTCTTCGCTACTAGACAGGAAAAGTGATTGTAACAATCGTTTTTCCTGTTTTTATTTTGTGGTAATCCATTGTTTATCTGGAAGATACGATGTGCAATAATGTTCATTCGAGCGGTTCGATAACTTTTTCCGTACTTCCTGTAAGATTACGGCCACATTTAGGGCAAATCAAGAAAACTCTTAGGGGCAGATTAATGTCAGATAAGATTTTAGTGTGGGTTCTTTTGGCTCTTTTATTTCCATCAAGAATCAGTTGTACTTTTTTGAATAGTGGTTCCGAAATCAAAGGTTCATGTTGCCCTTCAACTAAATGAGCAGGTTCATCTTTAAACTGTTCTATGAGTATCTTGCAATAATATAAATGGATTTCGGATAGCCACATGAAATGCACTTCGGCCTAATTTTTTAGGAGTAAGAGTATTCATTTGTTTTCGTACCTGGTCAGCAGTCTAAATACCTTTGGAAAGTTTATTGAAAGCCCATTTATGCTTGATGCATCAAAAGACTACGGCATAAACAGATTCCTCCGCTAAAGATCTCCTCCATTTATTTCGTTTCCTTTTGGTTTATCATGCTCGCCAGGAAGAACCGCTTTCTTTTTTTTCTTTTCTTATGAAAATTAATTGTACGCCCGAGTATCTGAGAGGAGGAAAGACCACCATACAAAAAACAAGTGTTTCAACTAATAGCGAAACACTTGTTAAGAAGGAAAAGTTATCGTTTTTTTATTCTCTTTGCCTCATCTGAAATTCTCGCAAAAGACTTATCTCTTTTACGTTTTTCGTGTTCAGATGCGGAAAAGCACCAGGACTCTTTTCGCAGTTTAAGATAACTCGTATAAACTTCCAGCTCTAAAAGACCATTATTTACAGCTTCAACAACTTTACAGCCAGGTTCTTCAGTATGAGTACAATCATCAAAACGACAAGACGCTGTAAAACCATCAAGATCGAAAATATCTGTTAATATCTCAGAGTTTTCGGAAGCTAAACCAAATTCTCTAACACCTGGAGTATCTATTAAGACACCTCCTTTATCCATTAATACCATAGCTCTTCGGGTCGAAGTATGCCGCCCCTTGCCTGTAGAACTGCTTATTTCAGCTGTGAGAAATACGGAATGCTCACACAAGGCATTGATCAAAGAACTCTTTCCAACCCCTGAGGATCCTACCAATACAATTGATTCTCCCTGCTTGATAGATTTTTGGACAGAAACGATTGTATCGGGATAAAGAATACTTGTAAAGTATATTGGCATTTGATGAACAATATGTTTCAATGATTTATTTATTTGATTATGACTATTGGTCAAATCGGATTTAGTAAGTATCAATACTGGTTGAATATTTTCTTCTAATAACTGAGCCATAAAACGCTCAATTCGGCGAACGCTGAAATCTGCATCAAGACTTTGCACAATAAAGGCTTTATCAATATAGGATGCAATAGCCTGCTTGTCTGATACAGATCCACTTTTTCTTCTATATAATGTGCGTTTACGTGGTAAAATATCAACAATTATTCCTCTATTATGATCGAAAGATTGAAATATAACCCAATCACCTGTACAAGGAAGATCAAATAATGATGTACCATAGAGTAAATTGCCGCTTAACTCACAAATCTGAAGTCCCATCTCGGTAAGAACTTCATAATTAGTTCTATTTACCGTAGAAACGCGTCCATGAAAAAGATGTTTATATTGAGAGATTTGTTTAAGTTGGGACAAACTGTCGTCCCAACCATAAAATGATAGATTATTCACTATATATAATTTAAAATGATGAAATAAAATTGCTTAATCTTTTGTCATCCGAATGGTTTGCTCCAAATAAATCGCGCATGGTAGTATGAGACTACCAAGTCAGCGGTTTCAGAAACAGAACACACCCGGAATTAGGCAATCATTTCAATCGCTAAACTATAATATGTAAATTGTTGTTTTTGCATGAAGTACAAATATACAAAAAAGTACAAGATTAGGATAATATCGTTGTTATTTCTCTAGGTAAAACCAGTTTACATTCTGCGTCACTGTTTTTGTGGGATCTCAGCCTTTTGCGCAGGAACTACTGATAACCCAAATTCTTTGGTAAAAGCCGGATATTGAACACAATTTTACAAACAGTAGATAAAGTCATTTATTGTAATATCTACTCCCTTGCAATATCACGCTAAGAAAAAAATACTTTAAACCAACTACAACAGCGACTTCACAAGTCTTAGGTAGACTATACTTTTACAAAAATGCCTGGATCACTAGGTGTTCGTAGGTTTTACGAGTTACTTGTCCTTAACAAGATTCTATCCGTCTTTGATACTGTACCAAAGCTCTTAATAATATTTTGTTTAACAGGGTGCTTTTGCACTCTCCAAAAAGGCACCCTAAAAATTTAATTCTGCCCTACTTGTCGAACTCAGAAACCATAAGGGTTTAAAAATAAATGTTAAAAATTTAATTAACTAAAATTTGCAAATATTTAACAAATGTGTAAATTTAGATATATTTAACAGAATTTAAATCAAGATATCAGAATTATTTTATTAAAAACAGGTAAAACCATTAACATTTATGAATTAGGAAAAACTTAATTTTTTTTCGCAAAACCGCATAATCCCTATATGCAATGTCCATTATGCCCTACAATCATCCCCTGTATGGCAAAAACAAATAAAATCATTACTTATGAACCAAAAACTACGTAACCTTTTGTGCGTAAAGCTGTTTCTGTGCGCAGTCACCTTCGGTCATGCACAGGATAGCTATTTCGCACCGAAATTATGGCTTTCCAACCCGTTGACTGCATCGGATACACTGTCTGATTTCGACAAGCTCAACTTCCACCGCGACCTCGGGGTGCGCAAAAGTAACCTGTGGAAATCTTCCAAGAAAATCAGTGATGCCCATCACCTGTTCCTCGTGTACAAATCCAAAAAGGTCGAGAATATGGTGTCGGTAATGGGGCAAAGAAGCGCCATGTTCCTTGAAGGTAAGAATCTCCGGCTCAACGATACCGTGAACCTTGACGGTTATAACGAAGCCTATGGCGAACTGCTCGATGTACAATTTGCGGGTGTACAGGACGGCATGTTCTGGATGAACCCGTCGCTGGCCGATTCCCGTATTTTTGAACTTGTACTGGTGGATGCAAAGAGAAAAACACGTCCTGTAAACGAGATCCGTACCTATTTAAGCCTTAAATACGGAATTGACCTTATTGATTATAAGCAGTACAGCTATAACGACAAGCAACTCTGGGACGGTTCGCAAACAGAATTCAACCGCCATA
>Ga0308158_10004229_pt1 | contig 12205 bp, 8 predicted proteins | sample PhyBR2_FD_201038 | JGI IMG/M metagenome (GOLD analysis project Ga0308158, IMG submission 201038) | Phyllosphere microbial communities from UC Gill Tract Community Farm, Albany, California, United States - DLSLB.R2 | ecosystem: Host-associated > Plants > Phyllosphere > Unclassified | place: USA...
CAACGGGCCTTTTACTTTTTAGTGAAAGGCCCGTTTTGTTGTTGGCGCCAGCATTATTCGGCCAAGATTTTGGTACAGTCAGCGCGCCAGCCAAGCTGCAAATGCCGACCGATACCGGAAATGCCTCTATTGGAAATGATGGGAAAGCTGATCGTGCGACGCCTTCTGACGAGCCTTGTAATTGCCGCCACGGTCTTGACCGCCGCGCCCGCTTTTTCCATGCAGCTCGTGCCGCCAGGCAATCGCAACGTCGAGCAGCCGAACGTTCCCGGCGCATCGGTCCGCCGCACCAAGGGCACCAAAACCACCTTCGATCGCAAGTACGACAAGGTCCACGAGCTCCTGGCGACGGATCGCGAGCTGATGGGCAAGATCAAGAAGGTCTCGGCCGCCTATGGCATCGACCCGATCCACGTCATCGGCGCTATCGTCGGCGAGCACACCTATAATGTCGACGCCTACGACCGCTTGCAGTCCTATTACGTCAAGGCCGCGTCCTACGCAGGGCAGAGCTTCCGCTTCGCCTATGACGGCGAGGATGTGGATGACTTCGTCAAGCGCCCGCAATTTGCTGAATGCAACGGCAAGAGCGATTCCTACACGCTGTGGAGCTGCCGCGAGGATGTCTGGGAGAGCGATTTCCGTGGCAAGACCGTCGGCGGCAAGAGCTTCCCGAACAATCGCTTCAGCGCGGTCTTCTTCCAGCCCTTCTACGCCGGCCAGACCTTCGGCCTCGGCCAGATCAATCCGCTGACCGCCCTGATGCTCTCCGATCTCGTCAGCCGCGTCTCCGGTTACGAAAAGCTCAACGAGAAGGATGCCGGCAGCGTCTACAAGGCGATCATGCAGCCCGATATCTCGCTGGCCTTCGTGGCGGCCGCCGTGCGCCGCTCGATCGACGATTACAAGCAGATCGCCGGCATGGATATCTCGAAGAACCCGGGCCTGACGGCAACGCTCTACAATCTCGGAAATTCCCGCCAGCGCGCCGCGGCGCTCGCCGCCAAAAACCGCGCGTCGGGCGAAACGGTCTGGCCGGAAGAGAACTATTACGGATGGTTGATCAACGACAAGCTGGACGATCTGGAACGCCTGCTCTAGTTTTTTAGCCTGCCGGGGAGGGCAATCTTCCGCGAAAGGCTAGTATCCGATGGACATGCGTCCAGATCCGTTCGTTCCGCCAGCGCCCGTTCCGCGCACCGTGCCGCCGAGCCGGCTTGAGATCATCCGCACCATCCTGCGCAATCCGCTGGAGCTCTGGGGCGAGCCGTCCTACACGCTGCCCTTCATCAAGACGAAGTTCTTCCGCGAACGCACGATCATCGTCAACGATCCCGGCCTGATCAAGCATGTGCTTGTCGACAACGCCGCCAATTACCGCATGTCGGATATTCGCCAGCTGATCCTGCGGCCCATCCTGCGCGATGGCCTGCTGACGGCGGAAGGCGAGGTCTGGAAGCGTTCGCGCAAGGCCGTCGCCCCGGTCTTCACCCCGCGCCACGCCAATGGCTTCGCCGGCCAGATGCTGCGCCAGTCGGAAGAATACATCAGGAAGTACGAAGAAGCGGGCAGCGACGGAAAGACCTTCGAGATCGCCAGCGACATGGCCGAACTCACCTTCGCCATCCTCGCCGACACGCTGTTTTCGGGCGAGATCGTTACCTCCTCCGACAGCTTCGCCGACGACGTCAACGCGCTCCTGCATCGCATGGGCCGCGTCGATCCGATGGACCTGTTGCGCGCCCCCTCCTGGGTGCCCCGCGTCACCCGCATCGGCGGCCAGAAGGTACTCGAGAAATTCCGCACCATCGTCCGCGAAACCATGGATGCCCGCCTCGGCCGCATGGACAAGGACCGCGACACGACGCCCGAGGATTTCCTGACGCTGTTGCTCGACCAGGCGAAATCGGGCGGGCTGACCAATGCCGAGATCGAGGACAATATCCTGACCTTCATCGGCGCCGGCCACGAAACCACGGCCCGCGCACTCGCATGGACGCTCTACTGCGTCGCCAACACGCCGCATATCCGCGACGCGATGGAAGAAGAGATCGACCGCGTGCTCGCGACAGGCGCCGAGCCGGTGAAATGGCTCGATCTCATGCCCTATACGCGCGCCGCCTTCGAAGAGGCCCTGCGCCTTTATCCGCCGGCCCCGTCGATCAACCGCGCCGCGATATCGGATGATCGTTGGACGAATGCCAAGGGCGAGACCGTCGAGATCGAGGCCGGCGTCACCGTGCTGATCATGCCCTGGACGCTGCACCGCCACGAACTCTATTGGGACAAGCCCCGCGCCTATATGCCCGAGCGCTTCCTGCCCGAAAACCGCGGCAAGATCAGCCGCTTCCAGTTCCTCCCCTTCGGCGCTGGCCCGCGCGTCTGCATCGGCGCCACCTTCGCGCTGCAGGAGGCGGTGATCGCGCTCGCCGTCATGATGCACCGCTTCCGTTTCGACATGACCGATGAGACCAATCCCTGGCCGGTGCAGAAATTGACCACCCAGCCGCAGAACGGCCTGCCGATGCGCGTCACGCCGAGAGTTCCTGCCTGAAAAGGCATAAATCTTTCAAACTATTGCCTGATTGACTATGAATGAAAGCCGGTCAAAGTGGCAGCATGCGAAAAACGCGCCGCCCGAGGAGATAGTCTATGAGCCGCATCGAAAAACACGTTCTTGCGATTGAAGCCGTCCTTCATGATTTCCTGGTCAAGGAGGCGCTTCCCGGTCTCGGGCTCGATGTGGACAAGTTCTTCGCCGACTTCTCGGCCATCGTCCACGATCTGGCGCCGAAAAACCGCGAACTGCTTGCCAAGCGCGACGCCCTGCAGCTGCGCATCGACGATTGGTATCGCCAGCACGGTGCGCCGACCGATATGGACGCCTATCAGGCCTTCCTGCGCGAGATCGGCTATCTCCTTCCCGAGGGCTCCGATTTCCAGGTCAGCACGACCAATGTCGATCCGGAGATCGCCTCCATCGCCGGCCCGCAGCTGGTCGTTCCGGTCATGAATGCCCGCTACGCGCTGAACGCAGCCAACGCCCGCTGGGGCTCGCTCTATGACGCACTCTACGGCACCGATGCCATTTCCGAGGCCGATGGCGCCGAGAAGGGCAAGGGCTACAATCCGAAGCGCGGCGAAAAGGTCATCGCCTGGGTCCGCGATTTCCTCGACAACGCTGTGCCGCTCGTCGACTGGAGCTGGAAGGACGTCGCCGGCCTCGTCATCAAGGACGGCGCACTCGCGATCACGTCCACTGACGGCGAGCATGTCGCGCTGAAGGATGCCTCGCATTTCGCCGGCTACCGAGGCGATGCGGCCACTCCGACCAACATCCTCCTGAAGAACAACGGCATCCATATCGACATCGTCATCGATGCGGGAACTGCGATTGGCACGAGCGACGCCGCCCACATCTCCGATGTCTGGCTTGAATCCGCCATCACCACAATCATGGACTGCGAGGATTCCATCGCCGCCGTCGATGCCGAGGACAAGACCGAGGTCTACCGCAACTGGCTTGGCCTGATGAAGGGCGATCTGCAGGAAGAGGTCACCAAGGGTGGCAAGAGTTTCATCCGCAAGCTCAATCCCGATCTCGATTACACCGGCCCGGATGGCGCCAGCTTCGAGGTCCATCGCCGCTCGCTAATGCTGATCAGAAACGTCGGCCACCTCATGACGAATCCGGCTATCCTTGATCGGGATGGCAACGAGGTGCCGGAGGGCATCATGGACGCGATGATCACAGCCGCCATCGCGCTCTACGACATCGGCCCGAATGGCCGCCGCAAGAATTCGCGCACCGGCTCCATGTATGTCGTCAAGCCGAAGATGCACGGCCCCGAGGAAGTCGCCTTCGCCGTCGAAATCTTCGGCCGCGTCGAGGATGCGCTCGGCATGGCGAAAAACACCATGAAAATGGGCATCATGGACGAGGAGCGCCGCACCACCGTCAACCTCAAGGAATGCATTCGCGCCGCCCGCGAGCGGGTCGTCTTCATCAACACCGGCTTCCTCGATCGTACCGGCGACGAGATGCACACCTCGATGGAAGCCGGGCCGATGATCCGCAAGGGCGACATGAAGCAGGCCGCCTGGATCGCCGCTTACGAGAACTGGAACGTCGATATCGGTCTCGAATGCGGCCTCTCCGGCCATGCGCAGATCGGCAAGGGCATGTGGGCCATGCCGGATCTGATGGCCGCCATGCTGGAGCAGAAGATCGCCCATCCGAAGGCCGGCGCCAACACCGCCTGGGTCCCGTCGCCGACGGCCGCCACGCTGCACGCCACCCATTATCACCGCGTCAACGTCGCCAATGTCCAGCGCGGCCTGAAGGATCGCCCGCGCGCCAAGCTGAGCGACATCCTCTCCGTACCTGTCGCCGTCCGTCCGAACTGGACGCCCGAGGAAATCCAGCGCGAACTCGACAACAACGCGCAAGGGATCCTGGGCTACGTCGTGCGCTGGGTCGATCAGGGCGTCGGCTGCTCGAAGGTTCCCGACATCAACAATGTCGGCCTGATGGAAGATCGCGCGACACTTCGCATCTCGGCGCAGCATATGGCGAACTGGCTGCACCACAAGGTCGTCACCGAAGATCAGATCGTCGAAACGATGAAGCGCATGGCCGCAGTGGTCGATGGCCAGAATGCCGGCGACGCGGCCTATCATCCGATGGCTAAAGATTTCGACCGCTCGATCGCTTTCCAGGCTGCTCTCGAACTGGTGCTGAAGGGCAGGGCGCAGCCGAACGGCTACACCGAGCCGGTCCTGCACCGCCGCCGCCTGGAGCTGAAGGCCGCGCAAGCGGCCTGATCCCCACGCAGCAGACACAAAAAGGCCGCCGGAGCGAATGTTCCGGCGGCCTTTTTTATACCGAATTTCAGGTCCAGCTTACTGGATAACCCAACTTACTGGATAACGATGACCTTGGAGGTCGTCTTGCCCGGACGGACGCGGCTGTAGAGGTCGATGACGTCCTGGTTGATCAGACGAATGCAGCCCGACGAAGCTGCGGTACCGATCGAAGCCCATTCCGGCGTGCCGTGCAGGCGGAATAGGGTGTCCTTGCCTTCTTCGTTGAAGAGGTACATGGCGCGCGCGCCGAGCGGGTTGGAAAGGCCAGGACCCATGCCGTCTTCGACGTACTTGGCGATCTCGGGGCGGCGAACGGCCATTTCCTTCGGGGGATGCCAGTTCGGCCATTCCTGCTTCCAGGCGACGTATGCGGTGCCGGCCCATGCGAAGCCCTGCTTGCCGACGCCGATGCCGTAACGCATCGCCTTGCCGCCGGGCATGATGTAGTAGAGGAAGCGTTCGCGGGTGTTGACGATGATCGTGCCTGGACGCTCCGTGGTTTCGTAGGAGACAACCTGCCTGTGGAACTGCGGCTTGACCTTCTGGATCGGGATCGCCGGCAGCGAATATCCGGCATCCGTGGTAACGCCGTAAGCGTCGTCGAAGATCTGCGCGGTCTGGACGGTCGGACCCGGCATGGCAGCCTTGTTTTCGACAGAGGCGCTCTCGGAAGTCGTGGAGCAACCGGCCAGAGCGAGCGTCGCCATCAGGCCGAATACAGGAAGTGCATTGCGGATGCGCATGGATGTCTCTTAAGAATGGGGCAAGGGAGGATCGTTCTTTCGAACCATCTTAGATTATGGTTTATTTTCGATTAACTTCGCCTTGGCAAGCTGTTGCAATGCGGCGGAGCAATTACGCAACGGCAAACTAGAAGCGCATGGTTTTTTTGCAACAACGCGCGCGCTGGACCCTAACTTATCCATGACGATTTTGAGTGTTTACAATAACAATCCGTTAATCGATGGCCGGCAATCGGACAGGGCCATGCTCGTGCGTCGCGGGACTCAGATTTTACTTCACGAGATGCGTCACGCCGTCCTGCCGGAACTGCCGCTCGCAAGCGGTCGGCGCGCCGATCTGATCACCGTCTCGGACAAGGGCGAGATCTGGATCATCGAGATCAAGACCTCGATCGAGGACTTCAGGGTGGATCGCAAATGGCCGGAATATCGCCTGCATTGCGATCGGCTGTTCTTCGCGACACACAAGGATGTGCCGCTCGATATCTTTCCGGAGGATTGCGGCCTGTTTCTCTCGGATGGCTATGGCGCCCACATGATCCGCGAGGCGCCCGAGCATAGACTGGCGCCCGCCACCCGCAAATCCGTTACGCTGAATTTCTCGCGCGCGGCCGCCCAGCGCCTGCTGATGGCCGAATGGGCCACCGGCAAGCCGCTCGGCGTAGACGACGTCTAGCTTGAATTTACTTCGGCGCCCGCTTGGCGAGAATGCGCTGCAATGTGCGGCGGTGCATGTTGAGCCGCCGCGCCGTTTCCGAAACGTTGCGCTCGCAAATCTCATAGACACGCTGGATATGCTCCCAGCGAACCCGGTCGGCCGACATCGGGTTCTCAGGCAATTCAGCCTTCTCGCCGCTGCGCTGCGTCAGCGCCGCGTAGACATCGTCGGCATCCGCCGGCTTGGCGAGATAGTCGACGGCGCCGAGCTTCACTGCGGTCACCGCCGTTGCGATATTGCCGTAACCGGTCAGGACGACGATGCGGGTATCGTCGCGCTTCTGGCGGATCGCCTCGATCACATCCAGACCATTGCCATCGCCGAGCCGCAGATCGACCACCGCGTATTTCGGCGGATTGGCGTGGGACTTGGTAACGCCTTCCGCCACCGATTCCGCGGTCTCGACCTGAAAGCCGCGCGTCTCCATGGCGCGCGCCAGCCGGCGCAGGAACGGTCCATCGTCATCAACGATCAGCAGGCTCGCATCGGGGCCGATATAGTCGTCGCTGGCGGGGGAGGGGTTGGTAATCTGCTCGCTCATCTATTCAATCCTGGTGCTGTCAGCCTGATATAGGCCGATTGCATTGCATTTTCTTTAGCCTCATCGGCTCATTTTGTCGAATGCGTATCGATCAGCACCCGCGGCCATTCGACGCGAACGCGCGCGCCGACATAGTCAGGACCCCGATTTTCGAAGGTCAGCGCCGCGCCCGAGCGTTCCAGCAGCGTCTTGGCGATGAACAGCCCGAGCCCCAGCCCGCCGGCCCGGTCCTCCTTCTGCCGCTTGGTCACATAGGGTTCGCCGATCCTGAGCAGGATGTCGGGCGAGTAGCCTTCGCCGTCGTCCTCGATGGTGATCCGCACTTTCTCCTGATCATGCTCCACCGTGACCGTCACCTCCTGCCGGGCATAATCGACGGCGTTCTCGATGAGGTTGCCAAGCCCGTACATCATTCCGGCATTGCGCTCCGTCACCGGCTCGCCCTTGCGCGGCGCCTTCTCCACGAGGTTGAGCTTGATGCCGAATTCGCGATGTGGTGCGACGATTTCCTCCATCATCGAGGAGAGCGGCAGGCGCCGCAGATGCGCATCGCCCTCGGCCGAGAGCGTCGTCAGCCGGCGCAGGATGTCGCGGCAGCGCTCGCTCTGGCTGCGCAGCAGCTGCACATCCTCGCGGAAGCGATCGTCGTCCTTCAGCTCCCGCTCCATCTCCTTGGCAACGACGCTGATGGTGGCGAGCGGCGTTCCCAGCTCATGCGCGGCCGCTGCCGCCAGGCCATCGAGCTGCGACAGATGCTTCTCGCGCTGCAGCACCAGTTCGGTCGCCGCCAGCGCTTCGGCCAGCTGGCGCCCCTCCATCGAGACCCGATAGGCATAGAAGGCGGCAAACGTCATGGTCGAGGCGATCGAGCACCAGACGCCGAACTGCATCACCTCTGGAACGTTGATCTCCGCCCCGTCGAACCAGGGAAGCGGGAAGGGCGAGAACGACAGGATCGTGATGCAGGCCATCGCCACCACGATCAGCGGCATGCTGTAGCGGATCGGCTGCGACGCGAAAGCGATGATGACGGGAACGCACACAAGAACAGCGAATGGATTGACAAGCCCGCCTGTGATGAAGAGCAGCGCGCAGAGCTGCAACAGATCGAAGCCGAGCAGCGCCAGCGCCGCCACCGGGTCGATGCGGTGCGTCGCCGGATAGCGGATCATCAGATAGAAGTTGACGATCGCCAGTGCCGTGATGAGCGCGATGCACGCCTGCACCGGCAGCGGAAACTGCAGCCAGAGGGCAACGATCAGCACCGTGGCGGTCTGCCCGCAGACGGCAAGCCAGCGCAGACGCACCAGCGTCTCCAGCCTTAGCCGACGGCTGCTCTGCCTATCTTCCTCGGGCATGCTCTCGACCTTGTCGGCCATCTCTTTATTCTTGATCGGCATTGCGGCTCATGTTCCTCGCGGTTTTGCCCGGGTCGTCGGTGGTGCCTCTTCCGGCCTCTCCGGCCATGGATGCCGGGGATAGCGCCCGCGCATGTCGGCGCGCACATCCTTCCAGCTCCCGGCCCAGAACCCCGGAAGATCGCGCGTCGTCTGGATCGGCCGATGCGCCGGCGATGTCAGCTCGAGCAGCAGCGAAAGCCGCCCGCCGGCAATTGTCGGGTGCGCCTTCAGCCCGAACAGTTCTTGAACGCGGATGGTCAGTGTCGGCTCTTCCCCGTCATATTGTATCGGATGCCGCTGCCCGGTCGGCGCCTCGAAATGCGTTGGCGCCAGCCGCGCAAGGTCGCGTTGCAGCTCATGCGGCACCAGCGCCATCAATCCGTTCGAAAGCCCGCCCGCCGAAATGTCTGAAAGCCCGCGCGCATCCGCCTGATAGGGAATGAACCAGTCGTCCATGCGGGCAAGCAGCGCCGCCTCGCTCATGTCGGGCCATGGCGCGCCGATGCTTCTATAGAGAAAGCCGATCCGCTCGCGCAGCTGCATCGCTTCCTTGGAAAACGGCAGCTGCTCAAGCCCCATCTCCTTGATCCCCTCTGCAAGCGCCCGCGTGACAGCCTCGCCGGATGGCCGAGGCAGCGGCGTCTCGTCGAACACGATGGCGCCGAGCCGCGTCGCCCGCCTTGCCCGCACTTGCTTGCTCTGACGATCGAAGAAGGTCTGGTCGTCGGTGCGGATCGCGCCCGGCAGCTCCGCCTCGACATCCCCGCGCGTCACCTCTGCCGCCGCGAGAATCCGTGCCTGCGCCGCCCGGCCCGTGAGGTCAGCGATCACAAGCATCGGGCTGCTCGCCAGCCGTTCGGTCTCGGCAATCTCCGCGCCACGCCCATTGGCCATCACGAACCGACCACGCCCGCCACGCTGCAGCGCGATGCGGTCGGGGAAGGCATGAATAAGCAACCGGCCGGCAAGACCCGGCTCGTCCGCCACCATCTGATCGCGCCCCTTCGCCAGCCGGATAGCCAGCTGCCGCGCCGCCTCGGCCCGCTCGCCGCGCTCGGATTTGAACCGGCGCAGCCGGTCCTCGAGATCGATGCTTGTCCCGCCCAATCCCTGTTCCGTCAGAAGCACGGCCATCATCGCCGCCTCCCTCGCATGCCCGGTCTCTCCCGAGGAGAGCACCATCGCCGCCAGCCGAGGAGGGAGCGCCATGTCGCGCATCTCGCGGCCGCGCGCGGTCAGCCCGCCATCCCGGTCAAGCGCGCCGAGTTCGCGCAGCAGCGCGCGCGCCTCGGCAAGCGTCGTCTCCGGCGGCTGGTCCATGAAGCTGAGCGCCCTCGTGTCCTGCACGCCCCAATGGGCGAGATCGAGCACGAGACCGGAAAGGTCGGTCGAGAGGATCTGCGGCGGCGTGAAGGCGGGCATCGCCGCCGTCTGCCCTTGATGCCAGAGCCGGATGGCAATCCCCGGCTCGGTTCGCCCGGCGCGCCCCGCCCGCTGGTCGGCCGAGGCCCGCGACACCCTCACCGTCTCCAGCCGGGTGATCCCTGTCGATGCCTCGAACACCGGCAGGCGTTGCAATCCGCTGTCGATCACGATCCTAACGCCGTCGATGGTGATCGAGGTCTCGGCGATCGAGGTCGCCAGCACGATCTTGCGGGTGCCCACCGCCGCCGGCCGGATCGCCGCGTCCTGTTCCTTCTGACTGAGATTGCCGTAGAGCGGCGCGATCACCGTTGCCGCGTCGAACCGCTCCCGCAGCCGCTCGGCCGTCCTGGTGATTTCGGCCTGTCCGGGCAGAAAAGCCAGGATCGATCCACTCTCCGTCTTGTGCGCATCGATGATCGCCCGCGTCATCGTATCCTCGATCCGCTCGCCACCCGGCCGGTCCTGGTAGCGAATATCGATCGGGAAGCTGCGTCCCATGCTCTCGATCAAGGGCGGGTTGTCGAGCAACGCCACCACGCCGGTGACATCGAGCGTCGCCGACATGACCAGGATCCGCAAATCCTCGCGCAGCGCCGATTGCACGTCGAGCGCCAGCGCCAGACCGAAATCGGCGTCGAGCGACCGCTCGTGAAATTCGTCGAAGATCACCGCCGATACGCCCGACAGCTCGGGATCGTCGAGGATCATCCGCGCGAACACACCCTCGGTCACCACCTCGATCCGCGTCCGCGCCGAGATTCTGGTATCGAGCCGCATACGATAGCCGACCGTCTCGCCGACATTCTCATTGAGCAGCGCCGCCATCCGCCCGGCCGCCGCGCGCGCCGCGAGCCGTCGCGGCTCGAGCAGAATGATCCTGCCATCGCCGCGCCAGACCTCATTGAGAAGATGAAGCGGCACCAGCGTCGTCTTGCCCGCCCCCGGCGGTGCGGAGAGCACGGCGCGCCGCGCCGTCGTCAGAGCCGCGCCGATCGCGGGTAGAACATGAGAGACCGGGAGCTCCGGCAATATGGGCACGTCACTCACGCCGTCGCTCGCGCCTTCGTCGCCGTCTCGTAGGCGAGGATCGCGCCCGCGAGATCCTCAAGTGCGGCGCCCACCGACTTGAAGAAGGTGATCTCGTCGTCATCCCGCCGGCCCGGATGCCTGCCGCTCGTCAACTCCGCCAGTTCGGCCTTGATGCCGCCTTCGGAAAGGACGCCACTTTTCAGCGGCTGCACGATGTCGCCCGCCTCGCGGGTGGCGCCCGCGCGCGTGTCCACGAAGACGCTCGAACGGCGGATCGCCGTATCGTCGGCCTCGCGCATGTCGGGCTTGAAGCCGCCGATCAGGTCGAGATGCGCCCCGGGCTTCAGCCAGTCGCCTGAAATCAACGGTTCGTTGGAGAGCGTCGCGCAGGAAATGATATCGGCCGTCCGCACGGCCGTCTCAAGGTCGTTCACGGCTTCGGCGTTGAGACCCAGCGCCCGCGCCTCGGCCGCGATCGCCTCTGCATTCTTTATGTTCCGACCCCAGATCCGAAACCGCTGCAGCGGCCGCGTCACCGCATGCGCCTGCAACAGGTTGAGCGATAGCCGTCCGGTACCGCAGACGAGCAGCTCGTGCGCTTCGGAATGGGCGAGATAGCGCGCTGCCAGCGCCGACGTCGCCGCGGTACGCCGTGCCGTCAACTCGCCGCCCTCGATCGCCGCCAGCATCTCGCCTGTCCTGGCGGAGGAGAGCAGGTAGGTTCCGAAGATCGCTGGTAGCGCGCGTCGCGCATTGTCGGGAAACACCGAGAGGATCTTCACGCCCGCATAACGCCCCGGCAGCCACGCCGGCATCAGCAGCATGGTCGCGTCGCGCTCGCCGGGTACTTCCATCTCGTGATGATGCCGCACTGGCGCAACGCAGTCGCCGCTAAACATTGCCGCCAGCGCATCGATCAGCGCAGGCCAGTCCAGCGCTGCGCGCGTTTCCGTCTCATTGAGGACAAGCATGTGTCCATCCCTCTTATATATGTATGGCGATCGCCGATCCGGCCAAACTAGTGATTGCTGGTCGCCGCGCAAGCGCCGGAAGCGGATCGGCTGGAGGGCTTTCATGTCCTAATAGGCGCGTCGGTAGCCGGAAGCCGCTGAAAAACGTCTTTTGTGCTCGGGATTTTGTCGATTTCGACCCGTTCGGGGGCATTTCACCGATATCTCTGGTGCTTTCCCGCTGTGGGCCGTTCGTCCACTCGAAGCCGTTCCGGAAATTCCCCCAGTCAAAACAACATGTTATAAAACTGTCAAAAAACTTTGCGTGTGGTTGTTGACTTGTTTGGGTTAGGGGCCTTATAAGCCGCTTCACAGAACGAGGGCGGCGGCGCTGCTGGCGACGGTTACTTTCGCTCTGGATTTCTTGAATTGGCTGCGATGCTGATTGGTCCCGGGTTTCGGTTTGGGACGGGGAATTTCGACTGGTTTGACTGGTCTGTTATTTGACAATTGAAGATGAGAAGAAAGAGAAA
>Ga0308158_10004230_pt1 | contig 12204 bp, 7 predicted proteins | sample PhyBR2_FD_201038 | JGI IMG/M metagenome (GOLD analysis project Ga0308158, IMG submission 201038) | Phyllosphere microbial communities from UC Gill Tract Community Farm, Albany, California, United States - DLSLB.R2 | ecosystem: Host-associated > Plants > Phyllosphere > Unclassified | place: USA...
CTATAGCGTGGTGCTGGTGCCATCCGTGCCAGGGCAGCGCATGCAATTTACCGCGACGCTGTCCAGTAGTGCACCGGCTGAACTGATTCGTGACAGTCCAAGCCAGCTGACGCTTTCACGTCGCGGCCAGGACGGGGTGCTCACTTTCAATGGCACCCAGGGAGAGACCGTGGCACTGCAGGTGGCAGGCCAAGCAACCGCACCCGCTGGCAACAGTGTGCGCTACCGCATCTACAAACCGAGTGATCGAAGGTCCGGATACTTCTTCGGCTCGATCACGCCACTTACCGGCGGTTCGTTGAACATGTCGCTGCCAGAGACTGGCACGTACTGGGTATGGGCCGACCCTGACAATGGCGCAACCGCCAGCGCACAGGTCACGGTCTCCTCGGGTACCACTAGCGGCCTGTCCCCCAGCGGCGGATCAGTGCCTGTTGAAACCATCCTTCCTGGCCAGACGGCCTACTTCAGATTCGATGCCGTTGCTGGCCAACATCTTGGCTTCGGCCTGAGCGATCTCGTTGTAAGCAGTGGGACGCACGTTCGGATCTACGCCTACGCACCCAATGGCAGCAGCATCCAGGATGACTCGTACTGCTATGTTGCCGATGGAGGGTGCGACATCGACATCTACAACCCGACCGCGGGTACTTACAGTGTCATGATCGTTCCGGAGCACGGCGACCAAGCAATGCAGTTCAATGCAACGCTTTCGTCCAGCAGGGGTATTTCACTGGAACGCGATGTTCCTGCGGTACTCGATCTGACGCGCCGCGGTCAGGATGGGCTGATCACGTTCAGCGGCACGCAGGGGGAAAGCCTGGCCTTCCAGGTGGCTGGGCAGACAACGGTGCCCGGAGATCGTCAGGTGATCTATCGGGTCTACAAGCCGAGCGATCGGCGGAGCGGCTACTACATCCATTCGGTCAGTCCGCAGACCGGCGGTTCGATCAACATGGTACTGCCGGAGACGGGTACGTATTGGATATGGGCTGATCCAGTCAAGGGGGCAACATCCCGTTCGCACGTGACACTTTCCACCGGAACGGCCAGTGGTATGGAGCGCGATGGAGCAGTGGCTCAGTTCATTTCGGCTCATCCCGGACAGTCAGCCCATTTCCGCTTCAATGTGGCAGCTGGTCAGCACCTGGGCTTCGGGATCAGCGACTTAGCGGTCAGTAGCAACAACCATGTGCGCATCTACGCATACGCCCCCAATGGCGACAGCGTGGGCGATGTCTCTTACTGCTACGTCGCTGATGGCGGCTGCGACATTGATATCTACAACCCTACCTCCGGAACATATAGCGTCATCGTCTCGGCGACGGAGCCAGGACAGACCATGCAGTTCAAGGCAGGGTTGAGCAGCAGCATCAGCCCTGCACTCGCTCGGGATGTTTCACTGAATCTGCAATTGGATCGTCGTGGCAAGGATGCAGTAATGACCTTCACCGGGACTGCAGGGGAGTCGGTAGCCCTGCTTGTTGCCGGGCAATCCACCACGCCATCGGCGAAGACGGTTCGATATCGGATATACAAGCCCAGTGATCGGCGTCGCACCTACGAGGTCGGCGTCATCACGCCGACATCGGGAGGGTCGATCAATCTGGTTCTGCCAGAGTCTGGAACGTACTGGGTCTGGGCAGATCCAGACAACGGTGCCGCTACCACTGGGCAGGTCACCTTGTCCACCGGCGGATTGAACCCGCTGGTTGTGGATGGCCCGGATACCCAGTTTGCCTCTAGCCAACAGGGTCAGTCGGCGCATTTCCGATTCCAGGCAACGGCGGGGGGGAACCTCGGGTTCGCCATCAGTGGCCTGACCCTCAGCGAAGGGAATCACGTCCGTGTGTACGCGTACTCTCCCAGTGGCGCCAGCATTGCTGACACGTCGTACTGCTATGTCAGCGACGGGGGCTGCGATATCGATTTCTACAACACCGTGGCTGGGGACTACAGCATCCTGGTCCAGGCAGTGGCGCCAGGACAGACGATGCAGTTCAGTGCAACGTTGTCGTCCAACATTGGGATCGCCCTGCAACGCGGGGTTGGTGCTCCTCTCGCGTTGTCGCGTCGCGGTCAGGATGGCCTGCTGACCTTTGCGGGTGCGCAGGGCGAAAAGGTCACGCTGCAGGTGGCAGGGCAGGCCACGCAGCCCGCCGGAGGTCGCGTCGTCTATCAGATTTTCAAGCCCAGTGATCGGCGCCGCGGATATGCGATAGGAACGACCGGGCCGACGACCGCCTCAAGCCTGAACCTTACGTTGCCGGAGACAGGAACGTACTGGATCCTGGCGGATCCGGATCTCGGAAGGTCCGCCAACGCGACCGTTTCCGTCTCGAACTCGCCCTGAGCGCAGCAGCGAAGAGATCAACGACTATGAAGAATGGAATCTCCAAGGTCCGGGCAGTCAGGACAGGTCGGCCCAAGGTGTTCATCACTGGGTTGCTACTGGGTGCACTGTCAATGGCCAGTTCGCTCTGGCATCTTGATGCAGGTCTGCTGCCCCCCGCACAAGCACGTGCAGCGGATGCAAGTGCCGGTGACGTATGGCAGCCGTTGCCGGGACGGGAGCAGCGAACACAGCTCAATGATGGGCGTTGGTTGACGTTGAATGCTGCTGGAACCCGGCTTCTGAAAGGGGAAGGCAGTCCGACGGGAGCGGCCAAGGCCACTGTCCTGCCCGCAGTGCGGCTCAATCCGAGCTTGACACTGCTTCCCAGTGGTCGGGTTCTTGTCTGGGGAGGGACCGACAACAACGGAACCCTGCACCGTGACGGGCTCTGGTATGACCCTGTAAAAGATGAGCTCGCGCCAGCTGATGAGCTGACGCTGTCGCCACGCGCGGGTCACACGGCAACGGTGCTTACAGACGGCAGCGTGCTGTTCGCCGGCGGAGATACCGGTGTTGAGGGGATGCCTGCCGAGCTGTGGAACGAGCGCAGCAACCGTACGCTCGCTCTCGGTGATGAAACCAGCATCGCGCGCCGCGGGCACGCCGCACTGCTGCTAAGTGATGGTCGGGTGCGCCTTGCTGGGGGCGTTGATCGACGTGGCACTCAGCAGAATGCTGAACTGATCTACAGCCAGCAGGATGGGCGATTCTCCAACGCGCTTGCACATCAGGATCGTCAGCAGGCGGGGCTGGGGGGATCGATTCCCGCCCAAGGCAGCAGGGACGTATTGCCCTCACAGCGTTTGTCAGTGCGCTTCACCCAGCCCATCAACATGGCCGACTTCTCCGCGACGTCGGTCACTCTGATTGGTCCTGGCGGATCTACCCCCATCGAGGTGATGCCGGTCGAAGGCGGCCGGCTCCTGTTTGTGTCACCGAAGCGGTCGCTGTTCCCTGCTTCACACTACACCTTGATGATCGATGGTGTGCGTACCACGGAGGGCAAGGCGCAGCCGTTGGTGGCGCTCGATTTTGGAACCGCTGCCCTCGATGCCTCAGGAGGTACGGTTGATCAGGGCGGTACCGATGTGGAGCCAGCAGGTGAGCGGGTCACTACTGGTCAGGCGGGGAACCAAGCCAACTGCGAGCAGGCGGCCAACGGCTACCAACCTTGCCGCGCGCGTGGCGTGGTCGAGAGCGGTGTCTGGTATCCGGGGCGCGACAACACCGATAACCGCTGGCGGATCTATGGCGGGGACAAGCGTGTCGAGCCTGCCGCGTACTCAGCCGCGATGGCAGCACGCTACAAGGTGACTGCCCTGCGCGGCCGGGTAGTTCGAGTGGACCAGATGCCGGTTGCAAACGTGGAAGTCAGCGTTGGTAGTATCTCGACCCGAACCAATGCTGACGGCTGGTTCGCGTTGTTTGACTTGCCCACGGGCCATCAGGAATTGTACGTCGACGGAAGCACAGCCAATGTCGGCGATGATCAGTATGGACAGTTCGTAGTTGGTGTAGAGGTCAAGGCTGGGCAGCTGAACGAGCTGCCGTACCTGATGCATCTGCCCAAGATCAGTGCACGCGACAAGGTGCGAATTGCCTCGCCGCTGAGGCAAGACCTGATTGTCAGCCATCCAGACATCCCTGGGCTGGAGTTGCACATCCCCAAAGGCACGGTCATCCATGATCGCAAGGGGCGACTGGTCAACGAAATCGCCATCGTTCCGACGCCGGTCAACAGGGCGCCGTTCCCGGTGATGGAAAACCACCCTATGGCGTTCACGGTGGAGCCTGGCGCCGCCCAGGTGCGAGGCCTGGATCCCAATGTCCGCAATGGTATCCGCGTCTACTACCCAAACTACGACAGCTACAAGAAGGGCACTGAAGCCGACTTCTGGATCTACGATCCGACGGATGGCTGGCGGGTGTATGGGCGCGGCACGGTATCCAATGATGGGCGCCACTTTGTGCCCGAACAGGGCGTGGCTCTGCACGAGACGATGGGGGGCATGTACAGCGTCCCGGGTGGCAATGGAGCCAGTGAGCTTGGGTTGGCCCCTGACAACTCCGGTCAATGTGGGTGTAGCGGTGACGCGGCCGTGGCTGGCGATCCCATTGATCTGAAGACCGGTGAGTTCACACACGCGGAAACCGATGTAGCCATCGATGACGTGGTGCCCATCACGGTGGGGCGCAATTACCGGCCGAACGACCTCAAGCGCGGTGTGTTCGGCATCGGCATGTCGTGGAACTGGGGCTACACCCTCAATCGTCCCAATACCGCCAATTACGACGTGCTGGAGTTGGTGCAGCCCAATGGCTCGGCAGTTCGGTTCGAAAGAATCTCCGGCACTGGCAATCAGGGGGAGTGGCGCCAAGCCGGCTCCAATACACGCTTCGCCGGCGCACTGATAAAGACGGTTTATGATTCGGACCCAACCCAGCCTTGGGGACGCGCGTTCCTGCTTACGCTTCGTGATGGCTCACGCATGCAGTTCTCAAGCTGGAACGACATCCGCGTGCGCTGGATTGAGGACCGTCACGGTAATCGGACGTCCCTTCTCTACAACGCAGGCCTGGTGTCGGAAATCACCTCGCCCAGCGGGCGTTCCGTCACCATTGCCTACGACGGCAGCAATCGCATCAAATCGCTGCGGGACCACACCGGTAGGGAATGGTCTTATACCTACGACAGCAATGGGCTGCTCTCAAGGGCAACCTATCCAGATGCTACCTCCCGTCAATACACCTTCCAGACCCGCATACAGAACGGGAGTGTCGTACAGCACCGAATTGAATCGATCACCAACCAGCGTGGGCATCGCCTGCTACTGAATCAGTTCGAGGTGGTCAACGGTGTTTCGACTGGCCGGGTGATCAAGCAGATCCAGGCCGATGGCGGCGAGATCAACGTGAACTACGCTCATGTCGACAATGGTGTGACCGGCACCCTGGTTACCGAGGTTGACGGCAGCAAGCGCAGGATCGTATTCGCCCAGGGGACGCCGTACCCGGCATCGGAAACGTTTGCCTATGGGACCGCCGATGCGCAGACCTTCACCTACGAGCGCAACAGCAATGGCCAGTTGATTCGTAGCACAGATCCGTTGGGGCGGAAGACGGAGTACACCTACAACAACGATGGCCAAACCACGCAGATCACCGCGCTGGCCGGCACCAGTAAGGCGCGCACGGTCAGCATGGCGTACAACGCTGATGGTGATTTGACGACCATCACTGATCCATTGAACCGCGTGACTAAGCTGGGCTACCACAACCGTTGCCTCAGTTCGGTAACCGATCCGCTCAATCGTACTGCGACTTATCGCTGCAACGCAGCAGGCCAGATGGTAAGCGCGACCGATCCGCTGCAAAGGACCCTGCAGCTCCATTACGACGGATACGATCTTGTCGGCGTCACCGATCCTCTAGGCCGGCGTACCAGCTATCGTTTTGATTCTCTGGGGCGTTTGATCGCGACCGAAGACCCACTGGGTAATGTCGTGCGCCGCGAGTACGACATCATGGGGCGTGTCAGGAAGCTGCTGGATGCGCACGGAGCAGGGGTTGAGTACGGCTACGACGCCAACGGGAACGTTGATGCCGTGCTGCTGCCCAACGGCAACGGCATCACCTACACCTATGACAGTCGCGATCGTCCGCTGACGCGAACCGATGCCTCAGGCAAGGTGGAGCAGTGGACCTACGACCTGTCCGATCGTGTCACCAGCTACACCGATCGCATGCAGCGCAGCGTCACCAACACGTATGACGTGCTGGGACGACCGAAGACAACCACCTTCCCTGACGGATCCACAGCTACTTATTCCTACGATGCCGGCAATCGAATCCGCACGCTCACCGATACCGGTGCGGTTGGTGCGCTGAGCTGGGGCTACGATGAATCTGACGCGCTGATCGCCGAGTCCAGCCCTCAGGGGACAGTGGGATATGCCCATGACCTCGTAGGCCGGCGCACAGAAATGCGCGCGGCGGCACAGGCCAAAGTCAGCTACACCTATGACGCAGCTGACCGTCTTCGTCAGCTTGATCAGGGCGTGGAATCGGTCCAGTTTACCTACGACGGCGCTGACCGTCTGAGCAATCTGACCCTGCCCAACGGCATCGAAGTCGCCCAGAGCTATGACGCCGGCAACCAGCTCACAGGCCTGGCGTGGCAGAAGCCTGGTCAACAGGCGATCGGCACCTTGGGCTTCGGATATGACAGCAACGGCCAGATCATCAACCAGAGCGGCAGCTTTGCAAGTCAGACCCTGCCTGCCGCGACTACAGGCGCGAGCAGCTTCGATGATGCGAACCGCCAGCTGACGCACAATGGCCGCACGCTGAGCTACGACGACAACGGCAATCTCACAAGCGATGGCGTCCGCAGCTACGTGTGGAACGTGCGCAACCAGCTGGTGGAGATACGGGAAGGGGCCAGCATTCTGGCCACATTCGGCTATGACCCGCTGGGCAGACGTGTCGTTCGTACCGAAGCGGGTATCACCACCCAGTACCTGTATGACGGCCAGAATGCCGTGCAGGAGACAGTCGGAAGCACCGTCAACCCGATACTGACTGGCCTCGGCGTTGATCAGCGCTTCGCCCGCAATGACGCGGACGGGAGGGCCTACTATCTGACCGACCACCTGGGCAGTACGCGGGGCCTGACCAATGGGGCCGGCGAGCTGCTGCAACGCTACGACTACACGCCCTATGGGCAGTTGCAGGCTTCTGCAGGGAACTCCACCAACCCCTACCGCTACACAGGGCGGGAGCAGGACGAAAGCGGGCTCTACTACTATCGCGCGCGCTACTACAGCCCGGACATGGGCCGGTTCATCAGCGAAGATTCCTATGGCTTCGCGTCAGGCGATGTGAACTTCTACGCCTACGCTCTGGGTAACCCGATCAGTTACAGTGATCCTTCAGGACACATCGCTTGGTTTGTCGTGCTGCCGCTGATATGGGCTGGGATAGAGATTGCCCTATCCATATACGACGCCTATGACACCGGAAGGACCCTGCTCGACCCCTGCGAGACCACCGAGGCAAAGGTGATCGCCGCCGTAGGATTCGGTATCGGGCTCGCCGCTCCTGGAGGTGGATATGGCGCGGGATCAAAGAAGGTCTATCAGTACGCCCTCCGGGCCAGGGCCGACGGCTGGTATCCTGTGATGACCAGAGGCAGCAAAGCTCCCACTGCCCAGGTTTGGCTGTCAGAGGGCGACGTGTGGAAGTTTGGCACCACCCAGAACCCTAGAACACGGTATTCGCAGAACTATTTGGACGGAATTGGGACCGGCGGCGTGGACTATTACTCTGAGTTTGGAGGGACAAAGGCGGAGTCACTCATGCTTGAGCAAATGAAGATTGATAACTTCCGTCATCAGACAGGTCAGCTTCCGCCAGGAAATAAGATCAGAAGGTAGGGATTGCGATGAAGTTGAGCTTTACTGCAGACTGCAATTGGGAAGCCAAGGTGGGTCGAATTAAAAGCCATTACGTTGAGCATGCTACGGAGTTTGCCGACAAAAAGTATGGCGAAGAAGTGGTAAGTGTGGCCTTGTTGTTCATGTGTCGAGACCCTGAACTTGGCTTCAGTCGCAGGGTGCAGTTCCGCAGGAAGAAGGCGGAGTTTTACACTGATGTCATGCTGGATTTGCCGACAATAGTCCCGCTTTCGATGAAGGAAAAGATGCGATACGTTTCCCGGGAGCTACTTGAGCAGCTTTCAGAACAGCTTAACAAAGTGAAGTTCAGAGATTTCGATAAGGCTCGCTTTATTGGCGACTTGGATATTTGGCTGAGGGACATCGAAAGCCGATATGACGGCGAGACATCGGGTGCGTGGGGCTACGATCCAGGTGAGGGGTCGTAGTTGCGTAGCATGTCTTTCCTTGAGCCATTACCGCCCTGGCAGAGGTTGAGTCGGTTCTGTCGGGGCGCTCGACGCGTTTGATCGCCGCCCACGCCGCCCGGCTGAGTACGGCGCGGATCACCGGTGCTCAAGCAAATTTCGCAAGAGTCGAGGTGACGATCAGGAGAGGGGCGAACCTCTTCCTTTAGGTTGGCCCAGCTTCGTGGAAGAGGTGGGTTCGGAGTGGGGGAGGGTGCCACCTGAGATCGAGCCGGCATTGCGCCGGCCCGCGGCACCTCAGAAGTTTAGGGTGGGGTGGTGGTCGATGCCTTTGCTTAGGGCTGTGCTATCCGAACGTCACGCGCAACTCAGGCCGATGGCTCGTGTGCAAAATTGCAATGGGGGCGGGCGATCTATAGCGCTCTGGAAGCGCACTCAAGTTGCACTCATGCTCCGAGAGGAGGATGCCTTCCGCGTAGCCCTGGGCGAGCACCGCCAGTCTCACCAGTAGATCCAGTTCCGCGTTGCTCACCAGTCGCGGGCTGGAATGGCTGAGTTTGTTCAAGAGATCATCTACGAAGCTCAAGTAGTTGGGGTGAATCGCTCGATAGCGTGCTCAGAAATGAAGCTAACGGTGATAGCCGTCTCCCAAATTAGATGCTCTCGAAAGCGCATGGCTGCAGCGCCTTGGCAACATCATTGGAGATGCAACAGATTCGCGACGCGCCATTGGTGATGCACCAAGATCACAGCGAGTCATTGGGACTGCACGTAGCTCAGCGCATCAATTGCTACAAGTTGCCGCAGACCCTGATCGGACGAAGGAGGAAGCCGTAGCTGCCAAGCCGCGAGGGGCAGGCTGGGAGGCTGGCTTCTTGGCTTGGCATAGCAAGGCCGGTGATTGAGGCGAACGGTACGCCAGCGTCCCCGGGGATGCTTGGAACATAATATACATTATGCGAAATCAAGAGTTGACCGAGTCTAGGCCCTCGCAGCTTCTGCATTGCTGCTTGCCAGTCGCGGATCTCGATCTTCGCCTGACCATGGTCACGCGCGCTGAACTTCGAAAATGCGGTGCTCTCAGTGTCAACCTACAAGAAAGCGGAGCTCATTCAGTAGTGAAATGAAAGGCCCGGCATTCCGCCGGGCCTTTCCCATTGCCAAGTGCTAGAAGAGCTCAGTCCGCCTCAGAAACGGTAACGGTGCCCTTGGAAGGATCAGTCGAAATCTTCAGATTCTTTCCGGAGAAATCGTGCAGCTCCCCCTTGTTGCTGCCCTCGATCTTCGAATAAGAAAGGGTCAGGGTGCCACCCTTCTTAAAGGTGACCAGGTGCGTAGTCTTCGGACCATCCTGCTGCAGTTCGTACGAAGCAATTGCCTTGATATCAGCGATTCCTACCTGATTGATTTCATCCATCTTGACGGTAATGCCATCAGGCTTCAGCGAAACTTCCTGCATTGTTAACCCCTGTAATAGCACCAAGTGGTGCCTAGTGATGATTGGGGCGTAGTTCTTCGTTTCAAGCGCTGACCGACATGAGCTAGACAGTCATGATCGTGCCTGCCTGGGCCGCCCAGTGCTCGTGCGACTTTGGCACGGTAGAGGAGCAGATCAGTGCAGCAAATTCGACCCTGCACTCAAGGCTTCAGGATGCTCTTATGTACTTTGGAAGCCAGAACCCTGCTTGAGCACGCAGCCAGCTCGCCGCTGGGCGACGATCCCTACATCCTGACCGGCCTTGCCCGTGCCCGCCTCGAGTCCGGGCACGCTGCGCTTGCGGTGGAGACGCTGGACGGCCTGTTCGCCCGCCATCCGGATGCGCGCCGCAAGCCGGAACAGACGCTGCTTTACGCGCAGGCACTGGCTGCCGCCCAAGCACCCGGAGCCCGCGCCGCATTCGAGCGCGCCGTGGAATGCGGAAACGATGCGGCCGCTCGCTGCCTCTACGCCGAATGGCTGATGGCGCAGCCGCAACCCGACGATCGCGAGCAGGCCCGCAGTCTGTTCGCCAGCATCATCGATGATGCCCGGCACTGGTCGCGCCACGCGCGCAGCCACAATGCCACCTGGTTGGAGCGGACCAAGGTCGCGTTGAAGAGCTGGTGACGACCTAGCAGCCGTTGCCAATTCTGTCGCATTCGCCTCGCTCACAGCCTCGCCGGGCGGATGCCGACACTCGCTAGGCTTGCACCACCGACATCGCCGATAGCGTTGCAGCGCAAGGCTCCAGCTTGGTTGCGTCGTATGCAACGATTCTGAAAATGTTGAAAGTAGTGACGTCATCAGCCCTACTGCATTGGCATCACGCATAGGTCCGCGTATTCCTTGCCCTGCCACCGTGCATCGGTGGTCGGGATTCGAAACCCCGGTTGTGTGGATGTTGCTCGCACTTGCCAGCCGGCACTGCTTCGCGCGGTGCCGGCTGGCAATCCGTCAGTCGGCTATGGCGGGCGGTGCGTGGAGGCCTTGCGCCTGCCCGGTCATCCACACACGGGGTTTCGAACCACGCACCGTCCGCCACCTTTATCGGTGGCGGCTTCTGCATGCGCGCAAGGAGCCCTGCCATGAACCAGCCCCACTCCCCTACCCCGCACCCGATCCACGACGCGCCCGCCAACGGCCCCGGGCTGGATCCGAACACGCTCATCGCCCTGCTGCACAGCATCGGCTCGGGCGCCGCCTCCGATGGTCAGCCGTGGCCTGAACGCCATCAGATGCCCGGCCGACGCATCGCCCTGGCGGATACTGACTGCTCGCTGGCGGGTCTTCGGGTGGTGCTGGAGATCCTGCTGGCCGCGCAGCGCGCCCGCGAGAACGGCGAACTGGAGCAATACGTCGGCCCGCGCGTGATGGAGGGCCTGATCATGGCCGGAATCGGCCTTACCGCACACGCCAGTACCCGACTGCATCCGGAGGGCTGAGTGGCGTGGTGCCGCTGGGCGGCCAACGCGCTCTGTCTTGTGGTGGTGGTTGCGGCACAGGCGCTGTGGCCGGCGCCGCCGGTGCACTCGCCTGTCGCGTTCCAAAGCATCAACGATGATCGATTCTCACAACTGCGCCGCCAAGCCGTGCAGTTCGTGGACGCTCGGCCACGACAGGGCTTCCAGTTCGTTGAGCAGCATCGAGATGCCGAGTTCCAGGTTCATTGCCGAGGCATACCCGTGCTGTGGCTGGAGAGGCGCTCGCACCATCTGCTGTTGCAGGTCTCACTGGACGCGGAGCAGCGGGCGCCCGCCGTTCTGCAGCTTGGTACGCTGCTTCAATGGCAGCTGGAGCCGGTGGGCTATCTGGAGCAGGTGCTGGCTGACGTGCCGGAACCTGTTCTGTTGGATCGGTTGCTGCAGATGTTCGGGGGCGAGGTGCCTGAGGGCGCGCGATGTGGCCCCACTGGTCACCTGCGCGACAGGCATTGGCCCAATGACCATGCGGGTCACCTCCCGGCATCGATCCAGCCCGCATCGCGCGCACGCGCAAGATCCTCTGGCGTATCGATATCCAGGCCGAGTTCCGGTGCCTGTAGGACATGCACCGTATCGACAGGAAGTTGCCGCAGGCGCGCTCCGAAGCCGCGGTCACCGGCTGCACGGACGGGCGTGAACCAGGCGCGCGGCACTACTGCGGGAACGCCAAGCGCATTTCCGTGGCGGGTGCCCGCGCACGTTGACGCTGCGGCGCGGGCACCCGAAAGCAGCGCCTGCAGATGGGAGCGCTCGATTGCGGGCTGGTCGCATGCCACGACCATCACCGCGGTCACCGTGGGCAGCAGGTGCGCGCCGGCAACCTGCAGACTGCTCGCCAGGCCGCGTTCCCAGTGGTGGTTGGTTACCGGGGTAGCATCCAGCCCGGCAATGCTGGATGTCACCGCCTGTGCGTTCGCGCCCACCACGACCAGGACCTGCGCTGGCGCGAGCTCCCGCGCCAACCGCACCACGCGATGTACCAGGG
>Ga0308158_10004232_pt1 | contig 12202 bp, 13 predicted proteins | sample PhyBR2_FD_201038 | JGI IMG/M metagenome (GOLD analysis project Ga0308158, IMG submission 201038) | Phyllosphere microbial communities from UC Gill Tract Community Farm, Albany, California, United States - DLSLB.R2 | ecosystem: Host-associated > Plants > Phyllosphere > Unclassified | place: USA...
TCGCGCAAATGGCTAAAGATCTAGGCATCAGTTGCATTGCCGAGGGGATCGAGACTGCGGCAGAATTGAAAACGTTGCGTCAGATTGGCCTTCGCTTCTGCCAAGGATACCTGCTTGCACGTCCTCAAATAGAGGTATTGCCGCTGATCGCCCCCCCCTTGTAGGCCGCTGCGTCCATTTAGGGACATAGTTGACCCACATCCGGTCATTCGCGCGCCCTTCCCCTCTCCCTAACTTCAGACATTCGTTCATCACAGCGCTGGCTGAGCCTAGCGAATGATCGTCCGTCATGGATGGGAAGGATGTTCGCGGTCGGCCCGACAGCCGAAGCGACCTATACGGCGGGTCGGATCAGCACTACACCCTCTCTGAAAGCAGCGAAGCGTTAGGAAAGTATGATGAGTCGTTGGACTTTCCCAGTTGTGGTCGCAATCGCCATTGTCGGCTATAGTCCTGCAAGTTCGGCGCAAGGTCTAATCTCAAAAAAGTATATCCTAGACCGTAAAAAAAGCGATGACGCTGCGCGAATGATCGCTAACGGTGCTCCCAGCCCGCTCAACATTAATTGGCCAGAACTTCGTAGAAAAATATACAAGTCCAGTCTGCCCACTGACAATTTCAGGATTACAATAGTAGCAGGTCAAGTTTCGATCAGCGACGACAGCCCTAGGCCGATAATTCACGTTTTTTCAGACGATGGATCGATCAAATGGAAGATAAACGATGGCCAAGTTCTCGACGTATCAGCAAAGCTAGCTGGTGACAATGTTGAGGTAGGGTATATTGGCGACGGATATGAGCGAATGACGGTTTATCGCAACGTTGGGCAGAGCCTGGTGGCGGATTCTACCATTACCAGTCCAATACTATCGGTGCCAATTCGCTTCAAAAGCATCTACAATTGATAATGGGGCGATGTACTGCAAAGGTGTTAAACCGGCTATCTGATGCTGCGGCTATGAGCGAAGGTTCGCAACTGGGCGGATGCGCCCCGTCCGACACCTTCCGGCCAGACCCATTTGCGGTCATTCGCTGCCTCATCAGGGCTTCCCGGAAGCGGACGTACATTCATCCATCGCGATAGCGCGCGTTGGTCCTTGCAAACGGTCAGGCTGCACTGCGAGAATTGGGACTTTCCTGCCGTTCCCAGATGACTTGTCGAACGGCAGGTCTCGCCAAAAGCCGACGTTCGTTGCTGTCGATCACCTGGACCCGGATCGTAGTGGAATCGAACGTGAAAGGGACAATCTCGTTCAGCAGCGCGCAGGGACGCTGAACGCCGAGTCCCTTACTGCGGTCGAGAGCGGTCAGCCAATCAAATGGGACGAGAGGAACGGCGATGAAGACTGAGCCACAAATGCCGTTGCGTCGATCGAACAACTCGTACGAGCCCTACCGGGCGCTCGGGTTGCACGGGGTCGCCGTCGCGCAGGCTTGGCTAGCGGCGTGTAAGCCGAGGCGACGCATCGAGCTCCGGTCGAACAGCTACTGTCCGTGCTCGACGAAGATGTTCATCACCAGCTGAGCGACTTGGGTGAGCCGGAGCTAGGGAGCTATCGCGCTGAGGAAATTGCGGCCATCAGCAGGTGAAGCGATTGTCTATGAAACGCTTCTGCGACGTGTCTATTGCGGCCACGAAGTGGCGAGCCTGCCTCACGACGCCGTCGTTCAAACCTTTAGCGAGCAGCTTGACCGGCACGCGATCAATGTCGAGAGCCGTCTTGCTATCACGAGAGATCACGATGAACCGGGTGGGCGAGACTGGCATGGCTATGTGGCCCCCCGGAACATCAAAGCCATTTGTCATCACGATCGGCGCGTCCGACAGCAGCAGCGATGGACAGGACGCCGGCACGTCGTAGCTAGCCCACGGTGCTCGGGCGAACGCTGCCAAGACTCTGTGGCCAGCCAGAAGGTGAGGCATGTTCTCGATCACGGCGGCGGCGCCTTCAGTCTCGGTCCGTGATGCCAGATATTCGGCGTGCGTGAGCGGGTCTGCGGCCGATCGCATCTCGTTATAACGATCGGCGGCGTTGCGGACTATCTCCCACCAGATTGCAATTCCGCTCTTCCGGTATTCGTCCAACCGCGTCGGAGAGCGATGCAGCAGCGAGCGCATGAACATTGACCAATGCCCGACGTCGAGCTCGTCGAGATTGGCGCTCGGGGTCGCAAGGAGTTTTCGCAGGACCACGGCCGCTCTGTCATCCAGCTGAGAGAAGAACCTTGCTTCTAGGCGCTGGGCCCCCGCGCCTTCCTCTCCTGGCATGCGATACAGGTCGTGTTCCCAGCCGACTGCGGCGGGTGGCTTGCGGCGATCGATGCATGCGCCATGCTCTCGAGTGAAGCGGACCATTTTACCTGCCGCATCACACCACTGCTTCGAGTAAAATATTGGGATGTAGTGATGCTTCCGTGGCTCGTTTTGCATGGTCTGGGCAGGGGTTGTGCCAGTTTCGTTGGTGAAGTCGTTGGCCATATTTAGGGCTGATGAGGTAGGTCGGGCTTGGAAGGGGCCGATCGGCCGGCGAGGTGCGCCAGATACGCTGCCACCACTTCGAACTCTTCTGAAGTCGGCATATGCTGAGGCAAAGCCGACCCTTGGTAACGAGCCGCGGATCGCATGTTCGACATCCGGTTCAAGGTTCGGACAAATAGCGGATGGACGTTGCCGAGCTGCCCCCAGCGATTGATCGCGCTGCCGATAGCGCCATGCTTCTTTGACCTTACTGCATCAGATCGATGCATTACTAACTCTGCCTTGGCGAGAAGCTCGCATGCACTGAACAGGTTATCGATTGCTGGCCCGACATGACTGCGGGCCGCTGCTACCTTGCTCGTGTCGAGGAACTCATCCGCAAGCTTCACCCAACCGGCCGCTTTCTTCCGGCCGGCCAGTGCATTGAAACTCAACATCCACGCACTAGTCGCGCCGCGTCGAATTGCGGTGAAATGACCACAATCGAGCTCGTCATCAATTAGCTCGAAGCTCCGGATGCCTTCTAAGTCTGACAGCAGTGCCTGCTCGCCAAGAGTCGCTTCCCGTTGCGGCTCGACCATCATGATCCCCCGAACCTCATCGTTCAGGCGTATCTGACTAGGGCTGTCCTCGGGGAAAAGGGCTTGAGCAAACATCAGGACGAAGTCCTCAGCGATCAGGCCGGCCGCCTTTCGCCGCTCGATCTCCGGCGTGAACCAGATCTCAAACACGTTCTTCATCACTGCGCGCCCGAACTGTTCGGGGTCATGCGTCCGAGATGCCACGTCCGCTGGGCTAATTTCTGTCATCGACGGAGGTCGTCCACAGCGTGGAGAGCTCCATATATCCGGTCAAGCTCGGCTTTTAAGGCCTCAACGTAAGCAGCGCCTCCTATAGCCTGCACCTGATTGCTTTGTATCGCGTCCTGCAAATCGCTTATAGCTTCCAATAATTCGACATTCGCAGTCTCGTGCTTTAACGTCGGCAGCCTCTCCCGAAGTTCGTTGAGGCGACGAGCCGAAAAACCACCCATCACCATGCCGGTATTCACAGCATAATCCCTCGCGGCTTGTTCGAGCTGCGCTTGGCACTCCTCGGTAGCGAGAACTCCGAGAGAGGTGATCCGCTCGATCAGGTTGTTATGCGTCTCGTCTTTGGCGCGGTTTATACGTGCCTCGGCGGCGCGGTCCGCTTCCACCGCACGATCTTTGGCGGCCCGGTCGGCATCCGCCATACGTCGAGCCGCAGCCTCGTCAGCCTCACGTTCTCGTCGCGCCGACGAGCGCGCCAACTGAATTGAAACGATGATCGCTGCGACCGCGCCGATGGCTTGGACGATCGCGGCCCCAGCACTAATCCAGGCGGCAGCTACCTGTTGAAAAGCGACATCTGAAGAGTTCATAGGTCGCCCCACCCGAGGTTCACGCCATTGCGTTTCGACGCAGCACAAATCAATTCCACTTTGGATATTCCGCCTGCATTAGTGCGTCCAACATCGCTGCCCCCGTGATTCGAAGCGCCAGCATAAGCCAAAATGTTGCGCGCTATATGAGTTGAGTACACGGGCACGTTATGTCGACCGGTAACGGTGAATCAATCCGGTTCCGCCGTGCTTGCACAGTGCAAGCCTCGCCCCTTCCTCATGCCCGATCCCGAGCCGTGCAGATCAAGTATTTGGGGTTAGGGCGGGATACGCCTGGTGATGGCAGGTTACAATCCGGCGGACGTTCCGAGGCTTGCACAGTGCAAGGGTGCCGGTGGCCTCGACCAACCTTTAAGAGCTAGAGGAACGGGGAGCAGGATATGGTTGGTGGTAGCAGTGTATTACCGACGGACGCTTCGGACGGCTTGCCGGTTAGTAATAGCTACTGCTCCTTCCGGCGCTGGCGTGACTAAAGGATGAGCTGTACGTCTCCAAATCGGACGGCTGTGCCACTTGCACGATAAACTTCACCCTGCTCACTGCCGCGGTGGTATGCCGCCCAGCCTCGGCAGTTGTTTCGTCCGAATCGCGATTTGCATGTACGACAGCAATCATACCATGCGAAGTCGACTCGCCCGTCGACCGCTCGCTTCGATGATCGTCGACGACAGTGATCGCCACGTCGAACTCGACAGGTGATGCAGCGCCGGACTGCACCTTCGCTGATTGTTCAACTAGAGCGGGGTTCACCCTAGCGTTCGTGCCCAAGGCGGCGATGCTCTTCTGCGCATCGGCAACACCACCAACAATTTGGCGGAGCGTTTCTGCCACAAAGGTTTGCAGGTCCATGCTCGATCTAACCGGGCAACATGCCGGCAAGCGCCGGCAGAAAGGGTAATATGACGCCAAGGTGATCGGCAGCAAGACCCATAAAATCGCGATAAGCTTGCTTAAACCCTGTCCGTCCCTCTTGCTCCTTCATCATCGCAATCGCCTGAATTATTTCGAGGCGGCGATCTTCGTCCGAAACCCCCTTTTGTACGGCGGCAGCCATATCTGAAAAGACGTCACCGCTATTTGTAATGTTTGTCGAGTTATCGGTTGAGTGCAGGTTAACCCGAGCATTTGGCCCAGAAACATGAATGTTATAATTTCCGCCCTGGCCGACGTCGAACGCCCCTTTTCGCCGAACATCGATCTGAAAATGGGCTTCTAGGCCATGAAAGTTATCGAAGTACTTTGGGTCTTGAACGTCAAACGCTTCTTCTGTCCCATTTGGCAGCCCACGTCGGATCTCGTCACCGGGCATGACCTGCAGCGAAGAGTCAAAGACAACAATCTTCTTGCCAGTGAAAATGCCGTTGCCGCTGGAGCGGACAGTGCCGTCTGGCGTGACAACTTGAAAATCAGAGTGCGGGAAGCTCTTGAAAGGGTTCATTGTGATTGCTCCAGGCACGAGGCCAAAATTCGGCGGATTGCCTCTGGCCGGCTAAGCGGCGTCGGCTGCCCCGTTATCCACGTGTCGAGACCGGTGAGTTGATCGGGCTGCAGGCGCACCATCACAGGTATGCCTTTCCCGGTCGGCGCCGGCCCTTTTCGCTTCTTTGCTATCACGGTAGGTTGTGCAGTCATTAATCACGTGATACCACAGTAACGAGCCGAGGCAAGGTTGCACCCTCACCCCGACTATAGCCGCGGAAAACCGATGATTGCCGAACGTTCGCCGGATTCGGGTCAGTCAGTTCGCGGGATCCGCCCCGCGCTGTCTTGCACCGCTAACCACCCAGCGTTCGACGGGCGGCCACTCGCCCGCGCACGCGCCTGGGTTCTTCGGGCAAATTCTCCGACCTCACGGACACCGGGCCGAAGGTAGGCTGGGAGGCGGGTCGCAGGATATAGGCGAAGGTCGCACCCGCAATCGCCAGGAGATCCACCATGATAGCAACGCCGCTGCCCTTGACGACCTCCGGCGAATAAACCGAGGGCGACAACAGCGCGCGGGTTCCAACGATAAACACGCCGATGGAGATGGTCAGCAGCACTGCGACCGTCGCGAACCGGAGCGCGAACCACCAGCGGCTCTGCGACTTGCGGACGTCGAAGGTCTCACGCTCTTGCCGAAGCGCCTCCACGTCGCAACGGAGACTCATTCGAGCTCGTCCAGCAGCTCACCCTCTCGCCGCGCTCGCGCGATGTCGCGCTTCGCGTCTTGCAGGATCGCGTCGTAGAGCGGATAGGCGGGCGAGAAGCGCGACATTCGGGCGAGCACCGCTTCCGCCTTTGCCTCGGCCTCCAAGTCCCTAGGCATTGGTTCGCCCCTCACGCCGGACTTCATACCCGAGATCGCCGCCGCGCCAATGCTGTCCCTCACGTGCTCGAGCTCCTCCGGATCCGCGGCAGCGACGCGGTCGAGGAGGCGCTCGACGAAGGCCTGCTCACGAAACGCGAAAAAGTGATGCGTGTGGCGCACGAGGCGTCCGATGAAACGGAGCTCGATAGGCGACGCGGCGTCGATCTTCGCATCCAGGAACTCCACCACCAACCTCGTGTCCATGTCGAACATGGAAGCGAACATCTCCACGACGCGGTAGATGTTGTAGCCGTCGTCACCGCGGTGGCCCAGGAGCCAGTCCCAGGCTAGTTCCAAAGCCTCCAGCGCGCCGGGCGACTTGTCAAAGCCCAACTTCCCATCGTGATAGCGATGCCCGAGCAGCTCCACCTCGCCAGCCTCTCCCTCGCTCGCCAGCGCCTCGTCCGCCCTCGTGAGCAAGAACCGGGCGAACTGCAGCGGGAACCGCTTCGCAAGATGCGAGAAGAGTTGCTCTGTCCATTGTCCTGAAGGCAGCGCCCTGACCCGCGCAAGCTTGCCGAGCATGGCAGCCACGTCGGATTCGGACAAACGCTCCATCAGGGCGCGCTGCCGATCCGCAAGGTGATGTGCGACGGCCGCGAAGACATGCTCGCCTACATCCAGCGGGGCAAGCATGAGCAGTGCGAACACGGTCTCGTTGGAAAGGGAACGGCTCCACTGGGCCGCGTTGATTGCGGACACGACCGTGTGCTCGGACCCGCTCGAGGCACCGCGCCGCAGAAGCGCGACGTCAGCAGCCTCGAGCGGGCGGGCCAGGCCACCCAGCGCGGCGACAGCGCGCTGGGCGAAGTCCGGATCTGCCGTCTCTCCGTCGAGCGCCGAGGAGATGATTACCCGCCCGCGCTCCTCATCCCTCTCGAGGATCTCGCGGATGCCGGCGTAAACGAACGCGCGCCATGGAGAAGACGGGCTGCGCGCCTGGTCGACGAGGGTCTTGGCGACGTCGATGTCGCCTTCGATCACTTTCCCGATCAAGGCATAGGCGCTTCCCGGGTTCACGCCAGCCGCCCTAAGCTCGTCCATTGCGGAGGCGATCCTCCCCAGTATGGCGGCAGGCATGTCGAACTCCTGCCGCAGTTCGGCGACCAATCCGTCCAGCCAGGGATTGTCGTTGGACCAGCCGTCGTATTCGAGCTGACCACGGAAGGCGCGCTGCGCCCCGTCGACCATTGCCGCGCACAACCGGAAGTCCAGCGTCGCGGGGACTGCGCCCAGCACCGCCTTAGCAGCCCTGGCGACAGGCCCCTTGTTGAACCTCGCATGCCACTCGACACCTTGAACGACGGTGATCACTGTGGCGGCCGCTAGGCGGCCGGAGCCGGCCGTATCGTGCAGACGCCTCAATGTGCCGGCGAATTCGCGTTCGTATTTGCGGCGCAGGTCCTCGTCGGGAGACTGGCTACCCATCCCCATCGGCATTCGAACCATGTCGTCGACTAGGCGCGCCGCGCGGACCGCAACCGATGCGTCCTCGTGCTTCAACAGCGCCAGGACGCAGTCGACGACTTTCGATCGGAGGGCCTGTGCGAAGTCGTAGTTTACGAAGTAGCGCCCGAGCGAGATCGTCCGGCCATAGTCCCTGTTCGCCTCGACGACGCCCGACAGGAGCGGCTCAAGGATGTCGAGCGGGGAGTAGCGGTGCCCCCACGATCGACCCTCGTCAACGAGACGGAAGGCAAAGCCTGCCACCTCTTCGGAGAACTCGCGGGGCTTGTATTCCCCGAACCGGCACAGTTCCGCTAGGACACGGATGGGGTGGTTGGGATGCTGGCCAAGCTCACGGACATCGTCACGCCCCATCTCCCAAAGCAAGCGGCAGACGTCGGCGCGGTACTCCTCCGAGTAGGCCACGTTACGCAGCACGGGGGTAAGCTCCCGCGCAACCTCCGAGCGCCCGAGGTTGCGCTGCACGAACTCGAGTGCCTGGCGAGGCTGATACATGGCAACGGCTCGTACCGCGCCGAAGCGGGGATCCCAGGAATATTCGACGCCGTCGAGGCGCCGCCAGGCGCGATCCAGCAGCCTGCTGTTCGCGGGATCGCCCTGATTCCGCCGCCAGTCCATCCGGCCGATGTTCACCATCACCTGCTCGAGCTGCTCCTGCCCGACGGCATCGATGACCTTCTCTGCGAAGCCGGTCAGGCTTCCGTCGTCCCGCACGCAGCTTTCGTCGATGAGATAGTCACCAAGCACGTCGGGCATGAGGCGATAGGCGGCACCGCGCTTGTAGATGACGCCCCCCCTGACCAAGATCCTCAACGCCCGATCGGCCTGCACGGCGGTAAAGGCGGTCGTCGCCTCGAACAGCTCGCCCAGCCGCCGATCATTGAGGTGGACGGGCTGCGCGACGGCGACCAGCTCGAGCATGGCACGAAGCAGCGGCGCGTCCCCCGCGTCCCCGATCGATCCGGTGATCACGTCGGCGAACCTGCTGAGGACCATATGCCGCAGTACTTCGTCGCCCCGCGCTTCGGCGAGCGAGATGCCCCCCTTGGCTACGACCCGCGCCGCCATCGTCGCGATCAGGGGATTGTCGCCCGCTATCGCAGCGACCGGCTCGGCCCACTGCCGACCAACGCCCGCGCGCTCGAGCACCTCGCCGACCACCGCCTCCAGGTCGGCGCGCGGGAGGCGTTCCAGCGAAACCCTCCCGATCGTGTCGAAGCCGAACCGGCCGAGTTCCCCCTCGATCCGCTGCAGGGCGTAGGGTCGCGTCGCGAGCAGAAGTCGCGCGCGGTTGGCCGGATCCGCGGCAAACTCGATCACGACGGCGAGGCCGTCGCGGTCATGCGCATCGTCGACGACCAGCAGCTTGTCGCCCGCCCCCAAGGCTTCGAGGCTCGCGCGCGAGGGGTCACGCGCGGCCGACAGGAACCACACAGCCGTGAGGGACGGCGCCGGGCGGTCCAGGGCCTCGCGCAGGAGCCGTGACTTCCCCATGCCGCCGGGCGCGATGAGCAAAGTGGCGCGTTCCGCGGCGAGCGATGCGCGCAGGGCTGCCATCTCCGCACCCCGACCGCGAAGCTCCCACTCGTGGTTGAAGTAGGAACCCGGGGTTACGAACGGCGCGAAGAACTGCTCGCTCGTCAGCCATGGGCCGCTCTCGCGCCGACCCAGCAACGATACCCGCTGACCCGGGAAGTAGGTGTCGACGATCCGATCCTGCTGCACGCCAGGGAGCAACCGCAGCATGCGGCTGAGGTCGTCTTGGTCCCACACCTCCCACCCCGGCGCGCGTCGAACCGCCTCGACCGCTCGCGGTGACGCGATGCGGCTCAGCGCGAGGATCTTGCGGTCAGCTAAGACCGATACGTGGGCGACGGCCTTCGCGACCTCGGCCGGCCCGAACCTCGCGACCTGCTTGCACTGCACGACCAAAAGGCCGTCGGCGGACTCGACACGTATGTCGATGCCCGATTGATCGTGACCCCTGGCACCCTCCACTCGAACGCTCGATTCCGGACTCCGCGCTTGGAGGAGGTCTGCGACCAGCCGTTCGAACGCCTCCGGCGCCAGCTGATCGAAGGGAAAGTGGGACGCGCGTGGAGTCGCTGAGGCCGAATAGCCCGCCGCCTCCCGCAAGTCGGTTACATTCAAGGACAGAGCGCCGGCCACGGCGGGCAACTGATCGACCGAAGGGCGGTGGGTCCCCGCTTCCCAACGGCTCACCGACTGCTGTGTAACGGCGAGAAGGCGCGCCAATGCCGCCTGCGTCAGCAGCTTCGCCTCACGAGCCGCGACGACGAGCTGAGACAATCTGGAATAAGGAAGATGATCGCGAGAAGACATGTCACACATTTAAAGTGTAGCGACATTCTGGTCAACACACGTTCGGTGTGTGCGATTTGTCCCGGAGGTTTATGGCGGGCGAAGCTCGATCCGTCAGGCGCTTGCCAGGCTATCCGTCGCCATACCGGTCGAACAACTAATTCATTGAAAATAGTGCTGCCCGTGAGGATTGAACTCACGACCTCAGCCTTACCGAGGATGTGGTCTGCACCGAGACATGAAAAGCCCACCGCCGGCAAGCGGCTGCTAGGTCTGAGTTGTGCCTCTTTGGAACCAGCGCACCACCTTAGGCTGAACGGACGGCCGGAAGTCAGCGAGGTAACCGAAAGCGGCCGGTCCGTTTTCCACCAGTTTTACCGTAAATGCGGACGGTCCGCATGCACCGAGATGGCGCCGTTCACTCTTTGAATCTGTGCGTTCCTGCCGCTTTGGGATCTGCTGCCAGAACGCGGTGCGGTTCTCCATTACAGAAGCTTCTTTCGCCTGCAGATAGCGGGCATTTTTGGCCGAATGACCTCAGCCAACCGGCCGTAAATGCCTCTGCCGCCCGCGCGACGTTTATGATAAAAGGCGGCATGCTCAAGACAAGAATGAAGCGGGTCGCCGATCGCGGCGATCACGCGGTGCGGCGGCTTGCCGAGATCGAAGCCTCAATCGCGGAGCTTTCCAACGAGGATCTGCTCGATTTGGCCGACATCTTTAAAGCCGAGCCCCGCTCACCAATCGGGGATATGGCATTCGTTGAAATGGCGCGGCGGAATATCAGTCTTTAGAGACCGGTCGGGAACGAATTAGCAGGATCATCAACGGAGCGACGACACAGCGATGGTAGCGATCGGTACCCGGATCAATGAGATAGGCGCCTTGGTCCGCGATGGCGGAGCCTTCTATCTTCGCCGCGATGTCGGTGGCCGCTGCGAGCTGGAACTGCATCAAACCCCCGTAGATCTGGCAGAGAAGCGCGTCCGGCTCATCGGCACATTGGTTGGCCCGGATCTGGTCAACCCTGACGGCGTTGCGCCAGCTTAGTTGGCTTGATATTTGTCCCGTTCGGTCGTCAGCCACTGGCCGCGATTATGATTCAACCTGACTCATTGCCGTTACGCACAAACCACGAGCGGGCATCCTCCATGCCATGGAACAGCGGATCATTCATGCCTGCGGTCATGAGCAGGCTCATCATCTCACCGGCTTTGAAAGCCAGCAGGAACGTAAGGCCAAGTGGCTGAAGACGACTACCTGTCGTGACTGCTTCGTTACGGAGAAGCGAGCTGAGGAGGTCGCTGCGGCAGCGTTAAGCAGCGCCGCTGTCTCTCACCTTGTTCTTCCGCCGCTGACTGGGACTGATCGGCAAATCAGTTGGGCGTCGACGATCAGGACCAAGCGGCTCGCAGCGCTGATTAACTCAAACAGCGACGCCGACTGGAACGCATGCCTTCGGGTCACTGACGCCAAATGGTGGATCGATTGCCGCGATCTTACTGACGTTGATCTCATGGCAACCGCGAACCAGGCGTCAAACATGCAAATCCTGCCGACGCACATGCCATCGGCTACGAATCCCGTGATTGCCCGCTAAAAGGCAGACGCTGACCCAGCGGTCACGTGGGTAAGCCAGACGCATCCCTAATGTATGCAAACAGGGTCTAGACCTCCTGAAGGAGGTGTTTTATTTCGCTGTTACCGACCCTGTTTGAACGGGATTTGTGTTCAAACCACATGCTCGCTCAGGGTATACCCTGGTTGACAGTGAGCACGACTTCCCGCCTTTTTAGTAGGTGACGGAAAACCTCCGGATTTCGGTTTCCGCATAATCAGACAAAGCGACATGGTTTGTCGCGGGCGCCACGCATACAGTGAGGGAGCTCTGGTCGCCTGACCTGCCGCCTGACGACAATCATGTGTTTTCCGACAGTGGTGGTGGGCGCTTAGCATTACTAAGTAGCCGAGACTTGTAGCCGCTACCCTCCAAGAACTTGAGCTAGGCGTACATCCAGGCGCAAGCCTAATACGATTGCGGACGAAATGTCAGTTTTACGGTTCGGTGCGAATATTGGATCTGGGTTGATGACGTATTGAATATTCGGCAATATTCTGACGCCAGGCATGGCTGCAAATCCATAGTTGATCTCACCGATAA
>Ga0308158_10004233_pt1 | contig 12202 bp, 7 predicted proteins | sample PhyBR2_FD_201038 | JGI IMG/M metagenome (GOLD analysis project Ga0308158, IMG submission 201038) | Phyllosphere microbial communities from UC Gill Tract Community Farm, Albany, California, United States - DLSLB.R2 | ecosystem: Host-associated > Plants > Phyllosphere > Unclassified | place: USA...
ACTCGGCGCACCCGTTCGAGAACCCCGCGCCGTGGACCAACCTGCTCGAGATCGTGCTGATCCTCGCGATCCCGTTCGCCCTGCCGCGCACGTTCGGCCGCATGGTCGGCGACCACCGCCAGGGCTACGCGATCGCCGCGGTGATGGGCACGATCTTCCTCGTCTCGCTCGTGGCCCTCAGCGCCCTGGAGCTCGGCGGCGGCGGCACCGCCACACAGCTGGCGGGGTCCGCCATGGAGGGCAAGGAGCAGCGGTTCGGGATCCTCGGATCCACGCTCTTCGGCACCGCGTCCACGCTCACGTCCACGGGCGCCGTCAACGCGATGCACGACTCGTTCACGCCTCTGGGCGGCATGATGCCGATGATCAACATGATGCTCGGCGAGGTCGCCCCCGGCGGCGTCGGATCCGGCCTGTACGGCATGCTCATCCTCGCCGTGATCGCCGTGTTCGTCGGCGGACTGCTCGTCGGGCGCACCCCGGAGTACCTGGGCAAGCGCCTCGGCCCGCGCGAGATCAAGCTCGCCAGCCTCTACATCCTGGTGACCCCGACCCTGGTGCTCGCCGGCACCGCCCTGAGCTTCGCGATCCCCGGCATCCGCAGCGACGTCGAGAAGACGTCGATCCTGAACCCGGGCCCGCACGGACTCAGCGAGGTGCTCTACGCCTTCACCTCGGCGGCCAACAACAACGGATCCGCCTTCGCCGGTCTCACCGCGAACACGCCGTGGCTCAACACGGCGCTCGGCGTCGCGATGCTGCTCGGACGCTTCGTCCCGATCGTGTTCGTGCTGGCCCTGGCCGGATCCCTGGCCCAGCAGCAGCATGTGCCGGAGACCGCGGGCACCCTCCCCACCCACCGCCCGCAGTTCGTCGGGCTCCTCATCGCGGTGTCCGTCGTGGTCACCGCCCTCACCTACTTCCCCGTGCTCACGCTCGGGCCTCTCGCAGAAGGACTCGTCCGATGAACGCCATGTTCAAGACCACCCCGGCCCCGGAACCCACCCCGTTCCCCGAGGATCTCGAAGGGACGAACGCCGGGCCGGCCGCTTCGAGAGCCTCAGCGACCGGGCGCGCGCAGCGCGCCTTCGGCTGGAGCCAGCTCGTGCAGGCACTCCCGGGCGCACTGCGCCGGCTGAACCCGGCGACGCTGCTGCGCAACCCCGTGATCCTGCTCGTCTGGGCCGGCGCCGCGCTCACCACGGTGCTCGCGATCGCGGAGCCGTTCCTCGGCCCGGGCGCCGCCGCGTCCGGCGGCACCCCCGTCCCGAACGGGTTCACCTGGTCGATCGCGGTCTGGCTCTGGCTCACGGTGCTCTTCGCGAACCTCGCCGAGTCGGTCGCGGAGGGACGCGGCAAGGCGCAGGCGGCGACGCTGCGCAAGACGCGCACCAGCACGATGGCCCGCCGCGTGGTCGGCTACGACCCCGCCGCCGACCCGGATGCGATCCACGCCGCGACCGAGGAGGTCGCCTCGAGCGACCTGCACCGCGACGACGTCGTGCTCGTCGCGGCGGGCGAGCCGATCCCCGGCGACGGCGACATCATCGCCGGCATCGCCACGGTCGACGAGTCCGCGATCACCGGCGAGAGCGCCCCGGTGGTGCGCGAATCGGGCGGCGACCGCAGTGCCGTCACCGGCGGCACCCGGGTGCTCTCGGATCGCATCGTGGTGCGCATCACGTCGAAGCCGGGCGAGACCTTCGTCGACCGCATGATCGCCCTCGTCGAGGGCGCGGACCGACAGCGCACCCCCAACGAGATCGCGCTCAACATCCTGCTCGCGAGCCTGTCGATCGTCTTCCTCGTGGTCGTGCTGGCGCTGAATCCGATCGCGTCGTACTCCGCGTCCCCCGTGAGCGTCCCCGTGCTCATCGCCCTGCTCGTGTGCCTCATCCCGACCACGATCGGCGCGCTGCTCAGCGCGATCGGCATCGCGGGCATGGACCGGCTCGTGCAGCGCAACGTGCTCGCGATGTCCGGCCGCGCGGTCGAGGCGGCGGGCGACGTCACCACCCTCCTGCTCGACAAGACCGGCACCATCACGTACGGCAACCGACGCGCGACCGACGTGCGCCCGGTCGACGGCATCACCGCCGACGAGCTGCTGCACGCGGCGGCCCTGTCGTCGCTCGCCGACCCCACGCCGGAGGGCGCCTCGATCGTCGAGCTCGCCGCGGGCCGCGGCATCGTGGTCGCCGCACCCGAGGGCGCCGAGACCGTGCCGTTCACCGCGCAGACCCGCATGAGCGGCGTCGATCTGATCGACGGGACGCAGATCCGCAAGGGGGCAGGATCCGCGATCCGCGCCTGGATCGAGTCGGATCCGGGCCCTTCGACGGGCTCAGGGGCCGGAGCCGCTTCCGCCGCCGCCGAGGCCGCGCGCTTCGCCGACGAGATCGCCGCGTCGGGCGGCACTCCGCTCATGGTGGCGGTCAGCGCCCCGGGGGCGTCGAGCGAGGGGGGCACCCGCATCCTCGGCGTCGTGCACCTCAAGGACGTCGTGAAGGAGGGCCTGTCCGAGCGCTTCCAGGAGCTGCGCAGCATGGGCATCCGCACCGTGATGATCACGGGCGACAACCCGCTCACCGCGAAGGCCATCGCCGCCGAGGCCGGGGTCGACGACTACCTCGCCGAGGCCACGCCCGAGGACAAGCTCGCCCTCATCCGGCGCGAGCAGGAGGGCGGACGGCTCGTCGCGATGACGGGCGACGGCACGAACGACGCCCCGGCGCTCGCGCAGGCCGACGTCGGCGTCGCGATGAACACCGGCACCTCGGCCGCCAAGGAGGCCGGGAACATGGTCGACCTCGACTCGGATCCGACCAAGCTGATCGACATCGTGCGGATCGGCAAGCAGCTGCTGATCACCCGCGGGGCGCTCACGACGTTCTCGCTCGCGAACGACATCGCCAAGTACTTCGCGATCATCCCCGCGATGTTCATGGGCGCGTTCCCCGGTCTCGCCGCGCTGAACATCATGCAGCTGCACTCCCCCGCGTCCGCCGTCACGAGCGCGATCGTCTTCAACGCGATCGTGATCGTCTTCCTCATTCCGCTCGCCCTGCGGGGCGTCGCCTACAAGCCGGCGAGCGCCGCGCAGATCCTGCAGCGCAACCTGATGATCTACGGCATCGGCGGCGTCATCCTGCCGTTCGTCGGCATCAAGCTCATCGACCTCGTCGTCGCCCTGATCCCCGGTTTCTGAGCCGGTCCGGCGACCCTCCCGAAAGGCACCTCCCATGTCGAACCTCCGCGGCACCGTCCGCGTCACCGGCGTCGCCGTCCGCGCGATGCTCGTGCTCACCCTCGTCCTCGGCGTCGGCTACGCGCTCGTGGTCACCGGCATCGGGCAGCTCGCCCTGCCCTGGCAGGCGAACGGCTCGCTCGTCGACGCCAAGGGCGCGCCGGCCGGCGGGTGGACCGGCGGGTCCGCCCCGGTCGGCAGCACCCTCGTCGGCCAGTCCTTCACCGACGCCAAGGGCGATGCCCTGCCGCAGTACTTCCAGCCGCGGCCCTCGGCGGCCGGCAAGGACGGCTACGACCCGACCGCGTCCGGAGGCAGCAACCTCGGACCGAACAACCCCGACCTGGTGAAGGCGATCTCCGAGCGCCGTGCGACGATCGCGGCCCGCGAGCACGTGGCCGAATCGGCGGTGCCCGCCGACGCCGTCACGGCGTCGGGCTCGGGTCTGGATCCGCAGATCAGCCCGGCCTACGCCCTGCTGCAGGTGAACCGGGTCGCCGAGGCGCGCGGCCTCGATGCATCCGCCGTGCGCCGCCTGGTGGAGTCTAGGATTCAGACGCGCGACCTCGGCTTCCTCGGCGCGGAGCGGGTGAACGTCCTCGAGCTGAATCAGGCGCTGGACGCCCTGCCGCGATGAGGATCCGGGATGATGCGCAACGGTCGGTGAGCAGGCCGGCATGTCGGTGAGCGAAGGGGTGTCGGCGATGGCCGAGCGGCGGCGGGAGGGCGGATCCTCGCGGGGACGCCTGCGCGTGCTGCTCGGCGCCGCGCCGGGCGTGGGCAAGACCTACGAGATGCTCGGCGAGGGCCGGCGCCTGCGCGAGCTCGGACGCGACGTCGTGATCGGCGTCGTGGAGACGCACGGCCGCGCCGCGACGCTCGCGCAGACCCAGGGCATCGAGCAGGTGCCACGCCGGATCGTGTCGCACCGCGGCGTGCAGCTCGACGAGCTCGACCTCGACGCCGTGCTGGCCCGCCGCCCCGAGCTCGCGCTGATCGACGAGATGGCGCACACGAACGCGCCGGGATCCCGCAACGCCAAGCGCTGGCAGGACGTGCAGGAGCTGCTCGACGCGGGCATCGACGTGATCACCACGGTGAACGTGCAGCACATCGAGTCGCTGAACGCGGTCGTGGAGAAGATCACCGGCGTCGTGCAGCAGGAGACCGTGCCCGACGAGGTGATCCGCGACGCCGACGAGGTGGAGGTCGTCGACCTCGCCCCGCAGACCCTGCGCGACCGCCTCTCGGCCGGGCAGGTGTATCCGGCCGAGCGGATCGACGCGGCCCTGTCGAACTACTTCCGCCTGGGCAACCTCACCGCCCTCCGCGAGCTCGCCCTGCTCTGGCTCGCCGACGAGGTCGACAGCGCCCTGCGCAGCTACCGCAGCCAGCACGGCATCGACAGCGCCTGGCAGACCCGCGAGCGCGTGGTCGTCGCCCTGACCGGAGGGCCGGAGGGCGAGACGCTGCTGCGTCGCGGCGCGCGGATCGCGGCCCGCTCGGCCGGCGGCGAGCTGCTCGCGGTGCACGTCACCACCCAGGACGGCCTGCGCGGCGACCGTCCCGGAGCGCTCACCGAGCAGCGCGGTCTCGTGGAGTCGCTCGGCGGCAGCTACCACCAGCTCGTCGGCGACGACGTGGCCGGCACGCTCGTCGAGTTCGCGCAGTCGGTCGACGCCAGCCAGCTCGTCATCGGCGTCAGCCGGCGCAGTCGCCTCTCGGCCGCGCTCACCGGGCCCGGCATCGGCGCCGAGATCATCCGCCGCTCCGGCGACATCGACGTGCACATCGTCACGCACTCGGCCGCGGGGAGGCGCGGGCCGCTCCCGACGATCCGCGGCGGCGCCCTGGGCTGGCGGCGCCAGCTCATCGGCTTCGCGGTCGCGCTCATCGGCGGGCCGCTGCTGTCCTGGCTGCTGTTCTCCCTCAAGGCGCCGGGATCCATCACCTCCGACGTGCTCAGCTACCAGCTGCTCGTCGTCGTGGTCGCGCTCATCGGCGGTCTCCGGCCCGCGCTGTTCGCGGCGGTGCTGAGCGGATTCACCCTCGACTTCCTCTTCGTCGAGCCGCTGTTCACGGTCACGATCGCGGATCCGCTGCACGCCCTCGCGCTCGTCCTGTACGTCGTGATCGCGGTGCTCGTGAGCATCGTCGTGGACCAGGCCGCTCGGCGCGCCCGCGCCGCGCAGCGCGCCTCCGGCGAGGCGGAGCTGCTCGCCGCCGTGGCCGGCAACGTGCTCCGCGGCGACAGCGCCCCGACGGCGCTCGTCGCCCGCGCGCGCGAGGCGTTCGGGCTGAGCGGGATCCGGCTGCTCTCCCCCGACGGCGACGTGCTCGCGGTCGACGGCGAGCCCCTCGGCGGGAACGTCGCCGGAGGAGACCCGGAGCACGCCCCGCACGACGCGGGCGGGCTGGCGGCGCGGGCGGCCGCCGCGGCGGCGGGCGCCTCCGCGCCGGCAGAGGGAGCGCGGCTCCCACGGCCGCCGCGTGTGGAGTCCGTGCCGGTCGGCATCGGTGCGGACGGGCGCCCGCGGGCGGTCCTCGAGCTGCACGGCGGGGATCTCGACGCCGCGGGCCGGCGCCTGCTCGACGCGATCGTCGCGCAGCTCGCCGCGGCGATCGAGCACACCGACCTGCGCGAGACGGCGAAGGAGGCCGCCGTGCTCGCCGAGACCGACCAGGTGCGCAGCGCCCTGCTCTCGGCGCTCAGCCACGACCTGCGCCGTCCCCTGGCCGCGGCCGTCGCCGCGGTCGGCGGACTGCGCGGCGCCCACCGGCTCTCCGCCGAGGACCGCGCGGAGCTCGTCGAGACCGCCGACGAGAGCCTTGCCACGCTGTCGCGCCTCGTCACCGATCTGCTCGATGTGAGCCGCGTGCAGGCCGGCGTGCTGGCGGTGTCGCTCGGCCGGGTCGACGCGGGCGGCGGCGTCGTGTCGGCGCTCGACGAGCTGTCCCTGGGCCCCGACGAGGTCGAGCTCGCCCTGGATCCGGCGCTCCCGCCGCTGCGCGCGGATCCGGTGCTCCTGCAGCGCGTGCTGGTGAACCTGCTGACCAACGCCGTGCGGCACTCTCCGGCGGGCGAGCGTGTGATCGTCTCGACGAGCCGGCTCGGCGAGCGCGCCGAGATCCGCGTGGCCGACCGCGGCGAGGGCATCCCGGAGGATCAGCGCGAGAGCGCGTTCCTGCCGTTCCAGAGGCACGGCGACACCGACAACACCACGGGCCTGGGCCTGGGCCTGGCCCTCTCCCGCGGTTTCGCCGAAGGCATGGGCGGTACGCTGACCGCCGAGGACACGCCCGGCGGAGGCCTGACCATGGTGGTGTCGCTGCCTCTGGACGATGCTGGTCTCGACGCGAGCACTCTGCCGGATCCGGGCGCCGAGTACGACATTCTGCGCACGCCCCACCAGGAGCCGCGCTCCGACGACGAGGGAGGGACCCGATGAAACTGCTCGTCGCCGACGACGATCCGCAGCTCGTGCGCGCGCTGCGGATCACCCTGGCCGCCCACGGCTACGACGTCATCGCCGCTCCCGACGGGGCCGCGGCGATCGCGATGGCCGCGCAGGCGCACCCCGACATCGTGCTGCTGGACCTCGGCATGCCCAAGCTCGACGGGATCGCCGTGATCGAGGCCCTGCGGGGGTGGAGCGACGTGCCGATCCTCGTCGTCTCCGGGCGCACCGGATCCGCCGACAAGGTCGAGGCGCTCGACGCCGGCGCCGACGACTACGTCACCAAGCCGTTCCAGGTGGACGAGCTGCTGGCGCGGCTGCGCGCCCTCGCCCGCCGTCGCGGCGGGGCGCCGTCCGAGTCGTCCGTCTCGTTCGGCGATGTCGAGGTGGATCTGGCCGCGAAGGCCGTCACGCGGGACGGATCCCGGGTGCACCTGACCCCCACCGAATGGCAGATCCTGGAACACCTGGCCCGCCACCCCGGGGCGCTCGTGACCCGGCAGGAGCTGCTCCGGGAGATCTGGGGCACGGAGCAGGTCACGGACACCGGCTACCTGCGTCTGTACCTGTCGCAGCTGCGCAAGAAGCTCGAGCGCACCCCCAGCGCTCCGGAGCATCTGCTCACCGAGCAGGGCATGGGCTACCGTCTGGTGCTCGATCCGGCCTGACCCCGGCGTGCGGAGGCTTCCCTTCCGTCTGTTTGCGCCGATCCGTGGCGTTCGGGGCCTGAAACCCACCGCTTGACGCAAACAGACGGAAGGGGGCCGGGGTCACGCGCGGGAGCGCCAGAGCAGCCACACGAAGTAGGGCGCACCGAGGAGCGCCACCACGAGCCCGGCGGGCAGCTGCGCGGGTGCGATCACGGTGCGGCCCACGGCGTCGGCGGCCCCGACCATCACCGCGCCGAGCAGCACCGCCACCGGTACGACCCTGGCGTGACGCGCACCGACGAGCGCACGGGCGGCGTGCGGGGCGACCAGGCCCACGAACCCGATCACGCCGACCGCCACCACGCTGAACGCGGCGAGCACGGCGGCCACCGCGAGGATCAGCAGCCGGGAGCGCTCCAGACGCACGCCGAGCAGCCGCGGGGTGTCCTCGTCGAGCGTGAGCAGATCCAGCTCCCGCGCCCGAAGGAGCACGACCGGCAGCGCGAGCGCGAGCACCACCGCGAGCGGGACGACCTGCTCCCAGATCCGCCCGTAGGTGGTGCCGCTCAGCCAGGTGTAGATCTTCGGGGTGTCGAACGGGCTCGCCCGCAGCAGCACGAACGACGTGAGGGCGACCGCGGCGGAGGAGATGCCGATCCCGATCAACAGGAAGCGGTCGGCACTCAGCCCGCCGCGCCAGGAGAGCAGGTACACGAGGGCGAACGCGCCGAGCGCCCCCACGACCGCCGCCACGAGCATGCCCACGGTCGTCGCCGCCACACTGGTCACCACGAGCACGGCGCCCAGTCCCGCCCCGCCGGTGATGCCGAGAAGGCCGGGATCCGCCAGCGGATTGCAACTGACGGCCTGCGTGAGACATCCGGCGAGCGCGAGGGCCGCTCCCGCCGTGACCGCGGCGAGCACGCGCGGCGCGCGCTCGTCCAGGGCGAAGGCGATCTGCGGGGGCGCTTGACCCTGCAGCCACAGCAGCACGTCGCCGGAGAGCAGCCGGGTCGCGCCCAGCAGCAGGCCCGCGAGCACGACCGCCCCCAGCAGCACGGCCGTGACCGCCAGCACGATCGTGAAGCGTCGTCGTCCGCGCACACCGAACCGGATCGACGGCGGACGGCGCGTGGGTCCGGAGTCGCGCAGGCGCCGCGCCATGGCCACGAGCACCCCCGCGCCGAGCAGCGTCGTGGCGACCCCGGTGGGCACGGCGATCGCGCCCTCCGCACCGATGATGAGCCGCAGCAGCGCGTCGGAGAGGATCACGACGAGCGCGCCGAGGAGACCGGAGGCGGGCAGCAGCAGCGCGTGCCGGCCCAGTCCGGGCACGACACGCACCAGGAGCCGGGCCAGAACCGGCGCGCACAGCCCGACGAACCCGAGCGGCCCGGCCAGCGTCACCGCGGTCGCCGTCAGCACCACCGACAGCACGATCCCGAGCATCCGCGTGGACCGGATCGGCACGCCGAGGCTCGAGGCCAGGTCGTCGCCGAGGGCGAGCACGTCGAGTCGCCGGGCGAGCAGGAGCGCGACCGCTCCCGCCGCGACGACCACCGGCGCCGCCCGCAGGAACGCCTCGATCCCGAGCTGCGACAGGCTCCCGCTGCCCCAGGCGAGCAGCCCCTTGGTCTGCTCGCTGAACAGGATGAGCAGCGCCGAGGTCGCGGCCTGGAAGGCCAGTGCCAGAGCGGATCCGGCGAGCACCAGGCGGGTCGTCGAGGATCCGGATCCGCCGGCGAGGCCCAGCACGATGACGGCGGCGACGAGGCCGCCGACGAAGGCGATGACGCCCGACGCCCAGAACGGGAGCGAGATCCCGAAGGCGGCGACGACGGTGATCGCGAGGTAGGCGCCCGCCGTGACGCCAAGCGTGTCGGGGGAGGCGAGCGCGTTGCGGGCGAGCGACTGCATGAGCAGCCCCGCCATGCCCAGGGCGATGCCGACGGCGATGCCCGCGGCGAGGCGCGGCACGCGTGCGCCGAGCAGGATCTCGGGGTCGGCCCAGACCGCCCCGCTCGTGCCCTGGGTGAGATGCCAGCCCGCGGCCGCGACGAGGGCGAGGGCGAGCACGACGAGCACGCCGACGGCGCCGAGGCGGGCGCGGACCCCGGTCGCCGGGCTCGTGCCCGGATCTCCGGTCGTCCGCGGGTCCGCACCCGGCTCGGCCGCCTCCGCCGTCCCCGCCGTCCGCATCGCGCTCATCGGATCCGGGTCACTTGCCGAACACGTCGACGTAGGCGTCGGCGATGCGCTCCGCCGAACGCGGGCCGCCGAACGTCCAGATCCCGGTGGGGAACGCGTGGACCCGCTTCTCCTTCACGGCCGGGATCGAGGCCCAGGCCGGGTTCTTCTCGGCGGCGGCGATGAAGCTCGTGCTGTCCGGGTCGTCCGTCCCGGTGTGCAGCAGGGTCGCGGATCCGATCGTGGTCATGCCCTCGATGTCGGTGCTGCCCAGGCCGTACGCGGGATCGGTCTCGCCCTTCCAGACGTTGGTGAGGCCGAGCTCGGCGCCGATCGCCCCGATCAGCGACCCGGATCCGAACGGCCGCAGCGACACCGTGCCGGCATCGACCCAGCCGTCGATGTAGACGAAGTCGGTGCTCGCGGGCTTCGCCGCGGCGATCGTCTGCTTCGCCGTGTCGAGATGCGCGTTCAGCTCGGCGGTCACCGCCTCGGCGCGTTCGGTGCGGCCCGTCGCCTGCGCGATCAGGTCGAACGTCGCGAGCAGCTGCCGGAGCGGATCCTTCGCGTCGGCGCCGACCGTCACGAGCACGGGCACGCCGTACTTCTCCAGCTGCCCGATGATCGCGTCGTCGCGGGTCTGCGCCTCGACGATGACGAGATCCGGCTTGGTGGCGAACAGCGCGTCGAGATTGGGCTCCTGGCGCTTGCCGACGTCGGCGACCCCGTCGGGGAGGGCGATCGACGTGTCCCACTGGCGGTATCCGGCGGCGTCCGCGACGGCGACCGGCGTCACGCAGAGGGTGAGCGCGTCCTCGACCTGCTGCCACTCCAGCACGGCGACGCGCTCGGCGGGCTTGTCGAGCTTCACGGTGCGGCCGATGGCATCGGTCAGGGTGACGGGCCCGGTGGCGGTCTTCGTGTCGGCGGCGCACTCCGCGGTCGCCGCGGTGGTTCCGCCGCGGGGTTCTGCGACGGAGGTCGTGCCGCAGCCGGCGAGGACGAGCGCCGTCACGGCGAGCAGTGGGGCGAGGACGAGGGGCTTGCGCATGGTTCTCCAGGGTCGGGATCGGTCGAGGGCGGGGATCCGGTCGGGCCGGTCGAAGTTCGGGGCGATATCAGGCGGGCTGCGGGACGACGCGACGCACGCCGTGCCGTCCGCGCGGGATCACGCGCACGCGCCCGTCGTCATCGATCGCGGTGTCGATGGGCAGCCCGTAGGCCGCGGACAGGTGCTCGCGGGTGAGCACCTCGGCCGGGGGGCCGTCGGCACGCACCCGTCCGTCGTGCAGCAGGACGATCCGGTCGGCGATCGCGGCGGCGTGGTCCAGGTCGTGCAGCACGACGCCCAGGGCGGTGCCGGCATCGGCGAGATCGCGGATGAGATCGAGCGTGGAGATCTGGTAGCGCAGATCGAGGTGGTTGGTGGGCTCGTCCAGCAGCAGGATCGGCGTGGTCTGCGCGAGCGCCGTGGCCAGCCAGACGCGCTGCAGCTCGCCGCCGGAGAGCTCGTCCACGGGCCGCGCGCCCATCGCCGCCAGGCCCGTGACGTCGAGCGCGCCGTCGATCGCCGCCCGGTCCTCGTCGCGCAGGCCGGTGAACCGTCCGCGGTGCGGGTGACGCCCGAACGCGACGACGTCGCGCACCTCGAGACCCGACGGGTGCGGGCGCGACTGCGAGAGCATCGCCACGGTGCGGGCGAACTCGCGGGCGTCGAGCGCGGCGGCGTCCTGCTCGCGACCGGACGGGCCGAGCCGCACGGTCCCGGACCGCATCCGATGGAGCCGGGCGATGGCGCGGAGGGCTGTGGACTTGCCGCTCCCGTTGGGGCCGATGAGGGCCGTCACCTCGCCGGGGACCAGCGTCAGCGCGACATCGTGCACGACGGGCGTGCGGCCGTAGTCGAGGGCCAGACCGTGCGCCACGAGCCCCGTCGGACGGGTCGGCGCAGGCCGGGCGGATTGTCTGCGATTCGTCATGTTAGGGGAGCCTAACCTATCCTGGACGTGTGCCCCACCATCCTTACCGGACCTACCGGACCACCGTCGCCCGTCGCGAGCAGCTGTCGCCGAACTTCCTGCGTCTGACGCTGACCGGCCCCGATCTCGTCCATTTCGGCACCGCCGGACTCGATCAGCGCATCAAGCTCGTGCTGCCGCTCCCCGACGGCTCCTTCACCGACGTCGGCCAGTTCGACGAGTCGGTCGGGATGATGCAGTGGTACCGCCGCTGGCGAGAACTCCCGGATGAGAAGCGCAATCCGATCCGCACGTACACGATCCGCGCGGTGCGGCCGGAGGCCCGCGAGATCGACGTCGACTTCGTGCTGCACGGCACAGAGGGCCCCGCGTCGGCGTGGGCGTCGTCCGCGACGCCGGGCGCGCCGCTGGTGGTCGTCGGCCCGGACGCCCGCTCCGACGAGACCGGGGGCGTGGAGTGGAACCCCGGTGACGCCGGATCCGTGCTCATCGCGGGCGACGAGACCGCGGTGCCCGCGATCTGCGCGATCGTCGAATCGCTGCCCGCCCACCTCACCGGGTCCGTCTACATCGAGGTGCCCACCGAGGCCGACGCCCTCCCGCTCACAGCTCCGGCGGGCGTCGCCGTCACCTGGCTGGCCCGCGGGGGCACTCCGCACGGGCTGCGCCTGAGCGCCGCCG
>Ga0308158_10004234_pt1 | contig 12201 bp, 13 predicted proteins | sample PhyBR2_FD_201038 | JGI IMG/M metagenome (GOLD analysis project Ga0308158, IMG submission 201038) | Phyllosphere microbial communities from UC Gill Tract Community Farm, Albany, California, United States - DLSLB.R2 | ecosystem: Host-associated > Plants > Phyllosphere > Unclassified | place: USA...
TGATCAAGACAGAAATAAAGGCAAAGTGCCAGATGCTGCGAACATGCATGGCAATCGTGGCCGTTGCCAACCCAGCGCCTACCAGTGAGCCAAGGCTGAAAAAGCCGTGTAGCGAGGGCATGATGCTTCGGCCAAGCTGGCGTTCGATTCTTGCGCCGCTGACGTTCATCATGATGTCGAGGCAGCCAAAAATGATGCCGTTAATGAAGAGCGTGAGATAGGCGAGCCAAGTGCTCTGCGTCAGGGAGACGGCGACACCGAGGATGGGCAGGCATAGGGCTAGGCCAAGAGGAAGGATGCAAAGAAGCCGCTTTGTGGGCAGATATTTGCTGATGGTAGGGATGATCGTCAAACCGATCAGAGTACCCAAGGTCATGCACAGGAGGAATGAACCAAGTCCGAGCCCGGAGAACCCCAGAACATCATCAATGATCGATAGCCTTCCTGCCCAGGAAGCGAAGGATAATCCCGCAAGGAAGAATATTAAGTTGATGCTGGTGCGTTCGGTGGGCAAGAGCCGCGCTCTGATGGCGACCGGTTGGGTCATCTGAAAGTTTTCCCTGTTCCCTCTCGGTTTCTATATTGCCTTGAGTTTATCTCACTCTCGGCGTCTAAGTTACTACAGGGTTGGATTTGCCTTGTTTTTTGCGAGGATACGTCGGTGATGCCCAGTTTTTGTTCAGGGAGTGGCTATCAATGACGCTGGCCTAGCTGTGGCCTCGGCGTAAGTTTCTGTCACCGAATCTATGTCAGGTTTGGAAGCAAAAAAGACTGCCAGCCACATTCAATGAAGGTGGTTGGCAGTCTTTGGAATTGTGCCCCCAGCGGGATTCGAACCCACGACCTAGAGATTAGAAGAACCTCCAAGCAATTTATTCCGGCTTCTGCACGCTCCAACTTCCGCGAGATTCCGGGGTTTTGATCACACCCGAGCTGCCGATTTTATGCGGCCGTCCAGCAAAACTGTGGTGCAAACTGTGGTGTATTTTCGCCTATTCTCGGTCAACCACTATGCTCCGCATTTGGGCGCCTTCGGGTACTAGTTCGCGGGCTTGGTCACGTGCTGTTTCGTAGACATCTCCGTTGACTGAAGACGATCCGAGTTCGCCGTTTTGCAGGTAGTTCACTTTTACTGTCACCAGCCGAACTCTAAGGCAGAATAGTTTTCTGGAACATTCAACAAAGGTAGGCGGGGAAGATGGCTGGAAGCCCAGTGTTCGGTATAGGTTTTCAAAAAGGTCTCGAAGAGGGCCTAGGTAAGGGGCGAGGACAAGGTCTAATAATCGGTGTGGTTGCAACTACGGCTATTTACGGAGCCAACGAGCTGTACTCAAGGTACAAGCAACGCAAAATCGAAAAGTTGGAATCTGAGCGTATCGAGGAAATCTTGAATCGTGCTCACGATTCGGAGGGCGGAGACGACGGCCTGGAGAACACTGATTAGTTTCCACTTGACCAGAGTGTCCTACGCAAAAAACCGCCCGATCATTCTCACAACATGGTGAAAATGATCGGGCGGTTTACGTTGTGGCCAGGCTCCCGGGGAACGGCCGCTTCCGGGAGTCCAGCAGTGCGGTGGTCTTACCCTGCCACCGCGCAGGGGTCTAATCGGCCACGTGCTTTCCGTCCAGAGTAGCTGGGCCGGACACTTCATTACCTGCAGCAGGTGGCTCGTCGCCTTGGTCGCCGGCAGCTAACCAAGGCAGGAAGCGCTGGAGGAACGATTCGACCATCGGGAGTGCCATGATGCGGGTAACCGCTGCGGCGATACCCAGAGCCAACGCCGCGGCACCAGTGGCCGCTTCAGGACTTCCCTGGGTGGCAGCACTATAGATCGATGGTGCCATGGCAGACAGAGCGACGATGACCGCGAGGATTGTGCGGACGGTAGCTCGCCATGGGTGTTGGGACTGCGTGGTGATGGCTGAATGCTTAGCCATGATGCCTCCTAATAGTCGTTGTTGTCGTTGAGCCAGCGCTGAATAGCTTCGAAGGACATCTTCTTCGGGTCGCCGTCAAGGGCTCCCTTGTAGAATCCGCGGTCCTTCAGGTAGCGCTGGAATTCGTACCAGAACCACTTGCCGTCCCCGCCATCGACCTTGAGTGGAGTTCCCTTCGGCACTCCCCACTTCGCGACCGGAGTCTTCGTGTAGTAAGGGTTGCCGTTCGGGTCTCGTACGTCGCGCAGCCAGTCCTGCAGATCGGTGTAACCGAGCTTGCCGATCTTGCCGTCCCACTGCTTGTTCGACGTGTAGCCGAGCTGATGCATGAGGATCTGGATGGCGCCCTGTTCCCAGGACTTGAAGTTGCCGTTGATCTTCAGCTCGGCATAGTCGGTCGGGAAAGTGGTGGAACCATTCGGGGTGTTCGATGGCGACTGGTCTTTGACCTTCTTCACCTTCGCGACCTCGGGCTTGCCGACTGGCTTCACTGCACCCTTGGCGAGTCCCCAGGTACCGGACTTGGCCGCGGCGGTGGTGTGCTTGATTGAGACGTGCACGTGCTTGGTGTGGGCATTGGATCCTTCGTACTTGCGCCAGCGGGTGCCGCCCCAGATGCGACCGTTGTAGATGCAGTAACTGGTGCGATCATCGTAGATGACGGCGCTCAGGAAGTCCTCGACGCTGATCCCGTCTTTGTCCACGTCGATAGCACGCACGATGCCGCCGGCGCTGTAGTCCGGGGTGTGGTCTGAGACGCGTGCCTGGTGAGAAGTATCGCCCACCCACCCGTCTGACGCTTTGTCACGATCAGGCCACCGGGTATTGGTTTCGCTGCGGAGGTCCACAAGCGAAGGGGCAAGATGAAAGTTCTGTGAGTATCGAGGTGGCTGGTCTGGGACTAGCTGGCAGGATAGGAACCAGCCGTCCCACCCCCCTGGATGTGGCTCAGTATACAACTGACCCGCGAGGTGTCATCGTATTGACTTGTCCATCCGCTCAGGGTGGGTCGGCCGGGACCAATCCGGCCCACCACGGTAGCTTCATCAGAAGATTGTCCACCTCAACTAGAGGGCGTGACCCATCACAGTACTGTTCCGTAGTGACCCTTACCCGGACTGGTACCGGCCGTTCACGGCCGTCCAAAATAATCCAGGAAAGGAAAGTACGGTGACCGCACAATCTATCGTCGCTCATTGCTACCCATTTGTCGTGGGTGTCGATACTCACGCACGTAACCATGTCTACGCCATCATCGATTCCAGCAACGGTGCACTGCTTGATACCCAGTCGTTTCCAGTGACCAGCGTCGGCATCAGCCGTGCCATCCGCTGGGTGGCACGACGTACTGAAGGTAACGCAGACACTCTCTGGGTCATTGAAGGGGCCGCGACTTACGGAGCGATCCTTGCCGGCACCATCGCCGCTCACGGATTCCCCGTCTCCGAGGCACCACGCATGAGCAAGAAGCAGAACCGTGGCGTCGGGAAAAGCGATGCCTTGGACGCCCACCGCATGGCGATAGCTTCCCTGCCACTACAGGTAAACAAGTTGCGCCATCCGCGACTGCATGAAGGAATCCGGCAGGGGCTGCGCATCCTTGTCACAGCACGCAGCTCGATGGCGAAGGACCGCACTAGGTCTGTGAATGCCTTGAACGCTTTGGTGCGCAGCAACGTTCTGGGGATCGACGCCCGCAAGAAGCTGACCAGCGGCCAGATCACTGAGGTCAGCCGGTGGCGGGAACGAGAAGAAGAGCTCTCGCTGCGGATTGCCCGGTCTGAAGCGGTGCGACTGGCCAAACATACTCTAGATTTGGATCACCAGTTAACTATCAATGAGCAACAACTGGATGAACTGGTCAGGGTCAGTGAAGCGGCACCGCTGATGGAGGAGATCGGGTTCAAAGCAATCACCGTAGCGAAGTGCTTCGTCGCTTGGTCTCACGAAGGCCGAGTGCGCGATGAAGCTGCTTTCGCCTGTTTGGCTGGGGCGAGCCCGATTCCTGCACCGTCAGGGAATACGACACGACATCGGCTTAACCGTGGCGGGGATCGGTCGTTGAATGCTGCTCTGCATCTGGCGGCGATCACGCGCATGACCCATGACGACGAGACACGTATCTATGTTGAAAAACGTCGTGCTGAGGGTAAAACGGATCGGGAAATCCGCCGATGCATCAAACGCTATCTCGCCCGTCGTGTCTTCAAGATCTTCCACGTTTCAGCGGTGGCTGAAGAGGTTACAATTGCGGCTTGACAGACATAGAAGAGTCTGTGAGACTTCCAGCCCGCAACCATTGCCAACTCGCGCCGAGATACCTCCTGAATCTCCATGATGGTCAGGAGCTTCTTCCTGTCCTTGAGTTTCATCCAGATATCTCCTAACTGGATTGGGAACTTTACGACCTTCACTGTATCGCCCTTTCTTCCAAGTGTCCAGAGTATCATTACATTAACACCCCTCTAGTGTCCACTCTTTATTTCCACTTTTCCCTAGAACCTCGTGGAATCGGGCAAACCTCGCCTTTTGTAGCTAGAGTTCTTAGTGTCCACGACATGCTTACGACGAGTGTCCGCACTGTTTGCGCGTGTCCATGCGATCCGGAAAGACTGTTGCTGTGAACGAATTACACCCACTGGGCCGCCTGATCCAGGCAGCGCAAGACCGCGAAGGCTGGTCAACCCGCGATATGGAGAAGCAGGCCGAGCGAAACGGTTTCTCGATGAAGCACTCGAATTTTTCTCGCCTGAAGATTGAACCTGTAGTTGCAATCAAGGCCAGTCAGATTCAGGTGCTCGCTTCGGTCCTGGGCGTTTCCGAGCAGGCGGTGGCATTTGCGGCCGTCGAAAGCATGGGTGTCAATCTGGATGCGCAGGCTGCAACCTTGGAAGATTCGCTTCGCTACACAACAGATCTAAGCACCCGAGACCAGCGACTCATCTTGTCCCTGGTGACGGCCATGCGCGACGAGAAAAGCGGAACAAATGGACGGCAAGGTAATCTTCGAACTGATGTCAGTTCTACAGCTAGGCGCTTGGCGCCTGCGGGTGACTCTCGCTCTGGACAGAAGAGCGATCTTGATGATGGCGTCATCGAATTGCACGGCGACGAAGCCAGGAGCATTCCCGTTCCGCCACGCGAACAACTCGCAGCGCACCCGAAGGTGAAGACGACTCGCGAGCAGCTCGACGAAGAAACCAGTGAACACCATGTTGAAAATCAGGACCCCGGATACGACTTGTAGCCGGTTGACAGTTTAGGAATTGCTATGGGGATGAATTTTACTGCGATCGATTTCGAGACCGCGAACGGGAAGCGTGCGTCGGTTTGTGCTGTTGGCTTGGTGAAAGTGCGGAATGGCGAGATTGTGGATCGTGATTCATGGTTGATCACGCCTCCCCCTGGTTTCGCTACGTTTGCAGAACATAATGTCAAGAAGCATGGCATTACCGAAGCAGATATCGTAGGGGCGCCTTCTTGGGCGGAATCGGCGCGTCGAATACGAGAATTCGTTGCGGAGGATATTGTAGTTGCGCATTATGCGGCGTTCGATAAATCCGTGTGGCATCAAGCGTGCGAGTGGTCAGGCGTAGACTTTGGAGATTTTGATTGGGTGTGCTCTCGCGACCTCGCTAAGGCGCATCTAGGGCTCGACGATTGTACTTTGCCTTCTGTTGCAGACACGCTAGGAATCGCTGGCCTGGATCATCACAACGCTGCGTCGGACGCTTCTGTTTGTGCTCAGATCATCTTGGCTATAGCCGATCGGGCAGGAGTGTCTTCCTGGACCGATTTGCACACCATCACTCCGCAGAAAACTGCCTTGTCGCGATCAGGCAGGCCGTACGCATCGGAACCCTCGATCAAGAAGGGTGACCTACCTGAACCGAACTTGGATGCCGACCCGGACCATGAACTATATGGCCAAGGGCTCACCATCACCGGCGGCTTCCAGCTTCTCGGCCGACTTGAAGCATTCAACCTTGCTGCCAGTTTTGGTGCGATCGCGCAGCTGGGAACAACGCGCAAAACTTCAATTCTTGTGGTTTGCGACGAGAACCCTCACGCACCAGGATTCGATTTGAGCAAGGGGACCACGAAAGCTAAGAAGGCTCATGAGTACATGACCGATAAGGGTCAACAGATTCGCATCATGAGTGAGACCGAGTTCTATGCTGCCGTGGGAATGGCCCCCGCATCAATGGTGCAAGCGATTCGCCGGCACACTGAGTCTGAGCCGCTTCCTACGCCTCAAAGTTCGATACCTCAGCCGGAGCTGGCAGTCCTTCCAGCAAGTCCAGCAGGTGCCCCGACCGAAGTAGCTGGTGATGAACTGGAATATTCGGAGCCCGTTCGCGTGAACGAACTTGCTGACTCGTCGACTGACCGTTCTGAGATTGAGCGTATGCAGACGGAGAAACGCGCTCAGATAGAAGTCAAGCATGCCGAGGCTGCCCTGCTACGAGAGCACAGGCTTCACGCCAAGGCAGAAGCCAAAGCAGCTGCCGCACCAGCTAAACAAGAACGCCGGGCAGCTCAGGCCAAGTCTGCCTTGAATGCAGGGAAGACCACAGCAAGGGTTGTCTTCAAAATTGTGGCCTGGGCCTTGATAGTTTTCGGTGTTCTTTTCGTCATTGCTGGCATTTCGCTTTGGAGTGACGGTGATGCGGCCGGCGGCATCGGCGGTCTCATCATGGGTCTCATCGCGGGAACCATCGCGTATTTCATCCTGAGAGCAGGCAAGAAAAAATAGATGACACGCGAATATCAAGAGCTGGCATCCGTCCCACCGTTTGCGGCACATCCGCCCGTGAAGACCAATCGAGAGCACCTCGACGAAGAAACCGACGAGACAAAGCACGAACCTTACGACAACGATGAAAGGGCGTAACAGTTGGCCGATCTGCTGAGCTTCTTGGGCGACGATGGAAACTTGCCATATCGCACAGAGCCTTATGAGGCATCTTTGGTTGACCTGTTCGGCGCCTTTGTCGAGAATGCGCCTTTCCAGGAAGCGCGTCAGGAAATATTCAGTGCTTTGCGTTTCTATGCCCAGTTGGTTTGGAGAAGGTTTCCGCACGCCCGTCTCTGGATTAATGGTGGATTTACAACCCATAAGCAATGGGCAGCCCCGAACGATGCTGATGTAGTCGTACTGGTTCCTGAGGATGAATTCGATGTTGAAGATTTAAGTGATATCGCCCCATTCCTCACTCTTCAAAATGTGAATGTGGAACGCCCAGCCTTTACCGCCAATCGCGTACAGCCTATGGGTGGTCTTATTGACGGATTTGTAGTTCCTGACAACGCTGCCAACCAGTTCATTTGGGGGGATACTTGGAGTAGGCTCAAAGGTCCCAATGGCGAGCTTGTCCCAGATGCTCGAAAAGGATACGTGGAGGTGAAGAATCATGAGCTATAACGAAGAATTTCTGAGCAATTTCCGCTCAGCGTTGCGGCAGTCTTCCGGTTCGACGCTATCTGACGAGATCGCTCGTGCGAGTATTCTCAATGGCATCGTGCGTGACGACCACGAACTTTTCGACATTTTTGTCAAGGAAGTCGGTCCCCAACAAGCTGTCCTGGATATTCACCTAGAAGGCGAAGGGGTATCGAACCACTCAACGAACGCTGAAAGCTTCGCCAAGTTCGTCCTAGGCCTCAGTGACGCCGTCAAGGAAACGGCAAAAGCAGATACTGGCTCCCAGCGAGCTTCCTCGGAACTATTGATCGAAGGTGCGTTACCTGGTTCTGTTCGCGTTGTCCTAAAAGCTCCTTCTGTAAAAGAAGTCAACAACTTCATTGAAACGACTCCCAGCTCCTTGCAGTCCCAGGCGCTCCGCAAAGTAAGTCAAGTTTTGTCGATCGCTTCCGACGAAGACGAGCTCGTATCCGACACTCTTGATGCGAGTGTGCAGGCCTTGCCAGTCAAAGCGAGAAAACGATTGGGCGTGGCTGTTAGTCAAGCACTTGCTTCGTCGTGGAGCTTAAAGGGTGCCTTGGAGCAGCGCAAATATGGTGTTGAAGACTTGACGGTTGATTCCAGGAGCGCTGCAAAACTCAAAGTTGCCCTTGAACGAGGCCACGAAGAACCAAGTATCGAAAAATTCGTCGGATCAATTGACGGGGTTCGTCGTTCTGGTGGCATTATGTGGTTCAAGCCTGAAGGAAAGCCTGTTTTCGCAGCCGCCATCAAGGATGATGCGCTTTTGCAACGAGTAGCGGAGTTGAATGCTCTGGAAGACCGACAGGTGTCAGCAATCTTTGACGTGTTGACCGTCTTTGATCAAGGCGATTCCGCAGCGTTCAAAAAGAGCCGAACGCTCATCAGTATCAGCGAGTCCGGCGATATGCCTGAACTGCCAATGGAGATTATTGCTTAGCAATTCCGCCGCCTAGTTGGCATGTGCGTCAGTATCACGTCGGTCAGACAGCTAGATCCATTCATGCTTCATATTTGGTTGAACATTCATTCGAACATATATTCTATATATGCAGAATGTATGGGGCCTACTGCGCTCACTCGCGCACGTCATGATTATTTGGAATCGGCCATATCCGGATATCGTTGCTGCCACTAACGGGTGCAACATCTGGATTGATCCGGCACTGACATCCGTTGAGCGGATGTGCTATCTGGCCCACGAAGCAATTCACATCAAGCATGGGCACGCTGGTTGCCAGGGCCCAGCTGTTGAACGGCAAGTGCGCTTGGAAGTCGCGCAGTTCCTGGTTCCCTTCGAGTCGCTGCAGCGCGTCGCTTCCTGGTCTCGGCATCCCGCCGAAATGGCCGAAGAACTAGGGGTGACCGAGCAAGTGCTTCTGGACCGGCTGGCCACGCTGGACGGCAACCAGATCTAGGCACTCTGGCCGCCAAGCGAACACATCGCCTAATCACTTATCCACATCTCGTACCCAACCGCGCCAAGGGGGATTAATTGGCGCGCACAATTTCTCCAAGGAGGGAAGAACAATGACTACCTCAGGCCAAACCAGGCGCAGCAACAACGAAGGCACGGTGCCGCGTCAGCGGAAAGACGGCCAATGGCAATCGAACTACGTTGCTGGCTACCTCCCAAGCGGCAAGCCGGTCCGCAAATCCGTCTACGGCAAGACAAAGGCCGAATGCGCTGCCAAACTACGAGCTGCGATCAACAAGGCGTCGAACGGCTCGGTGGTGTTATCTCGTGCGCCGAAGCTTATCGAGTGGCTGGATCACTATCTGGTCGTGATTGCACCTAGCGACATCAAAGAGCGAACCATCAACGCGCACCGATCCAAGATCGACAACTACGTCCGCGGCCACAGGATCGCTTCTAAGCGCCTGGATAAGCTAACACCTACCGACATTGACGTTCTCTACCAAGATGCGCGGGGGAGCAGGAAGCGCTCCACCAACCGGGGCTCTACCACGGACCCACTATCGCCAAGCACCATCCAAGGACTTCACCGAGTCCTACGGCGAGCACTCAATGTGGCAGTGAACCGTGGGGTCCTGGACAGCAACCCGGTTCTGAAGGTCGAAGTGTCGGGCCGTTCCGAGTTTGAGCCACAGGTTTACAGCACCGGGGAAGTGCGGAGGATGCTGGCCTCGGCCGTCGAGATGGATGATGGTGCGCGCTGGATATTGAATCTGACGCTCGGCCTGAGGCAGGGTCAAGCTCTCGGGCTGTCGTGGTCGGATATAGATTTCGGTTCTGGGCGTATCAAGATCGTGCGCGAAGTTTTCTCCCTGCCCTGGAAGCACGGTTGCGTCGAAGGGTCTGAGTGCGGACGAAGGTACGGTTCCAATTGCCCTTCTCGAAAGGGTGGGGGGTTCTTTACGGGGCCGCCGAAGAGTGCTGCAGGCAATCGGAATGTCCCAATGCCTGACCAGCTCGTGGCGGCGCTCAAGGAACACCGTAAGGTCCAGGCTCTTCAGCGGACCGTGGACTGGGGGCTATACGTCGACCAGAACAAGGTTGCTCATGAGCTGGTGTTTTCCCGGCCGAATGGCCAGCCAATAGATCACCGCGCTGATTGGCAAGCGTGGAAGGACTTTCTGGCATCTTCGGGAGTTCCTGACGGCCGTGTCCATGACGGCCGGCATACCGCGGCCACTACTCTGCTGCTTCTCGGTATTGATCCACGCGTGGTGATGGAGATCCTGGGGTGGTCGCAAGTCGCGATGCTGACCAGGTACCAGCACGTGCTCGACGAGATGCATGATGACGTGGCCAAGAAACTAACCATCCACTGGACGCCCGAGCCGGAGCCGGTCAGCAACATTATTTCCTTGGCAGATGCCCGCAAGCAGCGCCTCGGCGACGGTGCCTGAAAACAAAACTGTGGTAAAACTGTGGTAATTTGCTGACTTTCAGCCCAGTTTTGAGGGCAAAAAAGAACCGCCGTTCACTTGTTTGACCAAGTGAACGGCGGTTCTAAAGTTCGTGCCCCCAGCGGGATTCGAACCCACGACCTAGAGATTAGAAGGCTCTTGCTCTATCCAGCTGAGCTATGGAGGCATAACCGAAAATAGTTTAGCTTATTGCTCGCTGAAACTACGACTTGAGGTCGGTAGGGTGGTGGTAGAGCCGGATTCGGGATGCTGATTAGGGGTACTTAAAGTGCCGAAGTTGAGATTTGATAGCCGACTGAGCATTGTGTTTTTCGTGGCGCTAACCCTGCTGTTTGGTTGGTGCGTCGCTTCACCATTGTGGTTAGGCAAGGGACTTCAAGAACCCAATTTCACGACGATCGCGTCGCTGATGATGTTTACCCCCAGCTTGGCTGCCTTGGTTATTTTATTACTCGAAGGGCGAGGGCGTGCATTTCTTCGGGAGACCGGGCTCTGGCCAATCAATCGCCCCCGGAGATTTTTAGCTAGCCTCCCATTGGCAATTGCGGTTCCCGTCCTGCTCGTGGCGCAAGCGCCCGTTGTAGGTACGTGGCTTGGCGTATTCCCTGGAGATCTTCAGAACTTCGCACTCTTGCATTTTGTCGCGGGAACCAAGGGGCCCGCGTTGTATCTCATCGATCAAGCAGTGCTCATAGCTGTGGCGGGATTGGCCAACGCGTTATTGGCCATCGGGGAGGAAGTTGGATGGCGCGGTTGGCTGTGGCCCCGATTGCTGCGCTTTGGGAAGTCCGTGGCAATTCTTGTCTCGGGTGTTGTTTGGGGACTTTGGCATGCACCGCTAATCCTGCTCGGATACAACTACCCACTGGCACCTGTTTGGGGAGTATTCGCTATGTGTGGTGTGTGCGTCGTTCTCGGTGCTTTCCTCGGTTGGATTCGAACTTTCAGTGACTCGGTCTGGCCCGCTGCGCTCGCCCATGGCGTGTTCAACGCCAGCGTGGGCCTAACCTCGCTATTCATGACTGTTGGTGCCTCGATTGATTCGACTGAATCTTCCATCATGGGCTGGTCTGGTTGGGTCGCGCCAGCGGTGGTCATTGGATTCGTCTATTTTCTGACCGCTCGTCAGCGTCGCGCCTAAAAGTTCAGTTTCCACAACTCGTTAGAACTACGAATCCTCCTTAGTGGCATTCGTTCATCATGGACAGCAACGTCGAGAAAAATCCTTGACGTTAGGAAACTAAGGAGTGGTACGCGTGAGTGATCTGGTGACTATCCGTGCAGTTGTGGGCACGGATCCGCAATTGACTGTGACGGCCAACGGAGTGGCGGTGTTGAAGTTTCGTGCCGCAACCCATGAACGCAAGAAGGATCAGGAGTCAGGACAATGGGTTGATGGGCCCACCAACTGGTATTCCATTTCAGCGTTTAGAGGCCTGGCCGAAAACACAATGGAGTCGCTGGCCCAAGGCGACCACGTAATGGTCTTTGGCAAACTTCAAATTCGCGAATTCGAACGGGCGGATGGAACCAAAGGCAACAGCGCGGATATCGAGGCATACAGCATCGGACACGATTTGCGGTTCGGGACGAGTTCCTTCGCCCGTGTTCGTACCGAGGCCGGTGACTTTGAGCGGATCTCGCATCAGGACTCGTCGACGGAGGCAGAAGGAAGTTGGCCGAAAGGTGGCGATCAAGCCGCATGATTTCGGACAGATTGGCGATGTTCGGTTCATTCCTGTGAGACCGGACACCGCCAACCCAAAATAGTTGGGTGAGAATTCGGAATTGACCCCTCTAACCGACTAGCCTTAAGAGCATGGCGGAATTCATTTATACGATGACCAAGGCTCGCAAGGCCGTTGGTGACAAAGTCATCCTTGACAACGTCAGCATGTCGTTCTTCCCAGGCGCCAAAAT
>Ga0308158_10004236_pt1 | contig 12200 bp, 17 predicted proteins | sample PhyBR2_FD_201038 | JGI IMG/M metagenome (GOLD analysis project Ga0308158, IMG submission 201038) | Phyllosphere microbial communities from UC Gill Tract Community Farm, Albany, California, United States - DLSLB.R2 | ecosystem: Host-associated > Plants > Phyllosphere > Unclassified | place: USA...
ACAAAAGATGCAGTGAACATTCTGCTCGAACGGGTTCCGGTATACATCGCCATAATAATATACGGCATCAAGTGACGACGAGGACGGATCAGCGTTCGCACCTGTGTTCCAGCCAAACCTGTGTTCTTCGACTTCTCGGCATTGTGGGTGTAGATGCCTAGAGCTAGACAGGCACGCAACATTTTGGCGATTTCTTTGCGCTCGAAATAGTCTGAACGCGGTCTCGCTTTTGCTGGTAGAAAAACCTTTGGCATTGCTGAAATAATCGCATCTTCAAGCGCAAGGCTGAGTGCTCGTCGGAGATACTCTAGCCGGTTGCGGGAAGCGTTCAGCTTGAAAACCTTCCAATATTTCTCGCAGTTTGCGCGATTTACATCCGCAACCGTTTTGTCGCCCCACCACTCGATGAGGTCCATGATGTATTTAAGGACCTCATCCGGGCGAGAGTATGCCTTCTTGCCGTCACCCGGCTGGGTCGTCAGTTTCACGTCAATGAAGTGAGATAGGACGTCGGCCAGTGGCACCTCGTTGTTCTTACGGTCCTTCTGGATCGGCTCTTCCGAAACATGCTCGGTCAACCACTGCGCAAAGTATTTCTGAGCTTCTGCGCCTTCGCTAGCGCCAAAGCCTGTGCGCTTTGTTTTCTGTTTTCTAGCTCCCTCGTCAAAATATTTGATTGCCCAGACTGGCTTCTCGACGGAGCCGTTCTTGTTGCGATATTCGGGGAGTAGTACGAGTTCTGGCGGGTTGCGTCTACGCGGCATGCGGCCATCCATTCGTTGAGATGTCGTCGGGTGACGAAGAGGTTCTTGTTGGGCTTGAAGGCGACGAGCTGACCTCTTCGGATCGCCTCCCTTATCATCCCTTCGGTCACTGTATCCGAAGGGATCGATTGCCCATGCAGCTTCATCTTGCCGCCCATTTCCGGGAGGCAAAGCGCGTCTTCAATTCTGAGGAATTTGTCCGGATGCGGATCGTCCTCTTCGAGGTACTCCGCTAGAGCATCAATGGTCTTTTGATGCTGCTTCAGCAGTTCCGCATTCTCGTGAAGCGTCTTTTCGATTTCGGCTTGAAGTTCGGTCAGGTCGTAGTCGTCATGCATTCCTTAAACTCTGTTGCGACGACGGAATATGTAACTCCCGGTGGGGGCCGCTACAATAGAGACGTTGAAAACGCAAAATCTTTTCAATGGCTTGCGGATAATGTGATCGAAGGCCGCCAACTTTAAAAGGATTGCCTCTGATGCATTTTAACGATCCAGAAGTAAGCTCCTGTTTCCAAACAGGTTCAGTAATGAAGTCGAAATTTCGTCGCAGCTACTGAAACTCGAAACGTAGAAAATTCTTCCACGACGCATGGCTTTTATTGATTTCAACCACGATCCAAGGCACCATTTGGCGGCCCCAATGGAAAGTAGTCCCTATGGCCCCGCCCGATCTTTCAAGTACGCATCCGGACTACCTGCGGGTCATCGCCGAACTGCGATCTCGCATGTCTGACCATCAGATCGCCGATATCCTGCAGCGATATCGCGTTGGCGGCCTTGACCGGGACGAAGCGATGGAAGCGTTGGATATCGACTACCTCGGGACCTTATTCGAGCTGATTTCAGTGTATCGGATTGCCGCTGCCGAACCCGATCCGGCCGAAGAGAAGCGCCAGGCCGAAATGCTACGCCTCCTTCTCGACGGCGAAGAAGTCCCAGTCGAACTCCGGCAGCCCGCGAGTTGGCGCGTTCGGCATTAGTGACTTTGGTAGCTATGCCCGGTTAGGTTCCGTTCGGACGCGAAGATGCCAGCAATTGCAGGTTATTTGTTCTCAGCATCCTGCCGATGAATGGCATTCAGTATTTCTGCAGGATCGGCAATCACACCTGGATTGCGAATGCTGCCAGCGTCAAATCCGAGGCTCTGGACGAGTTCTTCCATCAACCTGTCGATCTCTCTGTCTTGCTCATCCGCCCCGTCGTTGTCCCATGACACCGAATATCCCGGACGATGGTCCACGCACATTTCCAGGCGAAAATTGGTGTCACCGAGATCGGCTATTCTATCAAGATATGCCAGCAGGGTCGGATACTGCCGCTCGTCGAGGATGACGGAGCAACCCTCGGCGATCATGTGCCCGCATAGAAATTCGAGCGTCGTCGTGTAATCAATCAAGGTGTCATTGGCAGCGCGGAAGGTCGTCATTTCGGCGGTCTCCGTTGGGAACGCGTCCAGGCGCTGACGTCCAAAATCTTGCCATCTTTCTCTTCGTCGAGTGGTGCTGCCAAATGTGCATGCCGGTTGCAAAGGGTCAGGCAGATCATGTCGCCGAACCGCAGGCGGCCGGGTGCCGAGCACTCCTGACAGGTCCCCAGCGACCTACCGTATGCAACCCCTCTGGCGTGTTCGACGTAGCGCTGAACATCATCAGGGTAATCGCAGAAGAGCTTCATGGCTCCGAATTTTTCCTTGCCCCACCGCAATCGGCAGTTCTTACCAGCGTCGTTGTAATCGCGAAGACGGTCGCAGAACTCCCGCAAAATCTGGGTCCAGCCGGGACCGAATTCCAGGCCTCTAGGGTTGGGTCCGTCGGCAGGCTGGTAGATATCCGCATATTCGACTTTGAAATCCACAAACTTCCGCCGATCCATCTCAATCTTGTAGCGCTCGATGTCATCGGCCGTGAGGACGAATGCCTTCAAGTCGGGCCACTCCACGCCTTCATGCGTCTTCCACGTTGGAACGCCACGCTCCGGCAGGACATCGCCGACATTCACGATGTAGACGAGTGTGCTGGGCATTATGCCGATCTTTTCGGCGGCTTCGCGGAGGCGGTAGGTTTCTTCAGTCATCGTACCGCCCCGCCACATGCTGGTCGCAAAGCGTCTTCTTCCAACCACCCGTCTGCAGGCAACCCGGCTGGCCGCATTTTTCGCAGGTATTCAGCGATGCATCGACGGCGACCTTTTCAGCTGTGCGGCACGTTACTTCACCTGCTGGATCGCATTTATAAGACAGTGACAGCCCGCCCCACTTCTCACCCGCGTTGAGAAACCCATAGCCAAACTGACTGCTGCAAGCGAAATGGAACCGCTCAACGAGTTGATGCCAGCCGACGTCGCAGGTCATCTTCGCCCGCAATGCTCGCATGTGCTGGACATATGCGGCCAGGCCGACATGGACCGCGACACGGTAGTAAGACTGCGAATAGTCGCCCGCCAGTTCGGCTCCGCACTGATGTGCCCAAGCTTTGATCGCTTCGTCAGTGCGCTGATCATCAACCGGGTGGAAATCTGCAAACGCCTGTATTTCCGCGACGATCTCATCCGAATGTTCACGCCAAGCGCCCTCGTAAAAAAGACGAAGCAGCTGGTCTATATCAGCGTCAGCGGTACGGGAGATGCCGGGGTACAGTTCTTCCAGGACCGGTTCCGCCAGCGTCTGCAACGGCTCCATCCGTAGAGGTTGGCGTCTATCATGAATGATCCGGTCACCGACAATCCGGTCAGGCATCGAGAGCCTCCAGCCGTTCGCGCTCTGCTGCCCACATGACGTCGGTGATGCGGAAGATTGCCTGTGAGACAACCATCGCCCGCTCGATACCAGATAGATGACTGAAGCAGCGAAGCAAGAAATCCTTGCGACGGTGGAAATCTAGGCGATCATCGAACGGTAGTTCTACGGTTGCCGCGACATAGGCCTCGACAGATGTCTCAATCTTATCTGCTTCACGGAAGCGGGCCGTAATCAGGTGCTGATATGCCGCCTCCTGCTGCGGTGTGCGGACAAATTCAGTCATCGAACGGGTCTCCCATCCGACCATCTGCGATCCATTTCAGACGCCGGTCAGCATGTCTCTTGCAGAGCGTCTGATAGTAACCAGCGAAATTTCCCAGCTCACCGACGTCGCCGCAAATCTCACAGGTTTTCAAGCTCTTTCGGACGCTCCGGTCGCGGATATCATCGAGATCGGCGGCCAGCGCTTTCGTGAACCGGTACGACTCACGACGCGGGCGGACATAAATGCGCAGATCGCCAAGCTTTTCCTTGATCTGCCGCACCTGCGACCGAGACGTCATGGAGTGCTTGTCGAGGACCTTCTCGATATCGCCGAGCGCCTTGGCAACCAATGGAAGCCAGCCGTCCTCGACCGAAAATGTGATATCCGGAAGAAGGATGCGAACATGCTTCTCGCGCAGACGGACGATGAACTCCTCGCGGTCAAAGCCTTCAGGGAGCATCGGAGCCTCTCAAAAGATTGTGTTTCCGAGTGGCTTCGTCGGATAGCGTTTCGAGATCGGCGATCATCGCGTTGACTTCCATCTGAACGCCGATGAATGCGTACGTCAGATCGTACCGGACACGCACAAACAAGGCTCCGTCGTCCATTTCGACGCGCGTGATCAACACTTTGCCTAGGGCCTCGTAGCGGTCGACAACTTTGAGAATTGACCGAAAAGTCGATGACAGCAGGTCAAACAGGTGATCTGGCACGTCGAGATTGATGGCAGTGCCGTGCACTTCGGGAAATAGAAGGCGGCATTCAGTGTAAAGCGCCATCGCCCGGTCCATCTTTTCCACTGTCGCAAGGTGGTGCAGATCGCAATAAACTCCTTCTCGACTGCTGCCGAGCATCCGCATTCGTAGATGCCCTTCGGCTCCACAGACCGAACAGGTCTCCTGTGTCTTACCGTGGAATTCAGATAGCGCCTCGATGCACGCAAGAGCGCGGTCAGGGTGCCAGTGGTGCGACGGCATCATGGGAGACGCGAAAGCTATCGCGCTCGACATGTACACTTCCACCCGGACCTGGCACCATGTGATGATCCCCGGAGTCATGAAGTTTGAGGGCCCGACCGTCGATAGCCGGTACATCTTTTCCAGCAGGACGACGAGCGGTTCGGTCCAGCCGTCCGGCAGCTCGAACATGCTGTCGTGCCAAAGGTATTCGTATTCCGCTCGCAAACGCCCAGCGATGTCAACGTTCATGCGAACACCTCATCGTCCAGCATGTTCTGCGTGAGATGCCAGAAGCTACAGGGTGCATAGCCGGTGTCAGGGCAATCGACGCCGACATCACGGCTGCGCCCGTGCGCAGGCAGGCGACCGTGGCTGTGACCGAAGAAATGCCATGAGCCGTGGTGGCTGGCTGCCCAGACACGCATGGAATAGTGGTGCAGAATGACGCGCTCGCCCTCCTGCTTGGTCTCGGCATAGTGCACCGGAGGCTGGTCCCAGGCGAGACCAGCGAGTGACTTGCGGACGTTGCCGCGATTGTCGATATCGTGATTTCCGATGACGAGCCTTTTCCGGCCCTTCAGCTGATCGAAGATTGACTTGGTACGAGCTTCGTCATGGTATGAAAAATCGCCCAGGTGCCACACGATATCGTGGTCTTTTACGACTGCATTCCAGCTGTCGATGAGAGCGCGATCCATCTCGTCGGTCGATGAGAACGGGCGGTTCTGGAGCATGAGAGCATGCCCAAAATGAGTGTCGGCAGTAAAAAACTGATTGGTAAACGCCATTGTCTTGCGAGACCTTTATTCATTTCGATACATTTCCAGACCCGCGTTTGCGGGCATCCACAGCGTCAGGCTATGGATAGGTCTCTGGATATGTGTATCGACATGACTCGCATTTCACGGTGCCTTTCGGGGCAACAATAGCTGGGATTCATACAACCATGGGGGAGTCCCCATGGCAAGCAGTTTCTTCGAGAAGGTTAACCGAAAGCTTCCGCTGCTTCGACGATGTGATCGCGCTCAATCGCATTTTCGGTGTATCGACTGACGATGCCCCGAGCTTTAGGCTGTGGTGCCTTCCTCGCTTTGTAATCCTGCAACTTGAGGTCTTGCTCAGCGTAGACGCAGCAGTTGATCCAAGCGCCCGGATGATTGTGTTGGAACATCGAGCCAAAGACCTGATGCCAATCGAAGGGCAACCGGCTCTGATTTTTTGGGTCCGCAATCATCCGGAGACCGCGAACGACCGCGCCACCAAGAAAGCGATTGACGTCAGCAATATCTGGGAACCGATATTCCAAACGGGCAATCACCTCGAACTCGATGAAATTTCTGTTCTCCGCTGCGGTCTTCTCCGCGAACGGAAAACCCTCCAACAGATCAGCGAATTCCTTGCCTTTGGCTCGGGCTTCCGGCTCAATCATATGAAGGAGCTTTGGATTGATCTTCGTGACGTCGTAGCCGTATTTGAAGTTCGAAGGGTCTGGCTTCGGCTTCGACTTCTTGATCCTCGTCTTCTGCCTGGGCTTCTTTTTGTTTTCCGCAACCCAGTTCAGATTGCGGGTTGGATACACGCGATTCAGCTCAGGAATGTCTGAAACGATTTCGTCGATTGCGTCCGGATCATCGGGCACTTGAAATGAGAGGGGCACAAATTGACGGGTGCTTCCTGGCAAATGGTAGCTGAAGACGGCTTCGTGGGTCGGTAAACCTACCCAGGCCTTCGTCAGTCTTTTGATATCGGCGACGACATCTTTATAAGCTCCATCGAGGACACCTTCGTCGACCTTGAACACGAGGGCGTTTGGAATGATATCTGGAATCATTGGTAAGCTACCTCCGCCATGACGCCAGCAAGCTCATCGAGAAGTGCCGACCATTCGGTTTTCGTTGGTTTAATTTTGAATGTGGATCGGTGGCGACCACCAGTTGTGTAGAGTCGCAGGACGATCTGTTTGTTGCCAGTCCAACGGCGTTCCTCGATTTGCTCGATAAGACGCTGCCACGGAAGGTCTTCGATCTCTATCAATTGGATAACGGCTTTAACGCAGTTCTCAAATGTGCTGCCACCTGCTCCCGCCGGAATGATCAGAGCCGCCTCGGCAAGTGCCTTGGCCTGGGCGACAGCCTGATCCTTGCTCCTCTGAAGGGCATCGGCTTCAACTTTGATTAGACGCTTGAGCTTGCTTGCTTTGCCACCCAGGCGCTCGATTCGAGCAATCTGCGCTTGTTTTCGGTCTATCGAGGAGAGGCACGTTGCCAGATCAGGGCTTGCCGCTTCTTCCGACAGTAGAGACCACGCCGCATGCTCAGGACCGAATTCTTCAATCGCCGCAAGCAAGCTGTCGCCTCGGAACGTCCGCAAATCGTAGGCTGCAGACAAGGGCTTCCTCTCGATGGCTTCCTTCAATGCCGCCAACCAAAGTTCAAAAAACCGCCTTTCGTCATACCCGGCGAAGACGTCGTCTGTGACGAAGATGCGCGTCGCTTTTGGCCAGATGCCTGAGTTGATTTGATATCGCGGATCGTCCGGTCCGCCATCGGCAATACTGATCGTCTCCCCCCTTACCAATTGCGGTCGAGGCGGTTGGAGGGTCAGCGTGAAATTGTAGTATCGAATTGCTTTGCCACGGCCGCTTTCGGTCACGCGCTCGACGGTCGTGCGAAATCGACGGACCTTCTTGAGGTCGTCCACCGAGCGGTCAACGAAGTCGCGCAGCTTGCCCGTATTCATGTCCCCATCGGCATCACGCGGAAATCCAATAATGTCGGCCAGTTCGTGCGGTGTGAGCTGGACGAGTAGCTCGTTTGCGGTGCCAGGCTGCCATCTGATCTCATGGCTTCTTAGAGCCAGGTGCTTGTACAGAGCCGGACTGTACTTCGATGACATCGACCCGTCGGCGATAGCAGCCAGCTCGATGTAGGCGTAGCGAGGCATGCGTCGCATCAGCTTTCGGATAGGCGATGGGAAAGAATACTCAATCCGGTGATCGTCCTTAGTCATCTCCTGCCACATGGAAACCATAGGCACCCCAATGAACTGGCGGTCGGGATTGTCGCTGTCGCCGAAATCAAGGTTGATGAACTTCAGCTTGCCAACCGCTGCGATCACGCTCTGTTTACGAGCATCCTCTCCCATGTAACGCGTGATAGCTTTAAGACTGACGGAGTATTCCAGCTGCTGCATATCTGGATCGACCTCATAAGCATAAGAGAGCAGAAGCTCCCAAACGCCGATGTCAAAAACCGACAGGGTGTTCTTACCGGAGTTATTGACGCGGACGCCGGTCATCAACTCAGGCGGCCTCGGGGAAGACGGTGCTACCTCGGAGAACTTATGCGGCTGCTTCTCAAGGATTTGGAGACTGCCCTGGGGGCCCGGACGGAAAAACTTGCGGTCTCTGATCGCCGCGACTGGGGTGTTCATTCATGCTTGCTCTATTCCCTTGCTAACCAGTGTTGTCGTCGGCGGAACAAGAAGCAAGCTTTAAATCCCAAATTTTGTTGACGGGGATTTAAACAAAACCCTTCTGATCCCTGTCAACTAAATTGGGGATTTAGTGACTTAATCCAGAGTTGGGAAATCTGGGATTTAAACGATGTCAACAGTTCTGAATTTTGGGAAATCCGGGATTAAGACAATGTGGACAAAGCCATAGTTTTCAACGCCTTCGCTGCCTTCGACTCCCCTGATTTCGGCCCAATACTAAGTACGCGGTGTTTCGCTACGCTCATTGAGACATTTATTTTTCCCGTTTCGCTGCGCGATCATTGTTCTTCAACCCAGTTCATCCGCTCCACCACTTTGATCGCGAAGAAGGGCTAAGCCCGACTCTGATCGGCGCGTCGACGGCCAGCCGGGTTCCTTGCATCGCGGCGGCATAACGTAGTGACATCACGTAGTGACGCCGGGAGAATGGGAATGCCACGACACGCAACAGGAAGGCACGAGAAGCAGCGGCTGCGCCAGCAGCGCTATCGGTCGAAGCTCGCGACTATCGGCGAGCCGGAGGTGTCAGACCTCGACACCGCAGCGGCGTTGGCCGTGGCGCGACTGGTCATTGACCTGGAAAAAGGCAAGGCGCTCCCCGGTTCGAAGGCCGTTCTCGACACGCTACTGCGGTCGGCGGCCGACAACCTAAAGAGCCGAGGCTACAACGGCCGCTCAGCAGGCCGATTGATGCACCGTCGGCTGACTTGGTTGAAAGAGACAATCAAAGACCCTGACGCCAGCTGGTACGCGAAGCGAGGTCTCCAGGTATGACCGGTCTCTCCCCCCATTACTCCGCACAAAAGAATCAAAAATATCACACATCACTAAGTGATGATGATTTGCGCCGGGCTCACGAGGCTGTGCGGTACATCGCGTCTCTGGACCTGGATCGTGCTCATCAGGCAAACGGCATAGGCTTCTCCAAATCCGACACCCGGCTGGGTAATGCCTTGGCTCGATGGCCGACCGAGATTGTAACAGCTCATTGGGCTATGGGGCTGATCGCGGTGAAGCTGGCCAGAAAGTATCGCCGCCAGCTACCGGCTCGGCTCTTGGTCGATCCGCCTGAACAGGGCAAGCTGGACATTTGATCTTGGTTAAATCCGCCGACCGGTGTCTCCTGCTTGAAAGACTGGAGACACGGGCATGCACATCGTCGACCTATCAAATCTCACTGATGCGCAGTTTGCTGAGTACGAGCGGCGCTACAACGAGAACTTGGCATTCTACAATCTGACGACGGAAGAGGCCTTTAAATCAGATAACGGACTGATCGCAAAGATCGCATCGAACCTTGCGCTCCGCGATGCCAAGGATCGACGCCAGCCGGTCTGGAGACGCCGATGACGGAGTTCATTTCCGCACAAACACGACCCGAGGATCACCTACTCCGCACAACGGAACTAGAAGCTGTCGTCATGGCACTGAAGGCAAAGGTCGATGCCCTGCAGGCCCCGGAGAGTCCCGAGCTGACTGAAGTGAACGATGCGCTGGACCGGCTGTTTCACATAGTGGCTTTCAAAGCGAAGACGAACAATTCGTTGATCGATCCTCGCGCAGAGACTGTCTACGACACACTCGACACATCAGTTTCCGCCACTCTATGGGGATTGATCGACACGACTGGGACGACGAAAGAGCGGATTGAAACAGGACGGCCAGTCGTTGAAGCCGTTTTCGGACCCAGCGACACTCGCTTTTTCACGAGTTCTGTAAACCTCGCAACAGCGACGTGGGGCTATTATTCCATCGATTCCGGCGTCGATTATCTCTCCCCGATCTGGACGGCCAGCACGTCTATCGCGGGTTTGGCGTTTGGCTCCGCATCGATGCTGTCCGCTCTAATCGCGACCGGCCCCGTTACGGCGACCAACAGCATCGCCTATCGAACCTTCGGTTCGCCAGCGAGCGTAACGGCCCTTGGCAGCAGGAGCCTGGCAGCCCTGGCCTTCGGTAGCTCCAGCATGGTGGCGACTTGGGTCGGCGGGACCAAGTCGCTGGCTGAAGCCTGCTTCGGCTCCAGCGCCCCGCCCATTACCGGCGGCTCACTCTTGGGCCGCATCACTTCGCTGGAGGCCCGGGTCGCGGCTCTAGGCGGATGAAGATGCCTCTTGTTTCCGGTTCCGCCAGGACTCAGACTCTTAACTCCCCGCCGCACCGATTTCTTTTCCTGCGGCTACCTTGGCCTGGCGCGATACCCGCAGCCGGGCCTCTTTTTGAGGTGAAACGACATGGTCAGTGCGGTTTTCAATTTCGACGTGCCTGCTATCCAGAGAGAACTGGACGCTGTCGGACGACAAGTTCTGCTTCGTGCAGTAGCGCAGCAGCTCGATGACGTCGCATTTCTAGTTCGCAACAAGGTAACGGACGAAATTCGGCGATCCGTTGATCGGCCTCGTCCTTTCACCCTGCGGCCCATGAAAGTCACGAAAGCCAAGTGGCGTGACGGCGACAGCATGTTTTCGTCTGTAGATATGCAGCCAGCGCAAGCCAGCTATCTTTGGTTTCCGATTACCGGCGAGACCAGGCGTCCCGGTGACCCGGGCACGGCGAGAAACGATATCCTGTCGTTTTCGGCAGCGCCAACGGCATACGGCGGTGCATTCAACAAGTCCGTATTCAAACGACTGAGCAAGAAAGCCAAGGATGAAACCACCCGGCGTGCAGCCCTCCGAGCGCAGCGGGCGGCTCTGAGAGGCACAGGAAGGCTGCCCAGAAGCCTGAAATGGGTATCAGCGTCTCGGAATGCCCCAGGCCTATTTTGGGGCGCTGTAAGTGGTACTCACGGTCTTTGGCAGCGCCCAGCTGCGTCGCAGCCCGGGTCTAGACTTAGGCTGCTGCTGGCTTTTCAGCCGATTGTTAGGACGCCGGTCACGATCCACTATGACGCTGCTTTGACCGATGGCTACGACCAGCAGATGACCGAAGTAAATTTCGCCCGAGTCCTGCAAGACAAGAAAACCTGGTGGATCAACCGGACCTAGTTCCATCGGCTGACAACGGCCGAATTCGTCTTATGCATAAGCCGCCCACACGCTTCTCCCAACCGCTTTTGGGAGAAGCTCACAATGGTCAACGACGCCAACTTCGCTATCGGAAAACGCACGATAGATCGCATCAAATCCGCATCTACAGTCCATGGCCTGGATACTCGCAAATCAAGTGAACGTTGGCTGTGCGAGGAACTCTCTCGTGGTTTCAGCGCCGTCCTGACGGTTCCGCACATGATCAAAGGCGGCCTGATTCACGCTCAAGTGACACGCGAGACCGGCGATCTGGATATCGTTTTTGCGCGGAAAGTTTCTGAGCACGAGGTCCTTCAATCATTGCGTATGATGGCACCTCAGCTCGCATCCAAGGGTATTGAAATCACCAAGGTCGGCAAAATGCAGGAGTTGCTTATCAGCGGTGACGGTGGCATGCGTTTTCCGATTGAAGCAGCAGTTGGAGGAACGCGTATCAACACTCATGCCGATATCACCGGCGGCATGCGCCACCTCCCCGCTCGAAAGACGGATCAAGCTGGCCAGCCACTCCAGCTTCAGAAGACCTTCGGCTCCGTCTTTTTCAAAGATCAGCAGCCGCTGGAGGCGTTCTACCAGAATTTCGAAGGCCAAGCCGCTGACAAACTGGCCGCGCTCGTTCTTCGGCCGGACACGACCCGCTGGAAAGACTTTGCTGATGTTTCGCGTCTTCAGAAAATGGGACTCAATCCGTCGAAGATCGGCGTCGAGCTGGCTCATAAGCTCAGCTACATGTACGAATCCGCCCGCGATGTTCTAGCAGCCCTGCCCGAAGTTCCGCAGACTATGACTTTCGACTACGTCAGGGAAAAAGCCAAGCACTGGCAGAACTGGCAACAACGGAACGGAAAAATCGCGCCGACCGTCGATTTCGACGATGTCGCGTGTGACGCTCGAATTATGTATTCGAATGTCCGGCAGGTGTTGATCAATAGCTACGCGCCGAACCATC
>Ga0308158_10004239_pt1 | contig 12190 bp, 7 predicted proteins | sample PhyBR2_FD_201038 | JGI IMG/M metagenome (GOLD analysis project Ga0308158, IMG submission 201038) | Phyllosphere microbial communities from UC Gill Tract Community Farm, Albany, California, United States - DLSLB.R2 | ecosystem: Host-associated > Plants > Phyllosphere > Unclassified | place: USA...
CGAATACACCGGTAGCGATGGCAAGACCGAGATCGTGTTGTGTGTCGCCAACGTCTCGCGTGCCGCCCAAGCGGCTGAATTGGATCTGTCCCAGTACGCCGGCATGGTGCCGGTGGAAATGCTCGGAGGCAGCGCCTTCCCACCCATCGGTCAGCTGAACTTTCTGCTGACCTTGCCACCTTACGGCTTCTATTGGTTCCTGCTCGCCAGTGAAACCCAGATGCCGAGTTGGCACGTCGAACCGGCCCAAAGCATGCCTGACTTCCAGACCCTGGTTTTGAAACAACGGATGGAGGAGCTGCTCGACGAGCCGTCGCGCAGCACTCTGGAACACACTTCCCTGATGCAGTACCTGCCCAAGCGGCGATGGTTCGGCGGCAAGGACGTAGCCATCGACAACCTGCGTATCGCCTATGGCGTGCGCTTCGGCACGAAGACGAACCCGGTGCTGCTCAGCGAGCTGGAAGTCACGGCCGGTGGGCAGACCAGCCGCTACCAGTTCCCGTTCGGCTTCATCCCCGAAGAACACAGCGGTTCGCCGCTGCCCTTGCAGCTGGCGCTGTCGCGGGTCCGACGTGGTCGTGAAGTTGGCCTGATCACCGATGCCTTCGTGCTTGAAAGCTTCATCCACTCGGTCATCGATGGCCTGCAGGCCGACCAGACTCTGGCAACGGGTGAAGGTGAGATCCATTTCAAGGCCACCGATCATCTGGCTGGCTTGAACCTGAACGAGAGCTCGGTCATCCGCTACCTGTCGGCCGAGCAGTCCAACAGCTCGGTCGTGGTCGGCGGCAGCCTGGTACTAAAAATGATTCGCCGGGTCAGTGGCGGGATTCACCCGGAGCTGGAAATGGGGGCCTACCTGACCGCGGCTGGTTACGCCAACATTTCGCCGCTGATGGGCTCGGTCAGCCGCGTGGATGCCAGTGGCACGCCTCATCTGCTGATGATCGCCCAAGGCTACCTGAACAATCAGGGCGATGCCTGGGAGTGGACCCAGAACAACCTTGAGCGCGCGATTCGCGATGAAATGGCGTTCGCCCATTCCGAACAGGGCCAGCGCTACGACGCCCTGGGCGAACTGGCCGACTTTGCCGGCATGCTCGGCCAGCGGCTGGGCGAGATGCATGTGGCCCTGGCCGCGCCGGGTGCGCAGGCCGACTTCCTGGCTCGCGTCAGCACCGAGAAAGACGCCCAAGCCTGGACCGACAGCATCTGCAGCCAGGTCGAGCGGGCCCTGGGCCTGCTCGAGCAGCGCAGCGCCGATTTCGCCGAGCAGGACCAGGCGCTGGTTGCCGAACTGCTCAGCGAGCGTGACACGCTGCTGGCCCATGTCGAGCAGCTGAGCAAGCAGGCGGTCGGTGGCCTGATCATGCGTGTGCACGGCGACCTGCACCTGGGCCAGATGCTGGTGGTGCAAGGCGATGCCTACCTGATCGATTTCGAGGGCGAGCCTGCAAGGCCCCTCGAAGAGCGCCGGGCCAAATACAGCCCCTACAAAGACGTCGGCGGTGTGCTGCGCTCGTTCGATTACGCGGCCGCCATGGCGGTCCGCAATGTGCAAAGCACCGATGCATCCGAAGAAGCGACGGCGGCGCGCCAGCGCGTGGCCAAGCGTTACCTGGCGCAAGCCCGGCAGGCCTTCATCACGGCGTATGACCTGGCGACCCAGGCCGTGCCCCATCAGTGGCAGGCCGCCGACGGCGCCCGCGCTGCACTGGATTTGTTCAGCCTGGAAAAGGCTGCCTACGAGATCGCTTATGAAGCGGAGAATCGCCCGAACTGGTTGGCCGTGCCCTTGCACGGACTGTTCGGGCTCTTGAGTACGAGGGAGAATAAACAATGAGTGCGCACAGCGAACAGGGCAAGCGTGATTCCGGCGCGTTGCTGGCAAAAGCCGATATCGAGGCGCTGGTCCGTGCCGACCATGCCGATCCGTTCTCGGTTCTGGGCGCCCACAGCGACGGTGGCACGGGCAGCTATATCCGCGCCTATCTGCCGACGGCTTTGAGCGTGCAGGTATTGGCCAAGGACGGGGGCCATCCCTTGACCATGCTGGACCAGGGTGACGTACCCGGGATATTTACCGGCCACATCGAGCAAGCGCAACCTTATCTGCTGCGTGTGCAGTGGGCCGGTGGCGTTCAGGTCAGCGAAGACCCCTACAGCTACGGCAACCTGCTGGGCGAAACGGACATCTACCTGTTCGCCGAGGGCAAGCATCGCAAACTCGGCACCGTCTTCGGTGCACAGTTCATCGAGATGGAAGGCGTACAAGGTACGCGTTTTGCGGTCTGGGCGCCCAACGCCAAACGCGTTTCGGTGGTCGGCGATTTCAACGTCTGGGACGGCCGTCGTCACCCCATGCGTCACCGTACTCCTTCCGGTGTCTGGGAGCTGTTCATTCCCGGCCTGCAGCCCGGTGAACCCTACAAGTACGAAATTCTTGGTCAGCACGGCATCCTGCCACTGAAGGCCGACCCCATCGCCCTGTGCACCGAACTGCCGCCTTCTACTGCTTCGCGCGTGGCCAAGCCCATGCAGTTCGCCTGGGACGACGATGCCTGGTTGAACACCCGCGGCGAGCGTCACGCCGTCGGTGCACCGCAATCGATCTACGAGCTGCACGCCGGTTCGTGGATGTGCGAGTTGGACGAAGCAGGTGAAGTCGTTCGCCCGTACAACTGGCACGAGCTGGCCGAGCGCCTGATCCCCTACGTGCAGAAGATGGGCTTCACCCACATCGAGCTGCTGCCGATCATGGAACACCCCTTCGGTGGTTCGTGGGGCTACCAGCCGCTGTCGCAGTTCGCGCCATCGGCTCGCTATGGCACGCCGGAAGACTTCGCGGCGTTCGTCAATGCCTGCCACAAAGCCAATATCGGTGTGATCCTGGATTGGGTGCCTGCGCATTTCCCGACCGATGAGCACGGCTTGGCGAACTTCGACGGCACAGCGCTGTACGAGTACCACAACCCACTGGAAGGCTTTCACCAGGACTGGAACACCTTGATCTACAACCTGGGCCGCACCGAGGTGCACGGCTTCATGATTGCCTCCGCTGTGCACTGGCTCAAGCAGTTCCACATCGATGGCCTGCGTGTGGATGCCGTGGCCTCGATGCTGTACCGCGACTATTCGCGCAAGGCTGGCGAATGGGTGCCTAACGAGTACGGTGGCAGAGAGAACCTGGAAACCATCGCGTTCCTGCGTCACCTCAACGACGTAGTGAAACAGGAAGCACCGGGGGCCATGGTCATCGCCGAGGAATCCACTGCCTGGCCGGGCGTGACCCAGCCTACGCAGGAAGGCGGCCTGGGCTTCGACTACAAGTGGAACATGGGCTGGATGCACGACACCCTCAACTACATCCAGAATGACCCGATCCATCGCAATCATCACCACAGCGAACTCAGCTTCGGTCTGGTGTACGCCTATTCCGAAAACTTCGTCCTGCCGATTTCCCACGACGAAGTGGTGCACGGCAAGCACTCGCTGATCGACAAGATGCCGGGTGACCGCTGGCAGCAATTCGCCAACCTGCGTGCCTACCTGACCTTCATGTGGACGCATCCAGGCAAGAAGCTGCTGTTCATGGGCTGCGAGTTCGGCCAGTGGCGCGAGTGGAACCACGACCATCAGTTGGATTGGTACCTGACGCAGTACTCCGAACACTCGGGCGTGCAGCAATTGGTCGCCGACTTGAACCGCCTGTACCGAGACGTGCCGGCCTTGCATCAACAGGACTGCCAGCCCGAAGGCTTCCAGTGGGTAATCGGTGACGACGCCACCAACAGCGTGTTCGCCTGGCTGCGCTGGAGCGCTGATAACGAGCCGGTGCTGGTGGTTGCCAACTTCACACCGGTGCCACGCGAGGCTTACACCGTCGGCGTGCCGTTCGGTGGTGAGTGGGAAGAGCTGCTCAACAGCGACGCCGAGCAGTATGCGGGCTCCAACTTCGGTAACGGCGGCAAGGTGTTTGCCAGCGAGGAGGGCAGCCACGGCCAGCCGCACGCTATCAACCTCAACCTGCCACCTCTGGGTGTGCTGATTCTGCGTCCTACCCGGGCCGATACCCAGGGCTGATATCCCTGAGCTTGCGCCAACAAAAAAGGGCTCCTTCGTGGAGCCCCTTTTTTTACCCTTCACATGGCGCCGATCAGTTCAGCCCTTCGTGCTGAGCGACCGTCGTCGGCTCGCGGCTCCACAGTTCCAGCAGAAAATCACCTTCCCTGTGCTCCACCAGTTTGTGCATGCCCAGTTCCGCTTGCAGCTGCGCATGCACCTGTTCGGCCGTCTGCGGTGCGCCGTCGATGGTGGCCAGCCAATGACAGGCCACCAATTGGCCGCCCGAATTCAGGGACAGGCGCACATGTTCGATGACTTTGCTGAAGTCAGCTCGATTCAGGTAATAACCCAGTTCGTTGAGCACGATCAGGTCGAAGCGCTCGCTTGGCCAGTCGGCGGGCAAGGCAGCCTGCCGCGCCTGGGCGTGGGCGATCTCGCTCAGGCGCGCCTGGGTCAGGCCGACTGCGCGGCTGTTCATGTCACAGCTGAGCAAAGCGTCGCAGCGCGTGGCCAGGGCCAGGCTGGTTTCGCCGTTGGCACATCCCGGCTCGAAGATGGAGCCATAGTGCTCCTGGGGCAGGCACGCCAGCAGCAAGGCGCGCTTGCGTCGCTCGTACCAGCGATGACGCATGGCCCAGGGGTCGTCGTTACCTTCGTAAAGCTTGTCGAAGTACTGATTGTCGACGCTTTGTCCGCTCATAGAAAAACGACCTCGAACGGCTGCAGCAGCCGTTCCAATACATAGGGGGGCAGTACGGGCGCCAGACCGATCTGAGGGTCACCTTCCAGCTGGCTGGCGAAGGCGTGCACGGCGTGGCTCTTGCGCGCCACCATGGCCTTGTCCAGCGGCAGCTTGCGTGCGCGTTCCCAAGGGATTCGGTCGTCTTCAGGCGTTGCCCAGTGCCAGGTCCAGATCGGCAACTCATGGTGCGTCGCACCGGCCGCTGCAGCTGCGCTGGCGCCCGCGCGACCCACGGCTTCGTGGTCGGTATGGCCGTCGTTGCTCCAGGTGCTGAACACCACATCGGTGGGCTTGAGGTAGCGCTGGATGAACTCGGTCAGCCGGTGTTCCTGGTTGGCCACGCCGCTGTCGGCAAAACCGCCACGAATCCACTGCAGGCTGTGCAGTGGCAGACCCAGCCGGTGCAAGGCTTCGGCGCTTTCCTGTGGACGCACCGCGCTCAGGCGTTCGGCCGGCCAGGTCTGCGACCCTGGATGACTGGCGCTGCCGTCGGTTACGGAAATGATCAGGATCTGTCGATCCAGCCCTGCAAGCAACTGCAGCAATCCGCCACAGCCGAGCACTTCATCGTCTGGATGCGGGGCGATGATCACCGCTCGCGAACCGGTGGGCACCAGTGTCTGAGCTTCGATCAACGGCAGCTCGGCAAGGCGCCGTGAGCCGCGCCAGGCCTGCAGGGGCGTACCCTGGCCTACGATGGGATTTTCTTTCATAAACTCCAGGTCCGCGTGGTGGGGGCGCCCAGAAGTTGGCCAAGCGCGGCAAGGTCGCGCTCGGCGTGGCTCTGTCGCAGGTACACCGGCAGATCGGCGATCAACCGGGCGAAGTGGGGGTCTTTGCAATAGGGGCCAGCGCCCAACGCACGGCCGACGTGACTGATGACGGTTTCAGCGGTCTCTTCGGCCACCGCACGGCACAGCCGCGCCGAGTGTTCGAACGGGCCGTCGGGCTGTTGATCTGCCGCGCTGGCCGCCTGGCGCAGCACGGCCATGCAGGCGCCGAGTGCCCGGTCCACTCCGCCCAGGTGAGCCAAGGCGTGGGCTTCGGGCCGGTTATGGCAGTGCTGGGCCAGATGGCGGCCAAGCTCGCGAGCAGCGCCGAACCAGCAGGCGGCGATACCGATGCCGCCCAGCCAGAAACCCGGACGGCTCAAGTAACCGCCCGCCGGTCCGACGTACCAGCCTTCAGCGTTCTCCAGCAAGATTTCGACGCTGCCAGTGTTAGCCATGCCCACCGCATTCCAGCCGTCATCGGTAACGCACAGGTTGGGCTGGTCCATCGGCACGGCGACCAGCTGCTGTTCGCCATCGTCATCCCAGGCGGTCAGCAGGCCATGGGTGACCACGCTGGCGCCCGAGCACCAGGCCTTGCGACCGCTGAGCACCGCCCGGCCGCCTTCCATGCGCACCATGACCCTTGCCTGGGGTGGCTCGGAGGCCCAGGTGCCCCAGATCGAGCCTTGCGGAACCGGCCCGGCGTTCATCTCCTGCATGATCGCCAGGGCATCGGTGTGCCCTTCATAGAGCTTGCACAGGCCCAGATCGTGCCCGGCCACGGCGGCCAGGCACTGCCAGCGTTGCAAGGTGTCGCCACCGGCCGGCAGCGGCAGGCTGTCCAGGCCGGCTGCACACAGCCGACGCAGCTCCTTGCCCAGGGCCGCCGTGTCGGCGTAGCCCGGCGCCGGCCAGGTCAGCGCTTCGGTCAGGGTTGGTTTCATTCTTCGACATCCCGGTGCAGTTCGAACATCAGCATCGAGCGGCCGGTCACCAGGAACTCGCTACCGAATTCCAGGCGCTCATGCTCACCCAGTTCTGGACGGTTGGTGTCGATGCGACAGTTCCAGTACTCGCCCTCCGGCACCTCGGGCAAGGTGAAATTGACCACGTCGTGGTGGGCATTGACGATCAGCAGCAAGGTGGCATCGGCCCCTGGCTTGCGAATGCCGCTGGGTTGCGCACGGCCATCGAGCATCATGCCCAGGCAGCGACCGTTGGCGTCTTCCCACTGCTCGGCGGTCATCTCGTTGCCCAGCGGGTCGAGCCAGGTGACATCCTTGACGCCGATGGCCTCGTTGTACTCGCCGACCAGAAAACGATTGCGGCGCAGGATCGGGTAGCTGTTGCGCAGCTTCACCAGGCGCTTGACGAAGCGCAGCAGGCCTTTGCCTTCCTCGTCGAGTTCCCAGTTGATCCAGCCGATCTCGCTGTCCTGGCAGTAGGCGTTGTTGTTGCCGCCCTGGGTGCGGGAGAATTCGTCGCCGGCGACGATCATCGGCGTGCCCTGGGAGAACAGCAGGGTGGTGAAGAAGTTGCGCATCTGCCGCAGGCGCAGCTCGATGATTTCCGGATCGTCGCTGGGGCCTTCGACACCGTGGTTCCAGGACACGTTGTTGCTGGTGCCGTCCTGGTTGTCTTCTTCGTTCTCTTCGTTGTGCTTGTCGTTGTACGACACCAGGTCGCGCAAGGTGAAGCCGTCATGTGCGGTGATGAAGTTCACCGAGGAATACGGCCGGCGGCCACGCTGGTTGAACATGTCACCGGAACCGGTCATGCGTGCCGCGAAGTCGGCCAGCTGACCGTCGTCGCCTTTCCAGAAGGCCCTCACGGTATCGCGGAAGCGATCGTTCCATTCAGCCCAGCCAGGGGCGAAACCGCCGACTTGATAACCGCCGGGGCCGCAGTCCCAGGGTTCGGCGATGAGTTTGACCGTGCGCAGCACCGGGTCCTGACGACAGGCGACCAGGAAGCTGTGGCGTTCCGAAAAGCCGTCGTGGTAACGGCCGAGGATGGTTGCCAGGTCGAAGCGGAAACCATCGACGTGCATTTCCGAAGCCCAGTAGCGCAGCGAATCGGTGACCATCTGCAGCACGCAGGGGTGGCTCAGGTCCAGGGTGTTGCCGGTGCCGGAGTCATTGATGTAGTAGCGCTTGTTCTCCGGCATCAGGCGATAGTAGGAGGCGTTGTCGATACCGCGCATCGACAGCGTCGGGCCTTGCTCGTTGCCTTCGGCGGTGTGATTGTAGACCACGTCGAGAATTACTTCCAGGCCAGCGTCGTGCAGGTGCGCGATCATCTCCTTGAACTCGGCGATCTTGCCGCTGGCGATGTAGCGCGAATGGGGCGCGAAGAACGCGATGCTGTTGTAGCCCCAATAGTTGTTCAGGCCTTTCTGCAACAGGTGCTGGTCGTTGACGAAGCCGTGGATCGGCAGTAGCTCGATCGAAGTCACCCCCAGCTTTTTCAGATGCTCGACCACTTCCGGCACGGCGAGACCGGCAAAGGTCCCCCGCAATGCTTCCGGCACGGCTGGGTGCTGCATGGTCAGACCGCGGACGTGGGCCTCATAGAAAATGGTCTTGTCCCACGGCACGCTGACGCGATGATCTCGGCCCCAGGTGTAGGCCGGATCGATGACCTTGCTCTTGGGCACGAAAGGCGCGCTGTCGCGTTCGTCGAAACTGAGGTCGCCGTCGGGGTGGCCGATGGTGTAGCCGAACAAGGCTTCGGACCACTTCAGCTCCCCCACCAATTGCTTGGCATAGGGGTCGATCAGCAACTTGTGGTGGTTGAAGCGGTGGCCGTTCTCCGGGTCGTAGGGGCCGTACACACGGTAGCCGTAGATCAGCCCTGGATGGGCGTCGGGCAAGTAGCCGTGGTAGATCTCATCGGTGTATTCGGGTAACTCGATGCGCTCGATTTCCTCTTCGCCACTGGCATCGAAGATGCACAGCTCGACCTTGGTGGCGTTGGCCGAAAACAAGGCAAAGTTGACGCCCAGTCCATCCCAGGTCGCACCCAGTGGGAAGGGCAGGCCTTCACGGATGCGCGACGGTTCGGTGGGTTCTGGCGCGGGTGCAGCTTTTTTTTGCGGACTCATGGTCGATCCTTGCTCTTGATTTGCACGCGTAGGGCGCAGGCAGATGTCACGGCATCTTCGGTGTCTACAGAGTCGGGTCTACAGGGGGGCTGTAACGGGTAGGTCAACACGCTAGCCGGTTGACGAGCGCGTGAGCATGGGAAAACGCAGTAATCCAGCCATCGGGCTGGATCTGGAAAATGTGAGCCCGCGTGCCATGTAAGGGTGGTACGCGGGCGGGTGTCACTTTGCAGCAGGCTTTTTCGGCGCACGAGGCTTTTTCGGTGCCGGCGCCGCAGGCTTGCCGTCGGCGTCGGCCTTGTCGGCTGACTCGGGCGCTGCAGCAGCCTTGCCAGTGGCCTTGGGCTTGGCAGCGGGGCCTGCGTCTGCAGGCTTGGGCTTGGGCTGGGCCGCTGCCTTTGGCTTGGCAGGTGCCTTGCCCTTGGCCGGCTTGGAAGGCGCCAGCGCTTCGGCTTCGGCCAACTTGCGCGCCATTTCCCAATGGCGCTCACCCTGGCCATCGGGCTGGCCTTCGGATTCCCAGATCTGATAGGCGAATTCGCGAACTCGTTTGTCGTCGGCACTCATTTCAACGCTCCTTAATTACAGCTCACTTTGTAGGAAGAGATTGACGGGAAACTCTTTCAGCGCAGTGCTCACCAGCAATTCCTTCTCTGCTGTGACTGCGTGGTCGGAGAAAAGTCCCTTCAATGTAGTCCCGGATTTTGCCGACGGCAAAACGACGCGGGTATCGCCCCAGGCGCTGGCGTCGATCAACGGCGTCTGTGCATCGGCCAGCAGTCTGCTGGCCAGACGCGGCACGATGACCACGGCCGTCGTGCCATCCAGTACGCGAGCGAACGCATGAATGCGATCAGCGTGTGCGCCCTGGACCTCGAGTTTGTCGTAGCTACCTTCGCGGAACAGCTGTGGATGGGCGGCACGCGCTTCAAGCGTGCGCTGGATCATGGCTTGCTTGATGCGACCATCGTGCCAGTTGTGCACAAGCTCGGTGACGGCGGGGCTAGCATCGAGCGATCGCTCCCTGGCGGCGTAGTCGACTGGACGGCGGTTGTCCGGATCGACCAGGCTGAAATCCCAGTACTCGGCACCCTGGTACAGGTCGGGGATGCCGGGCACGGTCATGCGCAGCAGCGTCTGCACCAGGCTGTCCAAGGCGCCGCTGGGCGCAATGGCACGGCTGGCTGAGGCGATGGCATCGCGCAGCGGGCGGCCTTGTTCGCTCAACAGCAGTTGCTCGAGGAACTCGCGACAGGCTTTTTCGTACGCCTCGTTCGGTGCGCTCCAGCTGCTGATCAACTTGGCTTCACGCAAGGCTTTCTGCTGCCACTGGTACAAGCGCTCGGCGTAGGCGGTGAGGCCTTCGACGTCGTCGCTGTGCAAATCCAATGGCCAGCTGCCGAGCAGCGCCTGATACAGCATCAGCTCGTCGCCACCGGTCGGTGCATGGCCGTCGCCGAAGGCACTGCGCAGGGGCGCTGCCAGCTCCAGCCACTGTTCGACTTGCTCGACATACCACGGCGCGCGCTCGCTGAGCACGGCCAGACGGGTACGAGTATCTTCACCGCGCTTGTGGTCGTGGGTCGCAGTGGCCAGGAGGTTGTCGGGGAAATGCTGTAGACGCTGCTGACAGGCTTCATCGAATGCTTCGGGGGTACCGGCGAACAGTTCGGTCTCGAACCCTACGTCGTTGCGCGAAAGCAATACTGCAGAGCGGTAGAACGCGGTGTCTTCCACGGCTTTTGCCGCCGCCGGCGAGGTGAGCTGCTGGAAGCGCACGCAGGCGTGGCGGATCAGTTTGCGCGGGCGTCCCAACGGCAGGGTGCGCCACGATTGGCCACCTAACCAGCGCTGCAGGTACTCGAGCACCGGCCAGTCAGCTTCACCCAAGGTGTTGCGAGCACCTTCCATGGCCTTCTGGAAAAACGCTTCGTCTTCGGCAGGACGCCCGCATGGGTTGATGTAGGTGCGGTACACCGGGAAGTGCACGATCAGTTCCTGCAACGCTCGGCGGATGGCGCCCAGGGTCAGGTCGCGGCTCATCAAGTCGCCACGGGCCACTTGCAACAGGGCCTGGGCCACGGACTCGAAGTCACCAGCGAGCGAGCCGTTGAGCACCAGATTGCGGGCCACGTGGGCTTCTTCGATGAACTCGCTCGGACGTCCGCTGACACGGCTCCAGAGTTCGCCCAGCGGTTGTTCGCCGGCCGGATCATGCTGGAGCAGTGACACCTGATTCATGAATTCGTAACCGGTGGTGCCATCGACCTGCCAGTCGCGATGCAGGGTTTCGCCTGCACCCAGAATTTTCTCGACGTAGATCGGCACGTGATCGATACGTGCCGACTCTGGGCGTTGCTGCAGCAGCCCATTGACGCGACGGCGCAGTTTGCGCGAATAGCCACGCGGATCGGCAAGGCCGTCGATGTGATCGATGCGCAGCCCGTCCACCAGGCCTGCGCCGATCAACTCGAATATCTTCGCGTGGGTGGCTTCGAACACGGCAGGGCGTTCGACACGCAGCCCGCCAAGCTCGTTGACGTCGAAGAATCGCCGCCAGTTGATGTCGTCGCCAGCGGTGCGCCAGCTGGCCAGGCGGTAGGACTGGCGTTCCAGCAGCTCATGCAGGCGCTTGAAGCCCTCATCGCTGGTGGCGTCGAACTGCGCAAGCGAGGCTTGGATGGCGTCGTCCAAACCGGTGCCGGCGGCATGAGCGGCCAGGTCGGCCTGCAGCGCGCGCGCCTGGGCATAGGCATCGTCGCTGCCGTGCAGATTGGCGAAGCGTGCGCCCAGTTCGCTGACTGGCGCATTGCCCGAGGCCGCAAGGATGTGCGGATAATCGATGGGGCAGATCGGGAAACGGTGCTCGTAGTGCTCGACATAGAAGCTGCCCTGGTCGGCATCGAACTTGAGCACCAACTCACCGCCCTGCAAGGCCGCGCCATAGTCGCTGCCCAGAAATGGCAGCAGCAGCTGGCCTTCGAGCAACGGGTCCGGGGAGTGCCACTGAATATCGAAGAACTCCGAGTACGGGCTGCGCCGACCCCATTCGAGCAGGTCCAGCCACCAGGGGTTGTGCGCGCCGCCCACAGCCATGTGGTTGGAGACGATGTCCAGGATGAAACCCATGTCGTGTTCGCGCAACGCCGCAATCAATCGCTCGAGTGCCAGCTGACCGCCCAGCTCGGGGTTGACCTGGGTAGGGTCGACCACGTCGTAGCCGTGCATGGAGCCGGGCCGTGCCTTGAGGATGGGCGATGCGTACACATGACTGATGCCGAGCCGGGAAAAATAAGGCACGAGGCGAGCGGCATCATCCAGGGTGAAATCTTTGTGCAACTGCAGCCGAACGCTGGCCGTCATTTTTTTCATCGGTAACGCTCACTGGCTTGTTGGCGGGCGCAGGCCAGCAGCTCTAGGCGTCTGGCAGCGTCTTCATCGTCGAGAAGATTCTGGGCATGGGCGCTATAGCGACGGCGCCAATTGGGATGGCTGTCTATGGTG
>Ga0308158_10004240_pt1 | contig 12190 bp, 8 predicted proteins | sample PhyBR2_FD_201038 | JGI IMG/M metagenome (GOLD analysis project Ga0308158, IMG submission 201038) | Phyllosphere microbial communities from UC Gill Tract Community Farm, Albany, California, United States - DLSLB.R2 | ecosystem: Host-associated > Plants > Phyllosphere > Unclassified | place: USA...
GCCGCCGGTGCCGGTGCCCGCGGTGTTGGCGCCGCTGGCGCCGCCCATGCCGCCGGTGCCGGTGCCGCCGCTACCGCCCGCGCCGCCGGTGCCTGCCGTCGCCGAACCCGAGGTCGCCGTGCCGCTGGTGGCGCTGCCCGAGGTCGCTGCGCCGCCCGACGAACCTGCGCCGCCGGTGTTCGATGCCAGGCCGGTCGAGCCGCCCGCGCCGCCCGCGCCGGCTGCCGCGCCTGCGCCGCCGGTCGAGGTGCCGGCCGTTGCCGAGCCGCCTGCGCCGCCGGTGCCGCCCGTTGCCGTGCCGCCCGCTGCGCCCGAACCCGAGGTGTTCGAAGCGGTGGCGCCCGAACCTGCCGTGCCGCCTGCGCCGCCGGCCGCGCCCGCGCCGCCTGCGCCGCCTGCCGCACCCGCGCCACCTGCGCCGCCCGTGCCGGTGCCGGTCGATGCGGTGTTCGACGCGCCGGTGTTGGTGCCGCCGGTGCTGGTCGATGCGCCGCCGTCAGCCGCGCCGCTGGCGCCGCCGGTCGAATCCGGGGTCGATGCGCCGCTGCCGCTCGATGCCATGTTGCCGCCGGCCGAGGAGCCCGCGCCCGAGGTATCGCCGGTCGCGGTCGCGCCGCCCGTGCTCACCATGCCGCCAGCCGCGCCACGGCCGCCGGCCGCGCCTGCGCCACCCATGCCGCCCGCTGCACCGGCTGCGCCGTTGCCGCCTGCGCCGCCCGTTGCCGAGCCGGTGCCGCCGCCTGCGCCGCCGGCGCCTGCCACGGTACGGCCCGAGTTGCCGCCGTCACCGGCCGTGCCGCCGCCGGCATTGCCGCTCGAGCCGCCCGAACCACCCGAACCGCCCGCACCGCCTTCGGCGCCCGAACCGCTCGATGCGTTCGAAGCCAGGCCGCCGGCGCCGCCGGAGCCTGCCGTCGCCGCGCCGGCCATGGCGCTGCCGCCGTTGGCGCCGCCGCTCGAGGCGTTGCCGCCGGTCGAACCCGATGCTGCCTGGCCGCCGCTGCCGGCCGCGCCCGCGCCGCCGTCGCCGCGTGCATTGCCGCCCATGCCGGCTGCACCTGCGCCGCCGGTTGCGCGCCCGCCGTTGGCGTTGCCCATGTTGTTGGCGATGTTGCCGATGTTGCTGATCGAGTTGCCCGTCACGGTGCCGTTCAGGGTGCTGTTCGCCGTGGCGCTCGAGGTGTTGAAGGAGTTCGAGAAGGTCGACGTTGCCGAGCCGCCGTTGTTGGCGGCGACAGCGCCGGTGCCGGCGGCGCGCGATGCGCCGCTGCTGTTGTTCTGGCCCGATCTGTCGCGCGAGGACGAATCGTTGTTCTGGTTCGAATTGTCGGCCGTGTGGGTCGACGAATCGTTGCCCTGGTTCGAGTTGTCGCGCGACGACGAATCGTTACCCTGGTTCGAGTTGTCAGCCGTGTTGGTCGAGGAATTGTTGCCCTGGTTCGAATTGTCGGTCGAGTTGGTCGACGAATTATTGCCTTGATTCGAGTTGTCGTTGGTCGACGAATTGTTCCCCTGGTTGGAATTGTCAGTGGTACGCGTCACGGTACGGGTGACAGTCGAATTGTCGGAATTGTCGGTGGTCGGATCCGTCGTCTGGGCTTGGGCATTCAGACCGAAAGCGAGCGACAGGGCGGTAACGAGCAAAGTCTTGTTCATGCAAATTCCCCTAGGGTGTAAGTGGTTGAGTTCGACTGGCATGCGGACCAGCTGAACTCGGGTATATGCAAGAGCGATGCCAGGCTGCGGATGAGTATTCTCAAATCCTTGATACAAAAGCATAATTCCTCTACGAAATGACGAAATTGCGCGTGAGAATTGTTGTTAGGAATCTAACGGATGCGAGGTGTACCGGATTCGGAACATTTGTGTACCGTTTTGCCGAGCTGGACGCGGACACTGTCGCACTTGAGCTGACACGGCGGTACGGCGCCAGCGGCACCCGGCTGGGGGAGAACGGCCTAGTTGCCGCTTCCTGGCGCGTGACGCTGCCTGGGGCGGATAGTCGAGGGGTTGTGCCTGAGCTAAGTGCCGCGATGGGCGAACGCAGGCGAGCAGCGCGCTGCGCCGCCTGGGCCGGCTAACAAGAGGGAAACGGAAAGGCGGGAGGGAAGCGGGGTGGCTCAGGGCCGCATGCCGTGCTTGGCAAGCAGGCGGTACATCGTCGTGCGCGAGACGCCGAGGTCGCGCGCGGCGCGGCTGACGTTCTGGCCGGTGCGGTCGAGGCAGGCGCGGATCGCGAGGCGCTCGGAGCTGCAGCGCGCGTCGTCGAGCACGGCCTCGATCGGCGGCGAGGGTACGGTGAGGTCGAGGTCGTCCGGCTCGATCCACTTGCCGTCGGCCATGACAAGGGCGCGCCGCACCCGGTTGATCAGCTCGCGCACATTGCCGGGCCAGTCGTGGGCCGCGATGGCCGCCAGGGCCTTGCTGCTGAAGCCCTTCAGGCGCGGCGACTTGTCGGCTGCATGCAGCTGGAAGAAGTGTTCGGCCAGTTCGACCAGGTCTTCGCGCCGTTCGCGCAGCGAGGGCACTGTGACCGGCAGCACCGAGAGCCGGTAGTACAGGTCTTCGCGAAAATCGCCGCGCGCCACCGCCTTTTGCAGGTCCACGTGCGAGGCCGAGATGACGCGCACGTCCACGGGAATGGTGCGCGTGGCGCCGAGCCGGATGATGGTTTTATCCTGCAGGAAGCGCAGCAGGTTCGCCTGCAGGTCTTTCGGCAGGTCGCCGATTTCGTCGAGGAAGAGCGTGCCGCCGTTGGCCGACTCGATCAGGCCGACCTTGTCGCGCGCCGCGCCGGTGAAGGCGCCGCGCTCGTAGCCGAACAGTTCGGAGTGGATCAGGTTGGGGGCGATCGCGCCGCAATTGATCGGCACCAGGGGGCCGGTCGAGCGCAGCGACTGGCGGTGGATGGCCTGGGCCGTGAGTTCCTTGCCGCTGCCGCTTTCGCCCCAGATCAGCACCGGCGCATCGACCTTGGCGACCCGCTCGACCTGGCTGCGCAGGCGCAGCATGGCGTCGCAGCTGCCGATCAGGGAAGAGGGCGCCGTGCCCGGACGCGGACGCGGCCGGCGCAGCAGGGCGTGCCCATGCGAATGGCCGAGCGTGTGGGCCAGGCGCCGGGTGTCGAGCGGCAGCGTGTGGTAGTCGCACAGGTAGTCGGCCACCAGGTCGCGCCAGGCCGGCGCCGCCAGGGTGTCGGCCTTGGCGACTCCCACCCAGTGCACCTGGCTGTGCTCGCGCAGGAAGCGCTCGACCTCGAGATGCGGCCGTCCGCCGATCACCTGCATCAACAACCCGACCAGGTAAGGCTCCTGGCGCAGTTCCGAGCGCGCCTCGTCGAAACTGCGCACGGTGCGGATGTGCCAGTCGGGCATGTCCGCCCGCAGCAGGTCGACTGCCACCAGGTCGTCGGGCGAAATGCAGAGTAATCGTTTCGGGATCATCCAATCTCCTCGCGTCAGGCCAGCCGCAGCGAACAGCCCCGTTGGCTACTCTTCACGAGACTGTAACTGTGGGTTAAGCATACCGCATGATGTCGTTGTCTGCCCGACAATTGAAATGGCCGTGTTTTGTTACCAACTCGACAATGCGCGGGGCTTGACCGCGGGCCGAAGCTAGTGCAGGCCGAGGAGGTCGGCGCGCGGAAAACCCCATTGCGGAACATGGCGCGGGCAGGCTGTGGCGGCGCCGGTATCGATGGGCAGGGTCGAGAAATTCGGCGCACCCGGAATGCCGAAGCGCACGTCGGTGGCGCCGCCCTTGGCCAGCGAGGGCGCGCGCGCAAAACGCAGCCAGGCCTCGAAGCGGCAGTCGCGCGCCATCCGCCCGCGCAGCGCCGCGATCGAGCCTTGCTCTTCCCAGGCCCAGGCGACCGGGGCCGTCCCTTCCGTCACCTGCACGCCGCCGATTGCCGGCGGGCAGGAAGCGGCCGGCGCGATGCCCGGCGCCAGGCTCAGCACGCCCCGGCGGATGCGGTAGGCGTCCGCTCCCTCGCGCGTGATGGCGATCGCGCCCCAGCACAATGGATTGGCCGGAAACGCGGACAGGGGCAGGTCAAGGATCTGCGCCGCCGGGTCGTGCTGGCGCAGCGCCGCGCGCAAGGCCTCGCGCGCCTGGCCGGCCATCGCGCCCTGCAGCAGCACGAAGCCGGCCGTCACGGCGACCCCGGCCAGCAGCGCCGCCCGTTCGCCCAGGCGCCGTGTCAGCACCAGCGCCAGCGCCCACAATGCCGCCAGCAGGAGATACGAACCCCATTGCAGGAAGCCTTTCAATGTGAACAGCAGCGGCACCACCAGCAGCAAGCCCAGCAGCAGCCGGCGCCAGCCGCGCCGCGCGACGTGCGCCGCCAGCGGCGTGCCCAGCGCCACCCAGAACACGGGTTCGACGATGAACACGGCATCGCCGTAGTACCAGCGAGGGTCGAACGGCGCGAACGGGTGGATGCCGTACACGTTCAGGGCATCCATGCCGAAATGCAGCAGCAGGCCGGCCACGATCGCGGCGGCAAGTCCGCGGCGGGTTGCCGCGTCCGTGCGCAGCAGGGCGCGCGCCGCCGGCCAGCACAGCCACAGCGCGGCCAGCAGCAGCAAGGCCTGCGGCAGCGCGTAGAGCAGGGTATGCGTGTGGCCGCGGTGGTGCAGCAGGTAGCCGAGCGGCGCCGGGGCGAGCGGCGTCAGCACCAGGTCGAGGTCGGGGAAATTGCTGGCCAGTGCTGCGCTGGTCAGGAGCAGGCGGCGGCGCGTGCTGGCCGCGGAGGCGTCGGGCGGCGCCGGCAGCAGGCGATGGGTCAGTTCGCCGAGCGCAAGCCCGACCAGGGAATGGGTAAGATTGTCCATTCGACAATATTAGCATCGACCGCGCTTGTAGCGGGCCCAGCACAAACTCGCGGTTTCGAACAGTCAAGCAGAAATATTTGACCTAGATCAAGGATTCCGTGAATGCGCCTGACCTAAAATCGCGTCTTTGATTTTTGCCTTACGGCAATACTGGAGAACGCAGTGCGCACTAATTTGCCGGTCACCGGCATCGAATACCGGATGGAAGCAGGCCAGTCCATCGTCTCGAAGACCGATACCAAGGGCCGCATCACCTACGTCAACCCCAGCTTCATCGAGGTCAGCGGTTTCGAGGAACACGAGCTGCTGGGCAAGGCGCACAACATCGTGCGCCATCCCGACATGCCGCCCGAAGCCTTCGCCGACCTCTGGCAAACGCTGCAGTCCGGCCGGCCCTGGACCGGCATGGTCAAGAACCGCCGCAAGAACGGCGACTTCTATTGGGTGGTGGCGAACGTGGTGCCGGTCAAGGAAGCGGGCCGGATCGTCGGCTACATGTCGGTGCGCACCGCGCCCACGCGCGCACAGGTTGCCGCTGCGACCGAGCTGTACCGCAAGTTCCGCGCCGGCGAGCAGGGCGCGCTGACGATCCGCGGCGGCCGCGCCGTGCGTACCGGCCTGGCTGCGCGCCTGCAGGGCCTGCGCCACTGGCCGCTGGGACGCCGCCTGGGCGTGGCGATGGGCGGCCAGGCGCTGCTGCTGGCCGCGCTCGGCCTGGTAGCAAGCGGTCCCCTCTGGCAGGGCCTGGCCGCGCTCGGCGTCCTGGGCACCCTGGCAGCCTGGGCCGCCCTGCGCCGGGCCATCGTCGCGCCGCTGGGCGAAGCGATCGAGGCCGTGCATGCGCTCGCCGGCGGCGACCTGTCGCACATGCCCGACACCGGGCGCAGCGACGAATTCGGCCCCGAGTTTGGCCACCTCCTGCGCGCGCTGCGCCAGCTGAACATCAATTTGCAGGCCATCGTCGGCGACGTGCGCAGCAACGTGCGCGAGATCGAACAGACCACGCGCGACATCGCCAGCGGCAACCTCGACCTGGCCGGGCGCACCGAATCCCAGGCCGCCAGCCTTGAGCAGACGGTGGCCAGCATCGGTCAGGTAGCGGGCGCCGCCGGCCGCAATGCCGACAGCGCGCGCCGCGCCGACGGCCTGGTGGGTGCGGCGGCGGGCGTGGCCGGCCGCGGCGGCGACGCGGTCGAGCGCGTGGGCGCGACCATGGGCCAGATCAGCGCCTCGGCGACCCGCATCGTCGACATCATCGGCCTGATCGACGGCATCGCCTTCCAGACCAATATTCTGGCCCTGAACGCGGCGGTGGAAGCGGCGCGCGCGGGCGAGCAGGGCCGCGGCTTCGCGGTGGTCGCCGGCGAAGTGCGCAGCCTGGCCCAGCGCTCGGCCGGCGCGGCAAAGGAAATCAAGGCCCTGATCGAGGACTCGGTAGAGAAGGTCGAGCAGGGCAATCTGCTGGTCGGCGAAGCGGGCCAGACCATGCGCGAAGTGGTCGCCTCGGTGCAGGACGCGGCCGGCATCATGCACGACATCACCGAGGCCAGCCGCGCCCAGGGCGGCGAGCTGGGCGAAGTGAATGCCGCCATGGCCGCGCTCGATGCGATCACGCGCCAGAATGCGGCGCTGGTCGAGCAGTCGGCGGCGGCGTCGAATAATGTGGCGGAGGAGGCGAAGCGGCTGGCGCAGGCGCTGTCGGTGTTCAAGTTCGGGGTGGCGGCCTGAGCTTCGCCGCCCAGCTCAGCCAATTTTGATCCAAATCAAGGATTTCGCTGACCCGCCTCAATAGACTCCTCCTCATCAAGCCGTCTCGCAGCCCGCGACGCGGCAGGCAGCAGGAGTCCACATGCATCAGCAGCAGCTTTCCACCCCGGCGGTCCGCACGGCGCCGCTTCCCCCGGTTCCATTGCGCAGCAAGGTCGAGTTCGACGGCGAACTGATCAACCGTCTCGGCAAGAACGGTCCGCGCTACACCTCGTATCCGACGGCCGACCGTTTCAGCGACAGCTTCGGCTACCGCGACTACCTGCACGCGGTGGCGGCGGTGCGTACGCGCGGTGCGGCGCGGCCGATGTCGCTCTACCTGCACATCCCGTTCTGCGACACGGTCTGCTACTACTGCGCGTGCAACAAGATCGTCACCAGGAACCGCGAGAAGGCGAGCACCTATCTCGGCTACCTGAAGCGCGAGATCGCGATGCAGGGCGCGCTGTTCGCCGGCATGAACGAGGTCGAGCAGCTGCACTTCGGCGGCGGCACGCCGACCTACCTGCTTGATGAACAGATGGGAGACCTGATGGTGCACCTGCGCCGCAGCTTCCGTTTCGCGCCGGACGAGGTGGGCGAGTATTCGATCGAGGTCGATCCGCGCACCGTGTCAGCCGAGCGCGTGCACAGCCTGCGGCGCCAGGGATTCAACCGCATCAGCCTGGGCGTACAGGACTTCGATCCGGACGTGCAGAAGGCCGTCAACCGCGTCCAGCCCGAGGCCGAGACGCGCGCCATCATCGCCGCCGCGCGCGACGCCGGCTTCCGTTCGATCAGCATCGACCTGATCTACGGCCTGCCCAAGCAGAACCTGGAAACCATGGCCGCCACCATCGCGAAGGTCATCGACGCCAGTCCGGACCGCATCTCGCTCTACCACTACGCCCACCTGCCGCACGTCTTCAAGCCGCAGCGCCGCATCCTGGAAGCGGACATGCCATCGAGCGGCGAGAAGCTGGACATGCTGGCGCTGTGCATCGAGCGCCTGACCGAAGCCGGCTACGTCTACATCGGCATGGACCATTTCGCCAAGCCCGACGACGACCTCGCCATCGCCCAGCGCCAGGGCCGCCTGCACCGCAACTTCCAGGGTTATTCGACCCATGCCGACAGCGACCTGGTGTCCTGCGGCGTCTCGGCCATCAGCGCGGTGGGCGCCACCTACAGCCAGAACGCGAAGACGCTGGAAGCCTATTACGAAGCCCTCGACAACAACGAGTTGCCCGTCGTGCGCGGCGTCGCGCTCGGGATGGACGACCTGCTGCGCCGCGCCATCATCCAGAAACTGATGTGCCAGTTCGAGCTGTCGATTTCCGCTATCGAACAGGCCTTCCCGATCGCCTTCGCTACCTACTTCGCGCCCGAACTGGCCGTACTGCGCCATTACGCGCGCGACGGGTTGCTCACGATGGACGGCGAGTGGATCACGGTGACGATGCGCGGGCGCCTGCTGATTCGCAACCTGTGCATGGTGTTCGACCGCTATCTTGCCGTGCCCGACACTGCGCCGCGCTACTCGAAGACTGTTTGAAATGCGTGTCTGACATGAGCGTCTCCCTGTTCCCGCTGTTCGTCGTGGGCCTGCTGGGCAGCGTCCACTGCGCCGGCATGTGCGGCGGGATCGTCGGCGCGCTGTCGCTGGCGCCGCCGCGTGTGCGTCCTGGTTCTCCCGTGATTGCGCTGCACGCGGTCGATGCGACACCGGCTGCGCGCACGCTGGCCTATAACGCGGGACGGATCGCAAGCTACGCGGCCGCCGGTGCGCTGGCTGGGGGGCTGGCCGGCGGTGCGGCGCGCTGGAGCGCGCTGCCGCTGCTGCAGGGTGCGGCCTATATCGCGGCCAACCTGATGCTGGCCGCGCTCGGCCTGTACCTGATGGATCTCTGGCGCGGCGTGGCCCGCATCGAGGCCGGCGGCCGCCGTCTCTGGCAGCATGTGGCTCCTCTGCTGCGCCGTGTGGGGCCGCCCGACACAGGCGGCCGCATGTTCGCGGCCGGTGCCCTGTGGGGCTGGCTGCCCTGCGCGATGGTCTACAGCGTGCTGGTGACCGCGATGCTGAGCGGCTCGGCCGCGCATGGCGCAGCCGTGATGCTGGCCTTCGGCCTCGGCACGCTGCCGATGATGATGGCGCTCGGGCTGGCCGGCGCGCGCCTGCGCGGCTGGCTGCAGAAGCGGGCCGTGCGCCTGGTCTGCGGCGCGATCGTGCTCGGCTTCGGCCTGTTGGGCCTCGCGCGCGCAGCTGGTGGGCTGCCCGCCAGCTGGCTCTCGGCTTTGTGTGTGGCGCCATGAACGCGATCGCGCGCGAGCTGACCGGCTGCTTTCACTGCGGCCTGCCGCTGCCCGACGGGCCGCGCTGGCAGGCGCGCATCGGCGGGGTCAAACAGGACATGTGCTGCCCCGGCTGCGCCGCCGCGGCCCAGGCCATCGTCGATGCCGGCTGCGACGACTACTACGCGACCCGCGCGGACTTCGGCGCGCGCGTGGAGGAGGCGGGCGCAGCGGAACTGGACCTGTTCGACGAAGCGGGCAATACGGGCGCGGGCGGCTTCAGCGTGGAGGGCATCCGCTGCGCCGCCTGCGTCTGGCTGATCGAACGCCGCGTGGCGGCCTTGCCGGGCGTGCTGGAAGCGACCCTGAACGTGAGTACGGCGCGCCTGCAGGTGCGCTGGGACCCGGCCGGGTGCCGAATCAGCACCATCCTGCGCGCGCTGCGCGCGATCGGCTACACGGCCTATCCCTTCGATGCGCGCCGCCACGGCGAGCACCTGGCGCGCGAGCGCCGCACCCTGTTCCGCCAGCTGTTCGTAGCCGGCCTGGCGATGATGCAGGTGATGATGTACGCCGTCCCCGTCTACATGGCTGCCGACGGCACGATGGATGCCGACATGCGCACCCTGATGGGCTGGGCATCCTTTCTCCTGACGCTGCCCGCCGTGCTGTACTCGGCGCGACCGTTCTTCGCGAATGCCTGGCGTGACCTGCGCCGCGGCTTGCCTGGCATGGACGTGCCGGTGGCGCTGGGCATCGGCGCCGCCTTCATCGGCAGCACCGTGGCGCTGCTGCGCGGGGAGGGGGAGATCTGGTTCGATTCCGTCACGATGTTCATCTTCCTGCTGCTGGGTAGCCGCTATCTCGAGCTGGACGCGCGTCGCCGCGCCGCAAGCGCGCTGGCCGCGCTCCAGGATGCCTTGCCGGCATCCGCCCAGCGCCTGCTCGATTACCCACAGGGGCGCGCCACCGAACTGATCGCAGCAAGCCGCCTGCGTGCGGGCGATCTGGTGCTGGTCGCGCCCGGCGCGGCGGTGCCGGCCGACGGCGTCATTGTGGAGGGCGCAACCGAGGCCGACCTGTCGCTCCTGAGCGGAGAGAGCGCAACACGGCGCATGGGGCCGGGCGATACGCTGCCCGGTGGCGCCGTCAACGTGGCCCAGGCCGTCGTGCTGCGGGTGACGGCGGCCGCGGGCGAGAGCACGCTGGCGATTCTCATGCGCCTGGTGGAACAGGCGGGGCAGGGCAAGCCGGCCGTGTCGCTGTGGGCCGACCGCGTCGCCGCCTGGTCGGTGGCGGGCTTGCTGGTGCTGGCCGCGCTTGTCTATCTGGGCTGGTCCTTCCTTGACCCGGCGCGCGCGCTGCCGGCGACGATCGCGGTGCTGGTCGTGACCTGCCCGTGCGCGCTGTCGCTGGCCACGCCGACCGCGCTGGCCGCGGCCACCGGCAGCCTGCTCAGGCGCGGCGTGCTGGCCGTCAGCCCACATACGCTCGAAACCCTGGAGCGCGCCACCCATGTCGTGTTCGACAAGACCGGCACGCTGACCCTGGGCCGGCCGCGCGTGCGCGCCACCCACGTGCTGGGCCGGCTGGATAAGGGAGCCTGCCTGCGCATCGCCGCCGCGCTGGAAGCCGGCAATGCGCATCCCTTGGCCGAGGCGGTCCGGGCGGCGGCGCCGGCGCTTGTGGCGGCCGAGGGCATCGACTATGTGATGGGGCAGGGGATCGCGGGCAGCGTCGACGGCGTCGCCTACCGCCTGGGCAGCGCCGCCTTCGTCGCGCCGCTGGCGGGACGTGCGCGCTTGCCCGATACGCGGCTTGACGCCGGCACCGTCTGGCTCGGCCGCGCGGGCGCCTGGCTGGCCTGCTTCGATATCGCCGATACGCTGCGTCCCGAAGCCTGCGAACTGGTGCGCCGCTTCGAGCAGGCCGGCAAGTCCGTGATCCTGCTCAGCGGCGACGCCACGCCGGCGGTGGAGGCGCTGGCCCGCCAGGCGGGCATCGAGCGCGCGGTCGGCGGCCAGCTGCCGCACGAGAAGCTGGCCTACGTGCGGCGCCTGCAGGAGGAAGGCGCGGTGGTGGCGATGGTGGGCGATGGCGTCAACGACGCCGCCGTGCTGCGCGGCGCCGATGTGTCGTTCGCGATGGGGCAGGGCGCGGCGCTGGCCCAGCTGCATGCGGACGGCGTACTGCTGGGCGACAGCCTGGCCCCGCTGTTCGACGCCGCGGACACGGCAAGGCGCACGCTGCGCGTGATCCGCCAGAACCTGGCCTGGGCCAGCGCCTACAACCTGCTGGCGATTCCGGCCGCGGCGAGCGGCCTGCTCAACCCCTGGTTGTCCAGCATCGGCATGGCCGCCAGTTCGGCCATCGTCGTGCTCAATGCACTCCGTTTAAGGAAGTGAAATGGAAGCCTTGTACCTGTTGATTCCCCTGAGCCTGGTTCTGGTGGCGCTCGCCGTCTGGGTCTTCTTCGGCGCGGCCGACAGCGGCCAGTTCGAGGACCTCGAGGGCCCCGCGCTACGCATCCTGAGGGACGACGACAGCACGGGTTGAGCAGGTATCACATGGTCGGCCCACGCCCTGTGCCTTCTTCCTTCTCGATGCGCTCCTGGCAGGGCACGCAGGTACGCACGGTCGGCGTGGCCAGCAGGCGTTGTTCCGGAATCTCGCAGCCGCAGGATTCGCAGATGCCGTAGCCGCCGGATTCGAGCCGGCCGATGGCGGCGTCGATTTCGTGCAGCAGGGCGGTTTCGTGGTCGGCGAAGTGTTCTTCGTTGTGGGCGATCATTTCGGCGGTCGGCGCATCGTCGTTCTGGCCGGCGTGGGCCATCGGCGAGATGCTCGGCGCTTCGTCGCCCGGGCTATCGGTGCGGGTGCGCACAGTGGCAAGGGCGGCTTCGCGCGCGTCCTGCAGTTTCTTGGCGACTTCGTCGTGGAGGGATTGCGAGATGGGCATGGTGGCTTCCTGATTTGGTTGGGACAGCCGGCCCGGTATCAAGACAGGCTGTCCGTTACAGCCCTTGATGGATTCGAATGCGGTTTCCTTGAAACTCTGATCGAGGCCGGCGTAGCGGGGCGCCAACATCTCCCTCCATATCCAATGAAACTGAACATTTTGATTCACATCAAGGATTTTTAAGGTCCAGAAATCTACTCTCCCTGTGTCATCGCAGCAATCCACTCGGGAGAGTATCTTGAAAAGCAGTCTAAACTATAACTACAAGATCGTGCGCCAGTTTGCCATCGCCACGGTCGTCTGGGGCGTGATCGGCATGGCCGCCGGTGTCTTCATCGCCGCCCAGCTTGCCTGGCCG
>Ga0308158_10004246_pt1 | contig 12179 bp, 13 predicted proteins | sample PhyBR2_FD_201038 | JGI IMG/M metagenome (GOLD analysis project Ga0308158, IMG submission 201038) | Phyllosphere microbial communities from UC Gill Tract Community Farm, Albany, California, United States - DLSLB.R2 | ecosystem: Host-associated > Plants > Phyllosphere > Unclassified | place: USA...
CTTGAACGCGGCGGAATACGGCGTGCCGCAATTCCGCGATCGAATTTTTATCATTGGCAGTCGCGACGGGAAGAAGATCGACTATATACCCAAGATCTGTGGAGCTGTTTCAGAAAAGGCATGTCATGCTGATAGAAATCTCTTGCCTTACCGGACAGTAAGCGATGGTCTACGGGGAATGCCTCCCTTGGGAACGGAGCTCGCAAATCATACGAGTCGTTTACATAGCCAACGCATTATTGATCGTTACAGAAACCTCAAGCATGGTGAGCGCGATTCGAAGACAAGGATAAACAAACTGCATCCTGAAAGGCCAAGCTATACGATCATCGTCGGCTCAGACAAAGGCGGCGGGAAAGGTCACGTGCACCCAGTTGAGCCGCGTGAGGTTTCACCACGTGAATCAGCGCGCATGCAAACATTCCCGGACTGGTGGGCCTTTTCCGGCACCTCGCGGCACCCGATTAGGCAGGTTGGAAATGCAGTGCCGCCGTTGTTGGCTGCGGTCGTTGGCCGAGAGATTATGGAAAAATTCTTTGGCGGAGAGCGGAAAAGTTTTAAGCAAATTGTTTCAGTTCTCGGCCAAGACAACCTCTTTTTGGATGACATAAATGGCCTATAGCCCTTGGACAAAAATCGACGATGGATCAGAAGGTGCCTGGGCTCCCGACGTTTGGCTGGGTCTGATCGAGGCGGTCGCACGTCACGAGGGCGAGCGCGTCTATGATAAGGATGCGCCTATTTACGCAGAACTTGAGGCTAGCCTACCTGCATTGAAGTGGCGAGACTCCGACGACGGCGCTTTTCGACCATATTTTCGTGATTTTTCCAAGGCGTGGGTAATTACCGGAGTGGCGACATTTAATGAAACATTTCAGCTAACCGCAGTTGGTCGCCAAATTGTAATCGGCGCGCTTAGTGCACGTGATTGCATGGTCAATTTTTGTGAGAACTACGCGGAGAATGGTGAACATCCATTCTGCATTTTGGCAAGTGGCTTCCTGCATGCTGGGAAACCATTGTCATTAGAAGAAATTTTCTTCGGCATTGAAACCGGCTACCGACCCGGAGTCGATAGCTTAAAGGGAAGCCTCGCAGCGGTACAGTCGCAAGTCGGGTCCGAGATCCCAAGCACGCCGAGAAGGCGGCTCACGTTGATGTTGAAAGTATTGGAAAGAGCTGGCGGGATCGTTAGTTCTGGCAAGATCTGGAGAGTGTGGGACAAAGGCATTTTGACTCGTCTTGCCACATCAAAAGGCGGAAGCCAGCAGGGCCAGAACGATGTCTCGAAGCGGACGATCGACGGTATCGATTCGGAATTCACTGCTTCCGCAAAGCTGGCAAATCTCGTGCTTGCTCCGACACTTCCGCGGAACTTTATTTCCTCTTTGCTCGCAAAACCTTTTCTGATACTAACTGGACTTTCGGGATCGGGGAAAACTAAACTCGCGCACGCCTTTGCTGCATGGATTACGTCGTCGCCACAGCAGTATCGCATTGTTGCGGTTGGAGCAGATTGGACTTCAAATGAAAATATTCTTGGCTATCAAGACGCTTTGCAAGCTGGGCGATACTGCAAACCGACGACAGGAACCTTAGATATAATCTTAAATGCGGCGCGCGATCCGTCTAAGCCTTATTTCCTCATTCTTGATGAGATGAATTTATCGCATGTCGAGCGCTATTTTTCTGATATTCTTTCGGCGATCGAATCAAAGCAGGATATCTCGCTACATGCTTCCTTTGATGCGCTAAAGAGCAGTGATGATGATGAGGTGGGAATTCCTGCGAAGATTAAATTTCCATCAAATTTGTTTATTATTGGAACCGTCAACGTTGACGAAACCACATACATGTTTTCGCCTAAGGTTCTTGACCGCGCAAACGTTATTGAGTTTCGGGCATCCTCAGCTGACATCAGCACATTTCTATCGGCACCAAAAGCAATTGACCTTGATACACTGGTGGGTAAAGGTTCGCAATACGCAGAAGCTTTCTTGCTAAGCTGCAATACGCAAAATACTGAGTTATCTTCGTTGCATTCCGATATCACGGGCGGAGCCGACATTGGGGAGCAACTTAACTCGAAACTTGTCCAGCTCTTTGATGAGCTCGCTGCAATTGGTGGAGAGTTCGGATTCCGTACTGCCATTGAGATAAACCGGTTTACTTTCTTTCACGCCTATCTCTCCGGACCTGGCTGGAAATTAAATGACGCACTTGATCCGCAAGTCTTGCAAAAGCTTCTGCCGAAATTGCATGGATCGGAGCGACGGCTGGGGCCGGTTCTGAAAAGACTAGGTGAGTTCTGCACGGTCAATCATTGTTTACATAGCTTGAAAAAAATTGGACGTATGCAAGAGCGTTTGAAGGATGGGTTCACTAGCTTTGCCGAGGCGTAGATGGCCGCTTTAGCGTCGAGTGAAGTCGTCGTATTTACCAGTCCCAGAGGTGCGGGACTGGTCACGATGACAATTTATGCTCCTAAGGGAGTGGATTCAGCAATACAGCGCTTGACGGAGTCGGAGGTAGCTGAATTCGGCGAGGAACCCATACAGATTTTGGAGGGGCTTCGCTACGAATACGAGCTCTCTGACTCCAACTATCGGCTGGTTGAAGAAAATGGAATCGGAGTCGTATCTCCCAGCTCTAATCCACACCTAGCACACTGTGGGATTCTCGTTACCGGCTTAAACACCGGAAAATTGATCCTTCAGATTTTGGATGTCGGCGGAACAGTTTGCGGCAATGCCGCAATTGAAATCAGGCCTAGAAAGCTAGGCCACCGAGACCATTATCGACTTATGCTTGAGGAGATCACCGACGCTTGCGTTGGTTTGGCCATGGAATTAAGAGCGCCTACAAGCATGAAGGTCGCTCCATCGCCCGGTGATTCTTCTTCGACGATTCACCAAAGATTTTCGTTTCTCCGTGCCCTCATTAATTCACGAGCGTTTCGAGATGCGCTGCATCGAATATCAACGCATCCACATAGTCGGTGGGAGGCTGAGGAGCGCATAATTGATGTGCGCCGCGGATTTCGTGCGAATGCGAGATCGATGCGGCAGATTGCGAAAGCCCCAAGGCGAGTGCCAGTTCCTGCTCGTCATCCACTTTCTGCGATGATGGCGTCGGTCCCCGAACGCATTACGACGTTTCAGAGTGCTCAAACAGAAGACACAAACGAAAACCGGTTCGTTAAGTTTGCATTGGAATCGTTCATTGCATTCCTGAGGCGTATGCAGCGCAAACTGGATGAGCTGGCAATGGAGAAGGAGCGGCGCGGACTAAAGACGAGCGAGGTCGATTCGCGGCTGCGGACCCAAATCTCTGCACTAGAAAGCAATTTGCTTCATTCGTTGAATGCAGATATTTTTCAAAACCTTTCCAAGCTCGATACTCTCCCTCTTGGAAGTCCCGTTCTTCAGCGCAAAGAGGGGTACCGGGAAATTTTCCAAGCTTGGCTGAAGTTCGATATGGCAGCACGCTTGACATGGAATGGCGGAGACGATGTGTACGGCGCAGGTCAACGCGACGTCGCCACGCTTTATGAATATTGGGTATTTTTCAAGTTGCTTTCGATTGTATCCACCTACTTCAATTTGACTACGCCCATGGTCGAAACCTTGTTAGAGCAGACTGACGATGGCTTTGGTGTCAAGCTCAAGTCCGGTGAGCATATCGCTTTTGATGCCACGCGAGTTATTGGTGGGCGTTCGCTCAATGTTCAGTTCGGCTACAACCGTTCATTTGGAAGAAACGCGAAACAGGGTACAAGAGGTTCATGGACCGAGAGGATGAGGCCAGACTACACGTTGAGTCTGTGGCCGAGCGAGTTCAGTGCAGTTGAGGCGGAGCGGCAAGAAATAATGGTCCATGTTCACTTTGACGCAAAATATCGTGTTGATGATTTACAGCAAATATTTGGTAAGGAAAATGGCGCTTCCGAAGAGGATACTGTTGAGCAGGGCATTGCGAAGTATAAGCGAGATGACCTTCTGAAGATGCATGCGTATCGTGATGCTATTCGAAGGACCCATGGTGCATATGTGATATATCCGGGTGAGGCCCAGAAGGGGTGGGAAGAATTCAATGAGATTTTGCCCGGCCTTGGCGCCTTTCCTCTCCGCCCAGGAAAAAGCGACGGCGTACTTACCAAATTTATTGATGACATTGTGCAGCACGTTTGTGATCGGGTGACTCAGCGGGAGCGAAGCAGCTTTCATAACTACAGAATCCACAAATCAGAAACGCTGTCCCAAGTTCGCATTCCGCTGCCAGAGTTGGATGGAAAGACGGGCGAGCGCCTTCTCCCGCTCGGGGAAACGAATGTCTTGATCGGCGCTACGCAAAGTATCGATCACTTCAATTGGACATTGAAGAGTGGTATCTATGCCTACTGTGCAGGTAAGGAAGGGGGGGAACTGAGGATTAATCAAGGAATTTCGACTGCGCACTATATTTTGATTTGCGCGCCAGGCCTCTTCCCTTTGACGTGGTTTGTAAAAGTTAGTGTGAGTGGCGCACGATTGATGACTGCTGAGTTGCTTAGAACGATGGGGTGCCCTGGGATCGCTGACAATGCGCTTTGTCTAGCGTTTGACATCGAAGAGGCACCAGCTTTTGGTAATTATGAATGGGATGTTAGCGCCGCAAAAATTCCAGATGTCTTGACTCTGGACGCTGTAATTGGCGCATATTTGAAAACATGAGTGCGTTTTTTCAGGGAAACTGGACATCTGTTCTGCCGTAAACCGGGCAGTCGCTCCCGCACAAACTGGGCGCCATGGGCGTGATGGCGCGGCGTTGAGGTTGTGCTTTAGTCTGGACGTGGCGAACCCGTCACACGGCCCCGTTTTCTTCGCAGGCATCTTCTTTCAAATTGAGCTGTTGGGCGTTGTGAGCTAGTCGGTCGAGGATGAGGGCGGCTAGCGTGGCGTCGCCGATGGCGGCGCGCCAATACTTATCCGGCAGCTGGTGACGATGGTGGAGCGGCTGCGGTGCCGGTAGGCGAGTATTTACACTAAGTTCCGCCGGTGCGCGTCGTCGAGCACGGCTAGTCCCCGCTCGTCAATGACGAGCACATCTATCTTGGCCAACTGCTTGATCAGCTTCATGTAGTGACCGTCGGCGCGCCCGATGCGGAGCTTGTCGATCTGTCGCAGCAGACGTACGTAATAGGCACTGAGGCCCATGTAGCAAGTCTGGTGCGCCAGCGTGCAAGCCAACCAGGTCTTGCCGACCCCGGTCAGGCCGGTTAGCAGCACGTTCTGCCGTTCCTGCAGCCACAGCGCGTCCAGCATAGTGGTACAGCGCCTTATCCAAGCCACGTGCGTGGCGTTAGTCCGTGTCCTCGGCGGCCGTGTATGTTTGAGTTTGATCCACTGTAGGCGCAACACCAGCGCCTTGTTATCGCGCTCGCTCACTTCGTGCCTGATCAGCAGCCCAAGCCGTTCTTCAAATTCAACGTGGTCGAGGTCCGGTACACTCTGTTCGGCGAAGGCATGTGCCATACCGAACTGATTCAGGCGGGTCAGTTTATCGTAGGTTGGGTGGTTCAACATCGGTCATCGTTTTGTGGGTGTGCACCACCGGCAGGCGACACCTACCTGGGTTCATATAAAGCATATATACGGTTTATCTTGTTTTAGCGAATTTGGTTCGATTGGTAGAAGTCTGCGCCGCGCAAGTTCTCGTGCTCGCGCAGGTCGAGCGTGCGTGGTGGGTCCTGCTGTAGCAGATCGAGGCCTTTCTTAAGGATTGCCTGGATGCTTTCCAGCTCGCGGCGCTGTGCTTGAGGGCGTGGGCCCGGGCCGCCTCCAGCCGACCGATACCGTACCTTTATCCCAGCGACAGCACGCCAAGGTAACTGCGAAACGCCTGCTGCGTTTTCTGCCTCTGGCCCAACAGCCTCTCCACCTACAGCGCGGCCCCACGGGTTCGTCCCACGCCGTCGGCGTATGTGCGTTCCAGCCAGCCACCTCTCGATGCACTGGCGGCATGTGCGAGACGATTGTCATATGGCGACCCTGGAAGCCGTACTGTGCATGGCTGGCGATACGCTGGTCGCGCCGGAACACTTCGACCGTGATGCGCGTTATACCTACGTCGGCCTGTGCCCGGGCATGTTGGTACGGCACCGGGAGTAGTGGCCATCGACCTTGACGTAGTAGTCGACGACGGGAGCAATGCCCAACGAGTGCCACCTCGTGCCCCAGATGAATCGACCTGCCTTACCGCCATGTGTCAAGTCGACGAAGTTTTTCCTACTGACCGAATATCACTAGGGCAGGGTCAAGTGATCCGGCCCGTCGCCCCATCAAAAAACTATCAAAACGGCCTCTCATTCTAGAGCCTATTGATAATTTCACCACATCTAAAACCTATTGATAGAAAGGAACAGTATGACAACATACGGCTATGCGCGCACCTCGACCGTTGAACAGGTCGCGGGGCTCGCAGATCAAATTTCAAAGCTGAAGGGGGCCGGCTGCACGGATCAGTCGATCTACCAAGAGCAGATCAGCAGCGTGCGAATGGAAGACAGGGTGGAGTTCGCCAAGGTGCTATCTGTACTGAAAGCAGGCGACGTGCTTGTCTTCAGCAGCTTGTCCCGCGCCGCGCGCTCGATGGTTCACATGGTGGAGATCGAAGCAAGGGTGGCGCGGGCCGGCGCAACGATCCGCATTCTCGACCTTGCGATTGACACCGCCACACCCTCCGGCCGGCTGACGTTCAATTTGTTTGCGTCCATAGCCCAGTTTGAGCGCGAAAACATGCTGGAACGACAGAAAGTAGGGATTGCCGCCGCCAAGCAGCGCGGAGCCTATACCGGCAGGATGCCGACCGCGCAGGCCAAACGGGCGAAGGTGTTAGCGCTCGCGGCCAAGGAGCTAACCAAGCAGGAAATTGCTGACGCGTGCTCAATCGGCATTGCATCGGTGTATCGAATCCTGAAAGTGAAAACGCCGGCCTAAACACTTTCAGGCCCAAGTAGCTTAAGCCGCGCTTGGAGGCTTAAGCATGTCCCACAGCGGAAGGCTTACCGCATCGGCCAATCGTTCCATGCTGTCTACCGAAATATTCCTCTCGCCTCGCTCTACCTGACCTATGTAGGTCCGGTGAAGCCCGGCTTTCTCAGCCAGTACTTCTTGGGATAGTCCCAGCCCTTCGCGGGCATGGCGAAGCCTCGCACCGAAAACAATCTTGGCGGGGACGCGTGGAGATGGGTTTTGCTCGTCAATTTGCACGTAAGACAGGTTGACGATATGAAGACTTTGGGTCTACAGAGTTTGAGTATACAGACTTTGAGTATCATGCAATACTCCTGGCAAGTATTTCCCAATGGAACGATTGGAGGCCGACATGCAGCTAAATTCCCTGGCTGAATCCCAGGCGCTGTAAGCGGTACACCGTGTAATTCCGACCTTTTAGTTAATCCGTTTTTTCACATAGGAGAATCACCATGAAAAAGATGTCCCTCATCATCGCCGCTCTTTTCGTTTCCCTGTCCGCACAGGCCGCAAACCACGTCGGCCAGTGCGTGATGCCTAAATCGACCGTCCAGAAAGACGGCCGCCTTGCGGTCAAGCCAATTGTCGTAAAGGCTTCGCCGAAAGATAAGGAAGGCAAGGGCGAATCGAAGCTGTGGACGATGTCCATCGTCGGCCAGGACGGCGCAATGGTGCAAGTGGTCGAGGCCGAATCCAAGAAGCCCATTGGGTGGGTGCGGTTCAAAGACCTGGAGCTGCAAGAGCCACGGAACTGCAACCTCTGATTCATCCAATTAGCACAGGGTGGGATAGCACCCACTCTCGCTGAACAAGTGCACCACCACCCAGCAGTTCCCGGCCTGGTTTGGCCACATCGCACAGAGCCGGGGGCGCGAACGCGCTGGCTGTCAACCATGGCATTGCTTGCCTACTGTGCAATAAGTATCGTTTTTGATGAAGGTGAAAAAATGGATTTCGGCGTTTACTCGATCAAGAGCATTTCGAACGAGCAGATTAGGAGCTTGATTGAACAGAAGGGGTCTTTTGTCCTTGAGAATATCGACAGGCTCAACATGGGGGAGGCAGTAGAGACCTTGGAAAATCTCATTGAATCGAAGGGCCTTAGCTGCCGCATCTACACTAAGGGCAGAGCAGCTACAGTCGCTGCAGCAGCTATCCCAGTCTCTCCTACAGTCATCGGGGGCTGGGTGTCTGCCTTGGCCATTGGCGCTCACAATCTGGCGACATGGAATCCAGATTACGAGATCGCCAAGAATCTCGCTACCGGTACGCTGACAGTGACCTATAAAAAGTGAAAAGCTGAGGCGGAGTTTGTTCCGCCTCCGTAGACTCACATACGGCTAGAACCGAATCCATGCCCGCCATTGCCGAACGCTTTCGTATTGGCCTTGCACAGGTAGCTGGCACGGGAGAAGAACTCGGCAATGCTGGCACGATCATCACGACGCAGGAAGTAGTACGCGTTATCAGGAATGTGAACGAGGCCAAAGACAGCGCCTACAGGCAAGCCAAGCGCACTGGCCCATGCTTCAAGCAGGCGGTTAAACATGTTGTCCCTGCCTGGTTGATATGCCCCGACAGCACAGAAGGCGTCCTTGTTGAGCAAGATCGCCAGATGGTAGTGAGGACGGCCTTGCTGGCCGACCTCTTTGGCCCAGACGTATCGCACGATGCTGCTATGAGAGTATGGGTTCTCCCGCCTTGCCATCTGACGGTTGTGTTTGATCTTCGCTTTGAATGACTCGATGAAACGGTCAATGATTTCATTCTCGTAAGCGGAATTATTGGAAAAATGGTTAGCTGGTAAGCGTAAATCAAATCTGAATGCAAATACCTCACGGTATTGATTCAATGCTCGATTCATTGTGAGGTAAAGACGCTCTAGGTACTCGGAGATGAATGGTCCTTTATCTTGGATTGGTAGTCCTGCATACTCTGTTCCCCAAAAGAGGGAGTGATTTGGGTTGATTTGATAAGTCATGCTTGTAGTCCACTAGTTGCTCTATACCTTCATGAGTGGAGCTATTTAATTTCTCTGCTGACACTGATGACGGGTTGGATCGCTCATCTTGGTGGTTGAGTGAATTCCTGTGCATGGTTGGTTATCCGGTTCTTTATACTTCCTCTTCAATAAACTTCTCCTTTGATTCATTGTTTCTATATAAAGCATATTACTAATACCGAGAATCTATCCTGCTAAAATGCTAGGTGAGTACCCGGAAAAGCAGGTGGAAAGCAGAGTAATGACCCTATATCATTACTCTGGCAAAATATTTGCAAAGCATAGAAGAAAATCTGCTCAGGATCACTTAAATCCATTGCGCATATCCAAGCGAGATTTAATCCATTGCTGGACTTCACTCTCAAGCCAGCCGACGCAGCGCTCACTGAGTTGAAGGGGGATGGGAAACTTTCCCTCTGCGATATACTTGTAAATGGTGGAACGACCAAGGCCGGTTGAATCCATGACCTGTGCCAGGCGAAGTACTTTCATTTTGCGGCTCCAGTTGTTTTCTCAAACGATCTGGCAGCGCAATATTTTTCTGCACAAAAGCCCATCTGTCATCCTCCCGATTAATGGACGGAGAGGACTACGCCTGCAACACTATGCACATCTTGATGACGTGGAAGTCTGAGCCCTGGATCCAGCGAATTACGGGCCCTAGCGCTCCTGCCCAATGATCGATGACCTCAGGGCCTGAAGCGCAGCGAAATAAGTGTGGGAGAACGGATGATTCGTGGTGGAGGATGGTGAGAAAGGTGCTACTAGAACACTTCTAGAACGCCTCTTAAATATCGCTACAATACGTCTAAATTGCAGCTAGATTCAATCGTCCAAAATGTAGCGATGATGCTAGAATGCGGTACACCAACACGTCCTAGCGAGCTTAAAGTGAAGATCCACGGAAAGAGTTACGAGGTCTATAAGGCGGATGAGCGACTTGATATATGGCTTTGGTTGCAAGTTCAACGACATTGGGGTGGGCTTTCGCCTGATGTCATTCTCAGTATAAATACCAGAGAAGTGTTGATTTCGAGTATTGGTGATTTTCAGCTAAAGCAGCTTATAGATGAGCAATCACCATACCGACTCCTTCCGAGCGAATATTTTAATTGGATAACCAATAATAAAAGACAGCTGGAGTGGCTGTCTCTTTATGTGCGCCGTGAATTGCAGCCTGGAATTTTTCCAATTCCGGTAAAATTATTCGGTAGGGAATTCGTGATAGCCAGTATTGATTTCTTAGAGTCTGACCTAAATACTAAGGCAGGGATAGTTGATCGAATGCGCTGGAATTGGAATGAGCACGTCAAGAAAGACAGTACTTTTAAGTGGTTCAAAGGTGAAGAAGAGGAATCACGTTGCATTTGTGCGTGGGAGTGGCTAATCGAGAAGAGAGGTCAGTACACTCAAGGGCGTGACCGCATTGTAAACTACGAGGAATTATTGATATTTTTCGACGCTTTGCTAATGGATGACGCGCAGAAGCGAGAAGATATTAACGCTATCAAGTCGCGCTGGCGCCAACGAAAATTTAGAGACGAAAACACAGGGAAGAGTCAGTGCAATTTTTTATTATCCGATAAAGTCATTCATGAAATATGGAGTAAAACGTCCTCAGATTCTTGAGGCATTAATCCTATTTGAAGCAGAAAAGGGAGCTTATCTACCAGAAAAGGTGAAAAGAATTACATGGGATTAGCAATTTTTGCCCTTATTCCGACGAACTTGCATGGTTAGGCCTCTTAAGAGGCGTAACATTTGCCTTTCCTGGCGCCTTGTCGCAAAAAGCTGCCCACTCGGCCATAAGGGCAGCTCGTTTTGCGAACTGGGAGCCGCGCTGATAGGCGCGCTCAACCGCATCTGGGAGCTGGTGTGCAAGTGCATGCTCCGCGACTTCCCGTGGATAGTTGGTTGTCTCTGCCGCCCACATGCGGAAGCTGCTGCGGAAGCCGTGGACGGTGATTCCATCGCCGTTCGCGTCAATCCACGTAGGAGAGTCACCATCGTTCATGCGTCGAATTACCGCCGTTAGCGACATGTCGGATAGTTCTTGGCCTTTTGTCCCTGTAAATACAAGGTCGCCAGTCTCGGGGATGGATTTAAGTAGGCGCAATGCTGCCTCATTCAAGGGAACCTCATGTTCGCGACGGGCTTTCATTCGTTCCGCAGGAATCGTCCAAACCTTCTTTGAGAGGTCGAATTCCGCCCACTTAGCGCCGCGCACCTCACCCGAACGACAAGCTGTGAGAATGGCAAACTCCAGTGCGCGCGCCGACAGCCCAGCACGCGCCCTAAGTTGTGTGAGGAAGTCGTTCATGTGCTGCCATGGCAAAGACGGATGATGCTTTGTGCGGCTGGCCTTGCTTATTGTGGCGAGGAGATTATCCAAATGTCCCTTCCAGCGAGCAGGATTTTCGCCAGTGCGATAACCACTGGTGGTGGCCCATCCCAGGATTGACTCGATCCTGCCTCGTAAGCGGCTTGCGGTTTCCGTCTTGGCTTTCCATATTGGGTTAAGGCACTTTACGACTAGAGCAGTATCTACTTCTGCCACCGGCATTTGTCCGAACACGGGACTGGCATAAGTGTTCAGCGTGTTGGTCCACTGGTCGGCATGCTTCTCGTTCTTCCAGCCTGCTCTGTGCGCGGAGATATAAGCCAGGGCGCACTGGTCGAAGGTCATCATCCGTGCATTCGCAAGGGCAATGGCTAGCTGGTCGTGCTTCTTCGCTGCCAGCGGATTGATGTCATCCAAGAGGAGCTTTCGCGCTGCTAATGCCTTCTGACGCGCCTCTGCCAGGCTAACTGTGTGCGTTGGTCCGAGTCCCATGCCGTGCGCTTTACCGGCCATCATGAAGCGGAATAGCCAGGACTTCGCGCCGCCCTTCGTGATTTGAAGAGTAAGGCCTCCTCCATCACCGTACAGGCCAGGCTTCGTAAGCTTGCTCACTTGCAGCGCAGTGAGTCGTTGTTGTTGACGGGTCATTCTATTTCCTGACTATCAAATTGACCATCAAATAGTACGCGGATTTGTGCGAATGGTAAAGGACGCTAATGGACAAGGTGTGCCTGTAAGTGTTTGATTTTCTTACTATAGATAGAACGCGATGGACACCCGTGGACTCCGCTTGTGCGGACACCGCTTCCGCCAGAAATTAGAA